>Ga0268281_1000086_pt1 | contig 67728 bp, 71 predicted proteins | sample saktaG_10_FD_190134 | JGI IMG/M metagenome (GOLD analysis project Ga0268281, IMG submission 190134) | Saline water microbial communities from Sakinaw Lake, British Columbia, Canada - sak_2011_5_24_50m | ecosystem: Environmental > Aquatic > Non-marine Saline and Alkaline > Saline ...
CCCAACAACCTCCATTCAATCAAAACAAAAGACGCCCGCCTTTACAGACGATCGTCTTCGATGGAAAAATTATAAGTCGTTTTTTTCTTGTGTCCTTGACATGGGGTACAGTTTAATTCGCTTGGCGGTTTTTTTTATTATGTGTGAAAATGCGGCCTTCATTGTTGTATAATTATATCGGTGATACGATGAAAGAAATCAGGACGAGCGCCAAAGAAATAGCTGAATTTTTATACGGAAGCGGAAACCTTACTAACGAGAGAATGTTGGCAATGCGCCAACAAGAAGGTATGGAAATCCATCAGTTTTGGCAAGCCAAATATGAAGAACAAGATCAAAAAGAGGTCTTCGTAAAGACCGAGTTGGATAAGGGGGATATCCATCTTTTGGTGTCGGGAAGAATCGATGGCATCATCAATCGTGATAACGAACTGATGCTCGAAGAAATCAAATCAACGCATATGGACTTCGATTATCTTGATGAGACAACCTTTCCGAGCCACATGGCTCAGGCAAAATTATATGCCTATATTTACTGTCTGGAACATAAGCTGAAACGACTCACAGTCGTCCTCACATATATCCAAGTAGAAGATAAAGAAGTATTACAATTCGAAAAAAACTTCTCTTTTCGCGTGTTGGAAACATTTTTCAACAAGGCTGTCGGTAAGTATCTGGAATGGCTCTCTATTCTCGAAGAGCACGAAACCTCACGGGAAAAATCAATTGAAGGATTGACATTTCCTTTCTCTGAATATCGTTTGAATCAGCGGGAAATGATGGCCTACGTTTACAGAAATATCTTGGAAAATGGAATCCTTTACGCTACCGCTCCAACGGGTATTGGGAAGACTATAGCTACAATATTCCCCGCCTTGAAGGCCATCAATATGCCTAGACAGAAAGTGTTTTACCTTACCGCAAAAAATGATGGAAAACAGATTGCTCTGGATACGATATCGCTTTTGGAAGAAAAAGGTTTAATCGCCAAAACTTGCGAAATCACAGCGAAAGACCAAATGTGTTTTTTAAAGGAAAGAGACTGCGATCCGGAAGTATGCAAATACGCCAATGGATACTACGAGCGAGTTTTTAAAGCAATTAGAGACACCTTTCAAAATGAGAGTCTGTTAAAAAAAGATGTGATCAGAAAATATGCGAGAAACCATCGAGTCTGTCCGTTTGAAATGTCTCTAGACCTCTCGAATTATTGTGATATCGTTATCTGCGATTACAACTATGTCTTCGATCCCCGCGTTCACCTGATCAGATATTTCGAGGAAAAAGCATCGGTTCCGATTTTGCTTGTGGATGAGGCTCACAATATGGTTAATCGCTCCCGCGAGATGTATTCAGCCACCTTGACAAATGAGATGTTCACAAAACTTATTTCACTTTGTTCATATCTAAAACCAAACCCTAAAAGAGAGATATCCCGAATTCTGGATTTGTTTCAGGAGTTCGATTTGGAATTGATCGAAGTTGATTTTATTAAACAAGAAGAAGTAAACGATTATTTGTTGCAACTTGTAAAAAGATTGCTTGTCAAACTTGATCAGACTTTATCCACGGATAAGAAAATAGTTAATCGAAGCCAAATTATGGAGATATATTTTGCGCTTATCCAGTTTACGAAGATCCACGAGTTTTTCAATTCCGAATTTGTTTTTCTTTTGGAAAAAAGCGATAAATTGATTTCTGTTTCAATAAAATGCCTGAACGCAAGTCAATTCATCCGACAAACAATCGAAAATTATTCCCAGGCATGCACTTTCTTTAGCGCAACTTTGGAACCGATTGAATACTATAAGACTTTGCTTACAGAAGGTAAGGGGACAGATGTCAAGCTGCCGTCTCCTTTCAAGCAATATAACCTTTTGCTTCTGATAGCCGATCACGTCTCGACAAGATATAATGACCGAGGAGATTCTCTAAAACAAATTTCCGAAGCTGCGAAAGCTTTAATATCGGGAAAAAAAGGAAATTATATTTTGTTTTTTCCATCATATGAATATTTGAAAATGGTGGAAAAAATTCTTGACTTCGACTTGGAGAAAATAGAAGTAATCAAACAGACAAGACAGATGACTCTGTTTGAAAGATCATCAACAATGACGATGTTCAAGACCGAGAATGACAAAACCCAAGTCGGATTGTTTGTGATGGGTGGTGTTTTCGGAGAATCGATTGATTTGATTGGAGACATGCTTTCTGGAGTTTTAATTGTTGGCGTCGGATTGCCGGCACTTAGTCCTTTCAACAATATTCTCAGAAGTCATTTTGATATAGAATTCCAAGCCGGTTTCGATTATGCCTATACTTATCCCGGACTGAACAAAGTAATCCAAGCTGTCGGAAGAGTAATCAGAACAGATACGGACAAGGGCATTGCGATTTTGATGGACGATCGCTTTGGGTCTAGCAAGTACCTGAGATTATATCCAAGAGAATGGAGTCATGTCTTGACATTCGGGGATATTTCCCAAATCAAAAGAAAAATTGTGAAATTTTGGAAAGAGGAAAACACCAATGAAAAAAATAAGTAGAAGAATACTAAGGATATTTCTCATGTTACTTGTGATTGTGCTAGCACTTGTTATCACGATCAATTTTCCGGTGACGAATTTCCGACATATAAAGTCTGATTCCGACTATTCATCATGGATGAAAGACAATTTGACCAGTGAACAAAAAATAATTGACATAGCGATGCTTGGCGCTCACGATGCTTTCACAAACGAGATCACGCTTTTCAGCAAAACCGATCTTCTCTCCGCCGATTCTATTCAGACCGGCGCAATCGGTATGCTCATCAAAGGGTTTTCCTTGAGACAGTCGCGCACTCAGGTATCGGACGCTTCCGAATTGCTCGCAAATGGAGTGAGGTATTTTGATATTCGTCTCAGCTACAATGAATCAAAATCAGCTTGGTATACAAGTCACACATATTACAGCCGGGATTTTTTGGCAGTTTTGGCTGAAATCGAGACTTTTCTCTCTGACAATCCGGGAGAGTTTCTGATCCTTGATTTGCAGCATATTTATGGAGTCGATTATACATCTCAAGATGATTTTCAGGAAATATACGCTTTATTCGATGATGCCGGCATTCTTGATTATGCCTACCTTGAAGGTGACAAAGAATTATCCGATGTGACATACGGAGACGTTACCGACAATAAACAACAAGGCGGAGTCATTATTCTTTCCAAATTTGAAGAAGAAAACGATAACTTCTGGCAATACGGCTCAAGTATCAGATCAGCGTGGCCCAATATGGATTTAGACGGAGACGTATTTGCTTTTCTTGATTGGGAAACAACTCTTATCAATTCCGGATATGCGATGACAGGCAATCAAATATCCGACAATCAATATGAACAGAACAGCCAAAACGGGTTTAGAATTATGCAGGCAGTACTCACGATGCAGATGTCAGGAGAAGGCATATTAAATGCTTTGACCTCCTGGAGCCTTCTAGAACGGGCAAAAGGATTTAATCTTGCTTTGATCCAGACCGATAATTTTTTCTTGTGGCTTGAGGCAATGCCGATAGTGATGGTGGATTATTCAGACACCAACAAAGGCGGATTTCTTGACGAAATCATGACTAAAATCATCGAATTTGACACAAATTAGTGTAAATACGAAAAAAAGCGCTATTTAGCGATAAAAAAAACTTGCTTTCTTAAATGAAATTTGATAATATATATAAGCCTGTGGAAAACAGGAAGGCAGTGATTTGTAAGGTTGCTGACACACACGTAGGCGTTGTTATGGCGTTTCGTCGGAGGTTAGGGAATTTACAATAAGCCTGTATATAAGCTAAGTTATATGCAAAGGAGGAGCATTAAATGGCTGCAAACCAAGTTATCAGAATCAGATTGAAATCCTACGATCACAGATTGTTGGATCAATCGGCGAAAAAAATTGTCGATACGGCAAAGAAAACCGGCGCAACGGTGTCCGGGCCGATCCCCTTGCCCACGGAAAAGGAGATCTTCACAATTCTCAGAAGCCCGCATGTAAACAAGGATTCTCGCGAACAATTTGAAAGACGCACACACAAGCGTCTAATCGACATTGTAAATCCATCCGCTAAAACGATCGATTCGTTGATGCATTTAGATTTACCATCCGGCGTCGACATTGTCTTGAAGTAATAAAAATAAAATAGGAGGTGTACTCATGGCAAAAGGTATCTTAGGAAGAAAAGTAGGAATGACTCAAGTGTTTGACGACCTTGGCAGACTGATTCCGGTAACAGTTATCGAATCGACTCCAAATGTTGTCCTACAAAAGAAAAATGTTGTCTCAGACGGATACGAAGCTGTTCAGTTAGGGTTCATGGAAAAACGTGCAAATCTCGTTAATAAACCCCAAACCGGCCACTTTGAAAAAGCTGGAACAACGCCTAAGCGCTACGTAAAAGAGATTCGTCTTCCAGGAATGATGGAATTCGAAGTCGGCCAAGAGGTCAAATGTGATATATTTGCCGCTGGTGATTATGTAGACGTAACAGGAACTTCAAAAGGGAAAGGTTTTCAAGGAAATATCAAGCGTCATAATTTCCATACCGGTCCGATGGGACATGGATCAAAATATCATCGCGGAGTAGGGTCAATGGGCGTTATCGCTCCAAACAGAATCCGCAAAGGCAAAAAAATGCCTGGTAGAATGGGCCATGAAACCGTCACAATCCAAAATTTGCAAATAGTCCGTTCCGACGTTTTAAACAACATTTTGTTGGTGAAGGGAAATGTACCAGGAGCAAATAAATCACTAGTCATCATTAAAAATGCAATAAAAAATGAAAAATAGGATAATGATCGCTGAAAGGAGGAAAAGCTATGCCTAAATTAGCATTGTTAAACCAAACAGGAGAAACTGTTGGGGAAATTAATTTAGCTGACTGTGTGTTTGGCGTTGAACCAAATCAACAAGTCGTTTACGATGTAGTCAAAGCTCAAAGAGCTGCTATGCGTCAAGGAACAGTACAGACAAAAAACAGATCAGCAGTAAAAGGCGGCGGAAGAAAACCTTACCGTCAAAAGGGTACAGGACACGCTCGTCAAGGTACGATTCGCGCTCCGCAATTTGTCGGAGGCGGCAGAGTATTCGGCCCGAACCCGCGTAGTTATGATTATAAAGTTAACAAGAAAATTCGTCGTTTAGCCTTGAAAATCGTATTGTCGGACAAGGTAAGAGAAGAGAATTTGCTTGTCGTAAATGGTCTTTCCTTGGAATCATTCAAAACCAAAGGAATGGTCGAAGTTTTAAACAACCTGAAAATAAATGGCAAAGTCATGATCGTGCTTGAAGAAATCAATGATACGCTAGACACCGCCACAAGAAACCTGCCGCATGTTACAACCGTGACCTACGATCATATCAGCGTTTATGACATAATGAATGCAGGATTGGTACTCGCTACTGAAACTGCAGTCAAGAAAATCGAGGAGGCACTTAGTTAATTATGGACAAATATCAGATTATCAAACGCCCGCTCGTTTCTGAGAAAAGCTCAAAAATGGTTTCGGATCGCAAGTACACATTCGAAGTCGATAAAAATGCAAACAAAATACAAATTAAAGAAGCAGTCGAAGATATTTTCAAGGTGAAAGTCGCCAAAGTGAATATCATCAATAGTATTCCCAAGGCCAAGAAGGTCGGGCAATACTCTGGTTTTAAACCAGCCGTCAGCAAAGCGATCGTGACGCTTGCCGTAGGATATAAAATCGACATTTATGCTGCTTAAGACGGGAGAAATCAAATAATGGCTATTATCAAGTATAAACCGCGTACAAACGGTCTAAGACAAATGACGAAGTTGGATTACGCAGAAATCACGACTTCCAAGCCAGAGAAATCCTTGTTGGCCCCGCTTAAAAAAGAAGCCGGAAGAAACAACCAAGGAAAAATCACTGTCCGTCATCAAGCCGGCGGAGCGAAAAGAAAATATCGGATCATCGATTTCAAAAGAAACAAAGACGGAATCGTAGGCAAAGTAGTAACGATCGAATATGATCCAAACCGCAGCGCCAACATCGCATTGATCAATTATGCAGACGGAGAAAAACGTTATATCCTCGCTCCAAAAGGATTAACGGTCGGAATGTCTGTCTTATCAGGCGAAGTCGTTGATATCGTCATCGGCAACGCTATGCAAATCAAAAACATCCCAGTAGGTACTGTTATCCACAATATCGAATTGTATCCTGGACACGGCGGACAATTGATCCGTGCGGCAGGAACCAGCGCACAAATCCTCGGACGTGAGGAAAAATATGTGCTTGTCCGTCTTAAATCAGGCGAAGTTAGAAGAATTTTGGGCGTATGCCGGGCAACAATCGGTGAAGTCGGAAACGAATTCTACGAACTAGTCAATTTAGGAAAAGCCGGAAGAAAACGCCATATGGGAGTCAGACCAACCGTTCGTGGATCGGCAATGAACCCAGTCGACCATCCTCACGGAGGCGGCGAAGGCAAACAGCCAGTCGGACATCCATCACCACTCACACCATGGGGTAAAGTCGCTCTTGGAAAAATCACAAGGAAATCCAATAAAGCTAGCAATAAATTAATTGTTAGACGCAGGAATAAGTAGGGAAGGAGGAACTCAATATGTCACGTTCAGTAAAAAAAGGACCGTTTTGCGATGATCATCTACTCAAGAAGGTAGTCGAGGCAAACAAAGCGAACTCCAAAAAAGTAATACAAACATGGTCAAGACGTTCAACCATCTTTCCACAATTTGTCGGATTGACAATCGGTGTGCACAACGGAAAAGAACATATTCCGGTATACGTCACAGAAGATATGGTCGGACACAAGTTGGGCGAGTTCTCTCCAACTAGAACATATCGCGGCCACGCAGACAAAAAAGTCGTGAAGAAATCATCAGGAGGAGGCAAGTAGATGGAAGCAAAAGCAATTACGCGTACTATCAGAATTGCGCCTCGCAAAATTCGTTTGGTAGTTGATCTTATCAGAGGTAAAAATATTGGTGAAGCATTCGCTATCTTGAGAAACATTCCAAGAGGCGCCAGCAAGCCAGTAGAAAAATTGTTGATTTCCGCCGTTGCCAACGCGGAACACAACAACCAATTGGATCAGGAAAAACTATACGTAAAAGAAATCTTCGTAGGCGAAGGAAAAACTTTGAAAAGAATGCAACCGCGCTCACAAGGACGAGGATTCGCAATTCTGAAACGCACTAGCCATATTTACATCACTGTGGCAGAAAGGGAATAAGGAGGAATTTTATGGGACAGAAAGTCAGTCCAATTGGACAACGCATCGGCATCATTCTCGACTGGGAATCTCGTTGGTATGCAGAAAAAAGAGATGTGGCAGATTTACTGCTTGAAGATATTAAAATTCGCGACTTATTGAACGATCTCTACAAAAACGCAAGCGTTTCGAAAATCGTAATTGAGAGAAGCAAATCACGAGTCATCATTACCGTCAACACAGCCAAACCAGGTATGGTTATCGGCCGTAACGGCGAAACAAAGAACGCAGTAGTGGAAAAACTAAAACTGATGTCAAAAAAAGAAGTATTCCTTAACGTCGTCGAAATCAAACGCGCAGAACTTGATGCCAAATTAGTGGCAGAAAGCATCGCCAAGCAACTTGAAAGCCGCGCTTCATTCAGAAGAGTGCAGAAAGTTGCGATTCAACGCGCTTTGAAAGCCGGCGCAAAAGGATGCCGCACGCTGATTTCCGGACGCCTTGCTGGCGCCGAAATTGCACGCAGCGAAGGATATAGCGAAGGTAACGTCCCTCTTCACACATTAAGGGCCGATATTGACTACGCTTTGGCAGAAGCCAAAACGACTTATGGCAAACTCGGTGTAAAAGTATGGATTTACAAAGGGGAAATACTGCCTTCGAAGAAGGAGGCAAAGTAATATGTTAATGCCTAAAAGAACAAAGTTTCGTCGTCCTCACAGAGTCAGCTACGAAGGTTTGGCAAAAGGTGGATCCGAAATGAATTTTGGCGATTATGGTCTTGTGGCCCTTGAAGGTGCTTGGATCACTGCTCGCCAAATTGAGGCCAGTCGTATTGCAATGACCCGCTTCATGAAACGGTCCGGACAAGTTTGGGTGAGAATATTTCCGCATTTGGCAAAAACTAAGAAACCACTAGAAGTTCGTATGGGATCCGGTAAAGGAGCCCCCGAAGAGTGGGTCGCAGTTGTCAAAGTGGGGTTAATCATGTTCGAGGTTGCAGGTGTTCCCGAAGATGTTGCAAAAGAAGCTTTACGGCTTGCTTCGCACAAACTGCCGATTAAGACCAAATTTATAAAGAAAGAGTCTGGTGAATCTGATGGCGCACGTTAAAGAAGTCAGGGAAATGGAAACTGATTCCATTTTGAAAGAAATCGACAATTTGAAAAAAGAAATGTTCGACTTGCGTTTTAAACACGCGACCGGACAACTCGAAAACACAGCACGCTTAAGTACCGTTAGAAAAACTATCGCTCGAATGAAAACAATCATATCCGAACGAGAAAGCAAGTAGGGAGGGATATTATGGAAGCAAAAAAACTACATCGTACCTTTACCGGAACAGTTGTTTCCGCTATAAACGATAAGACAATCACTGTCTTAGTGACTACATACAAAAAGCATTCCTTATATAACAAGCGGGTGATTTCCTCCAAGAAATTCACCGCTCACGACGAATTGAACCAAGCTAAAGTTGGCAATACAGTCAAAATCATGGAATGCCGTCCCTTATCCCGTACTAAAAAATTCCGTTTGGTCGAAATTATCGAACAAAACGTGGTTTTGTAGCGAGAAAGGCAGGATATTGATATGATACAACAAGAAACCAGGCTGAAAATAGCCGACAATTCCGGAGCCAAGGAAATACTCACAATCAAAGTGCTTGGAGGCACAAGCCGGAAATATGCCAACATCGGCGACGTTATCGTCGCTACAGTAAAAGCCGCCACACCCGGGGGCTTGGTTAAAAAAGGCGAGATCGTCAAAGCGGTAATCGTCAGAACTAAAAAAGGTGTCCGTCGTCCCGATGGTAGCCATATCAAATTCGATGACAACGCAGCAGTCATCATCAAAGATGACAAGAGCCCGAAAGGCACACGTATTTTCGGACCGGTTGCGCGCGAATTGAGAGAAGCTGAGTTTACAAAAATTGTTTCCTTAGCTCCAGAAGTATTATAAGGAGGATTGTCATATGAAACTAAAAAAAGGCGACAAAGTCGTTATAATCTCTGGTCAAGACAAAGGCAAACAAGGCACTATCAGCAAAATCCTGTCAAAATCGGAACGGGTTATGCTTGACGGTGAAGGCTTGGCGAAAGTCAAGAAGCATATGAAACCCTCGCAGCTCAATCCTGACGGAGGAATCATGGAAATCGAAAAACCGATTCATGTGTCGAATGTGATGCTTATGGATCCTAAAGCTAAAAAACCAACTAGAGTAGGTTACAAGTCAGTAACCAAAAAAGTTAAAAAACAAAATGTTACCACAACTGTCAGATTCGCAAAAAAATCTGGAGAAGTCTTAGAGAAATGAAGGGAGAAAATTGATGAATCGTTTACAAGAAAAATATCAAAGCGAAATGATACCAGTTTTGCATGCAAAGTTTAATTATTCTTCCGTCATGGAATGCCCCAGGGTTAGCAAAATCACAATCAACATCGGTGCAGGAGACGCAGTCGCAAATCCAAAAGTTTTGGATGATGCCGTCAGCGAACTCACCATTATCACCGGTCAAAAGCCGGTAGTGACAAAAGCAAAAAAATCCATCGCCAACTTCAAATTGCGCGAAGGCATGCCGATTGGCTGCAAAGTTACGCTTCGCGGTGAAAGAATGTATGATTTCCTGGATAAATTGATTTCGATCGCCCTTCCGCGTGTCCGTGATTTTCGCGGTGTAAATCCAAAAGGATTTGATGGCCGCGGAAACTACACGCTTGGCGTGAAAGAACAACTGATCTTCCCGGAAATCAATTATGACAAGGTCAACAAAATCAGAGGAATGGACATCGTCATCGTTACAACAGCAAAAACTGACAAAGAATCATATGAGCTGTTGAAAATGTTCGGCATGCCATTCAGAAAGAACTAAGGAGGCGTAATATGGCAAAAACATCATTGAAGATCCGACAAAAACTCGGATCGAAATTTCCAGTAAGAAATTATACGAGATGTGAACGTTGCGGACGTCCTCACTCGGTTTATCGCAAATTTAAACTCTGTCGCATATGTTTCCGTGAGCTGGCTTACAAAGGTCAGATTCCCGGTGTGAAGAAGGCAAGTTGGTAACAGGTATGATTAAATTCAATTCCTATGTATCGAGGAAGGAGGCATTTAGAATATGGTAATGACAGATCCGATTGCGGATATGCTTACAAGAATTCGCAACGCAAATCAGATGAAACACAAATCAGTCGACATTCCCGCGTCTAAACTGAAAAGAGAAATATTGACAGTCTTGAAAAAAGAAGGATTTATTTCCGATTTTGAGTTTGTGAGCGGTCAGGTCCAGGGAACATTGAAAGTTACCCTGAAGTATTTAAAAAACGAAGAAAGAGCAGTGAGGGGTTTGAAAAAAATATCCAAACCCGGACTAAGAGTATACGCTAAAACCGATGATCTTCCTAGAGTCTTGAACGGTCTCGGAGTCGCTATTGTATCTACTTCCCAAGGTATCATGACAGACAGGGAAGCCAGAAGCAAACAAGTTGGTGGCGAAGTTTTAGCATATGTTTGGTAAACAAACAGATGAATAATTATAAATATGGAGGTGCAAGAATATTATGAGTCGTGTTGGTAGATTATTGATTACGATTCCCAAAGGTGTGACGATCGATATTGACAGTTTTAACCATGTTACCGTCAAAGGTCCCAAGGGAACGTTGTATTTTACTTTTCATAAAGACATGAAAATCGATTCTGCTAATAATGAAATTTCTGTAACCCGGCCATCTGATTCACTTAGCCATCGTGCTCTGCACGGAACTACTAGGGCGTTGTTGAACAATATGGTTCATGGTGTGACCGAAGAGTATGCCAAAATCCTTGATATCAAGGGCGTGGGCTACCGTGCTTCATTAAAAGATAGCAAAACATTGTTAGTTAGCGTCGGGTATTCAAACCCGGTAGAAGTAGCGATTCCCGAAGGACTTACGATTGAGGTTCCGACGAACACAGAAGTATACATCAAAGGAATCGACAAACAGGCAGTTGGCGAATTCGCCGCTAATATTCGCAAGATCCGCGGACCAGAACCGTATCAAGGCAAAGGCATCCGCTATCGTGGCGAAGTTGTACGTCGTAAAGAAGGAAAGACTGCTAAATAAGGCATAGAGGTGAAAAGAAATGTTTAATCCAGTAAATAAAAATGCTCAACGTGCGAAAAGACATTATCGTATCAGAGCGGTTATAAAGGGCACGGCTTCCAGACCTCGGCTTAATGTTTTTCGTTCCAACAAGGCGATATATTGCCAAGTGATCGATGATGTTCAAGGCGTAACTTTGGTTTCGGCTTCCTCATTGGATTTCGAAGCTAAAAATGGCGGAAACATCGAAGGCGCAAAGCTTGTCGGCAAATTAGTCGCTGAAAAAGCTTTGGAAAAAGGAATCAAAGTTGTTGTCTTCGACCGTGGTGGTTATTTGTACCACGGAAGAGTAAAAGCATTGGCCGAAGCTGCTAGAGAAGCAGGGCTGGAATTCTAATGAAGGAGGTAACCCGATGCTAGATAATAAGGAAAGAGACGGAAAAGAAAGAAGACCGTCCCGCACACCGCGTGGTGGTGCGAAGAAAAAAGAGGAAAAACTCTATGAAGAAAGAGTTGTCAATATTGGCCGCGTAACCAAAGTTGTCAAAGGCGGAAGACGTTTCAGTTTCTCCGCACTTGTCGTTGTTGGAGACAGAAAAGGCAAAGTCGGTTTTGGAACCGGAAAAGCCAGCGAAGTTCCCGATGCAATCAAAAAAGCGATTGAAGACGCCAAGAAAAACATTGTTACCATTCCGGTCAACGGAACGACGATTTTCCATTCGGTTACCGGAAGATACGGTGCCGCAAAAGTATTTATGCGTCCCGCAGTCGAAGGAACCGGTGTCATCGCCGGAGGACCAGTACGTGCTGTATTGGAACTTGCAGGCGTTGAAGACGTTTTGAGCAAATCACTCGGATCAAATTCTCCTATCAATATTGTCCGCGCGACAATGGCAGGACTGCGCTCCACGAGAAGCATTGAAGAAATTGCTGAAACTCGCGGATTAACAGTCAAGGAGGTTTTGAAATAATGGCTAAGATAAAAATTACTCTTGTTAAAGGGATGGTTGGCAGGAAACCCAATCAAGTCAAAACGGTAAAAGCTTTGGGATTGACCAAATGCCATTCTTCAGTGGTACAAGAAGATACCGATTCCATCAAGGGAATGATCAATACCGTTTCACATTTGGTCAAGATTGAAGAAGTGAAATAGGAGGTGGCCATGATGAAATTACATGAATTGAAACCCGTTGAGGGAGCTACACATTATAAAAAACGTGTCGGCAGAGGAACAAGCAGCGGAACCGGCAAAACGTCCGGTCGCGGTCAAAAGGGACAAAACTCTCGTTCCGGAGGCGGAACCCGCCTTGGTTTCGAAGGTGGACAGACGCCACTATTCAAGCGTTTGCCGAAACGCGGCTTCACAAATATCTTCCGTAAAGAGTTCGCAACCGTCAATCTTGCCGATTTGAACAAATACGTCGAAGGCACTATTATTACTCCCGAACTTTTGTTAGAAGACAAAACCATTCGGGAATTGAAAAGCGGATTAAAAGTATTGGGCAATGGAAAACTAGAAAAAAGTTTGACTGTAAAAGCACACAAATTCTCAGTTTCTGCACAAGAAGCAATTGCGGCCGCCGGTGGCAAGACAGAGGTGATTTAGGGTGGAAACATTAAAAATGTTATTTAAGAATAAAGAAGTCCTGAAAAAATTAGGAGTTACTTTACTGGCTTTTTTCGTTTTCAAACTATTGACCTATGTCACCATGCCTTTAATTGATTCGACAGCCCTCACAAGCTTGTTCGAAAATAGCGGATTCTTGGGGATCGTCAACTCGATTTCCGGAAACGCTTTGAGAAACTATTCCATCATCGCCTTGGGAATCACCCCATACATCACAGCTTCAATCGTTATTCAGCTGTTGCAAATGGACATTATTCCCGTACTTAAAGAATGGGGCGAGGAAGGCGAAGTCGGCCGTCAAAAAATCAGCCGCGCCACAAGATATTTGGCAATCGCCTTGGCGTTTGTCCAAGCTATTGCCATGACATTCGCATTCCACAGTTCACAAACATCCTTGTTCAAACTCGGTGTCATGGACTGGGCTACCCAGGACGGACGCAATTTATGGTTCCTAATTTATTTCTACATTGCAGTCGTGCTTACAGCCGGAACCGCATTCATGATTTGGCTAGCTGATCAGATCACTCTCAAAGGAATCGGAAATGGTTCGTCGATGTTAATCGTTGGCGGTATCATCATCTCTTTCCCGGGAACGATCGCTTCGCTTATCCAATATTACATCTCAGATCCAAAAGGAACCATGTCAGTAGTTTCCGAAGTACAAGGGGTATGGCAAGGATATATGCTGTTTGGCGTCAGTATTATGATGTTCATCGTCGTGCTGATCGGTATTACTTACATGCAGGATGCAACCAGGAAAGTTCCAATCCAATATGCCAATCGGCCTGCAGGATCGAAATTCTCCGGAAAAACAGAATCGAACATTCCAATCAAGATCAATACCGCAAACGTTATTCCAGTAGTTTTCGCTTCAATCTTGTTGTCGCTACCTAACACGATCTTCAACTATATCGGTTGGGGTTCATCTGGTGGAGCTGCCAGGGCGCAAAACTGGCTGGGTCAGATCTTTTCGTACAATCAACCGATTGGATATGTCATTTACATTGTTTTGATCTTCATCTTCACGTTCTTTTATTCTTTCATTCTCATCAAGCCTCAACAAATGGCTGAAAACTTACAAAAACAAAATGCCTACATTCCAGGAGTTCGTCCCGGCAACGAGACGGAAGCCTTCATTACCAAAACATTGTTCAGAGTGACTGTCATCGGAGCTCTATACCTGGTATTGATTGCCAGTCTGCCGATCATCACATCAATAATTTTGGGGCATTCTTATGCACAAATCGGTGGAACATCGCTGTTAATTATCGTTGGTGTTGCTTTAGAAACCGCAAAACAAATCGAAACTGACACGAAAGATAAAGCTTACGCTGGTTTCATGCGCTAAACCTTTTACCATGATAAACCTATTGATTATGGGAAAACCGGGAGCCGGAAAAGGCACCCAAGCCACCAAACTTCTAAAACATTATCAACTGACACATATATCAACAGGCGATATTTACCGCGAAGAAATGCAAAAAGAATCGCCCATTGGTCTGATTGCCAAAGAATATGTTTCAAGAGGCGAGTTGGTTCCCGATGATATCACCAACGATATCGTGGAAGAAGTATTGAAAAAAAAAGACTATCCCAACGGCTTTATGCTGGACGGATATCCGCGAAACAGAGCTCAAGCCGAAGCTTTGGATTGCATTCTTGCTCACCTAGGAATAAAACTGTCCGCTGTCATAAACGTGGATGTAAATGATGAACTCTTGCTGCGCCGCATGGCCGGCAGGCGAGTTTGCTCGAACTGTCAAAAAACCTATCATGTTGATTTTCACCCTTCTAAAGTCCCGGGCATCTGTGACGTATGTGGTCATAAATTGATCCAAAGGGGAGATGATCTGGAAGCATCAGTTTTGAACAGACTTAAAATATACAACAAAGTGACTAAACCGCTTTTAGACTATTATCGAGATAAAGGATTGTTGCTGGTAGTAAACGGAGAACATACGTCGCCTACTGTCTTCAAGCACATTATTTCTGGATTAGAGGAAAATTAATGGTCACGATCAAATCAAGTAGAGAAATCGACCTGATGCGAATTGCCGGTAGGATAGTCGCTCTTGCCCATTTGGCGGCAAAGAGCGCGATTCGACCGGGAGTTTCCACCAAAACGATTGATGAGGCTGTCGAAAAAGTCATTCGTGACAATGACGCCATCCCGTCTTTCAAAAATTACAATGGATTTCCTGCAGCAACTTGCATATCTTTAAACGACCAGGTCGTTCATGGAATTCCTTCGTTTCGGACCATCTTGAAAGACGGCGACATAGTTTCCGTCGATATCGGAGCGATGTATAAAGGATACCATGGCGATTCTGCATGGACATATGCTTGCGGAAACATATCCAAACAAGCAGAGAAACTGCTTGATGGCACTAAAAGGAGTTTGTTCCAGGGTCTTGCCCAGGCCAAACCCAACAACCGATTGACAGATATTTCTCATGCAATTCAAACCTTCGCCGAAGGCTTGGGCTACAGCGTCGTCCGCGATTTTGTCGGACACGGAGTTGGGAAAAAGCTTCATGAAGATCCAGCAATTCCTAATTTTGGACCTCCGGGAAGAGGAATAACCTTACGTCCCGGAATGACGCTAGCAATCGAGCCAATGATCAATTTTGGCCGCAAGGAAGTAAAAGTAATGCCGGACGGATGGACTACACACACACAAGATGGGTCATTGAGTGCGCATTTCGAGCACACAATCCTGATTACTGAGGACGGCTACGAGATATTAACAAAGGTTAATGAAGAGGAGTGATTCAATGGCAAAAAAAGATGATGTAATCGAAATGATGGGTACAGTTATAGAAGTTTTGCCGAACGCGCAATTTATCATTGAGCTGGAAATCGGTCACCGAATTCTCGGTCACGTTTCTGGTAAAATCCGTATGCACTACATACGCATTTTACCAGGCGATAAAGTTAAGGTTGAATTGTCAACCTATGACTTAACACGTGGGCGAATCACGTATCGCATGCACTAAATTATGAAAGATTTCAGGGAGGTAATGGTATGAAAATAAGACCATCTGTAAAAAAAATCTGTGACAAATGTAAAGTAATCAAACGCAATGGCAATGTTATGGTCATCTGCGAAAATCCAAAACATAAACAAAGACAAGGGAAATAGGAGGTAACGATGGCACGTATTGCAGGAGTAGATATTCCTAGAGAAAAACGAGTTGTCATTTCTTTGACATACGTATACGGCATTGGCAAGACATTATCGCAAAAGATTTTGGCCGCTGCCGGAGTGTCGGAAGACAAAAGAGTCAAGGATCTGACGGACGATGAAATCGTTCGTATTCGTCAGGAAGTACAAAAATATAGAGTAGAAGGCGATTTGCGTCGTGAGATAGCACTCAACATCAAACGTTTGATGGAAATTGGATCTTACAGAGGCATCCGTCATCGCAAAGGGTTGCCCGTTCGCGGCCAAAATACCAGAAATAACGCCAGAACACGTAAGGGTCCGAGAAAAACCGTTGCGAATAAGAAGAAGTAAAGGAGGATATGAAGTATGGCACGTAATGTAGTTAAAAAGCGTCGTGTGAAAAAAAATATTCCTTCTGGAGTAGCACACATTCATTCGACTTTCAATAACACTATCATAACAATCACCGATCCCGCAGGCAATGCGATCGCATGGAGTTCTTCCGGGGCTATCGGCTATAAGGGTTCAAGAAAATCGACACCGTTTGCGGCTGGCTTAGCCAGTGAAGCAGCTGCCAAAGCAGCTATGGACAACGGCGTTCAACGTGTAGAGGTTTCTGTTAAAGGTCCGGGCCCAGGCAGAGAGGCAGCCATCAGAAGTTTGCAAGTTGCCGGTCTGGAAATCACCGCTATCAGAGATGTCACACCAGTTCCCCACAATGGATGTCGTCCACCAAAACGGCCTCGCGGATAGGAGGTAATTAATTTGAAAGACTTGAAATTCGAAAAACCCAAAACAATCACTGAAGAAATTGAGGAGAATTACGGTAGATTTGTCATTACTCCTCTCGACCGAGGCTTCGGGATTACAATTGGAAATTCCTTACGCCGAGTTTTATTGTCTTCACTACCTGGTTCAGCTATCATCAATGTGCAAATCGAAGGCGTGGAACATGAATTTACCGCTATCGACAACGTCGTTGAAGATGTTACTACGATTGTTTTAAACCTTAAAGGAGTTGTCTTGACGATTGACTCCAACAATCCGAACGTGCAAAAACGGATGGAAGTCATTGTTGACGGTCCAACCGATGTTCACGCAGGAGATATCATCGCGGACGATGAAGTTGAAATCATCAACCCCGATCACTATATCTGCCACGTTAACAAAGGCGCGCGTTTCCGGATGGTTTTGCATGCCAGAAAAGGCAATGGCTATGTGAACGCAAACAAAAACGCTTCTTTTGATAACATGGTCGGAGTCATCCCTATCGACAGTCTCTTCACTCCGGTCATCCGTGCCAATTACACGGTCGACAAAACAAGAGTAGACGACAGTGCCGATCATGACAAATTGACAATCGAAGTCTGGACCAACGGGTCTATGAATCCGAAAGAGGCAATTGGAATGGCCTCAAAAATGTTGATCGACCATTTCTATTCTTTGGTGGAACTTTCCACCAAGGCATTATCGGAAGACTTCATGATCGAGAGAAAAAGCGAAGAAGCCACTCGCAATCTGGAAAAACCGATCGAGGATCTGGATTTGTCCGTCAGAAGCTACAACTGTTTAAAAAGAGCCGGCATTCATACGCTTGGCGAATTGATTGAAAAAACCGAAGAAGATATGATGAAAGTCAGAAACCTTGGCAAGAAATCATTGAAAGAAGTAAAGCAAAAGCTTGAAGAACTAAATTTAAGCTTGGCGAAACACTAGTTGAAGGAGGTAAATCATGGCTAGAGGATATAGTAAACTGAATCGCAGCAGTGACAATCGTAAAGCATTGATCCGCGATTTGGCGACACAACTGATTTTGCACGATAAGATCGAAACATCCCTCATCAAAGCAAAAGAACTCAGGAGAACTGTGGAAAAATTGATCACGTTCGCAAAAAGAGGCGATTTGCATTCTTTAAGACTAGCGGAAGCTATTTTGCGCGACCTGGCGATTGAAAAACAAACAGCTCTCGATAAGTTGTTTAAAGAATTGGGACCGAAGTATCAAGACAGAAAAGGCGGCTATACAAGAATTTATCGCACCGGTCATCGATTGGGAGATTCCTGCCCGATGGCTATCATCGAACTTGTCTAAGCTAATTTATTGATCAGTGCCGGGTAAAACCGGCACTTTTTCTTTACCCAAACAGTTGATATTGTCCTGATTACGTGTTATATTTTTCATGATTCAGATAATAGATAAAGGAGACTTTATGGATAAGTTGAAGTTATTCATGGATACGTTCCAAACATTGGAAAGTTTCCTGCGTGTCGAATACGAACAAGGCATGTACAGGGAGTCGACTTTCATGGGCACTCTGTTTCGCGTCCGTGGTAAAAAAGCAAACAAGATCATTGCCAATCCAAAGTATTTCATCATCTTGCAACAGGCTGCCCAACTTCGAAACATCATCGTTCACAACACCGAAGTAGCAGAACCAACAGATGTTTTTTTGGATAAATTCGTGCGTATCGTCGAAATGATTGTCCATCCGCAAAAAGTAATGGAAGCCATGATTCCGCTGGCGAAGATTCAAAGAGTGAGCCCACACGAAAATATCGGAATAACAATGGATATGATGGATAAATACGGATTTTCAAAAATCCCCGTTTTTGAAAACGACAGACTTATCGGCGTGTTTACGGAAAAGGCGTTTTATTACCATCTATCAACCAATGTTACCGGAACTATTTCCCGTAAAATGCAAATCAGCGAACTGATGAAGGCAATTGATCTGGATGGAAATCCTGCACGGTATTTCGCTTTCATCCCCAGAAATATGGATATTTATGAGGCGATACAGATGTTTCGACGTGACTTTTTGGCAAAAAACAAGTTAGAAATGTTGTTTGTAACCGAAAATGGAGTCAAGGGCGAAAAGATTCTCGGTATTTTAACGCTTCCCGACCTGGAAAACAAAATTTCTTTCTAACCGGATGAATTTGTTTTCCTTATTGTTTTTATTAAGGTATAATAATTAGGCGTGGTGATAAGCATATGAGCTATATAGACATCAAGGATTTATCTTTTTCCTACACCGGCAAAAGAATGATTTTAAAGAACATCAACCTTGCAGTCGAAAAAGGCGAATGGATTGCAGTTTTGGGCCATAATGGTTCCGGTAAATCGACATTGGCCAAAACGATTCTTGGATTGTTGGAACCAGCAAGCGGAACCGTTGAAATCGACTCGATCCTTCTTAAAGAGGATACAACCTATGATATCAGAAAAAAGATCGGTATCGTTTTCCAAAATCCTGACAACCAGTTTGTCGGAGTCACGGTCAAAGACGATATCGCTTTTGGTATGGAAAATCTTTGTTTTCCTCAAAAAGAAATGCTTGAAAAAATAAACTTTTATGCAGAAAAAGTCGGCATGGCCGATTTTTTGGACAAAGAACCTTCAGCGCTTTCCGGCGGACAAAAACAACGCGTCGCGATTGCAGGAATCCTGGCCATGCAAACTGAGATCATGATTTTCGATGAAGCAACTTCGATGCTCGATCCGTTCGCACGCGAAGATTTGATGAAATACATCAAGCAACTGCACGATGAAGGCATCACCATCATCATGATCACCCATGACATCGAAGAGGCGCTATTAGCTGACAGGCTTGTTATTTTGAAGGATGGGATGGTCTTTAAAGACGGATTGAAAGAAGATTTGCTCTCTCATCCGGAAATATTTAAAAATTCTTTTTTGGAACTTCCGATGGCGCTAAGAATCGCCAACCATCTTAATGCTGGTTCCGAAGAATTGAAGGCGGTGAAAGATTTCCTATGGGAATACAATTTAGGGAAGTAAGTTACCGCTATCCAACGGGTAGTATAAATTTTTACCAGGCAATATCCAAGATTAACTTGACAATACAGGAAAAAGACGAGTTTATTACGCTCGTCGGTCATACCGGTTCAGGAAAATCCACGCTCGCACAACACATGAATGCCTTGATATTTCCAACATCAGGAGAAGTCGAGATCTTCGGTTCAGTTGTTTCCCAAAAAAGAAACAAGAAAATCAAATACAATGCTTTGCGGAAACACGTCGGGCTTGTTTTTCAGTTTCCTGAATACCAGTTGTTTGAGGAGACTGTCGAAAAAGACATCATGTTTGGACCAATGAATTTCAAGGTCAAACATGACGAGGCGGAGGTTTTGGCAAAAAAGGCGCTTTCTTTGGTTGGACTCGATGAAACATACTTGAAAAGAAATCCCTTCAATCTTTCGGGAGGCGAAAAAAAACGGGTTTCGATTGCTGGTATTTTAGCGCTCGATCCTGATATTTTAGTTTTGGATGAACCGACATCCGGACTTGATCCGGCCGGAAAAAAACAATTGATGGAACTATTTACCTCGATCCAAAAAGATACGGGAAAAACCATTATTGTCATAACTCATGACATGGATCTCGTCTACGAATTTGCTTCAAGGGTAATTGTACTAAACGGCGGGGAGCTTGTTTTTGATGGAACTCCGGAGAAGTTGTTTCATAGAGATGATTTGAACAAGTACTGTCTTGACTATCCTGAGACGATTCAAGTTTTGCAGGCTGTGAAAACGCGGTTTGGCAAAGATATCAATATTTATAAAAAGACAATGACTGAAGCCGCCTTGGAAATCGAGAGGGCGATGAAATCATGAAAAATATTGTTATCGGACAATATGTCCCCGGAACAGGGTTTTTCTACCGGATGGATCCAAGAACCAAAATCATCGCTGTCGTTATCTTGATGGTATCAATATTCTTATTAAAGACGATAAACCAACTGTTAATTGCTTTGGCCATAGCCTTGATTATCCTTTTGGCAGGAAGAATATCAATTAACAGGGTATTCAAAGGGTTAAAGCCATTGTTTGTGCTTTTGATTTTCACTTTCTTCTTTCAGATCTTTTTCAACAAAGAAGGAACCCTATTGCTCGACAATACGCTGACGCTGTCAATCTCAAGCATTGCGGCTACCATTGCCTGGACCTTCATTTGGAGACTGTTTGTCAAAATCAATAAATTCAAGTTTCTGTTATTGTTGGCTTATATAATTGGTATCTACTTCATTTTGCGTTTTCTTCCATATGGATACAAGCTTACAACATTCAAATTCATGATCTATCAAAAAGGGTTGGAAATGTCGTTGTTTGTGGTTATCCGGTTACTTATCATCATCACGTTTTCGACCGTTTTGACACTTACAACAAAACCGACGGATTTAACTCAAGGCTTGGAAAAACTTATGCGACCTCTAAAAATAGTTGGTATCAGAAGCGATGATTTTGCATTGATCATCTCGATCAGTTTAAGATTCATTCCGACAATTTTAGATGAAGCCAACAAGATCATGTCAGCACAGGCTTCGCGTGGCGCCGACTTCTCTGAAGGCAAATTGAAAGACAAGATTAAACAGGTTATTTCACTTTTGGTGCCGATGTTTATCATCGCTTTCAAGCGAAGCGAGGAATTAGCAGACGCAATGGAATCGAGAAATTTCGTTCCGGGAAAACCCCGAACGAGAATCCATGATCTGGCTTTTAACGGACTTGACATTATTTCATCGCTTTTTATTGTCGCCTGCCTAGCGGCTTCAATTCTGACGAGGGTGCTATGATGCCTTTGCTTGGGTATGAATATTTTCTTGGCAACCTAGATCAGTCTGCCGGGATGAAAGTTGATAAAGCGGTGTATTTAAATGTTGAAGACATATCCGATTACATCACTTCACACATTGAAACTTTTCAACAGGTAAGTCTTGATAGTATTGCTGGATCGAGAATGCTTTATGGAGAAAATGAATTAGGCCAACTTTTCAAAGTCGGCCATACATTTGACAAAATATCCAGAATCATCATCTCTTCAAAAAAACCAAAAACGAATAGGGTGGGAATGGTGGTTTCCTACGACGGCACGGGATTTTTCGGATTCCAATCGCAAACAAAAGAAAGAACCGTCCAAAAAGAAATCCAAACCATACTTCAAGAGATAAATGGCCAGGAGACGATTTGCCACGGTGCCTCTAGGACAGATACCGGAGTTCATGCCAACAATCAGGTCATTGATTTTGAAACTTTCAACCAATTTAGCGAAGCCAGATGGTTATATGTAATGAATCGCAAACTGCCTTCAGACATCCATGTCAAAAAAGTGTTTTTTGCACACCCATTGTTTCACTCGCGTTATGACGTATATAGAAAAGAATATCGATATATCCTAAATACGAACGAGTACGATCCCCTGAAAAGAAATTACGCGTGGACTGTCGATAAACTCGATTTGGATATCCTTAGGTACAATTTGACGCAGCTTATTGGGACAAATGATTTCACCAGCTTTTGCACTGGCGAGAAAGACGACATGAAAAGGACGATATATGAAGCAAATGTTATTGAAAAGAAAGGAATTATCACGCTTGTTTTTGTCGGGAGTGGTTTTTTGCACCATATGATCAGGCTGATCGTCTTTCAACTGGTACAATTAGCTACCCACAAGTCTGAAAGATCAATCAGAATGCTAATCGATGAATTATCACGAACCCATACCACGCGCTTGGCGCCAGCATCCGGGCTATACCTGACGAATGTAGAATATTAATAAAACAAGCTCGAAAATTCGGGCTTGATTTTTTTATGATTTTTCCTTATTCATTTTGGCGATTTGGCTTTTTTGAACGATTCGCTTGATTAATGTTACAACAAGCAGAATTACGATATTGACGGACACGATAGCGGCTCCGCTCGGTATTTTTAGCGAGTACGCCATCCATAAACCAAAGAATACCGACATTTCCGAAAAGAAGATGGCGATAGCCAGCGTGGAGCGAAAACTCCACCCTACCTTCATACCTGCAGCAACGGGAATGATCATCATCGAGGAAATAAGCAAAACGCCGGCAGATTCCAGCATTACCGATACGACAATCGATAGCATGACCATGAAGATAATTTGAAAGATGTTGACATTTATTCCCAAAAACTTGGCGCTTGTCTCGTCAAAGCTCACAGCGATGATTTGTCTTCCAAAGAATATGAATAGCAATCCAACAAGCAAAGCGGTGATTAAAATCGCATACATGTAATAATTATTGACAGTCAGGATCGAGCCAAAGAGATATGTGTAGATCGAGCCAGTGGCTCTGGCTTTCGAGAAAAAGATTGCGCTTAGCGCAGTGCCCAAGCTGATGACAATGACCATCGAGATTTCTTTGTAATTCTTGTACGACCTGCGGAATAATTCTATCAGCAAGCCCCCGACTACAGAGAAAATCAGACCAAGAAACAACGGCTCTTCAAAAAGAAGTGAAATTCCCAAGGTCGACAAAAACAAACTTGCAGAGATTCCTACCAAGGAAAAGTGACCCAGGGTATCGGCAATGAATGAAAGCCGTCTTACAACAACAATCGAACCGATGAGCGGCGCCAATACGCCAAGAACAATACCTGCCGCAAGAGCCCTCAACATGAACTCGTAGGCGAATAAATCGGAGAAGAAAGAGAGCATCATAACAGTTCCACCTCCGCAGGGTCGCATTTCTCGCGGGATTGGAAGGAATAGGTCATATCCTGATACATGCTCAACACATGCGAATAGTTCAAATGCTCAAGAGAATCATTGTGAGTAATCAGGATGATCGTGATTCCCTGGGCGTGTAGTTCATTCACTGTTCGGTAGAAATATTCTGTGTTTAGTTTATCGATGGAAGCGGTTGGTTCATCTAAAATCAGGATTTCCGGATTGTTAAGCATTGCTCTCGCAATGAACACACGTTGAAGTTGCCCGCCGGAAAGATTATTTATATTTTCATTGACGATTTCTAAAATTCCCAGCTGGTCAAGCATTTTCAATCGATGGTTCTGATTTGTTGGTTTCAAGCTGTAAACTGCAAGCAATTCATTAACGGTAATCGGATATTCGTAATTGAAATCCTCGAATTTTTGACTCACATATCCAAATTGAGGCCATTTATTAAAATTGGTTATATCTTGATGATTGTAAAAAATCATTCCCGCTTTGACGGGATTGATTCCAAGAAGGCATTTGATCAGAGTGGTCTTACCTGTACCGTTTTTTCCTTTGACGACCATGTAGTCTCCCGGGTTCAGACTCAAAGACAGATTATTGATGACAGATCTGTGACCATAAGCGAACGAGAGATTGTGAATATCGATTTGCATAAAATCACCTTGCCTTCTAAAATATTGTATCACAAGCAAGAATATTAATGAAAGATTTTATTCAAAAAACAGTCGTTCTATGAGATAATAGAGAAGTAAAGCAGGTGGATACGATGAAAGGATTATTTATTTCCTTCGAAGGTACGGAAGGCTCCGGAAAAACTTCTGTGATCAAAAAAGTCAAAGAACACTTTTCCAATTTGGGTTTCACCGTACTCGTGACAAGAGAACCGGGCGGAATCAGAATTTCCGAAAAGATCCGCGATATTCTCTTAAGCAAAGAACACACAGAGATGGATCCCAGAACTGAAGCTTTGCTTTTTGCGGCTTCAAGGAGACAACATCTCGTTGAAAAGATAATTCCTGCCCTTGAGAGTGGTGCCTTGGTGCTCTGTGACCGATTTGTGGACAGTTCACTGGTCTACCAGGGGTTGGCAAGAAACATCGGTATAGACGAAGTTTATGCGATCAACCGCTTTGCAATCGACGATCTTTTGCCTGATCGCACCTTGTTCGTTGATGTTCGCCCCGAAGTCGGCTTGACAAGAGTCTTCAAGACTCCAAACCGGGAAGTAAACCGACTTGATTTGGAAACGATCAATTTTCATAATAAAATTTATCAAGGATATCTCGATTTGATTAAGAAATATCCGGATCGAATAAAAAAAATCGCCGGCGAAGGAACGATTGAAGAAGTCGCTTCGCTTGCAATCGAATCAATCGAAGAGGTGTTGAAACGGGGCAGATCAAAATGACGATCACTTCCTGGAAAAAGCTTGAAGACTATCAACCTGATGTCGCCCGGATTCTGCTTAACAGTTTCAAACACAATCATCTTTCCCATGCCTATATTCTCGAAGGATTGATTGGCACCAAGCGCATCGATACCGCAATGTGGATCGCCAAGACTTTGTTATGTCGGAACCTTGACGACAATTATACTCCTTGCGGAGTTTGTCACAATTGCAGAAGAGTCGATTCTCTTACTCATCCGAATCTTTTTTATGTCCAGGCGGAAGGCGAAATCATCAAAAAAAAGCAAATCAAGGAACTTTTGATCGAATTCTCCAGAGCTTCGACTGAAAACGGGCCAAGGATTTATATCATTGATGAAGCCGAAAAATTCAATCAGGAATCAGCCAACACGCTTCTGAAGACAATGGAAGACCCCGGAAAAGATATCTATCAGATCATGATCACAAGCCAGATCAATTCCTTGCTGAAAACGATTGTCTCTCGGGCACAAGTATTGCATTTCAAACCGATCGGCAAAAAACAGATCCAGCAAGAATTATCCAATGAGGGATTTTCGCCACTATTGGTTGATGCAGTGTCGGAATACACGAATAACACCGATAAAGCCAAGGAAATGGTGTCGAACAAAGTGATTTTTGACACGCTGAACCTGGCTATCGATATTTACAGATATTTATTAACCAAAGAAAAATCGATTATTCTAATATTTAAGGAACAAAGAGATATCATTCTGCAACAGTCGGAAACGACCGATTTTTTCCTGACGATGATGATTTTGTTTTTGAAAGACCTGCTCAATTATAAAATCCGCTATTTGGACCTGATTGTCTTCGAAACCGAAATCGAATTGATTGAGAAACTCTCAGAACGTATTTCCCAGAAAAAAATCGAAGACCAACTGGAAACCATGCTTGATTTGAAATCAAGACTGAAGTACAATATCAACAATCAACTTGCATTCGACAAGATGCTGGTTTATCTGGAAAGAGGTTTTAACCATGGAATATCAAGTAGTACCGGTACAGTTTAGCCGCCTTGGCAAAAGATACTATTTTGCCACCGAAGGTAAAAATATCAACAAAGGCGACAAAGTCGTCGTGGAAACAATCAGAGGCTTTGAACTCGGCGAGGTTGTCGCTGATAAGAAAACGATCCAGGAGTCAGAAATCATCTCTCCGCTTAAACCGATCTTGCGCATTGCGACCGAACAGGATGTTCTACAAAATGAACATAACCAGAATGAAGAGCCTTATGTGTTGAAAAAGACACAGGATTTTGTCACGAAAAATCAGTTGGATATGAAGCTGTTGAATTGCGAGTTTACTTTGGATAGATCGAAACTCATCATCTATTTCAATTCGGATGGCAGAGTTGATTTTCGCGAACTGGTCAAAGACCTTGCCAATGAATTCCATCTCAGAATTGAACTCAGGCAAGTCGGTGCAAGAGACGGAGCTAAAGTGTTGGGTGGTATCGGGCCTTGCGGACTGATCACCTGTTGTTCTTCTTTTTTAGGAGAATTCGAACCCGTATCCATAAAAATGGCAAAAAATCAAAGTCTTTCCCTAAACCCCAGCAATATTTCCGGGTTGTGCGGAAAATTGCTTTGCTGTATCCATTATGAAAATGAAAACTACAAGGAATATCGGAAAATAATGCCAAAAATCGATTCCTATGTCACTACACCCGATGGTAAAGGTAAAGTCACCCAACTCAACTTTGTGACATTAATCGCCAAAGTCGATGTCGAAGATGGCCCTTCCGGTTTTTATCACGTCTCCGATCTTAGTTTCCGGGAAAAAGCAATTGATGAAGATATGGATTCCAACGGCACCGACCTCAAGGATTTGGAAGAATAGATCGGGTGATAGACATGTCACAAGCGGAACTTATCCACGGCTTACAGGCAAGTGGTGATTTGAAAATCATCCAAAGAGATGATGTATTCCGGTTTTCACTGGATTCGGTTATCTTGGCTGATTTCGTTAAAATCAATCCCAGGACGAGAAATATCATGGATTTTGGCACCGGATTGGCTCCGATTCCTTTGCTTTTGTCTTTAAAGACCAAAGCTTTGATTACCGGCATCGAAATCCAGGATGATTTATGTGAACTTGCCAAAAAAAGTGTTGTGCTAAACCATCTGGAAGAACAAATATCCATCAACAAGGACGACATCCGTGTCGTCCATTCTCATTACATGATGTCTTCATTCGATATCGTCACTTGTAATCCTCCGTTTTTCAAAAACAAGGATGAAAAAATCACAAGCGAAAACATCGCTGTAAGAAATGCAAAACACGAATTGTTGATTGATTTCCAAACGATTGTCATCCAAGCCAAACGTTTGTTGAAAACCGGTGGACTGTTTGTTTTCGTCCACCGAGCGGATCGGCTCGAGGATCTGATCATTTTCTTGCATAACGAAGGTTTTGCCTTGAAGAGGATGCGTTTTGTCTATCCCAAACCAGGCGTGCCGGCAGTGATGGTCCTGATCGAAGCGGCTAACACCGGAAAAGCCGGAAACATGAAACTATTAGAACCTCTGTATATTTTGGATGAATTTGGAAAACATACTGTTGAAGCTATGAAAATATTTGGAGATAATCAGGAGGCCGGAAATGTATAGACACAAGAATTATCACAATGACATCGCCACGCTTTATCTGATCCCCACGCCAATCGGCAATTTGGAAGATATTACTCTAAGAGCCATTAGAACGATCAAGGAAGTAGATCATCTTTACGCTGAAGACACAAGAGTGTCGATGAAATTGCTGAATCATTTTGATATCAGCAAACCTTTAAAAAGCTTTCATGAACACAATCAGTCTCAGGCCAGCGCAGAAGTAATGAATATTCTGGAAAGAAACGAAAACGTCGGTTTGATCAGCGATGCCGGGATGCCATTGCTTAGCGACCCCGGGTACGAACTTGTCCAAAAGGCAATCGAATCAGGATACAATGTTGTCTGCCTCCCCGGACCATCAGCTTCTCTTACGGGATTGTTGATGTCAGGAATGAAGCCGCACCCATTTTTGTTCTATGGCTTTCTTGACAGCAAGCAACAAAAACGGCTTTCCGAGCTGAAAAAACTTACCTACCGCACAGAAACGCTTGTCTTTTACGAAGCTCCGCACCGGATAGGAAACCTTATGCGCGACCTTGATCAATTATTTCCTGACAGGGATGTAGCCATTCTCAGAGAAATAAGCAAGAACCACGAAGAAATTCTTAAAGGAAAACCTTGTGAATTGATGGAACTGGATGACCTAAAAGGCGAAATGGTAGTCGTTGTCGACGGATACTTGGAAGAACCTGCCAATTTTGACAAAATCTCACTGGTTGAACAAGTCGATTATTTCATTTCTACTGGTCTCAAGAAAACCGAAGCGATGAAAAAAGTAGCGGAGATGACCTCGGTTCCAAAAAACATAATTTATCAGGAATATTTGGAAAAAACAAAAAAATAATGATATAATGTAATATCAATAAGGAGGGATCTTTATGCGTTTTGCCTGTTTATTGGCGGATGGATTCGAAGACATCGAAGCCTTGGGAACCGTAGCCATTTTACGAAGAAGCGGGATCACTGTTGATCTGGTTAATGTCATGAACAAAAAGACGGCCATTGGCTCTTTTAATACCGAAGTTGTGACCGACGTGATGCTTAAGAAAATAAATTACATGGAATATGACGGGATTTTCATTCCGGGCGGAAGACAAGCTTCGACTTTGAGACAGGATAAGGTTGTGCTTGAATTGGTCAAGCAATTCGCGGGTGGTGATAAATGGCTGATGGCCATTTGCGCCGGACCGACAATATTCGGCGTATCAGGTTTGCTTGACGGAAGGCATTACACATCATTTCCCGGAACGGAAGAATACATGCCTAAAGCCATCAGAGAGAATAAATCCGTTGTCACGGACAAGAAAATCATTACGGCAATCGGTGCCGGAGCAGTTTATGATTTCGCATTTGAAATCGTTAAAAATGTCTTTGGAACCCAAAAACAAAACGAATTGAAAAAGAGGATTCTGTACAGAGAATTCGAATAGAGGAAGAAAATGAAGAAAACATTTTATATCACAACCCCAATCTACTATCCGAGCGGGAAATTCCATATCGGATCCGCATACACGACATGCCTTTGCGACACCCTGAAGCGATACAAGGAAATGCAAGGTTACGATGCCAGATTTCTGACCGGGACCGACGAACACGGTTTGAAAATCGAAGAAGCAGCCAAAGCAAACGGAAAAACTCCAAAAGAACATGTCGACTACATTGCGACTCTGGCAAAAGATTTGTGGAAGCTGTTGGAAATCAAGAATGACGATTTCATCAGGACAACCGAGCCAAGGCACGAAGCGGTGGTTACTTCCATTTTTGAAAAGCTATTGGCGCAAGATGACATTTATCTTGGCGAATATTCCGGCAATTACTGCGTCGATTGTGAAGCTTACTTCACACCGACTCAACTCGTTGAGGGTTCTCTATGTCCCGATTGCGGCAGAGAAACCAAAATCGTAAAGGAACAAACTTACTTTTTACGGTTGTCGAAATATCAGGATAGATTACTGAAATTCATCGAAGACAATCCCGGCTTCATCTTTCCCGAAACCAGGAAGAACGAAGTCGTCCAATTCATCAAATCAGGGTTGCTCGACCTGAGCGTATCAAGAACATCCTTCGAATGGGGAATCAAAGTCAAAAGCGACCCCTTGCATATTATCTATGTCTGGATCGATGCTTTGAGCAACTATATCTCCGCTTTGGGCTATGACAGTTTGGATGACGCCTTGTATCAAAAATACTGGGTGTCAGGCAATGAAGTCGTCCATGTTGTCGGCAAAGACATCTTGCGCTTCCATGCCGTCTACTGGCCGATTATGCTGATGGCCCTAGACGTACCAATCAAATTCAGGTTATTCGTTCACGGCTGGTACTTGATGAAAGACGGGAAAATGTCAAAATCAAAAGGTAATGTCATCTATCCGGAACAACTCGTTGCCAGATATGGCCTAGACGCCTTCAGATATTATATCGTCAAGGAACTTCCTTATGGTAACGACGGATTGTTTACACCAGAAGATTTCGTTTCAAGAATCAATACCGATCTGGTGAACGACTTGGGAAACCTTGTATCCCGATCAATTACGATGGTAAACAAGTATTTTAATGGGAGCGTCAAACAAGTTAAACACAATCATCCATACAAGGAATTTGAACTGGAATTGGAAGCTTTGGCAAAAGAGGTAGGCGAAAACTACCAACAAGCAATGGATGAGTTTAAAGTATCTACCGCGTTATTTGAAGTATCCAGGCTCATCGCAAGAGTCAATAAATTGATCGATGAAACTTCGCCTTGGAATTTGGCGAAAACAGAAGCTGATCAATTAGTCTTGGAATCCGTGCTTTATCATTTGCTGGAAGCTTTGAGAATTGCCTCGATCCTTTATGTGCCTGTTTTGATCAACACGCCGGAACTTGTTTTCTCGATGCTTGGTGTGGAAGAAGCAAACAAGACGCTGGCAAATATTGCCTTTGGCCTCCAGAAACAATACCATGTCACAGACAAGCCGGGGCACATCTTTCCTCGTCTTGACAGCGAAACTGAGATCTCTGCCATTCGCGACATGATGAATCACAAAGCATTAAAAGTTGTCAAAGAACCGGCAAACAAACAGGAGATCACAATCGATATGTTCGACCAGATCGAAACTAAAGTCGGGCTAGTCATCTCCGCTGAATATCATAAAAACGCCAAAAAACTGCTTGTTCTGCAAATCAACACCGGCGAAAAAGTCAGACAGGTAGTGTCCGGAATCGCTGAATATTACCAACCTGTCGCTTTGATTGGCAAGAAAGTTTTGGTAATCACCAATCTCCAACCCGTCAAACTCAGGGGAGAAATGAGTGAAGGCATGATTTTATGCGGTGAAACTAAAAATCATGAATTATATATCATCGAAGCGGACGAAGCGCTGTTTCCAGGAGACAATGTAAGATAACTATGCCTAAGAATCTTCTACGAGGTATCGATAAGAAAAAAGAACTGATAACCATAGCGAATGTGTTTTTTGGCACAATCATCTCCGGTTTGGGAATCTTGTTTTTTATCAATCCTGCCAAACTGTATACCGGTGGAATCACAGGATTGTCACAGCTCATTATCAACGTGATTGAACTTGTCACGGCAAGTGATTTTGTCATCAATCTTGGTCTTTTGTCGTTTATATTGCAAATCCCGCTCCTTGTTTTTGCCTACTTTAAACTGAATAGCCGTTTTGTCGTCTACACGATCATTTCGGTTCTGATCTTTTCTGCCATCCTGGCCTTTAGAGTCAATATCCCAGTTATGGGCGACGACATCCTAAGCAACGCTTTAGTCGGAGGCATTCTGGGCGGTGTAGGCAATGGCATGCTACATAAAGTCGGAGCTTCGGGAGGCGGCACATCAATCCTCTTCCAGCACTGGTCGATCAAGACCGGCAAATCGGTCGGAATCTACCAAATCTACTTGCACGGAGCGATAATTCTCGCTGCCGGAGCCATCTTTGGCTTAAACATTGCCATCTACACAATCGTATCGCAACTGATTTCCTCAATTGTCCTTGACAAAATATTTACGGGCTATAATTTCATGAAACTCGAAGTCATTACCGTGAACGGTAAAGAAATGGCAGACGCCCTTAAATCAAGATTGCCACATGGCGTCACCATGATCGACGGTGTCGGAGCCTATGCATACCAGCCTAAAACAGTGCTTTTAGCAGTTATTTCCGTCCATGAAATCCAAAAGTATGTCATGCTTATCAAGGAGATCGATCCGCAGGCTTTCGTGGTAATGACGGGGGTATCAAAAGTGATGGGAAAATTCACGAAGAAGATTATTGATTGAAATCGATAATAGTTGACTAAAGTGTACCTTGATGATATTATATTAAAGGTACATTTTTTATTTTAGATCCCACAAGCTCTTTAAATAAAATTTAAGGAGGAAATAAAATGAAAACTTACATGGCAAATGCACAAACGATTGAACGTAAATGGTTTGTGGTCGATGCCGCTGGCAAAAAATTAGGCCGTTTAGCTACCGAAGTTGCTAGTGTTTTACGCGGGAAACATAAACCCACTTTCACGCCACATGTGGATTGCGGAGATTATGTCATCGTGATAAACTCTAGTCTGATCGAACTCACAGGAAACAAATGGGATGACAAGATTTATTACACCCATTCGAATTATCCAAGTGGTTTGAAAAAGAAAACAGCGAAGGTAATGATCGTTGAAAAACCGACAAGAATGGTCGAATTGGCAATTAAGGGAATGCTACCAAAAGGAAAATTGGGAAACCAAATGTACAAAAAGTTATTCGTTTATGCAGGACAAGAACACAAACACCAAGCACAACTTCCCGTTGTGATGGAATTGAAAGGGTAGGAGGTGCCAAGGTTGGCAAAATCAGTAATGTATCGCGGAACCGGAAGACGGAAATCCGCAGTCGCTAGAGTCATCTTGAGACCTGGCAAAGGATTATTCACAGTCAATGGAAGAAATTTCAATGATTATATTCCTTCTGCACTTGCGCGTCTTGACGTGCATCAACCCCTTGTACTTACCGCAAACGAAAACACATTTGACATCTCCGTTAATGTAAACGGCGGAGGTCTGATTGGACAAGCGGGCGCAATCCGTTTAGGAATTACGCGCGCACTACTCGAAGTAAATCCCGAATATCGCAAGATTTTGAAACCAGCTGGAATGATCACCAGAGATCCTCGCTCCAAAGAACGTAAAAAATACGGACTTAAAGGTGCTAGAAGAGCTCCTCAATTCAGTAAACGTTAATTTGCAAAAGCCAAAAAACACAAGCCTCCACAGCCTGTGTTTTTTTCTTTATTTGCAGGATAAAATTGAAAAATCAAAGGTTATGATGTAGAATTAATCTGCTTGCTGGGGGTGATAACTTGATATTTGGAAAACATGTAAATAATTTTTACCTGAAATATGGTTTTTTCTTTATGCTCGGTATCATTGCCCTGTTTGTCGTCGACTACGCCCAACTCGAAATTCCCAATATTATGGGGTTCATCATCGAGAAACTTGAAAACAGTACTTTGACGCAACCGGAGTTAAAATTATATATAACGGACATGATAAAAATTGCTCTCATCATCGTGCTTGGCAGATTCCTATGGCGCATCTTCATCTTTGGCACTTCCAGAAGAATCGATTTTGAGCTGAGGAACAAAATGTTCCGTCATGCGGAAAAACTGAGTCAGAGATACTATCAGGAAAAGAAGTCCGGCGGGTTGATGGCGCTTTTTACCAATGATTTGAATGCTATCCGTATGGCTTTCGGACCGGGAATCATGATTTTCTTTGATGTCCTTGCGCTCGGGTCGATGGCGTTATACAGAATGTACAATCTAGATAAGATTATAACCTTTTTTGCCTTCATTCCGCTAATCATGATTGCCGTTTTGGCAACGTTCGTTTCGAAAATAACAGGAAAAAAATTCAAAGCCAAGCAAAAGGCGTTTGAAAATCTTAGCGATTTCGCCCAAGAGAATTTCTACGGCATCAGCGTTATCAAGGCGTTTGTGAACGAACTAAGAGAAATCAGGGCGTTTGCCAAAATCAACAAAGATAATTATGACAAGAACCTTTCATTCATCAAAGCTTCGACTTTGATGAGTGTAGGTGTCGAAATGTTCATCAATGTCATCCGGGTGTTGATGATTGGTATCGGTGGTTATCTGGTCTATAGGACAGTGGCGCTTGACGTTACCGACCAACTCAAATTTTCAATCGGAGATTTGACGCGCTATATTGCATATTTCGGATCATTGATCTGGCCGATGATGGCAATTGGAAGATTCATCAACATGCGTTCCCAAGCCAAGGCGAGTCTTCAAAGAATCAATAAATTTCTTGATGAACCCCTTGAGATCCATGACGAGGCGGATTTGGTTGCCAAAGATTCGATCTTGGGCAAAATCACTTTCAACCATCTAACATTTACTTATCCCTCAAGTGAAGAACCGGTTTTAAAGGATATCAGCTTTGTAATCAATCCCGGAGAGTTGGTCGGGATTATCGGGCCGACGGGTTCGGGTAAAACCACTTTGGTTGATTTGTTGCTAAGGCTTTACAATGTGAGAACCAATGAGATTTTGATCGACGATTTCGACATCATGAAACTGCCGATCAAACCTTTGCGGGACGCTATCGGTTATGTTCCTCAGGATAATTTCATTTTCTCGGATATCATTGAGAAAAACATTTCTTTTTCACAGGATAACATCGACCGGAATCTGATCGAACAGATGGCGAAATACAGTGATGTTCATGATAACATCATTGATTTTCCCAATCAGTATGAAACCATGGTCGGTGAACGCGGTGTCACGCTGTCTGGCGGCCAGAAACAAAGAATTTCGATTGCCAGGGCTCTTATGAAAAAGCCCCGGATTTTGATTATGGACGACTCCTTCAGTGCTGTTGATACCAAAACGGAAGAATCGATTCTAAAGAATATCGAAGAGTTCAGACAAAATCAGACAATCATCATCATCACCCATCGGATCTCGACGATCAAGGGCGCTGACAAGATCATTTTGATCGACGACGGCGAAATCAAGGCAATCGGTACACATGATGAGCTTTTTGCCACCAACAAGATGTATCAGGATATCGTTATCCGCCAACAACTGGAAACAGAATTGGAAGGAGGCGAGATCGATGGCTAAAGGTTTTGTCGATATCGACATCGTCAAAAACCGCTCCTATAGCGACATGACGATCATCAAAAGATTATTAATTTTTGTAAAACCCTTCCTGAAGGAATTGATACTTGCCACAGTACTTGTGTTTATCGTGGTAGCTCTCGATTTGATCGGACCGCTGTTCATTTCCGCAACCCTTGATTCATTGGGAGAAGATCCCATATCCTTCTCAAAAATCATCATCATTGTCGTGCTCTATTTCGTAGCACTCGTCATCGGTGCGTTTGTCTCGTATCGACAAACCATCTTGTTACAGACAACCGGACAGAAGATCATCTATGATATCAGACGTGACATCTTTAATCACATCGAATCGTTATCGATTGAAACTTACAATCATATTCCGATTGGAAAACTCGTGACCAGAGTCACATCGGATATTGATACCTTAAATATGCTTTATACAGATGTCCTGATCAATCTGTTTCGCAATATCGTCACGATTGTTGGAGTATTCGTCATCATGTTCATTGCCGATTGGAAACTCACGCTATATATTTCTAGTGTAGTGCCATTCGTAGCTTTGGCATCATTTGTCTTTAGAAAATATTCCCGAAAAGCTTATCGGAAAGTTAGAGCCAACGTTTCAATCATCAATGCGTTTCTCTCAGAACACCTCTCGGGCATGAAACTGATTCAGATATTTAACCGTGAAGAAAGAAAGTTTGCTGAATTCAGAAGCAAAAATCAGGATTTGAACCAGAGTTATCTGCAGCAAACATTTGCTTTCAGTTTGTACAGGCCACTCATGTACATGCTATATGTCATCGCCTTGATGATCGTGCTTTGGTTTGGTTCTCTGCAGACGATCGCGGGAGTCATTACGTTTGGTACTTTGTTTGCCTTTACCCAGTACATAAACAAATTCTTCAATCCGATTCAGGAATTGGCTGAAAAATTTGATATTTTACAGTCGGCGTTTACGGCAGGAGAAAGATTATTTGAAATCATGGATACCTTACCGACGATCGAAGACAAACCGGACGCAACTGAAATCGGCGAACTTAAAGGCAAGATAGAATTCAGAAACGTCTGGTTCGCCTATCAACCGGATGACTGGATTCTTAAAGACGTTTCATTTGTGGTAAATCCCAAAGAAACTCTAGCGCTAGTTGGGGCCACTGGTTCCGGAAAAACGACAATCATCAGTTTGATTGTCAGAAACTATGAAATTCAAAAGGGTCAGATTTTGATTGACGATATCGACATCAGGGATATCAAGATCAGCTCATTAAGAGACAAAATTGGCCAAATGTTGCAAGATGTCTTTTTGTTCTCGGGAACAGTTGAGTCAAACATCAGGCTCAGAACCGATGAAATCACCGATTCCGAGATTCTTGAAGCGTGCAAATATGTTAATGCCGACAAATTCATCAATCGTCTACCGCTAAAATATGATGAACCGGTACGGGAAAGAGGTAACAATTTCTCTGCCGGACAAAGGCAACTCCTGTCTTTTGCCCGGGCTATCTCGCATAAACCGGCCATCATGATCCTTGATGAAGCAACCGCGAACATTGATACAGAAACAGAGAATCTGATTCAAAAATCACTCAAAAAGATGATGAACATCGGCACCATGATTGTAGTAGCCCACAGATTGTCTACAATCCAGCACTCGAATAAAATCATAGTAATGCAAAAAGGCAGGATCATCGAGGTGGGAACACATCAAGAATTACTTAAATTAAAAGGGCATTATTTCAATCTGTACAGACTCCAATATGATAGGGACTCAAGCCTACCTAAACAAGTTTTGGCAGATAAACTCATGTAATTCAACTTGCGTTCAACACAGTAGGCCCGTATTTTCTTTGAGCATATTGTGGTATAATGCGTATAGAGGTGATTGATATGTGTTTTCGAAATTTGTTTAGATCGAAAAAAAAGCAACAACTAAACGTAAAGACAGAAGCTACGTTGCCGAAAACAACCCCAGTTTCTCCAGCGAGCATACCTGATATCCCGGTCATAAAGCAACAAACAGCTTTAACAAAGCCAACATCAAAAACTACAATAAAGCCAAAAGCGGGGCCGTCTAAAACTGGAAAAACAGTCCAAAAAGAAGTGAAATATCAGGGAAAATATGAAGTTTTTCCCGAAGCAGACTTTTACAAATACCGCCTCAAAGCATCAAATGGCGAGATTTTGATTGTCAGCCAAGGATATTCGACTCAAAAAGGAGCGATGTCTGGCATCGAAACCTTGAAGAAAAACATGACTACAGGAGTATTTTCCTACTATAAGGACAAAAGTGGATTTACTCAATTCAACTTACTGAATGAAACTTCCTCACGAGTAATCGCTGTGGGTGAATTTTATGAATCGGCACAAAACGCACAATCAGCTGCTGCATCGGTAAAACGATTTTATAAAACAGACAAGACCGACACATTAACTAAACTGCCTAAAGACGAAGAACGAGAAGAGATGTTGAAACCGGTGCCAATCGAACAGAAAGCAACCGGCAAATACGAAGTATACAAAGAAGACGGCAAATGGCATTTTCGTTTGAAAGCCTCAAATGCGGAGATTTTGTTCACTAGTTCTAAATATGCTTCTAAGGCGAGCGCAATTTCGGGAATCGAAAACGTCAAGAAGGCAATTGAAGAAAACCGCTTCAGCGTCACAAAAGACAAACAAGGAAGATTTCAGTTCTCCTTATATGCTTCAAACAGCCAACTCATGCTGACGGGAGAGACATACCCCGTAAGAGACAGCGCTGTTTCTGCGGTTGCTTCAGTAAGAAGGTTCGGTTTGAAAGCTAAGATTATCGAAATATGACAAAACGTCTCGTTTGAGACGTTTTTCTTTGACAAGATTATAACAAAATAACGAAGTTTTATGGTAAAATACTTATGATGAATATTGAAAGGGGGAGAAGTTATGAAACGAATGTTTCTTTTGGTTGCCCTTTTGATTGTCGTCTTGTTCGTTTACACTTTTTCTTTGGCACAATACATCAGTTTGTCTTTCCTTTTGGATATTTTGCCGAATAATATCGTATTTTATTTTGTTATCGGTATTTTATGGCTATTGGCACTATTTATTACAGTTCGAATTTTGCTGAAACAGACATATGCATATAAAAAAAGTCATTGGATAATTATTATGCTTTTAAATCCGATACTGGGAATAATCTTATATTATGTTTTCGCCAGGGATTTCGTAACAAAAAAATTCCACAAAACAAGGCCGTTAATTGCTAATAAAGCTTTTCTGGGCTTAGAGGAATCAACGCATGTGGATTATGAAGAAAGAGAATACGGAGAAATCTTCAAATTCATTCACGAAACAACTGGCCGTTCAGTTTATCAGGACGACACGTTTGTAGAGATATTGGATAACGGTGATGTTTTCTTTCCGAGATTGATTGAAGAACTATCTAAGGCGAAAAGTTATATTTTCATGGAATTCTATATCATCAAAACCGATAATATCGGAAAAAAAGTCCTAGATGTACTAAAAGAAAAGGCTCAAGAAGGTGTTGACATATATCTAATCTACGACCATTTTGGCAGCAATCGGTATTTGGATAGAAGATATATGAAAGAACTGAAAAAGGCTGGAGTAAAAATCGGCATCTTCGATCCGCAGACAATTTCAATATTCAACAGCAATCTGAACTTCAGAAATCATCGCAAAGCAATCGTGATTGACGGGTTAGTCGGTTTTATAGGCGGGATGAACCTTGCCGACGAATATAATCATCAATCGCCTAAATTCGGTTTTTGGCGCGATACCCATGTCCTGATGCGAGGAAATGGAGTGACTGGTATCCAAAATGTCTTTGTCAAAGATTGGTATTACATAAAGGCAGAAGTGCTTGATAAGCCGATGGATAAAACCAATTCTCATTATCCCGGATTGTTTTCTGTTTTAGAATCAGGACCCGATTTTGAAGACGGTCTGATTCGCGACGTGTATCTCAAAATGATGTTTTCCGCCAAAAAATCAATCAAGATCGTCACCCCATATCTGATTATCGAACCAGAACTCATGGCCGCCATCCACATCGCGATCAAAAGCGGTGTCAAAATTGAACTTTTGGTTCCGGGACTGAGCGATTATGTGATGGTCGGCTTTGCGACCAGATCTTACTATGAACAGCTGTTGACGCTTGGTGTCAAGATATACGAATACAAAAAGCATTTTGTCCATTCGAAAATTTTCATTGTCGATGACTTATTGGCATCAGTCGGGTCGGTCAATTTCGATCCGAGAAGTTTCCATCTCAATTTTGAAGTCACAACGATATTTACCAACAAAGCAGTCGATTCCTTGTTGGAAAGTTTTGCAAAAGACATAGAGGTATCGAATGAAATCATGTTGGAAGATTGGAAAAAAAGAAGCATTATTAAACGATTTTTACAGGGGCTTTTCAATCTGTTCAGCCCCATATTCTAAATTCTGAAGGAGTGGTTGTATGAATTTGGCAGAAACATTAGGGCTTGTATCGGTCATCTTGTTGTCGGTAGTGTTATTGATGACAATGTTTATTATGTTCAAGGGAAGAAGCCATGGCAATTATGGAACTGAATTTGACAAAATGGAGCATTCTTTGTCCAATCAAGTTGACGATCTGAGGACATCGGTTACCAAGGCTTTGTATGAATCAATGATGGATTTCAATAAAGAAGTGAACAAGCAACTGCTTGAGACAAATGATAAATCCTCGGAAAACATTACGGAGTTCAGATTGAACATCAACAAAGAACTCGTCGCTTTCCAGGAAAAGATCAATTCCAAGCTGACATTTGATTTCAAAGGGCTTACAGACGCTTTGGACCAAAAAATGACTTCGATTAACCAAAAAGTCGAAGACAGGCTCGCCCTTGGTTTCAAAGAAACGAATCTGACATTCATACAGATTGCAGAACGCGTTAAAGTAATCGATGATGCCCAAAAGAAGATCGAAAGCCTTTCCAACGAAATGATCGGTTTGCAAAACATCTTGTCCAACAACCAGGCAAGGGGTTCTTTTGGCGAATATCAATTGAATCAACTTTTATATAGTGTATTTGGAGACAATGACAAATTGTATCAGACGCAATATACAATCAAAGAGCAAAAAGGCAAACAGGAGTCAGTCAGAGCCGATGCGGTGATCTTCATGCCCAAGCCAAACAAGATGATTGCGCTTGATTCCAAATTTCCTTTCTCGTCCTATTCCAAATTATTCGACAACAAGGATCTGTCCAAGGAAGAAGAAGCTAAACTTATTCAAAGTTTTGGGGCTGAAGTCAAAAAGCATATCACCGATATTTCTTCTAAATACATTATTTCCGGAGTCACAGCCGAATACGCTTTGATGTTTGTAGCCTCGGATGGAATTTTAGCGCTTTTACATTCCAAGCTCCTTAACGTCATCGAATATGCGCGAACCAAATTCGTGACAATCGTCTCGCCCACGACCTTGATTCCTTTGCTTTCAAGTTTTAAAGCAGTAGCGATCGATTATGAGCGAAGCAAATACACAGCCGAAATCAACCAACAATTATTAATGCTCAACAAAGAGTTTCAAATCTTCGAAAAAGATTGGGATAAACTTAACAACAGCATCCAAGGTTTGACGAAACAAAGCTCGAGTGTAAACACGCGAGTTGAAAAAATCACTTCAAAATTCGGGAGAATAAAAAATGTCGATTTTCTGGATGAAAAGTCAGAAAACGAAGAAAAAGAACCGGATATAGAGGATGAAAACCTGGAAGAAAGCGAAGGTTCGGGCGAAATTGGCGATATGCAATAAATATGGCTTGCAATTAAATAATAAAGATTGTATAATGTGAACAGCATCAAAAATTAATAAAGGAGAAACAAATGAACGGAACAGTAAAATGGTTTAATGCAGAAAAAGGTTATGGATTTATCACTGATGAAAATGGCAAAGATATCTTCGCACATTATTCAGCGATCCAAGGCGATGGCTACAAAGCTCTTGAAAACGGACAAGCAGTTAGCTTTGACGTAGTAGACGGAGCCAGAGGCCCACAAGCTGCAAATATAGTTAAAATATAATAAAATAACTGTAGGTTAACCAAAAAAAACGAAAAGAACACCCCGAAGGTGTTCTTTTTTTGCTAGATGTGTATTAATTAACTGGCGTGATAAAACAGATCGTATGTTATCGATGTTAATTCAGATCCAGCGACAAGCGAGATGACAGCATAATATGTTTCAGTCGCTACAAGTTCCAAATCTTCCTGAATATATAATGCATAATAAGCGTCAAAGTCCTCGATGGTAGCTGTGGCAATTTCTACTCCTAAATTATCTTGCAAGGTCATTTTTATTTCTAAAAGCTCGTTATCGTTATCAGCGAATAACATCAAAGTTACAAGCGCTGATGCGTCAAGTTCAAACTTAAAATAATCACTATCGCTGATATCTGAGAGTTCTCCATTGATCGTTAACCCGTTTTCGCCAATCACATCAGCATCTACCAAGGAATTGTTTGGCTCGCTTTCGGGAATTTCATTATCCCAGGGATAATAATCATAGCCCCAGTATTCCTGATACATATCTTCAAGCGTGGTGGGAGTGTCTGTGTCAACTGAAGCCAATTGATTGATGTTTACAGCGAGGTTCAGGTTTTGACCATCAACAAAGGTTGCAGTGTTCACGCCAATGACTTCACCGTAGATATTTAGCAAAGGTCCGCCGCTGTTTCCATGAGAAAGAGGAGCCGTGATCTGAATATAATCGATACCGCCATATTTTCTCGAAGCGGTGGAGATAACTCCGTCAGAAAATGAACCGGCAAGCCCCAACGGACTTCCAAGGGTAAAAATGGTTGCGCCGGTATTGTTTACTCGCTCTGATATTCTGAGACTTGGTGTGACGGCTTCGATTTTCAAGATTGCCAAATCCAAAGTCTCATTGTATCCCAATACGCTTATGACTTCATATTCTTGATCATCAAATGTAACCACTGTTGCGCTGTAACCGCCTTCGATCACATGATGGTTGGTCACAACAATTCCGTCTTCGGAAATAAAGAATCCCGAACCAAGCTTGATGTCATCGCCCCATTGTCCGTAGATTCGAATCTCGACCGTTGCTGGATTGGCAAGTTGGAAAATTTCTTCACCCGAGTATGTTCTTGCTTGCCAGATTGGGTGTATGTCTAAATCACCAGTCACTTGGGAATAGTCATTATCCCAACCTGTAAAGACAAAATAATTTCTTTCTGCAACTGCAGGAGGTGTTGCATCCTGGTTGTAATCGACAGTTTCGGTTTTTATCAATGCGCCTTCATAATCATAAAAATTGACAGTGTTGGTCTCAATAAGATAGGTTGCTTGAACACTGAGGTTGCCTGTGACAACGCTGAAATCAGCGCTCCAGGAAATGAAATCATAGCCTTCGATTACCGGAACTGATGGCGCGGTGGCAGACATGCCTTGCAAGATAACCTGGGAATCGATCAAATAACCGTTGATGTCTTTGAAATTAACTATATAAATTTCAAGTATTTTGCCAAGATTATCGAAAGTTAAATCTGTGTAGGTTACAATCAACTCGCCCGATTCATTGATTCCGGTCGAGAGAATGCCTTTGCCTGGTTCGCCAGATATTGTATCAAGCGAAACAAGATTCGTCCATGTGGTGTCGCCTACGTACTTAAATACGATGTAATTTTCAAATACATCAAAGATTATTTCTCTGGCATCAGTCCCCGCTAGACTTGATAGTTCAATAAGGTCGTTCCAGACTTCCTCATCGACGTATTTCCATTGAATAAATCCGGATCCGATCTGAAAAACAACTTCGCTTCCATCCGCACCGGAAACTCCGGAAAGAACATCTATAGAGATCAAATTAGTCCAAGTTTCTGCACCTGAATATTGCCACTGGATATTTCCTGAAGCAACTTGCAGGATTATATCTCTCGCATCAACTCCTGCAACGCCCTCAGGACCAATCAGTTCGGATAATGCTATCAAATCGTTCCAAGTCGATTCTCCGACGTGTTGCCATTGAATCATGCCGTCATAAACCCGTAACAATACTTCCTTACCATCGGCACCGGGAAGACCTTGATCGCCCTTGATCGATTCCAACCACTCAGCGTAAGTGAGGTCCGTTTGCTCTGCCCCCACCGCTAAAAGATAGATTTCATGGATCTGGTTGTTTATTTGGGTAGTAATGATCGTGGATTCTGAAGTGGTGGCAAATGTAGTAGTCAGTCCGTTACAACCAAATAACCCAAAAGATATGATAAATAATAACAAGATATAGAAAAACCTTTTTTTCACGCTATATCACCTCGTCTTAAGGATAAGTCCATTTTACAATGTCAGGCGGTCTTTTACAAGTTATCTATTGCGATAAATCTTGATAAATAGACCCAGATTGCATATAATGATACTTGCAGGAAGGATGTGTTACGAATTGAAGATATTCAACACTTACTCCAATCAACTGGAAACTTTCATTCCCAAAGTCCCCAATCAGGTGTCGATTTATGTGTGCGGACCGACGGTATATAACTACATCCATGTCGGCAATGCCAGACCGATTGTGTTTTTTGATACTGTAAGAAGATATTTCGAGGCCAAAGGCTTTGCGGTCAAGTTCGCTTCTAACTTTACCGATGTGGACGACAAAATTATCCAAAAAGCAAAAGAAACGGGAAAATCTGAAGAAGAGATCAGTTCTTTTTATATCGATGCATTCATGAAAGATGTGGAAAGGCTAGGGTCGAAGACTGACTATATCAAGCCGAAAGTAACCGATTTCATGGATAAAATAATCAAATACATTGAAGAAATCGTCAATAAGGGATATGCATATGTAATTAACGGAGATGTCTATTTCCGTGTTTCCAAAATCAAGGAATACGGCAAACTCAGTAACCAAAAACTTGACGATCTCCTAAATGGCGCCAGAGTCGAGCCAAACCCCGACAAGGAAAACCCGCTTGATTTCACTTTGTGGAAGAAAACTGATTCCGGTCTCAACTGGGCTTCGCCTTTTTCTCAAGGCAGGCCGGGATGGCATACGGAATGCGTGGCCATGATCGAGGATATTTTCAGAGGCCAGATTGATATCCATGGCGGCGGGTCAGATTTGATCTTTCCCCATCACGAGAACGAGATCGCACAAGCAAAAGCTTGTCGCAATCATCATATTGCCCATTATTGGATGCATAACGGAAGGCTCAATTTAGAGGGCGAGAAAATGAGCAAGAGCATCGGCAATGTCGTGCTTGTCAAGGATCTTTCAGACAAGATTATGGCCTTCAGGATGTTGTTGTTATCGACACATTATCGTTCACCACTAAACTATAGCGACGAGAATCTGGCGATGTATCAGGCCGAATGGGAAAAACTGGATAACACAATAAGATCGTTGATAAGAAAAATTGATCTTTCAACTCAAGAAAGCTTTGAAGTGAAAACGTACTCAGAAATATTGACATACGTAAATGATTTTGATGAAGCCATGGAACAGGATTTCAATACGCCAAACGCCATCACTGCTTTACAGGGACTTCTGAAAACGGCAAATGTTGAACTGAGAAAAAAATATAATCTTGATTTGCTGAAACAAATCCAGATTTCACTTGAATATATGCTTGACATTCTTGGCTTGAAATTAAATTTATCGCACTTGACAGAAGCGGACAAAATCTTGATCCGCGAATGGGAAACTCTTAGAAAAAACAAAGAATTCTACAAAGCTGATCTTATCCGTCAGGAACTTCAAAAAAGGAATCTTTTATGAACCTGAACAACGGCTTGTCACTGGCCTATATCGGAGATGCTTATTACGAACTCAAAATCAGAATGCATCTCTTGGCAAAAGGCCTTACTAAAGTCAATGACTTGCACAAGGAAGCAATCAAGTACACTTCAGCCAAAGGTCAAACTTTGGCAATGGAAGCGTTGCTTGATTTCGATTTGACTGAAGAAGAAGAAAAGATCTTCAAACGGGGAAGAAATGCAGAATCGACCCGAAAACCCAAAAACACAGATTTAGCTACGTATCACAAAGCAACCGGATTCGAGGCGTTGCTGGGTTATTTATATCTTGAAGGAAAAAACGACAGGCTCGCTGAAATTGTCAACAAATGCATAATAACAATTGAAGAAAACTCTGATTGAAACAGAGTTTTCTTTTCTTGAAGACAAGCTTATATTTCAAGAAAAAAAACTCGTAATGTGATAAAATGGAAGTGGTGATATCTATGAGTATACTGTTATATGGGAAAAATCCCGCTTTGGAAGTTCTAAATTCAAACCGAAGGATCATCCAGGCCTTCATTCAGGAAAATTTCAATCGTGAAATTTATGAAAAACTTCAGGGAATGAATGTTCCGATCACGATCATGAACAAAAAACGCTTTGACGAGAAATTCACAGGTTTGACTCAAGGGGTCGTCATTGAAGTCGAAGACTATAAAATGTATTCGCTGAAAGAAATCATCGACAAATTGGACATCAATTCCAATCCTTTAATCGTGATGCTTGATGGAATCCAGGATCCTCACAATTTCGGAGCGATTATCAGAAGCGCTGAAGCCGGAGGCGTTAAAGCCATCATCATTCCCAAAGACAGAAGCGTATCTGTCAACGCAACCGTCATTAAAGCGTCATCAGGAGCCGTTGAATACATAGACATAGTTGAAGTGGTGAATCTTAACCAAGCGGTCGATCAGTTGAAGAAAGCCGGATATTGGATTGTCGGAACTGCGCTTGATGCCATATCTTGTTACGATGAAATATTTGTGGATAGACCTCTATGCCTTGTGATTGGAAGCGAGGGCAAAGGCATGAAGAGACTGCTCAAGGAAAATTGTGATCTATTGGTTAAAATCCCGATGGAAGGGAAAATCAACAGCTTGAACGCATCTGTAGGGGCAGGAATCATCATCTTTGACATTTTGCGACGAAAGAAGGGGTAGATTTTGCATTTTCGCGATTACAACGACTACGAAATCATCAATTTGATCAAGCAGGGAAATGAAGAAGCGCTTGCTTTGATGATGGAAAAGTACAAATTCCTAATTGCGAAAAAAATCGGAAAGTTCAACCTGACAAAAGAATATGACGATTGTTTTCAGGAAGGACTTCTGGTGATGTATAAATCGATTCTAAGATTCGATGAAAGCTTCAATAAGTCGTTTACCAGATATTTTGAAAAAAATCTGGAAAATCATTATATATCTATAATCAGAAAAAACAGAAACTACGGGAAATTTCTCTCCAATAAATTGCCAGTCCTTTTCGAATATGTGGTTGATGATTCCCGGAGAGACTATTTTTCCGAAGCAGACATCATCGACGCTGTTAGTCAGTTGTCCGAATTGGAAAAGCATATTTTCGAAGTCAGATATCTTCAAAACAAGTCTCCTTCTGAGACTGCAGATATCATCGGATGTGACATAAAAAAAGTATACAATGCGATGGATAGAATTCGTCATAAACTTAAAATGCATTTAGAGTTATGATTTTCTTGACAAAATCGACATTTTTTGATACAGTTATTAAAGCAAGCGAGTTGATATAATGAAGAAAAAAGCAATCCTAATCTGTCAGGAATGCATGTCGCGGAACTATGAAATCAAAAAAAGCGAAAATAGCTCGACAAGATTTGAAATCGTTAAATATTGCAACAAATGCAAAAAACATACATTGCACAAGGAAGGCAAGTAGGAGGATACATTAATGGCTGAAGATAAAAAAAGCAAGGCAGTCAAGCCGATCAAGGCTGAAAAAAAAGTAAATATCAAAAAACTCGCTCCAGTAACCGAAGAAAAACACTCGAAGGTAATGGAGATTCTCAAAAAGGAATATGCATTTGAAAACTGGTTGTTGGCAATTTTGGCTCCGGTTTTGATTCTTTATGGTGTCTATATTGTTATTGGTAAATTCGGATCAGTAAATTTAGCAGAAATTCTTGGCACATCAGGCGTCGGATTCATCGATTTCTTCTTCAATACGGCTTTGAAAAGGATACTTACCGGATCATTCCTGATTTTGATTGGCGTATTGGTAGTAATCTATCTTGCAATTCCGATTATGCGCCCAAGCATCGCTGAATTGAAAAAAGTCTCCTGGCCATCCGCAGGCATCCTTGCGAGAAACACTACAAGAGTATTTGCCTTCTTGGTATTCTTGATGGTCGTGTTCACACTATTTGGCATGTTCTTAGAACCAATGTTCAAATGGCTTTTTGGATTATAGGAGTCCTTTGCTAACTGATGGATAACAGCAAGCGTTTATGGTATATCGTTCAAACCTATTCTGGTTTTGAGAATTCGGTCAAGGATAACCTGCTCCGTCGTATTGAAACGATGCAAATGGAAAATTTGATTTTCCAAGTCATGATCCCCGAAGAAATGAAAACCGAAAAAAAAGCGGACGGTTCCGTAAAAGAAAAAATGATAAAGATGTTTCCGGGATATGTCTTTATCGAAATGATCGTAACCGACGATTCGTGGTTTGTCGTGAGAAACACACCGGGAGTCACAGGTTTCTTGGGCAGTTCGGGCGGCGGAACAAAACCGATTCCCCTCCTGCCGGATGAAATCAATCCAATCTTGAAGAAGTGCGGATTGCTTCAAGCACAAAAATTGAATGCAAAACCAGGACAAAGCGTCAAAGTCGCTTCAGGGCCGTTTGCGGGGCAAATCGGAATCATCGATTCGATTGATGACGAAAAAGGCAAAGTGAATGTTCTTGTCGATATGTTCGGAAGAAAAACCCCAATCGAACTGGATTTTGCGGAAATCGAAGTATTATAAAGCTGGGAGACCGGCTTTTTTTATCCAACAAATGTGTGTACTTAATTGTTTAAAGATAATATAATAGAATGTAACTTAAGGCAAAAAGACAATACGAGGTGTTTATATGTTAAGACTTGTCAACGTGTCGAAGTATTACAATACCAACAATGTGGTCGCTCTAGGTCTAAGAAAAGCCAACCTTGAACTAGGAATCAACGAGTTTGTTGCGGTGGTCGGTGAGTCTGGATCAGGAAAGACCACGCTTTTGAACGTTATTTCTGGTATTGACTCTTATGAAGAAGGCGAAATGTACATTAATGAGGAAGAGACTTCCTATTTTTCGACTAGCGATTTAGAGAATTATCGCAAAAAATACATCGCTTTCGTATTTCAAAATTATAACTTGGTTGATTCCTATACCGTCTTGCAGAATGTGCAGTTGCCTTTGCTGTTGGCTGGTTACTCGCAAAAAGACGCAAAACACAGAGCTATGGAAATCATCCGAGAGGTCGGAATGGAAAAACACATCCGCCACAAGGCAACAAAATTATCGGGTGGTCAGAAACAACGGGTTGTCATTGCCAGAGCCTTGGCGAAGGACTGTCCGATAATTGCTGCCGATGAGCCCACCGGCAATTTGGACTCAGAATCAGCAAAACAGATCATCAAGTTGCTTCATGATATTTCCAAAGATAAATTAGTCATCGTCGTAACCCACGATTTTGACCAAGTCAAAGAATACGCCTCAAGAAAAATCAGAATCTATGATGGCGAGATCGTCGAAGATGTTGAAGTCAAGAAAGTTGAAAAACTTGATTTGCCAGTGTTTGCCGAAGAAGAAAAGAAAATCAAATTTCGAGAACATATCAGAATGGCCTTCAATAACCTATTGGCAGTTCCCAAGAAGACAATTCTGATGATCTTGGTTTTCTTTGTGTTTTCATTTTTTGTCGCACTTGTATATGGGGCCTTCAATTTGGCGATGTCCATGGGTTTAAATTATGATATGTACTATATTTCAGAAGAATATTTTGGCAACAAATCAATATCCAGGATCGTGATGAACAAAGCCGACAAATCTGCTTTCACACTAGCAGAGCTTGCCGAAATTGAAGGCAAAGATCAGGTTAAGACAATTATTGCCAAGGATTTTGTGCTTGATGTTATGATCAATTTGCGCTCCATGCAACGGATCGAAAGCCTTAATGATTTCTATTATCTAGGGTCTGTGAGATATCTGCCTATTTCCGTTATCGATGACGAAGCCTTGATATTATCCGGAGTTATGCCAAGCGCAGAAGGTGAAGTCTTGTTGGCATTGTCAACTACGCTTATCAACGATGAAGAAGTAGATGAGGTATTTCTCGATCAAATGTACTACCAATCAAGCGCTTCGGATTTCAATATTAACAATAATAGAGAACATGAAATTGTCGGCATTGTCGATAGCGGCGATCTATTCATGGATACGAACTATAATTATTTGATCATAAGCGACCAGGAATTTGCCGCTCTGACAAGTATATACTATACTGCTTTCGTTAAAGACATGACTTTTGACATGGAATATGCTGATCACACAAAATATGGTGACAACGAAATTCTTAGTATGCTATTGATTTATAACGGTATGCAAATACATGTTGACAATACGCTAACAAATCACCAAATTGCTTTTCCGACAGAATATGAAATGTATTTTTGCGAAGTGGGAGAACTTGATTGCGAAGGACTTACTGCAGAGCTATATTTTAAAGATGCATACACTGAAAATACATTTTCAGATCTTGAGGTTTTATTCAAAGAATATGGTAATGAAATGTGTGTCAACCAAAACAATTATGACCAAATTTTCTATGATGACATCTATCAAGTGACGGTCTTTACGGATTCCAACATAAATGTCCAACGGTTGGTTTCTAGTCTTGAGCGCATCAAAGACGGGTCAGTTGATAAATACAAAGTCATTTATCCTTATGATTTCGAATTCGAAGATCCGTATGGATCCGCACTCCGATTCTTTGAGAGTTTAGGTCTGCTTGCGGCCTTGCTCGCGACAATTATCGGTTCTACTTTTCTAAGTTATATCATCTTTAGGGTAATTATCAATACAAAATTGAGAGATTATGCGATTTTTAGAACTGTAGGAGCCAACCAAATGGTAATAAGATTGCTTATCTACCTTGAGAATGTTTTTGTAGTTGTTTTCAGTTTTGTTTTTTTCTTCGTGCTTTCGATTGTGCTCAAAAACATGAGCGCCATCAACCAATACAACATTCTCTATGGCCTTAAGACTTTCGCTTTCATCGACTATCTCATTTTCTTCGGGATCTTACTCTTGATGTCACTAATCATTTCGGGCAGGTATTGTGGCCGCGTCTTCAAAGACACGGTCCAAACCTCCCTGAAATCAGAATAGGGGGCGAAAGAGATGATTAAAGTCACAAACCTCCATAAATATTTCAACAAAGGTAGACAGAACGAGATTCATGTCATTAACAACACATCGATTGAATTTCCCGAAACCGGACTTGTCGCAATCACCGGACCATCAGGTTGCGGTAAAACCACACTTCTAAATATTATTGGTGGACTTGACAAATTTGGCAAGGGCCAGATTGATTTCGACGGCACCATCATCAATCGTTATAAAGCACTCGAATGGGATGTTCTTAGAAATAAGTCGATTGGGTATATTTTCCAAAATTACTATTTGTTGACTGACAAAACTGTCTATGAAAACGTGGAAATCAGTCTGAACATGGCCGGACTCTATGAAAAAGATAAAGTCGAGGAACGCATCAACTACGTCTTGGAAAGCGTAGGTATGTATAATTACCGACGCAGAAACGTTCAGGCCTTGTCTGGCGGACAGCAACAGCGCGTTGCCATTGCTAGGGCTATCGCCAAAAGCCCGAAAGTGGTTTTGGCCGATGAACCGACCGGAAATCTGGACGTGAACAACACCTTTGAAATCATGTCCATCATCAAAAAAATCAGCCAGACTTGTCTGGTTATCTTGGTCAGCCATGAAAAAGAGCTTGTTGATTTCTACGCTGACAGGGTCATCGAAATTAAAGACGGCATGATCGTAAACGATTATGAAAACTCGGGAAACCGGACTTTGGAACACGTTGATACCAGAAACATCTATCTTTTGGATATGGAAAAAGCGACTTCTGAATCACCAATCCCAGTAGAATTTTATTATGAGAAAGAATCAGCAAGCAAGCCAAATATCAAAGTCATTAGCTTAAATAACACAGTTTACATCAAGGCTGACAGCAAGGCCAAAATCAAGTACATCACCGATGATTCCGAAATTAAGCTTCTAAATATGCATTACAGAAAACCAGAAACCTCGGATGTTACCGAGCATGTGTTCGACCTTCATCAATTTGGACACATCACAAGCGACAAAATAAGAAAATCCTTCATCCGGTTCAAAGACACGCTCAAGGCAGGATTTGCCAAACTGTTTAGAAAGCGGAAATTTGGTTCGCGGATGTTTCTTATCGCATATATTGTCATTTCAGCTTTAATCGTATATAACCTAGCCACATTTACCAATCTTACAGGTATCCAGGACAAGGACTTCCTGAATATAGCCAGAGGCATGGTGGCTGTCGAAATCACCACCGACATCACTCCCGCAGCCATTTATTCGATTCTTGAAGAAACAGATGTGACTTCGGTCAATTATTATTCAGCTAGACAGAGTTTCTATTATGATTATGGTAACTTTTACCAGGCTGACAAACAATCGTACTGGAGCAGTTATTCTACCAGGTCGACCGGCTATCCGGTTAAGCTTTCACAGGTTGATGATCCGCAACTGATTTTGGGGAGACTTCCAGTAAATAATCGCGAAGTTGTGATCGACAAATGGATTGCGGATGACCTTTTGGAATCCGCATCTGTCATCAACATGGGCGGAACTTCCTATCTGGATATCTTGGAAATTACGATTTCTCCGACTACTTATCCTGTGGATCTGCAGATTGTGGGTATTGTAGAAACAGATTCGCCAATCATGATTCTTACTGATGACAACTTCAATCTTTTCTATAGTAACTATTACTTAATGAATGGATATGTCGCCCAGGGTTCAGCAGCTGATTACTACGCCATCTCGCTAGGCAGAGACATTTCGACTGCAGGAGAGATTTTAATTTCAGACGATAATACCATATTAAACATTGGTAATAGTATTGTTCGCTACGGAGTGGAATTGACCGTGGTTGGGAAATACACTTCAGATACAATAACTGGCACAATCGTTTTAAATGATGATTTTGAAACAATGGTAATCTATGCATATACTTCAGATTTTGACTATTATTATTCATCGGGCTATGTTTATTTCACGACTGACGATATCGAGCAATCGATCCAGGAAATCGCTACGCTTGATTATATAGCTACTGACGCGTACCAGACAGCCAGAGATCACCAGGTCGATAATGTCCAAAGCCAGATTGCCAGCAAATTGCGAATTATCCTGATCTCGCTTGCCGGATCGATCGTCTACCTCGTGTTCATGATGCGTTCCAGTCTGCTTGGAAGAGTCAAAGAAGTCGGCATCTACCGTTCGATTGGAGCCACCAGGGCCGATGTGGCAAAAATATTTGTTTCCGAGATCCTCTCCTTCACAACTATCGGGTCATTGACGGGATATTTGGCAATGAGCTTTCTGATCGTAGAATTTCAAAAATTGAATCCGTTGGCGACAGAAGAGTTCTATTTCCCATTCTATATCTTCCTTGCCGGCATTATCGCAATCTATATATTGAATATCATTTTCGGTATGATTCCGGTATTTACTTTGTTAAGAAAAACCCCATCGGAAATCAATGCAAAATATGACGTGTAACCAAAGCTTTGACCAGTTTGAATTGCGAGAAAAAAACCTTGACATTCAATCCGTGTTTATTGTATAATATCTCAGCGCGTGTAACATTGGCGCAGGCGTGGGAGGAGTAAATCCATCAACCACATCACGAAAATAAGGAGGTGTCTTTCGTGGCTAAAGAAATCAAAACAGTCGTAAAACTGCAAATACCTGGTGGTAAAGCAACACCAGCACCACCAATCGGACCAGCTTTAGGACAAGCGGGAGTGAACATTCAACAATTTTGTGTTCAATTCAACGACCGCACCAAAGAACAAGTAGGAAGCGTCATTCCGGTAGTGATTACGGTATATGAAGATAGAACTTTTGTTTTCATCACCAAAACGCCCCCGGCAAGCGATTTATTAAAAAAAGCTTGCAAGATCCAAAAAGGTGCCGCAAACTCGAAAAAGGATACAGTCGCAACAATTACCAGAGCGCAATTACTTGAAATCGCAACTGTAAAAATGCCTGATTTGAATGCAAACGATGTTGAAGCCGCATCGAGAATCATCGAAGGCTCCGCTAGAAACATGGGAATTGTCGTAGTTGACTAAATACTAGTTGTTAGTAATATACAACTATATATGGGAGGACAATCCGCTAAAACCAGATATAGGAGGAAAAAACAATGGCAAAAAAAGGGAAAAAATATGCAGAAGCCTTGTCAAAAATCGAAGTAGGCAAAAAATATCCGCTTTTGGAAGGCGCAACTCTTGTCAAGACCATCGCATTCGAGAAATTTAACGCGACAGTCGAATTGGCTTTCAATTTGAATCTTGACCCGAGAAAAGCTGAACAAAACCTACGTGGAGCTTTGGTGTTGCCCCACGGAACAGGTAAAGAAAAACGGGTATTGGTATTCGCCAGAGGCGACAAAGCCAAGGAAGCCAAAGACGCTGGAGCTGATTATGTCGGCGAAGACGATTTGGTTGAACGAATCCAAGGTGGATGGTTCGACTTTGATGTCGTAATCGCCACTCCGGACATGATGGCAACGCTCGGTAAGATAGGTAGGCTTTTGGGACCGAAAGGCCTGATGCCAAACCCTAAAACCGGAACCGTTACCCAAGACATCTCCAAAGCTGTTACCGACTCCAAAGGCGGAAAAATTACTTACCGCGTTGACAAGAGCGGAAACATCCAGGCAGTTGTCGGGAAAGTATCTTTTACAGTCGAGAATTTAGTTGACAATATTCAAACTGTAATCGATGTCATCACCAAGGCAAAACCGTCAACGGTCAAAGGCATCTACATGAAAAACGTCACCATCTCTTCAACGATGGGACCTGGAGTAGATTTAGCAGTATAAAAAAATAACTTTATCAAAGACAGTAGGGGCGAAAGCTTAATTATCCTACCGAGACAAAGAAAAAATAAGTAAAACTTATTTATTCCTCTTTTCTCGCGAGAAGAGGTTTTTTTTACAAGACATGTATAAGGAGGTTTAGCAATGTCGAGAGAAACAGTAATTCAAGAAAAACAAGACGCTGTGAATATTATCACAGAGAAAATGTCCAAAGCCAAAGCAATCGTTGTTGCGGAATACCGCGGACTCACTGTGGACAGAACAGAGATTTTACGTCGTCAACTACGTAAAGAAGGCTGTGAAATGCTCGTAATCAAAAACAACATCTCAAGAAGAGCCGCAAAGAGCGCAGGTTATGAAGCGTTGGAAACAGATTTGTACGGACCAAACGGAGTCGTATTCGCTTTCAATGATTCCATATCAGCTGCGAAAATTCTTCATGAATTCGCCAGAAAGAACCCGAAACTTGTGGTTAAATCCGGCGTCGTAGATGGAACTTTCTACGATCCAGACGAAATAAAACAAATTGCAACATTACCACCAAGAGACACATTGCTCACGATGCTTGCTACACAACTTTACGCACCACTGAGAGATCTGGCTATCGGCCTCGATCTTATTATAAGCAAAGAATAATCGAAAATTGGAGGAAAGAAAAATGGCAAAATTAACTGCAAAAGAATTTATTGAATCCCTAAGAGAAATGACGATTTTGGAGATCAAGGCTTTGATCGACGCAATGAAAGAAGAATTCGGCATCGACCCATCCGCAGTCTCGGCAGCACCTGCTCAACAAGTAGTTGAAGAAGAAGATCAAGGACCAAAAGAATATAATGTAGTCTTGACAAGTGTTGGTCAAAGCAAAGTCGCAGTTATCAAAGTTGTTCGTGAAATCACGGGACTTGGTTTGATTGAAGCGAAAAAATTGGTAGATGAATCGCCAAAAGCTATCAAAGAAAAAGTCAAAGAAGACGAAGCAAAAGAAATCGCTAAGAAACTTACCGAAGCTGGAGCGACAGTAGAATTAAAATAACAAAGATCACTGATCAAAACCTGAGGAATCCTCAGGTTTTTGGCGTTTTAAAGGGGGAGAATATATGACCCACTATTTTACCGGCGACAATGACCAGCTCGAATCAGCAAAAAAGCAGTTCAGCTGCGTTATCGCAGACTCGAAATATTTCTTTTATACCGACATCGGCGTTTTTTCCAAAACCGGTCTTGATTTTGGCACGAGACTTTTGCTTGAAACCATAATCCCTTTTATTGGCAACGATGTTTTGGATCTTGGGTGCGGGTATGGTCCGATCGGAATCATTATTGCGGATAAAAAGAAGTGTAATGTGACCATGACGGACATAAATAAACGTGCAGTCGAGCTGGCAAGGGAAAATTCTGTTATGAATAGGGTGAAACCCAAAATCATCATAAGCGACGGGTTCACAGCCATTAAGGGAGAATTTGATCATATTATCACCAATCCACCAATCAGGGCGGGAAAACAAACGATCTATGGGTGGTTTCTTCAGGCACAAGATTATCTTAAAACCACAGGCAGCCTGATTTTTGTGATCAGGAAAGATCAAGGTGCGGCTTCGGCAATTAAGTACTGTGAAGGAATTTATAGCAAGGTCGAAATCATAAACAAGAAATCAGGTTATTTTGTGATTAAATGTAAAAATCATTTGACTATTTGACAAGCTAGTGATAAAATACTTAAATGCGATAGAATACGCATTTTTATGATTTTTAGGATTAGAACAGTTTTTTAATGACATAACAAGTATATATTGGGGTGATTTTGTGGATTATAAAACCGTAAAATACGGTAAACGAAGAGAGAGAAGAAACTATTCGCGAGTAAAATCAAACATAGAACTTCCCAACTTGATCGAAGTGCAAACATCTTCCTTCGAATGGTTTGTCCAGACCGGACTCAGGGAACTGTTTGACGACTTGTCACCAATTACAAACTTTACAGAGAATTTGGAATTATACTTTGGCGAGTACGAACTTGAACCCGCCAAATACACTGTTCAAGAATGCAAAGAAAAAGATATGACGTTTTCAAGACCGCTTAAGGTCAAAGTGCAACTTAGAAACACAGATGTTTTCGACAAGATTACTGGTGAAGTAGCCACCGACAGCATCAAGGAACAAAAGATCTTCATGGGCGACATTCCGATGATGAGTCCCATTGGCAGTTTCATCATCAACGGGTCAGAACGGGTAATTGTCAGCCAGATCGTACGTTCTTCCGGAGTGTTTTTCTCGGAAGAAATTGATAAAAAAACCTTACAAAGAAAATATCTCGGTCAAGTAATCCCTACCAGGGGAGCTTGGTTAGAGTACGAAATCGGATCGAAGGAAATCCTTTACGCGAAGATTGACAGATCGAAGAAAATTTCCCTGTCAGTCATGATCAGAGCGCTTGGTTTTTCCAAGAACGAGCAAATATTCGAACTGTTCGGCGAGCATCATTTGTTGAAGAATACCGCCGAAAAAGACGACATCGAATCTTCCGAAGACGCAATGAAAGAAGTCTATGCGAAGATCCGCCAGGGAGAAACAGCGACCATTGAAGGAGCGCGTTCTTTCTTTGTGTCCAGACTCTTTGATGAAAAACGCTATGATTTGGCCGAAGTTGGCCGTTTCAAGATAAATCAGAAATTGGATGTAATCACCAGAATTATGCTACTCGTCAACCGCGGTGCGGATTTGAAATTTGCAAATGACATAATTGATAATGAGACCGGAGAAATCCTGTTTCAAAAAGGTCAGAAAGTTGATGCACAAGGCGTTGATTTCCTGAAGTCACACCGTCAATTAATTACAAAAAAAGTTGTTTTTGATCATAATTTGGAAGAAGAACTCAAATTGCATCTGGCACGGGAAGCGAGAAAAGAAATCGCTCCTGATAATTATAACGATGACTTCATCGCAAATGTTGTCAGAGACACTTTCATCGAAGCTTTGGATTTGACCGTCATCGAAAACGGATCCGCAAAAACCGTCAGACTGATCGGCAACTATTCTTTCGAGAACAAACTGCACATCACAACTTCCGATATTCTTGCAAGCATATCTTATTACTTGAACCTATTTGATCGAATCGGATCATTGGACGACATCGACCATCTTGGCAACCGCAGACTGCGTCTTATCGGTGAATTGTTGAAAAATCAGTTCCGAATCGGTCTTGCCAAAATGGAAAAAAACGTCAAGGACAGAATGTCAACCAAGGAAGCAAAAGAACTTACTCCACAAAACCTTGTCAATATCAGACCGCTGACCTCTTCACTGAAAGAGTTTTTTGGGTCTAGCCAGTTATCACAATTCATGCAACAGACCAATCCTTTGGATGAGCTGACACACAAACGCAGAATCTCGGCCTTAGGACCAGGCGGGCTCACCAGAGACCGGGCTGGTTTTGAAGTACGTGACGTTCATCAGTCCCATTATGGACGTATCTGCCCGATTGAGACCCCTGAAGGACAAAACATCGGACTGATCAACAGTTTGGCCTGCTATGTGAAAGTCAATAAATACGGATTCATGGAAACTCCGTATCTCAAAATAGATCCAAAAAGCCGGAAAGTAACAACTGACCTTGAGTATCTTTCGGCAGACCAGGAACAAACACACATCATTGCCCAGGCAAACGTCAAATTAAACGATGATATGTCAATCAAAGAAGAAAGAGTTGTTGCCAGATATATGGGCGAAACTAAGATCTTTGACCGTGCACGTTGCGATTATATGGACGTTTCACCGAAACAGATCGTTTCTATTTCCACGGCCTGCATCCCATTTTTGGAACATGACGATGCCAACCGCGCCTTGATGGGTGCGAACATGCAACGTCAAGCAATCCCGCTTCTCAAACCGGAAGCTCCGTTTGTCGGAACCGGTATTGAACTAAAGACAGCTCACGATTCCGGAACAGCCGTTGTAGCCCTTAATGACGGTGTTGTTGAATTTGTCGACGGGTTGCAAGTCAAGGTTCGCAGAACCGTTGACAGCGGACTGGACACATATCCATTACAAAAATTCATGAGAAGCAACCAGGGTACCTGCATCAACCAGACTCCGATAGTAAAACTCGGAGATTCGATCAAGTTCGATGACATCATCGCCGACGGTCCTTCAATGGACGATGGCGAACTTTCCCTCGGTAGAAACGTGGTCGTGGCATTCATGACCTGGAACGGCTATAACTATGAAGATGCCGTCATCATGAATGAAAGACTTGTCAAGGAAGACGTGTATACTTCGATTCATATTGAAAAATACGAAATAGAGGCCCGAGACACAAAACTAGGAAAAGAAGAAATCACAAGAGAAATTCCCAATGTCGGAGAAGATGGCAGAAAATATCTTGATTCTCAAGGTATCATCATTCCTGGAGCCGAAGTAAAAGAAGGCGATATCCTTGTCGGCAAAGTCACGCCAAAAGGCGTTACCGATCCGACTCCTGAAGACAGACTGCTTTTGGCAATCTTCGGTGAGAAATCAAGAGAAGTCCGCGATACATCCTTGCGTGTTCCTCATGGTGGAGGCGGAATCGTTCATAGTGTCAAAGTGTTTACCAGAGAAGAAGATGAATTATCGCCTGGAGTCAATACAGTTGTAAGAGTCTATATCGTACAAAAACGAAAAATATCCGAAGGCGACAAAATGGCTGGAAGACACGGAAACAAAGGTGTCATCTCCAAAATATTGCCATCTGAAGACATGCCTTATCTTGAAGACGGAACCCCAGTCGACATCATGTTGAATCCGCTTGGAGTTCCTTCACGTATGAATATCGGCCAAGTTTTGGAAATTCATCTTGGCATGGCCGCAAAAAAATTGGGAATCCATGTCGCAACCCCAGTATTTGATGGCGTTGAACAATGGGATCTTGACAATATCATGAAAGAAGCCGGCATGGACGAAGACGGCAAATATACATTATATGACGGAAGAACCGGTGAAAAATTTGACAACAAGGTTTCTGTCGGTGTCATGTACATGATTAAGCTCGACCACATGGTCGATGACAAACTCCACGCAAGAAGCGTCGGCCCCTACACCTTGGTCACCCAACAACCGATGGGCGGAAAGGCACAAAACGGCGGACAACGTTTCGGAGAAATGGAAGTATGGGCTTTGGAAGCATACGGGGCAGCCTACACTTTGCAAGAAATGCTAACAGTCAAATCCGATGACATCATCGGCAGAAACAAAGTATTCAGAGCTATCGTTGACGGACAACCGATCCCTGATCCAAGCTTGCCCGAATCATTCAGGGTACTTACCAGAGAACTAAGATCACTCGGTATCTATGTTGAACTTATCAATAAAGATTCAGGAACCAACGAAGTCAACAAGTCACTTGTCGACGACGACGTTGAAGATTACATATCTAAATACGGATTCCAATCCTAAGAGAGGCGGGAAAATAGCATGAGTCAAAAATTTTCACATTTAAAAATCCGACTCGCATCTCCCGAAGAGATCCGCAGTTGGTCATATGGCGAAGTCAAAAAACACGAAACAATCAACTACCGCACATTGAAACCGGAAAAAGATGGATTGTTCTGTGAAGTGATTTTCGGTCCGACCAAAGATTTCCAGTGCGCCTGTTCCAATAAATCAAAACGTAGCTCCCATCCAGGGAAAAAATGCCCTATTTGTGGTGTTGAGTATACAGAAAGCAAAGTCAGAAGAGAACGAATGGGACACATTGATTTGGCCGCCCCGGTCGTTCACGCCTGGTATCTCAGAAACACACCATCACGTCTGGCAATCCTTTTGGATCTCAAATCAAAAGATCTGGAAGAAGTCGTCTATCTTGCATCTTACATTGTCGTAGATCCTGGCGACACCGACCTGCAATTCAAACAAATCCTATCGGAAGCCGATTATACACATTTCTACTTTGAATACGGAAGCCGCTTCCGCGCCTTGACGGGTGCTGAAGCAGTCAAACATCTGCTCAAGAAAATCGACTTGGAAAAAGAAACGCTTAATTTGCGAATCGAACTCAAAACAGCTTCCAAACAAAGGCGCGACAAAATCATCAAAAGACTGAACGTTGTCGAGGCCTTCAAAAACAGCGATAACAAACCGGAATGGATGGTACTTGATGTTCTACCGGTCATTCCCCCAGACCTTCGTCCTATGGTTCAATTAGACGGCGGACGTTTCGCGACAACCGATTTGAACGATCTCTACCGCCGAATCCTGAACCGGAACAACCGCTTGAAACGCCAGTTTGACCAAGGCGCTCCCCATCTTATCACTAAAAACGAAAAACGGATGCTGCAAGAAGCTGTCGATGCTTTGATTGACAACTCCAAACGCGGCCGGAAAGTCGTTGTGGAAAGAAACAGAGCCTTGAAATCTCTATCAGACATGCTAAGAGGCAAACAAGGTCGTTTCCGCCAAAACTTATTGGGAAAACGTGTTGACTACTCAGGACGTTCTGTAATCGTTGTCGGACCAGACTTGGAAATGTACCAATGCGGTTTGCCAAAAGAGATGGCAATCATCCTTTTCAAACCGTTTGTGATCAGAGAACTGATCTCCAGAGGCATTACTTCAAACATCAGAAGCGCCAAAGGTCTGATCGAAAGATTGGATGGAAGAATTTGGGCCGTGCTTGAGGATGTCATCAGAGAACATCCGGTTCTACTCAACCGTGCACCGACACTCCATCGTCTTGGAATCCAGGCTTTCGAACCGATTCTTGTCGAAGGCAAAGCCATCAAATTGCATCCGCTTGTAACAACGGCGTTCAATGCTGACTTTGACGGTGACCAGATGGCAGTTCACGTTCCCTTGTCGGAAGAAGCTCAGGCTGAAGCCAGAGTCTTGATGCTGGCATCGAACAATATCCTTAATCCAAAAGACGGAAAACCGGTCGTCACACCTTCACAGGACATGGTTCTAGGCAACTATTACCTGACGCTCGAAAAACGGGAACAAATAGGCGAAGGATCAATCTTCAGAAATTTTGATGAGGTTATCCTTGCCTTTGAAAACAAATTGCTGACACTTCACTCGAAGATTGCCATCAAGGCATCTTCGCTTGACAGACCACTCAAAGAAAATCTTAAAAATTATTATCTGATCACGACTCCCGGCAAACTGATATTTAATACAATTTTGCCGTCGTCGTTTCCTTTTATCAACGAACCTTCCAAAGAAAATCTGGAAATAGAGACACCGCTTGAATACTTTGTTGCTCCTGGAGAAAATGTCAGGGAAGCAATCAAAAACAGCAAGATCGTCGATCCGTTCAAAAAGAAATTCCTTTCGATGATCATCGCTCAGATTTTTGCAAAATATAAGATTAATGAAACGTCCAAGATGCTTGACCGGATGAAAAACATCGGATTCAAGTATTCAACCGTTGCCGGGATCACTGTTGCGGCAAGCGATGTCAAAGTTTACTCGAAAAAACAAGAGATTCTTGCTCTTCATGACAAGAACATCGATGATATCTCCGAGCAATATAACCTAGGTATGTTGACCGACAGCGAACGCTCGAAACTCGTCATAACCGAATGGGCTACTGCCAAGGATGAAATCCAAACAGGACTTATCGATGAACTTGACAATGAAAACCACATCTTCATGATGTCAGACTCCGGAGCTCGAGGCAATGCCTCCAACTTCACCCAGTTGGCCGGAATGCGTGGTTTGATGGCCAACCCGTCAGGCGGAACCATCGAATTGCCGATCAAAGCTTCTTTCCGTGAAGGCCTCACCATGTCTGAATTCTTCATTTCGACCCACGGAGCCAGAAAAGGCTCCACTGATACGGCTTTAAAAACTGCTGAGTCGGGATACCTTACCAGACGTTTGGTAGATGTCAGCCAAGATGTCGTCATCACTGAAGAAGATTGTCATACCGACAAGGGAGTTCGCGTCAAAGCGATTCTTGATCGTGACGGCAAAGTAATCGAATCACTATTCGACCGTATTTTAGGTCGCTATGCATCAGTTGACTACATTCATCCGTTCACCGGTGAAGTGCTCGCAAGAAAGAACCATTACATTTCCGAAGATATCGCAAAAGCCATAATTGATTCTTCGGTCAACCCAAAAGATCCTAGCGAAGTCAAAGATATATCGGTTCCGATCAGAACCGCACTTACGTGCACGGCCAAAGTTGGAATCTGTCGTAAATGTTACGGACAAAATCTAGCTACAGGCGAAAAAGCCGAAGTCGGAGAATCAGTTGGTATCATCGCTGCCCAATCAATCGGCGAACCGGGAACCCAGCTGACAATGCGTACTTTCCATACCGGAGGCGTTGCCGGAGACGACATTACTCAAGGTTTGCCACGGGTACAGGAACTATTCGAAGCCAGAAAATCTAAACTAAAAGCGATCATTTCTGAAATCAACGGCGAAATCGACGAAATTATTCCTGTCGAGGAACGCTATGTGATCGTTGTCAAAAACGAAATCGAAACCAAAAAATACGAGACCAACAGCAATGTCCAACCGTTGGTTGAAAAAGGCGAAAAAGTGACTTCAGGCATGCAACTCACCGAAGGCGCTATCGACCCCAAAGAATTGTTAAGAGTCGCGGATATGTCCGCAGTGCAACAGTATATTCTTAAAGAAGTCCAAAAAGTATATCGCTCGCAAGCGGTTGAAATTTCTGACAAACATATTGAAATCATCATCAGGCAAATGACAAGAAGACTGAATGTCGTGCTTGAAGGAGATACCGAATTGTTACCTGGAAGTCAGATTTCCCTTGCTGACTTTATCGAAGCCAACAAGAAAGCATTTTCCGAAGGCAAGCGTCCTGCTGTCGCAAAACCGGTATTGCTTGGAATCACCAAAGCCAGTCTGCGTTCGGAATCATTCCTGTCCGCAGCCTCCTTCCAAGAAACAACCAGAGTGCTTACAGATGCTGCTATCAGAGGCAAAAGCGACTTATTGCTTGGACTCAAAGAAAACGTCATCATCGGCGGTTTGATCCCAGCTGGAACCGGTATTCTACGACATAAGTCGTTTGAATACGAAGCACCGGAAGAAGAAGAGGATCCATACGCGGATTTTGAAGAATAATCAAAATCAAGAGGTTATTTTATAACCTCTTTTTTTATCGACAAAAAACACAAAAACCGGTTGAAAATCGTTGACACTGCCATGCCGTTATGATAAAATGAGGAGGCGCTTAAAAGAGAGCGCAGAATTTGGGTCTTTGAAAACTGAACAGATTATAGGAAGAAACAACAAGCACAATTCTAAAGAGAAAAAAAAAGAAGAGTTAGAAAGAACAATTCAATTCATAAAATGAATGGAGAGTTTGATCCTGGCTCAGGATAAACGCTGGCGGCATGCCTAATACATGCAAGTCGAACGGACGCAGTAATGCGTTAGTGGCGAACGGGTGAGTAACACGTAAGTAACCTATCCCAAGGACGAGGATAACTACTGGAAACGGTAGCTAAAACTGGATAAGATACGACTTCATATGAGGACGTATTTAAAAGCGCATTAAAGCGCTGACATGGGAGGGGCTTGCGGCGCATTAGATAGTTGGGGGGGTAACGGCTCACCAAGTCAACGATGCGTAGCTGGGCTGAGAGGCCGAACAGCCACACTGGGACTGAGACACGGCCCAGACTCCTACGGGAGGCAGCAGTAGGGAATTTTCGGCAATGGGCGGAAGCCTGACCAAGCAATGCCGCGTGAATGAAGAAGGTCTTCGGATTGTAAAGTTCTGTTATAGGGAAAGAAAAGCATTTTCAGGAAATGGAAGATGTTTGACGGTACCCAATTAGAAAGCCCCGGCTAACTACGTGCCAGCAGCCGCGGTAATACGTAGGGGGCAAGCGTTATCCGGAATTATTGGGCGTAAAGCGTGTGTAGGCGGTTTATTAAGTCATTTGTAAAAGATCTCAGCCTAACTGAGTAGGGCAAGTGAAACTGGTAGACTTGAGTACGGTAGAGGTAAGTGGAATTCCATGTGTAGCGGTGGAATGCGTAGATATATGGAGGAACACCGATGGCGAAGGCAGCTTACTGGGCCGGAACTGACGCTGAGACACGAAAGCGTGGGGAGCAAACAGGATTAGATACCCTGGTAGTCCACGCCGTAAACGATGAGAACTAAGTGTTGGAGTGAAATTCAGTGCTGAAGTTAACGCATTAAGTTCTCCGCCTGGGTAGTACGATCGCAAGATTGAAACTCAAAGGAATTGACGGGAACCCGCACAAGCGGTGGAGTATGTTGTTTAATTCGAAGATACACGAAGAACCTTACCAGGTCTTGACATACCATTGACGGGTGCAGAGATGCATCGTTCCTTCGGGACAATGGATACAGGTGGTGCATGGTTGTCGTCAGCTCGTGCCGTGAGGTGTTGGGTTAAGTCCCGCAACGAGCGCAACCCTTATTGCTAGTTACTAACATGAAAGATGAGGACTCTAGTGAGACTGCCAGTGACAAACTGGAGGAAGGTGGGGATGACGTCAAATCATCATGCCCTTTATGACCTGGGCTACAAACGTACTACAATGGGCACTACAAAGAGAAGCGAGACGGCGACGTGGAGCGAACCTCATAAAAGTGCTCTCAGTTCAGATTGAAGTCTGCAACTCGACTTCATGAAGGCGGAATCGCTAGTAATCGCGGGTCAGCAGACCGCGGTGAATACGTTCCCGGGTTTTGTACACACCGCCCGTCAAACCATGAGAGTTTGTAACACCCGAAGCCGGTGGCCTAACCTGAAAAGGGAGGAGCCGTCTAAGGTGGGACAGATGATTAGGGTTAAGTCGTAACAAGGTATCCCTACGGGAACGTGGGGATGGATCACCTCCTTTCTAGGGAGAAATCTTATAGAAGGACCAAAGTTGAGGGGTGAATGCTCAACTTATTCCAATAATCTGTTTAGTTTTGAAAGACTTAGCGATAGGTTTTTCTTTTTCGCAAGCGAAGAAGGTCTTTGAAAAGTGGATAATACTGTAGCAAAGTTAAGGAAATAAGAGCGTATGGTGAATGCCTAGGCACTAGGAGCCGACGAAGGACGTGACGAACTACGAAAAGCCTCGGGGAGTTGTAAGTAAGCAGAGATCCGGGGGTGTCCGAATGGGGAAACCCGGCAGTAGAAGGCTGTCACACCGCAAGGTGAGGGAACGCAGGGAACTGAAACATCTTAGTACCTGTAGGAAAAGAAAGTAATAACGATTCTGCGAGTAGCGGCGAGCGAAAGCGGAAGAGCCAATTATCAAGAAGGAGTTACAAAACTTTATCATAGTCAAATTGTATTGGAAAAGCGAACCAAAGAGGGTGAAAGTCCCGTAGACGAAATGGTAGAGACTCTGATAAGAAAGTACGGCGAGGCACGTGGAACCTTGTCGGAATATGGGAGGACCATCTCCTAAGGCTAAATACTACCTAGTGACCGATAGTGAACCAGTACCGTGAGGGAAAGGTGAAAAGAACCCCGGGAGGGGAGTGAAAGAGAACCTGAAACCATATGCTTACAACAAGTCAGAGCCCGTTAATGGGTGATGGCGTGCCTTTTGTAGAATGAACCGGCGAGTTATGATATTGTGCAAGGTTAAGACTGAAGGGTCGGAGCCGAAGCGAAAGCGAGTCTGAATAGGGCGGCAAAGTACAATGTTGTAGACCCGAAACCGTGCGAGCTAGACATGAGCAGGTTGAAGTTGGGGTAACACCCAATGGAGGACCGAACCGCAGTCCGTTGAAAAGGGCCCGGATGACTTGTGTCTAGGGGAGAAATTCCAATCGAGCTCGGAGATAGCTGGTTCTCACCGAAATAGCTTTAGGGCTAGCGTCGGAGTCAAGTTTGTTGGGGGTAAAGCACTGAATGTCTGATGGCCTCATCTAGGGGTACTGAATACAATCAAACTCTGAATACCAACAAACATATCCGGCAGTCAGACTACGGGTGATAAGGTTCGTGGTCAAGAGGGAAACAGCCCAGATCGCCAGTTAAGGTCCCAAAATTTATGCTAAGTGGGAAAGGATGTGGATCCGTCCAGACAGCTAGGAGGTTGGCTCAGAAGCAGCCATCCTTTAAAGAGTGCGTAACAGCTCACTAGTCGAATAGGTCCGCGCCGAAAATGTACCGGGGCTAAGCATAATACCGAAACTGCGGAATTCATATTAATATGGATTGGTAGGTGAGCGTTCCAAGGGCAATGAAGGTAGATCGTGAGGACTACTGGAGCGCTTGGAAGTGAGAATGCCGGTATGAGTAACGAAAAGATGGGTGAGAATCCCATCCGTCAAAAGTCCAAGGTTTCCAGGGGAAGGTTCGTCCGCCCTGGGTTAGTCAGGTCCTAAGGTGAGGCTGAAGAGCGTAGCTGATGGACAACAGGTTGATATTCCTGTACTACTTGCTAGACTGATGGAGTGACAAAGGAAGATAACCAGAGCCCATTAATGGATTTGGGTTTAAGGCTGCTAGGGAGTGATGTAGGCAAATCCGCATCACACATATCCTGAGCACTGATGACGCAAGTCTGGTGAATCTAGACTTTCAAGAAAAACTTCTAGGGATAATCTAACAAGTACCTGTACCGCAAACCGACACAGGTGGACGAGGAGAGAATCTAAAGACGCGCGAGATAACCCTTGTTAAGGAACTCGGCAAATTGACCCCGTAAGTTCGCGAGAAGGGGAGCTTTTAGAAATAAAAGCCGCAGAGAAGCGGCCCAAGCAACTGTTTACCAAAAACACAGGTTTCTGCTAAATCGTAAGATGAAGTATAGGAGCTGACACCTGCCCAGTGCTGGAAGGTTAAGAGGAGAGGTTAGCGCAAGCGAAGCTTTGAATTGAAGCCCCAGTGAACGGCGGCCGTAACTATAACGGTCCTAAGGTAGCGAAATTCCTTGACAGGTAAGTTCTGTCCCGCACGAATGGTGTAATGACTTGGGCACTGTCTCAACAAGGGACTCGGTGAAATTTTAGTACCTGTGAAGATGCAGGTTACCCGCGACTAGACGGAAAGACCCCATGGAGCTTTACTGTAGCTTGATATTGACATTCGGTAACTGATGTACAGGATAGGTGGGAGGCTGTGAAGCCGGGACGTTAGTCTCGGTGGAGCCGACGTTGGGATACCACCCTTTGGTTATTGGCTGTCTAACCCGCGGACGTGTAGTCCGGGGGACAGTGTCTGGTGGTCAGTTTGACTGGGGCGGTCGCCTCCCAAAGAGTAACGGAGGCGCACAAAGGTTGGTTCAGAATGGTTGGGAATCATTCGTAGAGTGTAATGGCATAAACCAGCTTGACTGCGAGACGAACATGTCGAGCAGAGACGAAAGTCGGTCATAGTGAACTGGCGGTCCCGAATGGAAGGGCCGTCAATCAACGGATAAAAGTTACCCTGGGGATAACAGGCTGATAACTTCCAAGAGTACACATCGACGAAGTTGTTTGGCACCTCGATGTCGGCTCATCGCATCCTGGAGGTGGAGTCGCTTCCAAGGGTTGGGCTGTTCGCCCATTAAAGCGGTACGTGAGCTGGGTTCAGAACGTCGTGAGACAGTTCGGTCCCTATCTGTCGCGGGCGTTGGAAATTTGAAGGGAGCTGTCCTTAGTACGAGAGGACCGGGATGGACACTCCAATGGTGCACCAGTTGGCCTGCCAAGGCCATAGCTGGGTAGCTAAGAGTGGAAGGGATAAACGCTGAAAGCATCTAAGCGTGAAGCCCCCCCTAAGATGAGATTTCCCATTCGTAAGAAGTAAGACCCCTTAGAGATGATGAGGTTGATAGGCCAGAGGTGTACGCACGGTGACGTGTTTAGCTGACTGGTACTAATAGGTCGAGGACTTAACTTTGCATTACTACAGTATATCCAGTTTTGAAAGAAGGTCTGGTGACGATGGCGAAGTGGACACACCTGTCCCCATCCCGAACACAGAAGTTAAGCACTTCAGCGCCGAGGGTAGTACAATTGTGCGAGAGTAGGACGTTGCCAGGCTTCTTTCTT
>Ga0268281_1000087_pt1 | contig 67240 bp, 70 predicted proteins | sample saktaG_10_FD_190134 | JGI IMG/M metagenome (GOLD analysis project Ga0268281, IMG submission 190134) | Saline water microbial communities from Sakinaw Lake, British Columbia, Canada - sak_2011_5_24_50m | ecosystem: Environmental > Aquatic > Non-marine Saline and Alkaline > Saline ...
CCTCGCGACTTGCGGTATTGGCCCCCAAGCTCTCGATGGGCCGGGAGTTCATCCTTCTGGAGAGCATGTCTCGAAGCTTTCCGTAGCGGTCCCGAAAGTACCGCACGAAGTCCTGATACTCACCAACGCACGTTGAGCGGCCTGTGATGTCCGAGAGAACCTCCAGATGGCCGGAGGATATCGAGGGAGGGGTACAGGCCGCCTTGGCCTCTATCGATGATCGGGAGGATAGGGGACCTCGAGGCTTCGGGGTGAGACCTACCTTGCGGGAAGGGGAAAGATCTACCTGAATATGCTGCGGGGATACGACCACCGTTGCGCGGTCCAGGTTGAACATCACCCTCTCGATCAACTCATCCCTCGCTCCTGGATACGACTCGATCAGCTCGAGCGCATGAGGATCGATCAAGAATCCCTTCTCAGCAAATCGCTGGACGATCTCCAACATCGAAAACGGTATAAGACCCTAACATGAGATAAAGGCGCCGATGAAGATCGCAGAGGTGGAGGAGAGGTTCAACGAGCTCCCTGGATTCATCCGGGACATAATCTTCGTGGTGGTCGTGGTAGGCGGCGTATCCCTGATATCCCAGCTGGCGCTGGGCCTCTGGACGCCCATGGTTGCCGTTGAGTCCGGAAGCATGGTGCCCAACATGAACATAGGGGATATCATCATCGTTCAAGGTGCCTCCAGGACTGATATCATCACCTGGGAAGAGGCCGAACTGCTGGGCACAGAAGAGTTCAACCTTCCTGGAGACGTTATACTGTATCGACCTTATGGCAAGGAGAAGCTGACCATTCTAGACCAGCTTTCCCATATATTCCTGCGCCGGCCCTATCCCGCGGACAAGGCCACACCGATCATCCATAGGGCTCTAAAAAGGGTGGAGAAAGGGGAAACGATGTGGGAAGGCGGCCCATCCGCTCCCTTCGCTGGCTATATTACTAAGGGCGATCATAACAACATCATCGACCAAAAGGCCGGCATGATCGTCGGAAGGGCGGATGAGACCCGGCCGCTCTCCGAGCAAGGCTCCCTCATGATCGTGATGGAGAACCAGACCTACATAGGGGAGGGCATCAGCTACCTGACCCCAGTTCGCGATGAGTGGGTGATAGGCGTTGCTCGCGTTCGAATCCCTTACGTTGGATATGTCAGGTTGCTTCCAAACCTTGCGATCGACTGGATGAAAGGGCTGATCTGGGGAAGCTAAGGAGATCTGGGAAAGCTAGGGAGAACGCGCCTCAGATCTTCCTTGCCAGGACCGCCAGATGGTCCTTATGATAAGGCGAGAGGGCAACCGTCCCTTCCACCTCGAACCCTCTGAGCCTCTTCAATTGATCGCGATAGACATCCCTCGGGTCGAGCGTCGCGTTCACGCTCCTGCTCTTTATCATCAGTATGAGACGGCCCCCAGGCAATAAGTAACGCTCCGCGTTCCTCGATGCGATCTCGGATTGATCCCTGGAAGCTACGTCCTGGTAGATGAGGTCGACTTGCTCCACCATGCAGGAATATTCCAGAGGGTGCCGGGCGTCCCCCAGGATTGGAATGATGTTCCTGCGAGCAACGCATAGATGGATGAGGTCGCGCATGGCTCGGGGAGACATCTCCACTGCGTATATCAGGCCTAAAGCGAGGATCTCGCTTAGATGGCTGACCGTAGTTCCCGTTGCCGCGCCCAGGTATAGCGCCTTCATCGCGGAATCCAGGGCGAGCTTGGCCCACAAATCCTGTCCGCGCGCCTTCAAGATCAACGAGGCTAGCTTGGACCGACTGGGATCCCATAGGCGAAAACCCTCGACGATTCTCTCCCCGTAGACCGGTGTCGCGATCGCCGAACGAGTCGCGATCCTCTCGCGGCCGTCTATTGAGAGGATGAAGACCCCTGGGAGGATCTCCTCGGCTGAGAGGGTGCCGTTCTCCATGCCGAGAGTGCCTCTAGAGCTCGCTTCCCATGGATGTAGTCGTCAGCTTGACGTGCTTGACCCCCTTTAGAGCCATCATCTTCTCCGCGGCCTTCTTCACTTCCTGCCCATCGCCGCGAAGTATGACCACCTCGAGACAGTTCTCATGGTCAAGATGAACGTGAAGGCTGGACTCCACTATCCGGCCGAAGTCGTGCTGAATATCCGTGAGGGAGTCAACAAGGCCTCGTTGGTTGTGAGAGTATACCAGCGTTATGACTCCCACGCGCTCCCCCTGAACGTCGCTCATCCACTCATAGTGCACGATGTAGTTCCTTATGGCATCCCTGATGCCCTCAGAACGAGAGGAGTACCCCCGCTGAGAGATGATATCATCGAAGCGCGTGAGCAGTTTCTCTGGGAGGGAGACTCCAATCCGCATAAGTTCCTGTTCCATAAATCCACCTGCGCTATTATTGGAATCACATATAGTAATAAGGCTATGGGACTAAAGTCTGAATGCTATCGAAGGCAGTCGCGAAGAGGGCTAATTCGATGAGATACGCAAAGGTATTCGCGAGACAATACCCTCTTATAGGATCCATGCTGGACCCTCGAACCATGCCTGATGTGGCTTTGATCGGTGAGAAGAGCTTTCTCTACGAGAAGCTATTTGGAGAGGCAGAGGCTGACTGTCTCTACATCAAGCCCGAGCTCCTTGGAAGCCCCTATCTTCCCAGGTTTAAACTCCTGATGATCCCAACCGGCTTTGCTAATCCCCAATATTCGAGGGTGCTTCCAGCCCTTAGGAGGTGTCGCGAGGGATTGGCTAGGTTCATCGAGGGAGGCGGTGTGCTTATTGCATTTGGCCCACATGTGGCTGAACACGACTACGACTGGCTATGCCTGCCGATGGGCTACATCGCCGAGTACGGATCTGCCCAGGCGCTCTCCGTTCTTGAGGACGATCCCTTGTGCTGCTTTCCATCCACCGGAGACTGCGATGGATACCTCCATCCCGGGAAGGGCTTCAGAACGCTTATTGAGGACTCCCAGGGGCGGCCAGTGCTCGCCGTGGCAGAGCATGGAGAAGGGCTCGTCGTGATAACATCCATTCACGAGTTTCCGCCAGCAGAGATGATACGCCGGGCCTTGGCGAGAGGCAAGCTTGCCTCGTTCTGATCTTCCGGAAGATATCCCCAGGAGACGAAGCCCCCTGAGGGAGGAGATAGAAGAGGCCCTGAAGAACGTAGGCGATCTCCGAGGACGAATCGTTCTAGTCAACCTCAACGACGATTGCTGCGTTCTGTCCTTCGACTCCTACGAAGAGGCCTTGGAGCACATGAAAGCGCACAAGGGCAGGTGGTACCTCTCATCCGGCGGTCTCGGCGTCCGATAGCGCCGCCGGAGCATGCCTTCCGAGAAGGCGCAAGCAACGAATCGAGCTTGCCTCATGGATAGAGACCTTTGCGAGAGGGGCTCTTTATGCCCTTAGTTCTCATCACACGAAAAACTCACAAGGCCTACTGGTTTTTCATGCTTTGAGCATGATCCCTGCCTGAGGATCATGGCCGTTTTGTGATGAATCTCGTTTTAGCCCAGAAGCAGCCATGCGAAAGAGTTCGCACCAATTACTGGGTGAATAACCTGACCACCCACCCGTTTAGGCACATAGAACCGGAGCATAGCGATCTATTATGCCTAATTAGGCATGTAGGCTATTAGTGATAACCAGCATCAATCGCCCCATTTGTCCCCTCCTGTGCCTAATAAATTGGGAACTCAGGGAATAAAGGCAGATGTTTTGGTGATACGTTCGACAACTCGATGCCGCAGACTGCCAAAGATCGCAAGGGGCAATAAAAAAAGGGGAGACGGGATCGACCCCGCCTCAGAACTGGAACTCGATATGGAAGGGTATGTAGAACACCCAGACGAAGTAGGCCATCATCAGTACCAGGCCCAGGGGAATCCCAAGCTTTGCCCACTCCTTGCTCGTGATGCTAAGCTTGTTGGCGGAGATGATGTTCGGGATGTTGCCCGGGATCAACATTCCACCGGAGACGAGGAGTCCCATCAAAACGGCCTGGATCTGCTCCTTGGACATCATGGGGCTGAGCTCTGCCGCGGTCAGCGTCGCATTATCGAGGATCGCGGAGATCATATTCACCCAGTAGATGATCTCTGAGGGGATGGAGAGGATGTACTTGTCGATGATGAGCTTCATCCCGCTTCCGAGCAGGAGAAGGGCCATCACGAAGATGTAGACCTTAAGCGCCCTGACGACCACATCCTTCATGGTATCCTGAGAGTCAGCTGCATCGGTGGCCTTGGTGACCTCTGCGACCTTGCCCGTGAAGAACATGGCAAGAATTCCCATCGCCAGGCAGCCCGGTACAATATAGATTGCCAGCTGGTTGAAGAGGAAGAAGAAGCTGGCCTCGTACGGCGGGCCCTGAAGCTTTGTGATGGCAATCGTGGAGAGGGGCTCACCCACAGGGGTCAAGACCGCTCCCAAGCCGATGGAGAAACAAGCGATTATTACCACGCTCACCCTTGTCTTCCGATCCATGGGCATCGCGTTTACGAGCTCCACCAATAGGAGAGCAGCGATGATGGCTGTGATGAGGCTCGATGCAAGCCCTAGCAAGGTCACCATGACCAAGACAAGGATTTTGAGCGGCACCGCCTTCAAGAGCGAGTTCATCGCGCTTTGCACGTAAGAGCGTCCGTAATAAAAGAGGGTGCCTGCCAACAACACCGCGGGCACGATCCCCTTGAGGATCGGCTCCTCGACCGCTTCCATTATCAGAGGCATATTCCAGCCAACATGGGGCATGTGCTCCCCATAAAGCCGGATCAGGTTCGTGTGGCTTTCAAACCCGGAGACAGTGACGGCTAAAACGCCCATGACGAACAGAAATGCCTCCAGGTTATGCTCCACCTGTCGTACCAAGAATGGCCCCAACAGGACCATAAGAACTATAGCGAATAAACCCATATCGATTAGCGTCGGCGGCTCCATGTTATTTCCTCCTCGGGGATATAAGCCGAATATCCTGACATTGCTTCGCTCCTAGCCAAGGATCTCATATAACTATCTGACCTGCTGGATTACCTTGCTATATTAATGCTTTTGGTCCTGAGAAAGTATTTGCAACCCTGATGAGATGGCAGGACCGATAGCTGCCTTGGGCTGGCCGGTATCGGCGGCTCTAGATCAGAGGCGTTCCAAACGAGTACTCCTCAAGCTCGATAACCTTCTCCCATAAGGGCCTGCAGGAACATTCAAGCCCCTCGAAGACTGAAGCATCCTGTTCGAGGGCGTGTCTGCGAATGGCCTGGGCAAAGAGGGCGTCGCACTCACCGCAGTTGTGCGGGCCCCTTCTCGCGCCAGCACCCACAGGATCGCATATAATAGGCGTTGGGGCATTCAAGAGCACTTCAACTGCAGACCAGAGCCATGGGGGACGATACTCCCCTCGCTCCCACATCCTCTCGAGGGGAGTTCCCCGCTGGATGTTGCAGAGGTTCAAAGAGAGGACATCGGCGAAAGGGCGCGCCTCCCTCGCCGAATTGATGGCGTCAAGAACCGCCCCGCCCTCGGAGAGGAGGGGGGGCTTGAGCAAGAGATAGGCCTTGACCCGAGAGCCACTCGCATGCACAGTCCTCGATGCCTCTTGAAAATCCGCGAAGGCGACGCCCTTTTCGATCACATGCTCCCTGATGATATCGTTCGATGTCTCGAGGCCGATTCCAACCTCGATCTCGGGCCCTGCCGAAGCGACGGAATCCATGGCCGCACCCAACACGTACTCGGGTCGCGACTCGATGATCACCCTCTCCACGCCGGCTGCGGAGAGCTCGCTGAGAATCAGATCACGCACGAACGAAGGCACCTCCTCCTCGTCGAGAAAGCTGCCGCTAGTGTAGATCTTCACCACGCGTTCAGAGAGACCCTTCGTCGCGCTTTGGAACTGATGGATGAGGTCATCAGCGCTTACTATCATTCCTTCCGCCGCAAAGCCGCACATGGTGCATCTGCGCCAGCGACAACCCCTGGTCCGCAGTATGATCGTGAGCGCTCCCGCGACCTCCCCATCCAGCAGTTCCTTGGACCGCCAGACGGCAACCGGCCGCCTGGGATCCTTAGGCGCTCGAGCCTTCCCCATGGTCACTTCAGGTACCTCATCGCGCTTATGGCAGCCGACGTCCCTGAGCCGACAGCCGTCGTCACCTGCATCCGTCCACCTGTAACATCCCCTGCCGCAAAGATCCCTGACAAGGATGTCTCTTGAGTCAACCTATTGACCTTGATGAAACCGCCCTTGGTCATCGCAAGACCGATCTCAACTGCTAGTTCCACATTTGGACTGACGCCCACCTCGACGAAGACACCGCCGACCTTGAGGGAGCGCACCGTCCCCCCAACGGTGAACTCGATGCCAGCTACAAACTGGTCCCCTAATATGCGGTTGACCTTTGCCCCTGCGATCATGCTGAGATTGGACGACTCCTTGAGGCGGTCGAGGTAAACGGCCTCGGCGACCAGCTTCTCCTGGGTGCATACGAGATGGACCTTGCTACAGATGTTTGCGAGGTAGAGCGCTGCTCGGGCAGCCCCATTCCCATAGCCGACGACTGCTGCCACGCGATCTCGAAAGAGGGCTCCGTCGCAGTAGACGCAGTAGGAGACGCCCCGTGTCACAAGCTCGCCCTCCCCTGGCACGGCAAGCCTTCGATGGGAGGCACCGGTTGCAAGTATCAGCGCACGGCTTTGGTACTCCCAGCTCTCGGTCTTGATCAGGAATACGTCCTCCAAAGATACGACCTTCTGCACCTGCTCCTGCTTGTGCTCCGCGCCATACCTCTTTGCCTGCGCCAGCATCCTCTCCGAAAGCTCTAATCCTAAGATCCCCTCCGGGAAGCCGGGGTAGTTCTCATACATCCCTCCCATGGACTGCTGCGAACCGTAGACGTTTCCCAGGATCAGGGTTCTCATTCCGCCCCTGGCGCAGTACATGCCCGCAGTAAGCCCGGCCGGTCCAGCACCAACAACGATGACGTCATACAAAGGAACACACCGATCGAGAGAGACGGCTCATGGTAGATAAAAGATATGTAGCCCAGATCGAGGGAAGGGGAAGGAAGGAGGAGGGGGAAGGGAGGAAGGCGAAGATCTCACCCGGCCAATCCTCTATCCGCAATCTTTTTACGCTAGGAGGTGATGGGATGATGCGGCCTCATTCGCGCCGATAGTGTAGCGGTTATCACTAGGCGTTGCCAACGCCTAAACTCGGGTTCGATTCCCGGTCGGCGCATATATTTATTCTTTAAGTTATTATATTATCAATATCGAAGATCGTGGATTGCATCCCCCCCCCGCTATCCACCAAAGGCTTGAATCCCCCAGAATCCGCCATCCACATCCCTATAGCTCTTCGATCTCCTGGGGACCTGGACGCGCTCCTCCAACCGCCCAAGATTGGGGCTCTGATTGGATCACCCCTTAATCCACCTCAAGGCCTCCCTAGGCCTCCGGCACAAATCGGCTGCATCGCGGTGGAGACAGAGGATCTCCTCTGTGAACCGCAGATCCAAAGGGGAGATAAGGCGCTAGGTCCACGAGGTCAAGGCGCTTCGTCCCCAGTGCCTTGAAGATGGGGTATTAGAGGGCAAAGCCGATCCAAAGGCCAACAAGAATGGGTCCACGTCACCTGATCCCGGTTTGATGAGACGATGGAGTCAAAGGCTGGACAAAAATGGCTCCTTCCTACCAAAATCCTTTGCCGCACGGCGGGGATGGCATCGCCGAATACACCTTTATGGAAGGTTAATTCCTAGAAAAAAACCTCTATAAACGTCCCAGATTCTTTTTAAACATAGATATCAGTTTTAAAGATGAAAGGAAGGATATCGAACCTTTTGAACGATCTTCGAACGGTCATGGGGCCATTTCTTCCGGTGCTAGATTCATCTATCGTTCGATCATAGCGTGATGCCTGACGACGACCCTGCCCAGATAGTGGGATTAGGCCCTCCCATAGAGGTTGAAGACCAGAGCCTATAAAGAACCGGATGAGGATCTGTAGAATCCACAGCTTATCGGCCTTTGATGATGATAGACCCCCTAAATCCTCCCAGCAGGAGATTGAAAGAAGCTCTGTCCCTGAAAACGATGCATCGAGCTGTACGCTTGCCCGTATGCCTGCGATTCGAAGCCAGAGGAAAGTCGCTACGATGAAAGAGATTCCCTTGGCCCACCTACCACCCAAGGCCATATGCGCCCTCCCGACAAAGCGCGGCATTCATTGCGCGCATGGAGGCCTAATCCAGAGCCGGCCCATATGGCGAGCCGCCCTTGGCGATGCTCCCCAAGGAGGCAAACCATGACCCCCCCCCGTGGAGACGATCGACTTTGAGAAGCCATCAAGGAAAGCGAATGCAAATGGAGCGATAAAAAAGCCATGACCCTCGTAGAGACGATCGACCTTGAGAAGGGATATCGAGTAGGGGATATGGTCGTCCCAGTCCTCAAGGGGATCGACCTTCGAATAGATGAGGGGGAGTTCGCAGCACTGATGGGTCCGTCCGGATGCGGAAAGAGCAGCTTGATGAACATCTTGGGTTGCCTTGACCGGCCCACCGGGGGAAGCGTGATCCTGAAGGGGCAGGACCTATGCACCTTATCGGATGGAGAGCTGGCCCGAATAAGAAGGGATCAGATCGGATTCATATTCCAGAGCTTCAACCTGATAGGAAGGATGTCAAACCTCAGGAACGTGGAGCTTCCGATGATCCTCCAGGAGAGGCCTCCCGATGCCAGGAGGATCAGGGCGAGGGAGCTTCTGGAGGCCGTGGGGCTGGGACATCGCCTGGAATACAGCCCGGTTAACCTCTCCGGAGGGGAACGGCAGAGAGTGGCAATCGCGAGAGCCCTTGCCAACGATCCAATGATCATACTGGCCGATGAGCCGACAGGCAACCTCGACGAGAAGAGCTCTTGCGAGATCATGGATATCATGAAGAAGCTAAACGGAGAAGGTCGCACCATATTGATGGTAACCCACGATGTTGAGCTGACAAGCTACTGCAGTCGTGTGATACGGATGAGGGACGGACGCGTGATAGAGGAGGCGATTTGATGATAAGATGGGCGCTATTGACCATCCTACTGCTCTCCCTGGCCTTGCCCAGCGAGGCATATCCCTACGACTATATGTACCGCTACCCTGAACCCACGGTGATGATCAGCTCTCGAGCCTTGCCCGAGGTGCTGATGGCCGGGGATTCCGGCATCGTATCAATAGAGATAGAAAACTGCGCCGATCAGTACGTGATCTCCTTTCAGAACGAGGACTTCTCGTTTACCATGCCCATCTACCTGGTCCAGCTGAATGGTACAGAAGAGATCGAGGTCATGACCGGCCCCTATGAGGACATAGGCTCGATTGGACCCGGAGACAAGATAACCGTCTACTTCAACGTTCAGTCCAGCAAGGAGATCGATGATGGCACCCACTTCCTGGACGTCAAGCTCATAGGCGGATACGTGGAGGCCCCCAGGGAGATCAACCGCCGGATTCCTGTAAAGGTGGACTCATCCAACGTAATGCTGATACAGGCCGAGACTGCAACTGACTTTAGCGTGAGCTTGGACGTGGCCAACCCCCGGCAGAACACGCTGAACGCCGTAACAATAGTTCCCCAAGGAAGGGGCATGGAGTTCTCGCCGCAAGAGTACTATATCGGCACCATGGAACCCGATGAGATATTCACCATCGACTTCGACCTGAACGCCATGTCCACCGGCCAGGCCGCCGACACGGCCAAGAACCTGAGCTTCAAGGCCAGGTTCAAGAACGGAGATACCTGGCACGAATCGGAGGTCTACACCATTACCGCCCAGAGGACCACGGGTGGGACCGCCACGGATCGAACGAACCCAGTCAATAATACATCGGGGATGAGCACCACCACGATAGTGACTGCCGCCATCCTATTGCCGACCATGGTCGGCGGCGCATACTTCTGGCATAAGAGGCGTACCAAACCCTAGGCGTCGAGAAGGTGCCCAAAGTTGAGACCTATTGATATTCTGGAGTACGTTCTCCTGAGCTTCAAGTCCGATCGCCGCAGGGCGTTCATGTCGAGCCTCGGGATCATCATTGGAGTCGTCTCAATTGTTGCCATGCTCTCGGTTAGCGAGGGCCTTTATAGCGGCGTCAACGAGCGGTTCGGCGACATGGAGATGGACCTCATAAACGTGAGGCCTGGATCGAACATGGGCCAAGGGCCAAACGAACGACCCTCCTTTGCCCCGGAGGAACCCGCCGAGCTGGATAAGAGGGACGTTAAGATCATCAAGAACATCGTAGGTGTGAAAGCCGTATACCCCTTGAAGTCCGCGTCGGCCCTGCTATCCTTCCGGGGGGACAACGCCTCGGTCAGGGTGATGGGGGTAACTCCCTCTAATCATGAGGACCTCAACGAGGTGATAGATCGCGGCCGGTTCCTGGTCGACTCCGACTATAAAGCCGCTGTGGTCAGCTATGAGATTGCGGAGAACTTCTTCAGGATGGACATCTCCCCCGGAAACCGGATCAGGCTGTACCTCAGCGAGGAAGGTCGCTACATGGACTTCAAAGTGGCAGGGGTCATTGAAGAGGACCAGGATCCCTCCTATGCACCAGGTGATTGTATCTTCATTACCCATAAGGCCATGGAGGAGTTCCTTGGCTGGGATGAATACAAGTACTCCAGCATCTCGATAAGGGCTGAAGATGCATCTCAGGTAGAAGCGACGGCCGACGACGTGGAGGAGGGCTTAGCGAGGATTCATCGAGATGAAGCCTACACCGTAGAGCCCACAACAACCAGGTTCGAGTCCCTGCTCGAGGTGCTGAACATGATCAAGTATGCCCTCGCAGGCATCGGTTCCATATCCCTGATAGTGGGGGCCATAGGCATATCCAACGTCATGATGCTCACCGTCAAGGAGAGGACGCACGAGATAGGGGCGATGAAAGCAATAGGGGCAACCGCCTGGGATATCAGGACCCTCTATCTTCTTGACGCAGGGATGCTCGGCCTTGTAAGCAGCTTGATAGGCATAATCCTAGGAGCGCTGGTATCTGGAGTTGTGGGCTCTGTTGCTGGGATTCCTCAGGAGGTGACACTCTCATCTGCCCTGTCTGGCCTTATCTTCGGGGTATTGATCACCACCATTGCAGGCATCTATCCAGCCAACAAGGCAGCAATGCTGGATCCAATCGAAGCGCTGCGAGCGGAATGATCGAAGGAGGCGATATCGCTAATGACGATACCGCTAACTTTAGAGCGGGAATGTACGATCCTCTCAAAATGACATTCCCATAACCTTACCCAGACCTACTCATACCCAGGCGAGCTTGAACGGGCACGCTTACCGTATTCAAGACCTTGAGCCGATAGTCTTGAAGAAGGGTTCCCTTGAGCTTGGCCGGATAGACGCTCAGATTGATCTCCTTGGTCCGGCCGTAGCGGCCCTTGCTCACGACGATAGTATGCAGTATGCCCAGCATATCGAGCTCGGCGATCAGATCGGTTATACGTCTATGCGTCAAGAAGTCGGCCTCGACCAAGGGGCATAGCTGCTTGTACATGTTGTAGACAACGCTAGTCGTGATGTTCCTGGTGGCCTGCTCCTCCAGAAGAATAATCCCATAGAGGACGAGCTTGGACTGGGTAGGCAATGTGCGCACTACCTCCTCCACTCGATCCAGCTCTATTCGCTCCCTTGCCTGGCGAACGTGATCCTCGGTCACCGCAAGGCTTCGAGAGCGCTCGGCAAGCTCTCCAGAAACCCTCAAGAGGTCCAAGGCCCTGCGAGCATCGCCGTGCTCTTGGGCGGCGAAGGCAGCACAGAGGGGGATGACCTCGTCGTTCAACACCGCTGGCTTAAATGCAAGCTCCGCCCTGTGTTCGAGGATATTCCTGATCTGCTCCGCGTTATAAGGGGGAAATATAATCTCGTCTTCCCCAAGCGAGCTTTTCACCCTGGGATCCAGGAACTCCATGAACTTGAGGTCGTTTGATATGCCGATGATGCTCACGCGGGCCTGCACGAGGTCTCCGTTTATTCGGGAGAGGTTGTAGAGCACATCATCTCCTTTCCTCACAAGCTTATCCACTTCGTCTAGCATGATCACGACTACCCGTTGATGGGAATCGAGAGCGCTCCTGAACTCATAGTAGACCTGATCGGTGGGCCATCCGGTCATGGGGATATCCTTATCGAAGTGACGGGCTAGATGTGCAAGAACCCTATACTGGGTGTCGACTACCTCGCAGTTGATATAGATCACAGTGCACTTGACACCAAATCCCGCTTCCTCGAGCTCTTTTCCCACGTACTTGGCAACGGCAGTCTTGCCCGTGCCAGTCTTGCCGTAGATGAGGACGTTCGAAGGGGTTTCCCCTCGCAAGGCAGGCACCAGTACATTTGCGAGGGCATTGATCTGCTCCTCTCGATGAGGCAGGACCTTAGGGGTATAGGCTGGCCTAAGGACGTCCCTTGTCTCAAATATCCCCCCTTGGTTCAATAGATCTGCGAATAAACCGCTTGGCGTAGACAGTAAAATTCCCTCCGGACCGATTAAGAGTAGAGCAGGGGTGTCTTAAGAGTTATGGTGCAGACCCCTTTATTTCCACTGGAAAGGGAGGGACCCCTTTATTTCCACTGGAAGATAGAGATATAGAGATTGATTGCATTGATTGATCATGATAGAGATATAGCCATTTCATGGTTAGTGAGTTAACCTACTTAAATGTTCTTGTTGAGAAGTGTTCAAGATGACCATATACCTTCGGTGGAGATACTTCAATGCTATCTTGAAATGAGATCTCACGATGAGATCGAGATAGGCTGTTGCTATTTATAATGGGTGAAAATTATAATTTTCGGTACCTTTGGGTTTCCGTGGTATCTTATCTGTCGCCATGCAGTGACTCGTCACAAAGCGATCAAAGCACAGAGAATCAAACGGCGCCGCCCCCCGCAGCAAGCTGCAGAGCATTGAAATCACCGTTGCATAAGTGTGCCCAGCAGGTTGCATTTCAGTCCTTAAGTCGGACACATGCCATTCATTGCGGCCGCAGTAAGCTAGTTGCGTATCATGTTCCAATATGATTCACGTTGGAACGCTCCAATAATCCTTGCCTATATAATTCCACGAAGGGCTATCGAGGGCAATAGCATCGAGAACGATGGTGTCAGGGACGATTGCATCGAGAACGATGGTATCGAGGACGATTGCATCGAGAACGATGGTGTCAGGGACGATTGTATCGAGAACGATGGTATCGAGGGCGATGGTGTCGAGGACGATTTCATCGAGAACGATGGTATCGAGAGCGGTCGCATTAGAAGCTCTCGCATCGGGGATGACCACTTCGACCATTACTTATGGCATGGATGATCTCTTACCGAAAACTGATTGCAGTAACGCCAATCTCGAATGGCCAGGAATCTCTATTTCCCACTAATCCCAATGGAAATCAAGGGGTGAGAGTGAAGGAGGATGCGTCCTCCTTTGTGACGCTGGCCGCTTGATATCGACGGGGCTTGATAGATATCTACGAATCTTGAGCTTCGCGGGGAACTTGGGATCGCCACTCATCTCGAATAATCGCAGGAGGGCGAAATAGTCCATGAGCTAATCGCTCATGAATAAGCGATATGCTAGGAATAGCTAAGGATCTGCCTTCTATCTTTCATGTCATCGGATGGCCGAAGGGCGGCAGATCTCGTCGTCCCGCCCTTCGACCCATTGGCCGAAGCCTCCTTTAGGATCGTCGGGCGCAGTTGGGCAGGGCAGTCCTCTTATCGATTGGGACTAGCTTCATGATCGGCTTGCTTCCCCCTTGGCTTTAGCCAATCTTGGCCCGAATCGCTATCGTTGGCCATGAAGCTGCTTCTCCTTTCGCGATCGAGGGTTCGCACCGGCGACGAGAGCCCTTGATCCATGTATCCGCCGGTTTTCCCGGGGCTGGTTATGCCGAGGACTTGAACGGTCAAGCCACGGGGACTGTCTCCAGCTGGCTTGCTACGTTCCAGATCAGGGTCCTGGTATGCAGTGGGATATTGGGATCGTTGCTTATCTCATCCAATACAGATATCGCCGATGCGGCCCTGACCGCCTCGGTGTTTGCTTCCTCCAGAAGGATTCCTTTGACGTTCTCCGCCGAACGCCTGATATTTCGGGGCACGGCATCGTCTGCCATGATCCGTTCCAGCACTTCGACGCATTGCTTAATCACTTTCTCGGCTGGCATAAAATCACCTTGTACTAAGGACGGCAAAAGGGTTAAGGGGGATATCCGTCCTATAAACCCAAGACAATGCTAACTTAGTCCTATTTAAAACGTGTGGTGATACTGTGCATCATTGTGGCCAAAGGCTGCGATGCAGGCTTGGGCCTTCCTTTGGCGATCGGTCGGATAGATATGGTCATAAAGCATTGGATCTCGATATTACGTTCGAATGAACCCAGCCTTGGAGGCGATCTAATATGGATGAAGATGATATAATAAAGAGGATGACAGGGCTTTTGGAGAGAGGGGGCACGATGCTTGCAAGCACCCACCACTGCGGTGCCACGCTCTTTCGCTACAATGGCAGGCTGATCTGCCCAGTTTGCTCCTTCGATGAGTCTGGAATGCTGATCGAGGAGGGAGAGGCTATGTCTGGAGGGCGACCTGCCTCCATTTCGAAGGGTTCCCGGAAGGTTGTAAGCGGAGGGCCGGCAGGCAGAGGGACGGGGCGCTACGCTGACGAGGGCCTGGCGAAGGTGGAGGAAGGGGCAATGGGTGCGGCAGAACGCTCCGGCATGAAGCATGTGATTGGCGAAGGAGGGGGCAAGCCGGATGATGAATTTGGAGCTGTATCCAGAACTTGGGCAGATCGAAAGGCCGAAGGCGAGGCTGTGGCAGACAAGCTCCCGCGGGAGGCCGGCCTGGAAGAGGCCTCCATCAGAATGGCCCTTCTCTGGAAGCTGGAGGAGCTTGCCGAAGGGATGCGCTCCGAAGGCGATCTCGATAAGCTAAGGCGCCAGCTGGAATGCATCGAGGTCGGCGTGAGGGTCCTTAGATCCCTCGAAGATCGGCCTCAAAGCCGGAGTTAGCCTAGGTGCGATCAATGCATTCCAGTGGAAATGAAGGGGTGGGGTATTGTTTATAATTATTTTTAGTAAGTGTTGTTCCAAGCGAACGATCGTCTCCCTTTTGGTCCTGATCATCCCTCTCTTCGCCACTGGCTGCATCGAGGAGGTCCCTTCCGAGGCGTCGGGGGCGGCGGAGGCAGCGGCCCTCTATGTGAAGGACCCTGGATCCTCCGGCATCGATCTCGACTTCCAGTCATCGGTCTCCCCCACCACATCTCGCACATGTGGGCAGGTTCTCTTGTGGGATCCATTGCCCTATCTCCTCCTAACTGCCTCCCTATGGAATGGAGAGGAGCTCGTGGATAGGGCTTCCTATCTCCTGCTCGATCCCTTGCCAGGTCGATGGGAGTCCTTCCAGATCTTCCGGGATCTCCCGTTGGTAGAGGGGGAGTACATCGTGGATCTGGAGATCGAAGGACCGGAGGGGACGATCGCCTCTGGAAGGCGCCAGTGCCTGGAAGATTGGCCACGGGAGAGGACGACGATCGTATTCATCGAGTCGCCCAGGTCAGCGAGCGAAGATCCAGAGGTGGTGAGCATGGATCTAGAGGAGTTCCTCGACCAGGGAATCAACTCCTCGCGCGACCTCGTCGGAAGCGTTACTACAAAGAAGTACCATCGCGCAGACTGTCGCTACGCCGCTAAGATCGCGGAGAAGAACAGGGTCTACTTTGCATCGTCGAAGGAGGCAATCGAGGCTGGCTTTTCGCCTTGCAAGGTCTGCGATCCAGGGGATTAGTGCCCAGGGAATTTAGGCTGCCCGATCTCCCCTATGAGGACAGAGGATAGGCCTCGAACGGCGGGAGGGGACCTCGTGCTTCCGAAGGTTATGTGCTCCTCGGGATATCCGAGATCGCTCATGACCACAACATCCCTTGAGAGGCCGCCTGCCTCCAGATGGCGGCAGAGGCCAACTAGATCGGATGCCTCATCCACCAAGAGAAAGACGACCTTGCCTCGCTCGATCTCGAATGCCACTATGTCGATCTCCATCCTCCTTCCGTGCACTGTGATTGGAACGACCTTAAGAAGGCTCAGGCGAAGACGAGCGCAAGCGACCTGCATGCTGGATATTCCGGGGATTATCTCGCCTCCCAAAAATCCAAGGCCGCTTAGCAGCGGATCGCCCGTGGAGAGGACGACCGCTTCCTCCAGCAGATCCGCGAGGGCCTTGTAGTCCCGAATCACGTTGACCTCGGCGGATGGAGAGATGAATGGGGATGCGATCTCTATCGCCCTCGTGGAGCCGTAGATCAGCCTTGAGCCCTCAATCGCCCGGATGGCCTCCTCTGTGAGCATCCCAGGGCCTGCCCCGACTCCCACGACCTTTATGGAATCACATCCCTGATGACCCGGCCAATTCTATCGATCAAGACTATCCTCGTCTTGGGCAGACGCGCCCGAAGGCGATCCAGGGCCCGGTCGATCGCCGGATCTCCTGGATCTGCCTGTGCCAATTCACCAACTGTTGCATAACCGCTTCCTTGGAGGATATCTGGCAAGGCCCACCTCAATATGAGCCCTGGAAGGCCGCATATAACGCTATCTTGCTCGGGGCGCAGGCGCAAGAGGTCGAGTCTGTTTCCGAGAAGAACGGCCGTGTGGTTTGGAAAGAGAACTCTGCTGTATCTCAGGCCTATCCTTCCCGTGGTCACGACAACCTTGTCGAGATCCGCTATCTTCTCTGCGGTGCACTCCCCCATATGCTCGTTCCATGGCTCGACGAAGCCCGTCGATCCGAGGATCGAGAGGCCGCCCTCGACTCCCACCTCTGGGTTATGGGTTAGAGGGGCGATCTTTCGCCCACGCGGCAGGCTCAGCTCCACGCGGGCCCCGGAGAGGCCTGCCTCTTCGAGCCCCTCAATGATCGCATCGTGGATGGCTCTATTTGCGGACTGGCTAATGGCCGGCTTTCCGATGGGGATCCAGAGCCCCTTTCGCGTGATCCGACCGATCCCCTCTCCTGCCACGATCTCCGTCTCGCATGACTGCATTGCAACTGCCAGAACCTCCAGGCCGCTTGTCAGGTCGAACTCGTGATCCCCTCCATCCTTTATCGCAAGACAGCTTCCCTTGCGGCCATGAACCACAAGCTTCACCCTGATCCCGGCGGGGGTTGGAACCTCCACCTCCTCGACAGGAGATCTAAGCGACATGACTGCCCCCTTGCAGGCCGCAGCCGCGGTGGTCCCCGTGGTGTAGCCGCGGCGGAGGAGCTGGCCGTCCGAGAGAAGTACCCACAAACCGCTCTCTATCCTCTCCCTGATATCTAGAATACTCGATCTTTCCAGCCAAAGGGGTGGGATGTGATAGCCGTTCACGGGATCTATCAGATCCTCATCTGCCTTCCTCATATCTTCCTTCCTCATCGAAGGGGATGCTCCAGGTCCATCCATTCAGCAGTCTCCATGATTCGGCAGTCACCACGTCGTCATTCGGCAGCGTCGGTCCATCGGCCCTATCCTTCCCTGCTCCTTTCGTAATGGATTGTCACTATCTCGTTCATGGCGGCAACGGCGATGGGCGTTCCCCCCCGCGTTCCAACGGTTGTGATCGACGGAAGACCGAGGCGGCGCAGACGCTCCTTGCTCTCGGCGGCGTTTACGAATCCCACGGGAACTCCGATCACGAGAGCCGGCATCTCCATTCCATTCTCGACGAGCTCGCAGAGCGTCATCAGTGCGGAGGGGGCATTTCCAATGACCACGATGCTTCCTGGAAGCTCGGCCTCTCTCGCGAGGACTCCGGCCGATGTCCTTGTGATTCCACGCTTGGAGGCCAGAATGTCGCCGCTTCCGATGAAGGTCATAACAGGGCTGTCATGCCCCTTCTTGGTGATCCCAGCCTCTACCATCCTTATGTCGACGAAGATGGGAGCCTCTCTTTCAAGGGCGAGGAGGCCTGCCTCCACCGGCCTCTCCTGGAATCTGAGGAGCTCTGCAATTCCGGTATCGCCGGTTGCAATGACACAGCGCTGCCTGATCCTGTCCTCTGGTCCGCGGTTGCCTACTTTGGACGCAATAAGGCTCCTGCTCTTCATGCTGATCTCCCTGCCCTCTTCGGTAGTGGCCCCCAGGTCCACGTACTCGCGATCGTCCATCCAATCCCGTTCCATGATAACTTTCTGCCTGCTCATTCTAATAGCTGTACTTGGTTTGATATCCTCGCCTGGTGATGATCCTTCCACCATCGAGATTGGATCCCTCTCCTCCGATCACCATGGTAAACCTTCCTCCATCGAGGAATCGCACGTCCTCGCCCGGTTGGACCATCATCATCTCCTCGCGCCGTCCCAAATCGCGGGCAATCGCACAAGGCCTATTTGCGGCGATCTCCGCTGCCATCCTCAGCCTTGGGGCATCTATGTTGTAAAGGACTGCTGCAAAGCCGGAGTCAAGCAGCCGGGGGAGGGCGTCCTCGTCCAGCCCCGAGAGGAGGACTGCGTCGTTGACGAGGGGGGCTCCTGCCCTCGCGGCCAGGGCGGAGAAGGCGCTTAGACCGGGGGAGATATGCACTGGTAGCTCCTTTGCGATCCTGTGCGCCGAGCCAAAGAGGCTTGGGTCCCCCCCAGAGAGGATGGTGGCCCTCCCCCCCCGCGCCGCCTCTTCTCCGGCCATCTTCAGGCGGGATGCGATCCTCTCAGGCCAGCTGCCGCTCTGCGAGACTGCCCTCCCCTGGACGAGGCCCTCCACGATTCCAAGATAACGCCGTGCCCCCATGACGAGCGAGGCCTCTCCTATGATCCTCTCCGCCTCGAGCGTCAGCTGATCGGGGTCTCCAGGGCCGACTCCCACAAGGTTGATCGCTGAATTAGGGAGCGCCGATCCTCTGGATACGCCGTCCCCGATTTTGATCGCCAATGTTGACATGTCCACCCATTCCATCAGCCGATCGCTCTCCAGGAGATCCGTTGCAGTCGTGGTGCGGATCTCCTCATCCGGGCGGGCTACGTTTCGAGCGAGGAGGAGCTCAGCGCTCTCGTCCATCATATCGAGCACCCGACGGAGCTGCCAGGTCCTCTTCTTGCTTCGTGGATTGTAGAATGCAATCGAGATTCCTAGCTCCAGGGCGAGGGCTGCTCGCCTCTCGATACTGCTCCAAGGGGTGAGCAGATCGCTCAGGCTGATCATGGCGATGGATCGGCGAAAACAGATGCCGGCAGCGCAGGCAGCAGCCGCAAAGGAGGTGACGCCGGGGACTACGTCCACCCTATGGGAGAGCCCCTCAATCGAAGCCATCTCCAGCCCTAGCCCTGCCATTCCGTAGACGTTTGGGTCTCCGCTGCTGATGAGGGCAACATCTCCCTCCTCCAGGAGCTTTACGGCCTCCCTTGCCCGATCCACCTCCCGTCCCATTCCAGTCGAGACGACCTGCCTTTCCCCGATCAGGCCCCGCACCATCTCCAGATAGGGGCGATAGCCGAGAACGTAGCTCGCTTCAGTGATCGCCCGAACTGCCTGGCGGGTGATGAGATCGCCTCCGGGGCCGATCCCCACTATCCGAAGCCTCGGTTCACTCTCCAAGGGCAACGGTCACCCTCCCGTAGATCCTCTTTTTCATTATCAGCCTCTTCGAGAGCGCAAGTGCTGCAGGCTCTGCAACCCCCTTGAGGCCGAGGTCGGAAGCGCGAGAGGGGCTAGGCGGATCCTGGGAGTTGAGGACCTCTGAGGAGAGGAAGACGACCTGCCTATCGAGCCTTCTTGCAGCCTCCCTGATGCCAGGCTCGTCTTCCTTTATCCATGCGCTTGCAAGCACCCGAATATCCGTTGGCCCCCTTCCAACTTCCCTCAAAGCGGAGAGAATCGCCTCCATCACCTCGTCCGCAAGGACGCCCCTATTCGCTCCAAGGCCCACGACAAGGCCGCCGTTGCCCTTGAGGACTGCAACGTCCTCGTCTACGATCACGACTTTTGGACCCTCGATGCGCATCAAAGGGACCTCGTCGCGGAGGAAGGCCATGTTCACCCCCTTGGAGCTATCCACGTTTTCGAGATAACAGCCCAGCCTCTTGGCCATCCCCTCGACGTTGGGCCTTCCCTCGGCCTCGGTGGCGGTAGTGATTGCCGGGTACAGGCCGAGGCGTCGATGGAGGAAAAGCGCGAGGCGGTTTGCCCCATGATGCCCTCCAATGACGGGAACGGCTGACCTGAGGGCGGAGTCGACGGCAACGACCGGGGTATCGCTCCACTTGTCCCGGAGGGCTGGACAGATCGATCGAACGACGATTCCAACCGCCATCACTGCCACCACAAGGTCGTGCTCTCGCATAGCGCGCACGAGGGCTTCTTCGATCGTCTCCCCCATCTCATCCTTCTCGTATACGATGAGGCGAGGGCGAAACTCGTCATCGAGCGCTCCACAGAGCCGCTCCCCTTTCTCTCGGTCGCGGGGAAACGTCAGGACTGCTACTTGCGGCTGCGATATAAGTGGGACCTCCTAAATCCGGAGCGCGTTATAACATCGCCCACCAAGATCATGGCGGAGCGGTCGATCCCTGCCTCCCTCACCTTCTCCGCAATATCCCCGAGGGTTCCAAAGATTATTCGCTGGTCTGGCCAGGATGCCCTGTAGACGACGGCTGTGGGCGTCGAAGGCGGCATCTCCAATGACGAGACGATCTCCCCAATCCTATCGACGCCAAGGAAGATGGCCATAGTACTCCCGTGTCGTGATAGGGCGGCGATCTCGTCCTCATCGAGGGTCCTTCCTGCAGGCCTTGTGATTATGAGGGACTCGGAGACCCCTTTGAGCGTGAGCTGAGTCTTCAGCGCGGCAGCCGTTGCGAAGAGGGAGGATACGCCAGGCACGACCTCGATCTCCACGCCCGCCTCCTCGAGCGGCACCATCTGTTCGAGAATGGCACCGTAGAGGGAGGGGTCGCCGCTGTGGAGCCGGACGACTTCCTTTCCCGTCTTCAGAGCGTCGAGCAAGAGGGCGGTCGTCTCCTCCAAGGAGAGGCTGCTGCTGTCCACGATCTCCGCCTTCAACCCTCGCAAGAGCTCGGGATTCACAAGGGATCCGGCGTAGACCACCAGATCGGCCAAGGCAAGCAGCTTTGCACCCTTCACAGTTATCAGCTCAGGGTCGCCCGGGCCTGCGCCCACGATTGAGAGCTTCATCGATCCTCACCACTGGAGTTGGCCCTCTTTTGTCGATTAGGGGAGGCTTTTTGGCCGGCATCTCGAATCATCATATTCTGATCTCCGTGCGTGCCCCTTTTTCGGGCGTATAGTACGCTGAAGTAGCCGCTCTTCTCCGGCATCTCCCCTCGAATCAGCCTCTCATCGAAGGAGTAGAGGCGAGACCCGAGGGCGAACTCGTCGAACCCTTCCCCTTGAAGCGACCGCGCGATCTCGGCCGGGCGGGTGGCCTTGAGGCGGATCGTCACATTCGGTGAAGATCCGTCCGAGACCAGAAATGATCTCTCAAGGCCGACTCCCAGGCGCGCAGCAAGGGCGCAGGCTGCGCAGACGCCCGGGATGCTCTCGACTGCGGTCTCGGGATGTCTCTCCAGTATCAGCCGTTTGAGATGCGTGAATGTGGAGAAGGTGTTGACGTCTCCAATACAAGCAAAGGCGATCTGGCCACGGCGGGCCTCCTTGGCCACTATGTCCGCGTTTTTCGCCCATATTGGCTCCAGGCGCCCCTCGTCCTCTATCATGGGAAACTCGAGGACGATCGGCCTGCAGTAGGGGGATGCAAGCTCCCTTGCGAGCTCCCCGGGCACGAAGACGGCCTCGCTCTTGGAGAGGACCTCGACCGCTTTAAGCGTCAGGAGGCCTGGGTCTCCAGGTCCCAGGCTCACGCCGATCAACATATTTCGTATCCTCCCTCGCCCTTTGCGATTCCGCCTTCTCTTATCTCTCTATTGCCGGTCTCCTTACTTTGGACCCCATCATCTCCGATCCCTCCATCTTCGCATGGAACCGATATCGTGGATCTCATTGGCATCCTCCCCACAACCATGAATATGGGATTGATCGGCCGCAGCGCGATATCGCCTGCCAGAGCACGGCCTCGATGAATCTCGATCATCAGTAGCTCCTCCATTATCCCTGCCTCCTCCATCAGCCGGGCGGCCTTTAGGGCGATCCCCATTCGGGCCAGGTTGGCTACTATGATGCAGCCGGGAAGGGCCCTTTCCAGCAGGAGGGGGAGGAAGACCTCGATCTCTTGCGTTCCCCCGATGAAGCACCGGTCGATTCCAGGAATCGTTGGAAGTATCTTCGAGGCCTCGCCGCAGATGAAGCGGCCCTTTGGCACAAGGGCCGTTGCGGCCTTCACGGCCTCCGGCCTTTTATCGATCCCTATGATCTTATCTGTGAATCGAGAGGCTGCAAGCGATACCGCGCCCGAGCCGCAGCCGATATCCAAGAAGGTCAAACCTTGCCGGAGGGAGAGCTTGCCGATTGCGATCGCTATATTCTCAGGTTGGGTGGCCGTGCCCGGCAGCTTCATATCCCAAAGGTTTACGAGGGTAAGATATAAGCTTAATCCAAGTCCCCTTGTTCAAAGTCAAATGAAGTAAACTCCCCTTCCTCGCGACCGTTCTCCCATGGTCGGGTGATCTGGGCGAGGTCCAGTTGGGATATGTGATAATTCCCCCCCTTCCTCTCCAAGGCTGGGTAGCTCTCCATCTTCTCAAGCCGGAGTCCGGCAAAGCCCTCATCGAACCTCTCCCTCGCAAGCCCCCATGGCAGGAGGTAGGCCGACCGAGGCCTTCCAGCGCCGCGGCGCAGCTCGACTGCGAGCACCCCGGTTCGACCGGAGAGCTCCAGAAACTTCGTCTCGCGCTCGAGCTGATGACCTCCTCCTGTGGCGCTGAAGTGGCTCTTGAAGTAGAGAGAGGAGTTCTTTCGAGCGTCGAGGCTCTTGCACTCGACCGCCAGGTAGTACTTGGAATGGCGGGAGTCGACGAGGATATCTATCAGCTGGGGGGCAAAGCGGCTCTGCTTGAGCCGGTAGGCCAACGCCTCTATTCCCTCCTCCTCGAAGAACTGGTTGAATGCCCTTGTTAGCGCCCACTCGAAGTCTCCCATTCTGATCTCTCCTCGTGGGAAGGAAAGCGTCGCCCCACGGCACGGCTGCAGATGGGTCAATCCACCCATCCATTACAACACTTTCGCCCCGCCTTCAGCGACCGCTTAAGGAGTAGACGCGCATGGCCGATAGGCCGGGGGATCTCTTGATGACGGTTGGAAGGACGGTTTGGGACTTCGTAACGGAGTTGGCAGAGGGGGAAGGGCCTCGATGGATGGGGATAGCCTTGCTCATCCTCCTGAGCATGCTGCTCGTCCTCGCCCTCCTTCTCTTCTTCGGAGGATTGCTGGAGGTCAGGCTCCGCTACGGTGGCCTGGAGGTCCTGATAGACGGCACCAATGGCCTTTGCATTCCATACATCTCCTCGAAATCCTCTTAAGGCCACGAGTGGAAGGGATCTATATGGATCCAGAAGAACTGGCCAAGAAGTACTGCATGAGGGAGCTGAAGCCGATTGCCAAGAAGTACGGGATCGGCACCCGATGCGTAAAGAAGATCGATATCGTAAAACAGCTCCCGCCAGAGGCCCTGGCAGAGCTCGAGGGATAGATCTCTTGCCATGGCTCGACTTGGGAGGTTCATCCGGGCAAGGAGCATATCAGAGGCCTGGGCAAGGGGCCTAAACGTCATCTGGAGGCAGGGGGAGGAGATCACTGATCAGAGGGGGACGAGGATAAAGGAGCTGCTCTCTTTGCAGGTGGTGGTCGAGTCCCCTTACGAGGAGATGATACACCCTGACTACCCTTGGACGCGGGAGCGGTTGGAGGAGTACGCCCTCCAGCTTCAAACGGGAGAGAATCCAGGCTTCGAGTACACATATGGGGAGCGATTGAGGGCTTGGACCGTCCCACCGGGGGAGAGAGTGGACCAGCTGGATGGAGTTGTGCGTCGCCTTCGGGAAACCCCATCCAGCCGCAGGGCCTGCGCGGTCACATGGATCCCACCCATCGATAGCATCAGGGAGGAGGTGCCATGCATGATCGTCGACGACTTCAAGATCCGAGGCGGAAGCCTTCATCTATCGGCCTTCTTTCGAAGCCACGACTTCGCGGGCGCGTACCCCGCAAACCTCTACGGCCTCTCTCGCCTCCTCCAGGCGGTCTCAGACGAGGTCGGGGCGAAACCCGGATCCATCTCCACAACTAGCGCCTCGGCCCACATATATGACCACGATTGGGACTGGGTCGAGGAGATGATATTTGGGAGGAGAGGATGATGGGGCGTATCAGAGGTTATTATGGCTGAATTTCTGAGGGCATGATGGCGGAGAGGATGAGGACAGTATGCCCTCTCTGCGGCAGCGCCGAGCTATTCTACGAGCTCGGCGGCATGACTGGAAAGGTCTACCACTGCAAGGACTGCGATTACGTTGGCCCGTTCGTGGTCGAGGCGGACGAGGAGATGATCAAGGCCCTAGAGGAGGGCAAAAGAGATCGATCATCCTCCCCGTAGCAGCCATAACGAGCCCGATTGATCGCTTGCAGCAACCTCGAGCGAGGGCCCGGCAGAGAGGGATTGGATCAATCCCCCTCGAGGGATCCAGTCGAGAGACCATTCCCAGAGGTTATCGTCCATCGCACGGACGAATACGTAGAGGTTCCCATCTGCCACGACCGGCATGGGATCGCCCTCGTAAGTCCCATCTGCAGGGGCAAGGCCTCCTCCAAGGGAGCTCCATGAGGACTCGCCGTCGATCCCTATTCTGTTCTGCCAAAGCCCTTCGTCCTCGCCCCTAACCAGCGTGAGGATCTCCCCATCCAACAGGGTTGCCCTTGGTGGGGATGTGATCGATCCTCCAGCGGGCCTCCACTCGCCATCGACGTTATGCCATAGCTGGCCATCCATGCCCTTAACCAGGGCGTGGATGCTAGATCCATCGTATACAAGGGCTGGCTGGCCGATGATCCTCCCTCCGAGGGTCTCCCAGTGTCCGGACGGCCCAGCATCCCTCATCCAGACCGCCTCGTCATTTCCGCGAACGCAGGCGATCACCGTCCCGTCGGGTCCAAGGGCTGCCGAGGGCGGGGCTGAGATGCGCCCGGCAAGCGAAATCCAGGTCGGGCCGCTTGGCCCTGGAATGCAGTCCCACAAGGCCTCATCGCTTCCCCTGACGAGGACGTGTATCGATCCCTCTCCGTCTTGGATCGCCCAGGGGGGCGATGTTATGAGGCCGCCAAGGGTGCGCCAGCCCTCTCGCGAGTGCTCCCAGAGCGCTCCGTCATCTCCCTCGAGGTAGACGCTATCCCCGAGGATAAAGGGCCTCGACCTCATCAGCCCTCCCGCGCCCTCCCAGTGCGGGGAGACGACCTCCACATCAAGGGGGAGGGACCACTCTGAGGAAGCATCGTGGATGTCGGATGCCTTTGCTCTAATGCTGTAGACCCCTTCCTCCTCCCAGCGATGTTCGAGCGTTGCAGCGCTTCCCGAGGGCGTGATCTCGGTCTCATCGGTTGCCCCGTCACCCCAGTCGATGGCATAGGAGAGAAGATCTCCCTCGGGATCGGTCGCCTCGATGGAGTAGCAAAGAGGCCTTTGCGTCGCCCCGTGGCTCGGGCCGTCCGGGGCATCCGGCCTTTCCGGGGGATCGTTCGACCCTCGCTCGAGGGGACCCATATCGAAGCCTGCGCCCTCTGGTCGTGGTCGGTGGAGCAGGTCGTCCTCAGGAGCCCCCTCCCTTGTCGCGCTGTCGAGGGCGGGGCTGCCAACGGATAGCTCATACCCATCGAGGCCCAAAGCGCCGTATTCCTCAAAGAGGGGGTCTCGGGCGAGGTTTCCAGGTCCGATGGCGCCTCCTTCGACATCGGCGGAGGAGTAGAGAGCATCGCCCCACTCGACAGGGTAATCGATTCCAGGCCGGAAGAAGAGGCAGTGGTCTGCCTCGAACTCGACCGAGGGTCCAATGAAAGCTGCGCCGTGGCCGTGCGAGACGATGCAGTTCTTCATCTCCAGGATCACATCGATCTCGCGGTCGTCGTACTGGACGTACATGGGATAGGCTTCGCGAAGGGGGCTGTCGATTATGGCTGTGTTGACGATTCTGAAGGTGGCACCTGATTGGAGGGTCCCGATCACAAGCCCGGCCCATGGGGTAGGGGAGTAGTTGCCATCGCCGACGTCGTAGACGATGCAGTTTTCAATGACTGTTCCCCCTCCCCAGAGCTTGATCCCGTCGCATGAGTTGTGGGCAACAATGCAGTGGTGGATCGTTGTATTTGCCGCCTTTGAGTCGAGGCCGTCTCCTCGATTGTGCTGGGCGATGGTATCTGCGATCTCAATAGGTCCTGGCGAGGGCTCGATCCCAAAGCCGTCGGGCCGATCGTAGGGCGAGGGTCCCGGGGTTCCCTGGTAGTAGTGGCCGCTGTAGGAGAGCGAGCAGTTCAAGATCGTTATATTCGTCCATCCGGTCTCCCCAGCGGCTCCGCCAACGGCGCCAAAGCCGCAGTACTCGATCGTCGAGTTGAGGATATGGATGTCTTCTACGTCGCGAAGATCGACTCCGAAGCCGTCGAGGTGATGGATGTGGAGGCCCTCCATGACGACGTGCTTCGCAGGGTCCCAGGCGTTTATGCCGTCCCTGAATGGATTCTCTCCATCGCTTCTGATCTCCAGGTTCTCCAGGCGAAGGTAGCTCGTCCCCGAGAGATCGATTGCAGCGAAGAGGTTTTCGGTTCCAACGAGCGCTGCCCCATCCTCCCCCCTGATGGTGATCCAGGCCCCATCAAGGCCGGAGGCCGGCCGGATCATGTCCTCCCCGAAGTCCCGAAGGATGTACTCCCCGGACATGATGATCAGCGTATCGCCTGGATCGAGCTTTCCTGCACCGAAGGCAGGGTTTCTCCAGGGACTTTCAGCGGTTCCTGGATCGTTGTCGTCCCCTGTGGTGGATACATAATGGGTCTCTCCAAGCGCTATCCCTACAAGAGCTAACCCTATGAGCGCCATCGCGATGAGCGAAATCGAGAACATCAGGGGGACTCCTGTAAATCCCCGAGGCCGGAATCCAACAGCGAGCATGATGATCCTCCTATAGCGGAGTATGATCACATTCGGACGTCTTACTATATAAATATATTTTTTTGATAGCGTTGGGGGAATCGCCCTTTCAGGGCAAAGGCTATTGCCCAGAAGAGCAGACCATTATGGGGGTTTAGAGGTGATGAGATCATGAGCGAGGGTATGGTGCAGTTCGAGGTGGAGATCCTTAGCTACTCCAGGATACGTTCCAGGATACTCTGGCCGGATTCCCACAGCCCGTGGATGGAGGGCTGCCTGGAGGAGCTGGTGGTTCACTGCACGTATGCAGCCTGGACGGCCTATCTACAGGGCATGCCGCTCGTCCAGTTACTGAAAAGCCCCGACGACTCGGTCGGCCACGCAGTCTCGGATATCCTCACGCGTACCATGGAGTCCATGGGGGCGGCCCTGATAGGCGAGATTCGCTTGAATGGGGAGGCCTTCGACGAGTTGCGCAGAAGTCATATCGAGCCTTGATCAAAAGGGAGAGAAAGGGCGCAAAGATTGTGTCCAGAAGGGCGTAAAGATGGTAGCCCGGCCAGGATTCGAACCTAGGTGAGGAGGTCCAGAGCCTCCCGTGATTGACCGCTACACTACCGGGCTTCCGCGGCCATCCAATGAAGAGGTTATGTATTAACCTATCGATCCGATCCATGGTAGTCCAGCAAAACGACTTTGCTCCTTTCCATCTCCAGGTCATTTGATGTAATCGAGAGGAATTTCTCCGGGCCTTCTACATCCTTTCCCTCCAAGAACCTGTCCACGGCTTCTAATTCGAACGTCAAGGCCTCGGTGCTGTAGTGCATGGGGATGATAATCCTTGGGCAAAGCTCTTTCGCCACCTGCGAAGCCCCCGGCCCATCCAGGGTGAATATCCCCCCAACCGGTATCATCAGCAGATCTACCTTTCCGATCTCGGCCTTGGCCTTCTCGGAGAGGTGGTGGCCGAGATCGCCTAGGTGGCAGATCCGGACCCCATCGACGACGAAGCAAAAAATGGTATTTGGCCCTCTCAGCCGTCCTTCCTTCTCGTCGTGATAAGAGGCCACTCCCAGGAACTCCCGCCCCTCAATGAGATGCCTTCCGGGCCCCCTCAGGACGACGGGGTTTCCCTGTAGGGCTTCGACGTTGTTGTGGTCGTAATGCTCGTGGCTTATCAGCGCAACGTCTGCCCTCAGCTTGGGCATGCGATACCCGATGCTCTCATCGAAGGGATCGGTCACAATGGACAATCCCTTTGAGTCGACGATATGAAAGCAGGAGTGTCCCAACCAGTAGATCTTCAAACCTGATCACCTAAAAATTTTATTGGACCTCATGGGCAAAAAATCCTTTCGCTCAGTGGATCATCGCATCGACGACTCCGTGGACGACCCCTGGGGCGTACTTCTTGACCTTGACGAGGCCGCGGACCTCCAATCTCCGCCCAAGATATGATGCCGCCCCCTCGACCTCATCGAGGAGTGCCTGAGGGTAGAGCCAAGAGGGCACGGTCTGGTGGTAGTGCAGCATGCCTCCTGGACGCAGGGCCTCGATTCCCTGGCGAAGATAGCGATTCGTCGATCCCACAAGCCCCATAACCACCCTGTCCGCCTCGGCGACCGGGGCAAGGCGGGCACAGTCCCCTAAGACGGGGACAATGATCCCCTCGACCCCGTTCAGGCGGATGTTCTCCTCGAGATAGCCGAAGGCAACGGGATTGAGCTCGATTGCGCAGATCCTCTCCGGCCTGGAATGGACGGCCATGGGAAGGGAGAAGTAGCCGATTCCGGCGAACATGTCGACCACCCTTTCCCCCTTGCCGAGAAAACCCATCCTCCTCCTCTCGGCCATGTTGCCGGGGGAGAACATAACCCTCATGGGGTCCAGCTTGAAGATGACCCCGTTCTCCCTATGAACCGTCTCCGGCCCAGAGCCTGCTATCACTTCACGGCAGGGCTCTCGAAGCTCCCCGATGATCCCCTTATCCCATAGGACACAGCGACATCGAGGGTAGATCTCGAGCAGGGCTTTGCCTATCAGATGCCTCCTTCCCTCAAGCCTGGGGTGGATCTTGACAGTGATCGTATGGCCGAGAATGGCCCATCCTCGCGGGAGGAGCTCTACCTCTTCTCCGCTCAACAGATCCCCCAGGATCTCTTCCAATGTGGGGGTCTTTCTGTAGAACTCAGGGTCTTGCTGCCTGATGCATCCTGGAAGGTAGCCGCTCACAGGGATCTCCACCATGCCTCCTCGAAGAAGCACCTTTCTCTTTCTGTCCAGCCTACCTGCGGCAATGATCGCCTCCATGGCGTCTTGTGCCTCCTCTTTTGGGGCTAGAAGGGCGAGGTCTCCGGATGAATCGGAAGTGTCCATGGGTGGGCCGGACGTATCCATGGTTGGATCTGAAGCCTCCCTGGCTGGATCGCAGGTGGAGATGGCTAAATCGGGACGGCGGCCGGATTGATTGGAAGCGTTCCTGAAAGGATCGGGAGCGGATCCGCCTGGATCAGAAGGGCTACTAGATCGATCTGAAGCTCTGAACAAATCCCACCCTCTCCTGGCTAGCGTTGAACCTCAGGATTATGCTCTCGCGATTGCGGTTAACCAAGTAGTCCTCGCCGTGGACGACCAGGCCTGCGTCGTAACCGCTTGGAACAGCTAGCCTGAGGGTGATTGGAAGGCTCTCGCAATCTCGGGATAGGTTCACCCGTATGTTCGCATCGCTGCTAGAATTCAGGCTGATCCGGGTGCCGTTCTCGTGGGATATGGTTATCACGCCTCCCTTGGCACTGATGCTCCTTTCAGCCCCATCGGGAAGGAGCATCTCGATTGCGCTCTCCATGGAGCTCGGATTCTCTATATCGAGAACGAGATCGCTTCCACCGCTCTTGTTCTCCAGCTGGGCGTAGTACTGCACCGCACCTGCATCTCCTTCATTTGGGAAGATGAACCCGGTATGGACTGCGAAGATGGCGAGGACTACAAAGCCGATAAAGGCAAGACCCATTTTCCAGCTGAGGGGGCGTGCCTTCTTGGGGAGGCGGTCCCCTGCTCTGAGCCTTGCGGGGAGTGACTCCGGTCCTCCTCCGGCAGCCTTACTAGGAAGCTCCCTTTTTGGGGCGGGCGCCGGATGGTCATCTGGAGCCAACGCTTCCTCAATGCCACTGATCTCCCTTTCATCGATCTCAGCTCTATCGGGCGACTTGGACAGCGGAGCCTCCCCTATGGCTCTTCCCTCGTCCAATTCTAAAGATACTTCCGCCGGGGATTTCCTAGCGCCCCCTTCTTCGGCGATAGGCCCTTCCTCTCCGCTTTCTTCCTCTCCTCTCCCCTCTGCTGTGATCTCTCCTGCAGCGCTCTCCTCTGCAGCGGCCTCCGGAGCTTGCGAGCCTGCTTCCTTCTTTTTTTTCTTCTTCTCTTCCTCCTCCTCCGAGGCTTCCAGAGGGTGCTCGACGAGCGGCGTCTTCCTTCGGCTGGGAAGTGTCACCTCGCCGCTATGAAAGTCGAAGCGTAGATCTGTATACGTCCCTGAAGAATCGATGAACATCTCAGCCCTTGGGACTAGGTAGGATACGCCCGAGATCTTCGCCTCTTCGAAGAAATCGGTGTTCTTCATCAGGCGGTCCTTGAAGGCATATACCGCCCCGCTCTCCATGTGGGAATCGATCTCGCTGAGGCTCGGGAAGCGGTCCTCCGTGGAGGCCAGCTCCTTGGTCGCCCGCACGTAGGCCTCGAAGAATATGCGGCTCATGCGGTTGAGCCGATTCTTGTATCGGCGGTCGAATAGGAAGGAGAAGCTGTCTCCGCTGAGGGTCTTGGCTTCCTCGACATTTTGTTTCCAGGCAGTGAAGGAAACGTCCATCGACCTTGCGTTTTGAACCGACCATGATAAGTATTTTTGTGTGGACTTCGGACGGAAGGCCACGTGAGCCGAAGGATCCTTCCTCTCTCCTCACCTGTTCATATCAGGTCCATATGACAGGCATCTTTAAATCCGTCTCGGCAGCAGATAGGGTGTCTATGAAGCTATTTGCGTTACTATCGGTCCTTGTGCTGCTGGGGGGCGGCATAAGCTGTGAGCAGCTGCTCGATCGATATCAAGTGGCGGTGGGGGAAGGCGTAAACGTCATACTTAACCTGGCGAACGGCGGCGACTCGCCCCTGCAGGTCAGCGTCATTCCAAGGCTACCCTCTGGCCTCTCGGCCGCTCAATCTCTCGCCTGGGCGGGATCGATCCCAGCCGGCGAAAGTCAGCAGGTCTCCTATGGTGCAATCGCAGTCAGTCCGGGAAGCTACGAGGTCGCAACCCTCGTCGAGTATGGGGATGAGAGCGGCATGCATCAGCTGCTGATGACCTCAAACCCTCTGACGGTCTATTAGGGCAATCCCGTTAAGGCGCTCCTCCAGAGCGCCGGGATCAGACCATTCAATATTTTATCATCGATTCCGATCCTTGACCCTCTCGATCCTAAGATCGTCCCGCGTAAAGAGGGCTGAAAGATCGAATCCAGCCTCCTTCAAGGCCTCTCGCCCTCCCTCCATCCGGTCGAGTATGGCGATTGCCTGGACCGGCCGGTAGCCTTCGGCTTCGACCCGCTCGATGGCGCGCAGAAGCGACCCTCCCGAGGTGACCACATCGTCCACGACTGCCACGGGCGACCCCTTGGGAAGCGACGGCCCCTCGATGAAGCTACGGGTTCCGTGCTTCTTAGGCTCCTTCCGGACGATCAGGCCGGAGATATCCCTTCCTTCCAAGTGGCTTATGACAGCTACGGCTGTTACGATCGGATCGGCCCCGAGGGTGAGCCCGGCAACGGCGGAGACCTCGGGCCAGATGAGGTCGAGAATCAGCCTTCCTGTCAGGCAGGCGCCTTCCGGGCTCAGTATCACCCTCTTTGCATCGATGTAGTAGTCGCTCGTCCTGCCAGATGAGAGGACTACCTGCCGCACCTCTAGCGCCCTCTCTTGAAGGAGCCTCAATAGATTCTCCTTATCCTTCTCCCGCATAACGAAACCCTACCTCCCCCTGGAATTTAACCGTTTCCTGAACCCCCCTCCGCCTCTCCCGCAGGCAATGATCCCCTCGAGGTCGCCTAGATCGGTCCCGTCGAGGAGGTAGATCCTCCCGGCCTCCAGGTTGGCAAGCGCTGGGATCGGCCCTCGATCCTCCTCCTGGCGCGAGTTGAGGGGAAGGCCGCCGCAGAGGTCGTTGAAAGCGGGAACGAGAATCAGCTCAGGCCTTTCCCCGGGAAAGTCCTCGCCCAGGGCCCCGATGGATAGCGGCGCCCTGATCCAGGCTCGCTGGTTCGTCGAGTAGCCGAGGGCATCTGTGAGCCTGATTGCCGGGTGGATGTGGCCAGCTACGAGGACTTCCGCCCCGAGAAGGGATGGATGGGGCCAGGTGTGGCCGTGGAAGTAGGCCACCCCCTCGCGGAGTATGCCTGAAGCTGGATGGAGGGACGTCCCCGGCGGGATGAGGTCGGAGATTCCTCCGTCGTGGTTTCCGGGGACGATGTCCACGGGTACCCTCTCGGCCAGGGCCTCGATGAATGAGGGGACCTCCTTTCTCTCCTGCCAGCTCGTGCGGGGGACGTTGTGCTTGATGTCTCCCAGCAGCAACAGCCTGTCCGGTCTCACCTCGTCGATGGCTTCGAGCAGGCGACCGAGGATGCGTCCTGTCTGGCTTGGGATGCTTGCCCCGCCGAGCCAGAGCTCGTGCTCTATTCCGAGGTGAAGGTCTGCTGCGACGAGGACCCTCGTCCTCCCCTTCACGAGGAGGAGGGGAAGGCCCGCAAGGGGGGTCGTCTCGATGGAGGTCATGGGTGGATGTAGCCTATGTTGACTGCCACAGACATAACGCCACCTGCAAGCGGCGTTTTCTCAAGGGGGGTCATGGGTGGCTCCGCCAGCTGAAATATCGATGAAGGGAATGGGGCAGCGGCCTTCTGGCGGGCCCAGGGCCCAGCCCTTGGAAGGATGCGCTCGATCACAGACGCTCCCTAAAGGGAGCTATTGGATGCCTTTCCATCAGCCCGGCTCCAGCTGGAGTCTCCAATAGAATAGCAAAGAGCATAAAATCGTATCTAGAGGCCTACCTTCGTCTTGATCTGAGAAACGTCATCTTCCACTCTCTCCAGACGGTCCTCAACGCTTTCCAACAGAGCGGAGCGAAGATCTTTGATCTCATCAAGAGTTGCATCTTGGGAATCCTTAATGTCTGTTAAAATTTCCTTTAGCTCATTGCAGGTTGCTCTGACCTCTACTTTTGTCGACTTGACCTCCTCTTTTGTGGCTCTGATCTCGGAGGCCAGCTCATTTCGAGTTGTAATTACCTCATCCTTTGTGGCTCTGATCTCGGAGGCCAGTTCATTTCGAGTTGTAATTACCTCTTCTCTAGTTGCCTTGACCTCATCCTTCATGGCCCTGATCTCGATCAGGATCTCCTTATTGATCTCTATCAGTTGTTTGAGATGTTCAGCAGCCACGTCGAGCCTCTCGTCTGTCTCGCCCTCGGAGACCATCTTGTTGAAGCTTCTAAATTCGCATGTAGCTTGAGAATACTCTGTCTGGACATCCGTGACCTCGATGATGGTGTTTCTGATATTAGCAGCCTTGAGAAACCTCTCCAGATCTGAATCCTCGCCCTCGGCCACTATCTTGACCATGCCATCGGGGAGGTTATTGACGTAACCCGTAATCCCCAGCAGGTTGGCTATCATCGCAACCCTGGCTCGATAGCCAGTCTTCTGCACTCTGCCGGAGATGAAAGCTGTAAGCCTGCGCACCGATCGAGACTTGCCTCTTCTCGGTTAAGCATTTTACGGCTGCCCGTTATTTTTGACTCATATTTTATAATTTTGTACTGGCATAAAGTGAGATATATCTTCCTGGCACAAGAGGGACTGTATGAAAGCCTCCGCCCGGCCTCACCTCCTGTGGTTGACAACCGCTGCTCTTCTAATCGTCGTTGCAGTCGCCCTTCCTTTCTCCTCTTCCTTCCCCGCGCTCGGCTCCGATGTTCCGTTCGTCTTTGGAAGCGAGGATCCGGACGTCTTTGACCTGCAGGCCTTGCTCGCAGAGGGCCTCTCCAGCCCCTCTCTCTCCGGCGTCCCCGAGATCGCGGAGATCCTCGAGGGAGGAACAGGTTGTGGAATTCACCGAGACCGGAGACCATAGCGGGCCAGCGGGATTTCGGATGGCAAACGAGGCCGAGCTGATCATGGTCCTCGGGAACCTATCAAATCCCAAGTACAGCGTCGCCTTCAGCCCCGATGGCTGCACCCTCGTATCGGGGAGCGATGACGGCACCGTCCGCCTTTGGAGGGCGGGATGACCAGCGCCCCCAGCGCCGGCTGGCGGCGAATCCTTCCTGGTCCTTGGGGGACCAAAGGACCATTGGCCTGAAAGGGGCGGCAGAGCCCACCTTGGCGGCCCCTTCTTCCCGGTAAGAGCCCTTACATGCTGAAACCTTTGCCTTTGGCCCCCGAGGCGATGACCTTGCGAACTCCCCCGGTCGAGATTATTTGAACTTGACTCAGCCCATATGTTGATATAGGTCCGTATTAGTTATATGGAGATGAAGGTTATATGTTGGTACAGGAACGGTAGTTTGGATTCATTTCGCCAGTTTGGCATCCACAATCAAGACAAACCGATCTCTTTGAGGTTGATGCATGTATCTGAGCCAGTCAGCGGGCGGTTAAGCAGCTATAGCTTCTCCTCACAGGAGTGGTCTGGTATCTTCCTGCAGTTGACTGATACAGTAAATCATCCGGCATATTACTCAATCGAGGATATCGAGAGCGTTCATGCAGGTATTTCTGCAATTAGGTCGGCTTGGTAGTTGTCTGTCTTCTCATTGGCCCACTTGTCTGCCGTTATCCACATGATCGCTTGATGGGCCCTTCATTCCTGGCATAAAGGCCTACGATCAGATAGAAGTTCTGTAGACCAGCACAGCAGTTCTAGACTGGAGGCTTTCTGAAGCCTTAGATATCTGCTTAATATATTCTATATAGTGAAACAGACTCCCCCAGAGCCCGGCCCTCGAATGCGTTCTCACAAATCCCCACTTTGCTGATTACGTCCACCCTACCCCTCCCTGGCAGCGATTCAACCTCCCTCACCGCCGCCAATTGGCCGAATATGGGAGGCCCAAGGCCGAGGCTTCCACAAATGGGGCCGATCTCTCCGCCCTCTGTCCGCCCCGCCCCTGGCGACGGAGCCCTGCATCCCTATATTTTGCCCCGTGATCGGGATCCACAGGATCTCATCAGCATGATCGCAGGAGGGGCCGTCAGGATTGAGGCCATTGAGGGGCTTTCTGACCGCCAGGAAGTCCCCGACCTCTCGGGCGGCATGGCTTCTCGAACCACGCGGTGGGATGGGTCCTTCAAGAGCCTGCGCCAGTTCTGCCAGTTCTTCTTGAGAACTTGGAGGAAGGGGGGGCTCTCGGTCTGCCTAGTAGTTACGCCTATCTCCCAAGTCGATTGCCAAAGCTGCGACGCCTCCTACCCTCGGGCTGCCTCATCGAGGCGGCGCACCACGAACTCCCGATCAAGGCTTGCCAGGAACCAGCCAGCCTTTGGGCCCTGTCTCTGGCCGAGGAAGGCGAGGTAGATCGCCTGGAAGAACCTTTTTGGGTCGAGGCCCAGATCCTTGGCGACGGCGTAGATATCGTCGTGGATGGATTGAGCGTCCAGTTCGGAGATCCTCCCGGAGAGAATCCTAAGACCCTCCTTCTCATCGGGGCCGAGGTTCTTCACGGCCGAGGGGAGATCTTCCTGGACCTGGAATCTGACGTTTGGTGGGGCGTATCTCGCAAGCCATACCTCGGCGTTCCGAGCTCTGCCGAGGATCTCCTCCCTTCGTGAGATCTCATAGCCGCTCCTTTCCAGGGCCTTGATCAGCTGCTCATCGTCTCCCCTTGCTATCTGCGCCGCCGTCACCATATGGCGGAAGGGTATCTGGAAGGGCTCGGCCTCGCCGATCGCCGAGAGCTCGAGGGCGCGAGAGTCGCCCGTCCTCTGGTCGTACTCGTCGGCCAGTGTGAGCAAAGGCAGGCCTGGATCGAACTCGATATGCTTCTCGGGCTTCGTTCTGATGATCAGGTAACGGAGCACCTCGGGGGGCACGACATCGAGCATCTCCCTTATGGTCACCACAAGGCCTGTGGAGCTGTGCATAGCCCCCTTGCCCTTGAGGTGAATCCATTCGTAGATCACGGGATGGGGGGCCGGGTAGCCGTAGATCTCCTCGCTGATCCTCTTTCCGGTGTCGTAGGATCCCCCAGATGTCGCATGGTCCTTTCCAAACGGCTCCATCGTAACATGCAATAGGGGCCAGCGGGCGGGCCAGTCCACCCTCCAGACGAGCTTTCCTCCGCCCCTCATGCTGGCTGTGCCCGAATAGCCGCAGCTGCATACGTAGTCCACGGTCTCGCGGTCGAGGTCGAAGCCTGCAACGCGGGTCGTGTTGGTGCGGCCGCAGTCCTTGCAGATGGCATCGAAGGGGCTCCAGTGGGAGGGGACCTCGCGGCCGGATACCTCCTTCAAGATGCGGGCGATATCATCGCGCCGCAAGAGGGCGGTCTTGATGGCATCCACGAAGAGCCCCTCTTTGTAGAGCTGATCCGCCCGGAAGACCTCGGGCAAAATGTCGAGCTGCTGCAGGGATTCCAGGAATGGCTGGAGGAAGTGCTCGGCATAGGAGGCACAGCAGCCCTCGGGGCAGGGAATCTCCGAGAGGGGCTTTCCTACGTGCTCCTCGAAGCTCTTTGGGAGGAAGGGATAGAGCCGTCGCAGGCGGTCGAAGTTGTCGGCGATGTAGATGAGGCGGGCCTCTGCCCCGCGGTCCAAGAGGGCCCTGTAGATGGCTTCCGCAGTCATCACCTCGCGCATGTTTCCTATGTGCACGGGGCCGGAGGGGGTGATGCCTGTTGCCAGCGTCTGGGGGCCGCGGTCGGCCAGCCGCTCGGCTGCGACATCAGCCCAGTGGATCGTCATGGGCAGGGATGGCTGCGGAAGGTGATATTAAGCCTTCCGGCAAAGGAATGGTTAATTCGAGATCGAGCTCTTATGGGGATAGAGATATGGAGGATGCGGTTTAAAACAATATCCATCCTAAGAGCATGAATATGAGACAACGCCAGAAGCGGGCCCCCATATCGATCAAGGTAGGTGAATAATTGGCCGCTGCAGTTCGTCCCGATATAGACCACTACTTCATGGAGATCGCCGAGGTGGTGGCAAAGAGGTCCACATGTCTGCGAAACCAGGTTGGGGCCTTAATAGTCAAGAACAAGCGCATCCTATCCACAGGCTACAACGGGGCTCCCACAGGCCTTCCCCACTGCCTCGATGTGGGATGCTTGCGGCAGGATGTGGCGAGCGGAACGCGCCACGAGCTCTGCCGGGCGGTGCACGCAGAGCAGAACGCCATCATCCAAGCGGCCCTTCATGGGGTGAGCACCGAGGGCTCTACGCTCTATTGCACGCATCAGCCCTGCATCCTCTGCGCCAAGATGATCATCAACGCGGCCATGGTGAGGGTTGTCTACCTGCACAGCTACCCAGACGGGGAAGCCCAACGATTCCTCGAACAGGCGGGAATCGAGGTCTCTCAATTGATGGAGTAGCCGAAAGGCCCTATCCTCCTTCGCTCTAGAAAGGATTTTGTATCTCACCGCCCATGGTCTAGCCATGTTCGGGAGGAAGGAGCATTTAGGGATCCGTGGAGGGCATCTATTCGTGGAGGGCGTCGACGCGACAGCCCTGGCAGAGCAGTATGATACGCCGCTCTACGTCACGAGCGAGGCCAAGCTAAGGGAGAGCATCCGCACGTATCACAGGGCTTTTCCCCACGCTGAGAAGTACTTCGCGGTCAAGGCCAACGGCAACCTGGCCATCCTCAGGATCATGGCCCAGGAGGGGATGGGAGCAGATGTCTTCTCCGCAGGCGAGATCGCGCTAGCAAGCCTCGCAGGCATCCCCAAGGAGAGTCTCCTCTTCAATGGCAACTCCAAGCGGGATGACGAGCTGGAGATGGCGCTCGATGCCGGGGTTAGGATCTCGGTTGACTCTCCCGAGGAGCTCGATGTGCTCTCATCCCTCGCAAAGGCCAGAGGGCAGAAGGCCAAGGTCCTCTTTCGCGTCAATCCGGATGTATCGGTCAAGACCCACCCGAAGATCGCAACGGGCCTAAGAACCTCCAAGTTCGGCATTCCAGCAGCCTCTGTTGCCGGTGTCTTCCGCCGGGCGATTGAAGCGGAAGGGGTCGAGCCAATCGGCCTCCACTGTCACATAGGCTCCCAGATCCTGGAGATCTCCCCCTTCGTCGAGGCCGCATCCAAGATGATGGACCTCGCAGCGGAGGTCGTCGCAGAAGGAGGCAAGATCGAGGTCCTCGACCTCGGGGGAGGCCTTGGAGTCCAGTACCATCCCGAGAGCCCGGCCCCCGTTCCAGCCGACCTTGCAGCAGGCATCCTTCCAGTGATCGAGGAGCGCGCTCGTGAGATCGGGATCTCCCCCCAGCTCATACTCGAGCCTGGAAGGTCCATAGTTGCTGAGAGCACGATCCTCCTCACGCGGGTCAACGTCGTAAAGGAGGCGCATGTGAGCTTCGTCGGGGTCGATGCCGGCTTCAACGTCCTGGCCCGGCCCATGCTCTATGATTCCTACCATCACATAGTCGTCGCAAACAAGGCAGACGCTCCGGCAGCGGGCAAGTACACAGTCGTCGGCCCGATCTGCGAGACCGGCGATGTCCTCGCGCGGGATCGGGCGTTGCCCGAGATTCGCAGGGGTGACATATTGGCCGTCCTCGACGCCGGAGCCTACGGCTTCTCGATGGCCTCCCACTACAACGGCCAGCCCCGCCCGGCCGAAGTTCTCGTCTCCGGGGACGTGGCAGAGTCGATCAGGACGAGGGAGGGTTTCAGCGTCCTTCTCGCCTGCCAGCGGGTCCCGGCCCGGCTGCTTTAAGCCGCTCTGAGCCGGTCTAGGTTTGTCTGGGCTCGTCTCGGATGCACGAGGCTGCTCTCGGCGGGCGATCGGTCATCCTGGCCGGGGCCTGTCGCTCTCCTCCCGGGCGGCGGCCCCTCTTCGTTGCCTCACTTTCGCCCCGCCCGGACAGGCCTCTTCTATTTGCTCCATCGATCTTGGATTAGGGGACGGGCCTTCCCAAATCGAGTCATCATGAGGGTCATATTGTATGTTATACATACTTTTGATTATCTATATCTGGTTTACTGATACTCTTTTTACAGTAAAGTATTTATGATTGTACGTATTAGATACATGCTATGCCCAGAGCGCACGAGATCATGGCAATGGTAGGGCTCTATCGCAGGCAAGAGGCCTTTAAGACCGGGGGGCATCCCCCTTGGAGGGTGCTCGAGCTTGAGGCGGCAAAGGAGATACTCGGGGAGGTCTTTCGGGCATCGCCTGCGGAGGTCGAGGAGATGATCCGCCAGAGGATGGGGGGAGCGTCGCCCGGCGGCCCGCGCGGGTGAGCCCCTTCTCCGGTCCGATCCCTTCCACCATCATCCTGAAGTATCCATGGCGCAATCCATCATCTATGATACTCGGCATAAGCGGAAGCCCGAGGAACCAGGCGACGGAATACGTCCTCGGCCAGGCCTTGAAGATGCTCGAGGAACGCGGGCATCCAACAGAGCTCTTCTCCGTCAGGGGAAAAGAGATCGGGTTCTGCCGGCATTGCGACTACTGCCTGAAGAACAAGGTGTGCTACTTCGAGGACGATATGTTCAAGCTCTATCCCCTCCTCCGCGAGGCCCGGGGGCTAGTGATAGCGACTCCGGTCTATAACGGCGGCCTCTCCGCCCAGACCAAGGCTGTCATGGACCGCTGTCGCGCGCTCTTTGCAGCCGACTTCGACATATTCCGGGGAAAATTCGGCATGGCGATCGCCGTCGGCGGCGACCGCATGGGTGGCCAGGAGCTCGCAATCCAGCAGATACACGCGTTCTACATACTAAACGGCGTCCTGCCTGTGGGCGGCGGATCCTTCGGCGCCAATCTGGGGGCTACCTTTTGGTCCCGGGATACGCTCGATGGGGTCCAGGAGGACGGGGAGGGCGCTCGCTCCCTCCGAAAGACCGTTAGGAGGTTTGCCGAGATATTGAAGGGGATGGAGGGCGGCGGCGGGCGCTGATCGGCTGCCTTGGCCACCGCCGATCGGATACCGAGGCCACACATGATCTTATACCACGGCCGCGTTCTATCCCTCGTAGAGGTCCATCCTCCCACATGGGCGAGCGCTAACGACTTGTTCGTCCTGCACTTCTCGGCCACACGCCTTGGCCAGTACCGCATGGCAGTCCTCGACCAGTCGTACTCGCCCGCTTCCAGGGCCTGCCAGTATTTTTGGGGTTCCTTCCAGTCCAGGTAACCTGCTGCAGTCCAGGCAGTCATCATCCAGATGGCGAGGTCGAGTGGAGTGGCAATCGCCGGTACATTCGATCAATGGCCATGGAAAACCTGATCTCCATCCCCGCCCAATATCCCCATCATGACGAAGAGAGCCCGCGCTCGTAGGGTTGCCTGGGGGATAAGCGGAAGTGGCGACCGCCTCCCTCCAACGGTTGAGATGATGAAGAGGATGAAGGAGGAGTACGAGGAGAGAGTCGACATCCGCGTCTACATATCCAAGGCCGGGGACCAGGTGGTCAAGTACTACAAGCTCTTCAACGACCTCGAGGCGAGCTTCGACAAGATCTGGGTCGAGGCAAACGCCAACTCCCCATTCCTGGCAGGCCAGCTCCAGATGGGCAAGTTCGACCTGTTATTGATCGCTCCTGCAACCTCCAACACCGTTTCTAAGATCTCGCTTCGCCTCGCAGATACCCTTCTCACGAACGCTGCGATCATGGCCCAGAAGGCCTCGGTGCCGCTCTACATCATGCCATCAGACCTTCGTGAGGGAAAGACGGTGACAGTCCTTCCAGATGGCCGTGAGCTGACCTTGAAGATCAGGCGCGAGGACGTGGAGCACGTCGAGAAGCTCGAGGCGATGGATGACACATTCATCCTGAAGGGGGTGGATGATATCCCGGGTGTCTTCTCGAAGCACTTCGGAAAGGTCTAATGGTTCGATCGAGTTCCAACTCTAACAGTTGGTCTCCATCGACCTCGAAGCGTTTCGGCGAGGGCTGAAAGGTTGATCGAGATTCTGCCCCGCTTCCAGCCCTACTCGTTGTTCTCCATCAACATCCAGAGCAAGGCCAAGGCAGGGACTATCCCCCCGGCCTCGAAGCCAGGCGACTTCATCGGAACCGGCGGGTACCCGGTTCGCGCGGGGACCTCGTCTTCCCTTGCCTTGGCGTCGAGGAGCAGTCCCTCGATCAAGTGCAGCTCAACGAGGTCGTCGTCCCCACCAACGTATATCTTGGTGACAGTGAGGTCGATCCTCGTCACCCCATAGTAGGTGAAGCGGCCACCAACTCCAAGTATATCGTCCTTTAAGACATCACCGCCATCACCGAGTAGATCGATCCAGACCTTACCAGCCTGTGGGTCCACGTCCTCTATCACCAATGTCATATTGCCGGCAAATCTCAGAGGCTCGTTGGTTGAGAGGAGTATATCCATGCTCGCGCTGGCGAAAGGCAGGGCTATCGTCAAGGCTGCCAGGTAGATCAATGACCTAAGTATCGATGATCCGATGTCTTGCGTCTTCCATTTCTGCGTCGTATTCTTGTGCCTCCGGCCGTCCGGCCACATCGAGGGCCCAGCGACCGACCAGGGGCCAGGAAAGGATTTATTACATATGAATCCATCGTTCGCTTAGCACGTATGCAAATAAATGTAACATAGGAGCTTTCAAGATGGAGGATATAGGATTGCTTGTGCTCGGGCATGGAAGTACCCTGCCCTACAATAGGGATCTCGTGGAGGCCTTCGCTGAGATGATCTCCAAGATCCACGCGGGCCCTGTTCGGACCGCCTACCTCAACGCTAACCAGCCCCATATACCGGATGGGCTCAGCGCCCTTGCCGCAACAGGCGTCGAGAGGATCGTGGCCCTTCCCCTCTTCCTGGCCCATGGCGTGCATACCCGCGAGGATATACCGAGGGAGCTAGGAGTTGACCCCTCGACCAAGAGGGGCAAGGTCTCCTTGGATGGCCGGGACGTGGAGATCATCTGTGCCGAGCCTCTGGGCGTGGACGAATGCATTGCGAGCCTTGCCTATCGTCGAGCCCAGGAAGCGCTGAGATAGCCGTACTGGACACCATCCACGGCGCTGCCACCCTGGCGAGCGAGATGGTGGACCGTGGCCTTCGTGCAACCGCGCTCGAGGTCTATCACGAGAATCCTGAGATGAGCGGCTACGACCTCGTCGTCGCCCCTGTACACCTCTGGTCAGGAAACCCGGCCCTCGAAGAGGCCCGCAGATTGGGAAAGAGGGTGATCACCCATCATCGAGCCGTGGGCGAGCTCTTGGGCCCTCCTGGTATGAGGGTCTTCGAGCTTACGGGTACCAGGGGAAAGACGACCTCGGCGCTGCTCCTCGCTCGCATCCTCTCTCAACGAGGGCGCATTCTCTCCCACACGACGCGAGGGATAGAGATATGGGAGGATGGCAATTCCCGCATCATCAGCTCAGGGCTGAGCATTACTCCCGCCAACATGATCCTCGCCCTGAAGGAGGCGTTGGCTGCCGGTGCAGGGTCCCTGGTTGGGGAGGTCTCGCTCGGAGGATGCGGCCTAGCGGACTATGGCATCCTAACAAGCCTCTCTGGAGACTATCTCGTGGCCCAAGGCAGCCTCTGGGCGAGCACGGCGAAGCTGCAGATGGTCTCCCTTTTAAGATCCGGCTCCCTTCTGATATCCAACATGGATGCTGCAATCTCCTCCAATATGACCTTCGGGCCGGGTGGGGATGTGAGCTGTGATGGCTCAACCCTCGCATTCAGGGAGCGCTCAGCGAAACTGGAGCTCGGTGGAGGCGTGGACCGTTCAAGCTATCTCCAGGCAATCGCCTGCGCTGCTGCTGCATCCATTGCGGCAGGCCTCTTTGTCGAGGAGATAGCGGAAGCATTGGAGGGCTTCGAGGGCTTTTCCGGAAGGATGATGGTCTCATCGAGGGAGGGCCTCTCGCTCGTCGACAACTCCAACTCGGGCCTCCAGGTCTCGGGGATATCGCATGCCCTCGACTATGCTCGGGGCGGCTCCCTGGCCTTGGTTGCCGGCGAGGAGGCCCAGACGGTCTGCGAGGGAATGGACGTCCCGGCCCTCGTCGAACTCTTGCGCTCCCGTCGTGACGAGATCGACCTCCTGGTCCTCGTGGGAGAGCGTCTTAGGCCCTACGCAAAGGAGCTCCATGCTATAACGGCCTCCGATCTCCCCTCAGGCCTCGCGCTTGCGGAAGAGAGGCCCGGTCTCGATAAGCTGCTATCGTGTGTCAAATGCTTTAGGTGATGCTTATATCGATCGATCCCTTGAAAACCCAGATAATCCATCCCCGGCCGAGCTCTATAGTTGCCGCCCTCTACACATTGAGGGACCTCGGCGTGGATGTGGTGATACTTCACGGACCTAGCGGATGCTGTTTCAAGCACGCCCGCCTCCTCGAGGAGGATGGGCTTCGGGTGCTTACAACCGCCCTAGACGAGACGGGATTCGTCTTCGGAGCCCAGGATCAGCTCTCGGCCCTGCTTCGCAGGGCTATGGAGCTTTTCCATCCCAAAATGGCTGCGGTCGTTGGCACCTGCAGCAGCATGATCATAGGCGAGGACCTGCGCGCTGCAGTTGAGGACTCTGGCCTCTCGATTCCGGTCCTCACAGTGGAGGTTCACGCAGGATACAGGGATAACACGCAAGGGGTGATCATCGCCCTCGAGGCTGCCTTGGAGGCTGGGATCATCGACAGGCCTGAGTTCGAGCGGCAGAAGTCCCTCATGGCCCGGGCAACCGAGGTCGAGAAGCTCCACGGGGCTGCGAGCAGCGAGTACCTGGCCCCAGAGAGGGGCGACCTCAAGCACCTGGCTGCCGCAAGGCTCATCGAGCTCATGAGGGATGGAAAGCGCGGCCTCAACGTGTTGAACGCGAAGAAGGAGACGGCCTACATCTTCGCCGATATCACGGCGGCGGTAGACGAGGTCGCGGGGAGGCTGGGGTCTTCAGTTCTAAACCTGGCAAACCTGGATCCGAGCGTTGGCCTTCCCAAGGTCAGGAGGGATGCGGAGAACATCGCCCGCGATCTGGGGGAGAAGGGGGTGGCCTTTACTACCATCGGGGGGCTCGACGAGTACCCTCTGGCTGGAGATCTCGTCGCCCAAGCGATCGAGAGGGAAGGGCCCTTCGATTATGCAGTGATATCGGGCGTGCCCCATGCGATACCGGCCGCCGCCCTTAAGGGAATCGAGCTCTTCTCGATAACGAACGGGCCGCGCCAGGTTCGCCCCCTGCGGGAGATGGGACATAAGCATGTGCTGGTGGAGATCGACCTCCATCCAAAGACGATGGGATTAACCTCCATGATCGAGTCGGAGTTCGGGGCGACGCTGCGCCAGATGTCCGCGGGGGAGTAGCCCCGCGGCCCAAAGAAGAGGCAGCTGCCTAAAGAAAAGGCTGGCCGGCCTCAGAGGGCCCGGGGAAGCTCGGTCAAGAGGACGTATATCAGGAAGCCTATGATCCCGATAAGGGCGATTCCCGCCATCGATACCTTCCCGATCATCATGAACTCATCCCGGCTCGGCTTCCTTGCAAGCCTCAGGACCCTGATGTAATCCTTGACGTCCATCGAGGGAACGCTGATCCCAATGTCGTTCAGCTTGCCTCCCTTCTCCAGCTTTGCCTTCAGCTGCTCTATCTTGCTCTTCGGCTCTTTCATTCCCTCGTCGCAGGTGCCTTGGATATGAAAAACCTTTCGATCCGCGTGCGCCCCCCTGAGTGCCTCGACAGAACGCTAGTTCCCTCATCTCCCTTCTCTCGAACGATCCAAGCTCCTCCGCGCCGCTCCCTTCCAGGTTGTCGATGGAAAGGGTTATCTTCCCGCATCCCTCTGGGCCGAGGATTGGGACAAGAGGTTCTTTAACATGCTTCTCAAACGGACGCCCGTATGGATGGCCGTAGCCCTTCTGGGGATGATGCTCTTCTCCATGCAGGGGATGGCAGCCTCCCAGATCTACAGCCTTGGGAACTACAACATAACATTAGAGCTCGGTGAGAAGGTCATCTCCATGGAGCCGCAGCCTTCCTCCTCCGACCTCAACCAAGTGACTCGCTCCTTGCGCCTCATAGGCGACGATCCCCTGGACTGGGGTGGCATATACTTATTCCAGGAGCGCGCCGGATTCGCCCTAAACCCGGATCAGAGGTTGTGGGAATTGATGAAGCCGTTTTGCAAGGCAGTCTGGGTCGAGGATGGCTTCGTAGGTGGACAGAGGGCGGTTGTTGCGAGGGGCGAGGCGAGGCTGGAGCATGGCTTTGGATGGATCTGCCGCGCAGGGCTCGTCCCAATGGGCATGGGGGGCTCATCCACCTCGCTTGCGATCGTCGGACACTTCAGGAACGAGACGCTGAATGCTGAGATCTTGCGCACTGCCCGCATCGAGTACTCGGGCGATCCTGTGGATGTTTGAGTTGGGACTGCAATGGCCCCCTGAGTAGGTCCTCGATTGAAGATCTTGGCGACTCCCTCGGGTGGTATCCGAATGATGAAAGCAGTGGAGTGCTGAATGGGGAATGGAGATATATCGTTGAACGGCCAACGTAATCCCATGTCAAAGACCGAGGAATTGCTGAAGAAGGCATTTGCCGGCGAATCAATGGCCAATCGCACCTACCTGGCCTTTGCAGAGAAAGCAGAAGAGGAGGGATACCCCCAGGCAGCCCGTCTCTTTCGGGCTGCGTCCGAGGCCGAGGCAGTCCACGCGAAAAACCATCTTCTCGCGATGAAGGCGCTGAAGGATACCAAGGAGAACCTGAGGGAGGCTATCGTGGGGGAGACACACGAGTTCAAGGAGATGTATCCCTCGATGATAGAGGTGGCAAAGGAAGAGGGAAATTCCGCAGCCCTTCGCTCTTTTCGATATGCAAACGGCGTCGAAGAGATACACGCAAGGCTCTATCACGATATGATGGAGTCGCTGGAGTCCCAAGAGAGCTATCCATACTACGTCTGTCCAGTCTGTGGCATGACTGTTGGAAGGGAGCCTCCGGAGAGGTGTCCTGTATGCGGGGCCAAGGGCTCGCTTTTTGCGCGGGTCGAGTGATCTACCTGACGGAGCCTTTCATTGCCGCCACCCTTTAATATCCTCACTATCGAACGTTATCCATTTGATTCAGGATGGGTTATCTTGAGAGGGGCATTGGCTGCCATTCTGGGCTTGGCATTCATCTCCGTTGCGCTTTTTGAGGCGGCGGGGCCGTTTCAGCCGGACGTCTGCGAGGACGGCGGGTTCAGCGGCGTTTGGTACTCCATGAGCGGCCCGCCTGATGAGTGGTCGATGGAGCAGTTCATGCAGGCGGAGCCGGAGGACGAGAGCAAGTTCTGGATAGTAGATTGCAGTGGGTCGCAGAAGGAAACGTCGCTCGAGGTTCCGCCGCTTGGTTGGGTTCGCTTACTGCTCGCGCCGGCAGCCGACGGGGAGCTTTCCCTCCACATCCAGTATCCCACGGGGACGGTCGAGAGGGAGTTGCTCGGAAGCGTCACTGCGGGAAGCCAATACCTGATCTGGCATCAGGCTGAGGCGGTGGGCGACTATGAGCTATGGTACAGCGTAGAAGGAGGGGATAGCAGCCCTGTAGACCTAGTCGTGCAGGAGCTAGAGATCTCCGCAACCCCTTATGCTAGCGTTGGATCCAGCAGCGGATCTGGCGGCGGATCCCTCGGCCGGGGCGTTGCAATTCCTGCGGCAGCACCTGCCATGTCCCTTGCAATGTCCTCGGCGGCGGAGTCGATCGGCTTTTCCGTAGGCGGGGCAAAGGACATCGGCAACTTCCGGGAGAATATCGAGGAGGGCTATCTGCCTCTTCCAACGGACGTCACCTACGAGGGCCTATTCTACGATTACTACTTCGACCTTGGAAGCGCTCGACGATGCGATCAGCTTTTCTGCCCGGCCTACTCTTCCGCCATATCAAGCGACCCCCTCTCTGGGGAGCCTTGCCATTACCTCTCGGTCGGCCTCGACTCCGGCATCACTGACTTCTCTCGAAAGAAGCTCAACCTCGTCGTCGTGCTCGACAACTCCGGCTCGATGGAAAGCGCCTTCGATCGGTACTACTACGATCAGCTCGGGAACCTCGTGGATCTGGGCGAGGATCTCGATCGCAGAAGCAAGATGGAGATCGCAGACCGGGCGGTCTTGAGCCTCATGGGCCATCTGGGCGAGGGCGACCGCTTCGGCCTTGTCGTCTTCAACAACGAGGCTTTCCTCGTCGATCCCTTGACACTCGTCGAGGACAAGGACCTCCTCCGGCTGAAGGACCGGATACTCGATATCGAAGCCGATGGAGGGACGAACATGGAGGCTGGGATGGAGAGGGCGCGTCGCCTCTTCGACCGGCTGGGGATCGCAGATCGATCCGAGTATGAGAACCGGATCATCTTCATCACAGATGCCATGCCCAACCTCGGGGAGACCCGGGCGATGGGCCTATCTGCCATCTTGGAGGAGGAGGCCTCCCGTGGTATCTACACCACTTTCATAGGGGTTGGCGTCGACTTCAACTCGGAGCTTGCAGAGAGGATCGCAACGATCAGGGGGGCCAACTACTACTCGGTCCACTCGGAAGACGAGTTTCAAAGCCGTATGGATGACGAGTTCGATTACATGGTCTCCCCCCTCGTCTTCGACCTCGCGCTCCAGCTCGATGCCTCTGGATACAGGATCGCGAAGGTCTACGGCGCCCCCAAGGCAGACGAGGCTACAGGCGAGATAATGGTCGTCGAGACCCTCTTTCCCTCGAAGAAGGTCGAGGGCGAGGTTCGCGGCGGGCTGATCCTCGTCAAGCTCGAGCCCGTCTCCCTCGATGGGGTGACGCCTCAGGGGACGCTTCGGCTGAGGGTGGGCTACACCGACGGGGATGGCCGGCCTGGGGAAAGTGTGGTCCTTGTGGATATGCCTTCGGCTGGAGGGGATACTTATCAGAGCGACGGCATAAGAAAGGGGATCCTCCTTGCCCGTTACGCAGATCTCCTCAAGAGCTGGATGGCTGACGAGAGAAGCGGGCTTGATCGAGGTAGTGTCGCACCTGCAGTGACATTTCTGGGCGGGATCCCGATCTTCGTAGAACTCGGCGAGTGGGAGCGCCAGTCGCTGTCGCTGCGGGTCTCGGCGCCCTACGGCGAGATATTCCGCCGGTTTGCCGCCTACTTCCAGGGGGAGATAGAGGTGATCGGAGATGGGGAACTCGAGCAAGAGATGGATGTTCTAAGGAGGCTTGAGGACTTGGCGGCGGGTGGGTATGGGAGTCCCGCTGCATCAGATCGATAGCGGCGAAGCAGGAGGGTGTTTTGGGGGATATCGCCGATCTCTCCATCTCTCCCTTCTTAGTCCTATATGGCAGGTTGCGCAATATTACTATTAATATGTTATATTTTGTGGAGATGTTGGTGTTTATAATTTATATAATATAAATGAGTTCATCTTTTTCTATACCATCTCTTAAAATAGCCTCGAAATATAACGTCTCTCTTCCTTTGCGCATGATTTCGCTGGGATCATGAACATGTTGCACTGACGTTCTTTGAATAACAGCTATGTCCTGCCGATGGGAATGCAAGGCCAAAGCACTCGGGACTCCACAGGCAGTGCTCCTGGCCAAAAGGCATATATGTCTGAATCGACATGTCGGTATAGATATAATGGCAACTGGCTTCTTGAAGATGCTGATGCTGCACGTCATGACAGAGGGTGAGGCATCGGGCTACGACATTATAAAGCGAGTGGAATCGCTAACTGGAAAGAAGCCTAGCACGGGCTCGATCTATCCATTATTAAAGAGGATGGAACGGGAGGGCTGGATATCCGGCAGGATCGAAGATGGAAAGACCTATTACAGTCTGACCGATCTCGGAAGGGAACACGTAGCCCGGATAAAGGATGCAAAACACGATTTCATAACGAATATCTATCAATCCATAGTGCTGGCTAACGAGACCTTCGATGATGATGGCTTGCAGGCTCTTATGAAAGACATGCATGACTTTCATATGGGCGCTCATGACATCGATCCATGGCAGAATGGCCTAATCGAGCCGTTGATGCTCAAGATCTCTGATCTGCTAAAGAGGGGCGTTGATCGGGGCAAAATCGAATCTATCCTCCTAAATGCATTATACGAGCTAAAAAAGCTCGATAATGGTGATAAAATTGGATGAATTAAATAAAAATAGTCTCGGCCGGTGTTTAGACCTTGCCTCCGCTTGGGAAGAACGGATGGAGCTTCTCATGCAGAATCCCAGATGCGACTTCATTCGGGCGATTCAGAACAATGATTTAGCGCGCTGTCTCGTGAAGACTGCTGAGATCCACGGCCATTTCTGTCCCGGAAGCGCGCTTGGCGTCATGGCCTCGGTATATGGCCTGAACCAACTTGGGATGGGGTCGATACCTTCCGACGGAATGGAGAACCTCATGGCCATCGTCGAGATCAACGCCTGCTTCGCCGACGGCGTACAGGCGGTATCGGGCTGCACCTTGGGGAATAACGGCCTCGTATATCGCGATCTCGGACGGCATGCCGTAACATTCGCCATACGCGAAAGAGGGACCGGGGTTCGCGTCCGTGTCCTGCCCCGCTTTCGAGCCCACGTGGCACGAGCAGCTCCGGAGTTCTTCCCGCTTGTTGAGATGGTCATCAAGGATAGATCGGGGGACGAAGGGGATCTTGCGGCCTTGAGGAGGATGGGAAAAAAAGCCGCCTTCGCCCTCATCCAGCTGCCCTTCGAGGACCTTTTTGCCATAGAGACGGTCCGCCCCGATCTGCCGGACTACGCCCCGATAACCGAGAGCGCCGTCTGCCCTGGCTGCAAGGAGAGCATCATGGCCACGAAAGTAATGGCCGAAGGGGCGGGTCGCGGCCTCTGTTTTTCGTGCGCTGGGAGGGGATACCGCCAGGTCGATGGGCGGGGAATCGTCGCAAAGGAACCCAAAGCGCAGCTTTCATCGATCGAGGGCGTGTCCGACGTCTCTTTGGGGAAAAGTGCAACTATGACCAACGAGGACCAGTGCAACTGTCGGGTCCATGGACAAAAGGGGCTTAGACGGGGTCGAAGCAGCTTTTGGATGCACGATCCTGAGCTTGCTTTCGCTGAGCTTGCGCTTAAAGATGGGGACTGCTTCTTGGATATGGGCTGCGGACCAGGAGATTATGCTATCCGGGCATCGGGGATCGTTGGGGAATCGGGTGCTGTCTATGCGTTGGATAGATGGCAGGATGTGATCGATGATCTGGCCGCAAAAGCCGCATCTCGAGGACTTGGGAATCTCAAGGCGATCGTCTCCGATATTACCGATCCATTGCCTATCAAAGATGAATGCGTCGATGTCTGTCTTATATCTACAGTGCTCCACTCGCTGGACCTGGTCGATGTAGGGGAGATCCTATTCGGTGAAATACGCCGTGTTTTGAGGCATGGTGGGCGTTTAGTAATCATCGAATGCAAAAAAGAAGAGCAGAATTTCGGACCTCCGATCGATATTCGCCTGTCGCCGGAGCAGCTCGAAGTTCCAATAGCCCGATACGGTTTTATAAAAGTGGGATTAGCGGACCTTGGGTACAACTACATGATCAAATTTATCAAAAATTAAATTTATATTAAAGGATTTTAGTGCAAGGAGCGATTCATAACGCGCTATCTGTACAATAAGACTCGGGGATTATGATGGTTGGTGCCAACGCCAGGTTGATTGAAGGGCCGATACAAAAAAATTTGATATTACTGGCAATCCCCATGGTCTTTGGAACTATTAGCATGGTTATTTTCAATTTAACAGATACTTATTTCGTCGGTCGGTTGGGGACCGACCAGTTAGCGGCGATGAGTTTTACGTATCCGGTGGTTCTTTTCATAAACAGTTTAGCCCATGCAGTTGCTATTGGTGCCTCTGCCGTAATTTCGCGTACAATAGGCGAAGGAGATCATGATAAAGTAAGAAGGTTGACCACAGATAGTCTGATTCTATCCCTGATATTTGTGAGTCTTATTGTGCCGTTTGGTCTTTGTACCATAGATCCTCTGTTTAATCTGTTGGGGGCATCTTCCGGCGTCATGACTTATATACGCCGATATATGATGATATGGTATTTTGGAGTAATTTTTATTGTGGCACCTATGGTTGGAACTAACGCAATTAGAGCCTCTGGAAATACAAAAACACCAGCATTGATCATGCTGTTCGCAGCCGGTGTAAATATCATTTTAGATCCAATTTTAATTTTCGGATTGGGCCCTTTTCCGCGTCTTGAAATTGCAGGTGCAGCTATAGCAACTGTACTCGCACGAGCTCTGACGTTGATTATTTCATTATATTTTTTATATTATAAAGAGACGATGCTCTCATTAAGTATACCATCGTTTAATTCTGCACTATGTTCTTGGAAGCAAATTCTCTATATCGGCTTGCCAGGCGCCGGAATAATGATCATTACGCCGCTTGCTGCCGGGGTTATTACCAGCATAGTTGCCACTTACGGGTCAGATGCGGTTGCCGGTTTTGGCATTGCAACTCGAATAGATTCTTTTGCTCTTATAGTTATTATGGCTCTCGCAAGCGTGATCGGTCCATTTATAGGTCAGAATTGGGGCGCAGGTAAGTTTGGTCGCATCAGATCGGGAATAAAGTTCAGTTACCAATTCTCGCTGATATGGGGTCTGGCTATATTTCCATTGCTCGCAATTTTGGGTAACACAATTGGATCGATATTCAGCGATGATCCTGGAGTTATTTCAGTTACCGGCCTTTACCTTTCAATCGTCCCGTTAGGATATGGATTATACGGTATTTTGGTCATTGCAACCACGGCGATGAGCGTATTAAAGAAACCGATGGACTCTGCAATTTTAACAATTATTCAAACATTTATATTATATATTCCGATGGCTTATATTGGATCATTATTGGTCGGTCTTCGGGGTGTATTTCTCTCACTTCCAATATCATATTTAGTTTCTGGAATTATTGCAAATTATGCGCTCAATCAGATTATAATTCGTAGGGAAGGCGTTGATAAAATAGTGATCGATCGAAATTTAGCTCGAATGGAGGTACAAAATTGAGTGAAAATGAAGACAGATGCGACGGCGAACAAACTGAGTGTAAAACGCTTATCGATATGAGACTGAAACCTGTGGGAATCATCAAGAACAATATTAAGGAACCATTCCTGGTTGCCGTAGATGGCGGCCTCGAAATGCAGGGAAAACTAGATCCCACCATGGAGCAAGTTCGTGAAATACGCCAATTGATTTCAGAAATCGTAATCGACAAAAGCCTGGTTGATATTCTTGATGGCGTCGAAGAGTATTCTCATCTTATAGTCTTGTATTGGGCGCACAAAGTTCCAGAAAAAAGCCGCTCCTTAACGAAGGTGCATCCCATGGGCAGAAAAGATATCCCGTCTATGGGCATTTTTTCTACCTGCAGCCCTGCCCGGCCCAACCCGGTGCTCACGACCGTCGTTCGGCTATGTGGTCGAAGGGAAAACGTGCTGGAAGTCGTTGGTATGGACGCGGTTGATGGGAGCCCTGTTGTCGATATCAAGCCTTATGTTAAGAGCTTTTATCCTCAAGAGGGTGTTAAGATTCCGAAATGGATGGAACAACTCCAGAATGAAGTCGGCGAACGTAACTTGTGATAAGTGCAATTTTGGACAAGCAAACGTAAAAAGAGGACATGTCATGGGACAAACCAGAAAAAACGCCGAAACCGTTACGGTTTCGTTCGGCCCAGTTGATGGACCGGTGCACGGGGATGTGAGCAAAATTTCACGACTTAATGGCGATAAGGCCGACAATAGGATCGGGGGATAATCTGTATGAAATGGAAGATTTCATTGGGAGCGGCCATCGGGCTGCCCTTGGCAGCCGGATTGCTGATCATGATGGCTTTCAGCGTTGCAGCAGTCGCTGAGTCCGAGGTAGAGGTCTACACCATGGGAGACACAACCGGCGATTGGGGCTATCCCTCTCCTTACGCTCATTACGTAAGAGGGCCGGGAATCGTCCGAATGAGCTTGATCTTCGATACCTTAGTGTGGAAGGACGATGAAGGGCGCGTTCCCGCCTTGGCAGAGAGCTGGGCGATGGAAGGCGACGACGTCTTCCTCTTCAATCTGCGCAAAGGGGTGACCTGGCACGATGGTGAGCCCTTCGACGCAGATGATGTTGTATTTTGCATCGACTACTACAAAGAGCATCCATATCCGCTGGTGGATAGCAATATCATAGATCGCGCAGATAAGGTGGATGACTACACGGTCAGGCTTTATCTCTCGAGTCCATACGCTCCTTTCCTCGATCAGGTGGCGGGCACCCTGCCTATACTGCCCGAGCACATCTGGAAGGACGTAGGCGATCCAGTTAACTTCGTCGGGGATGAAGCTCTCATAGGCACAGGCCCCTATACCCTTGAGGATTACGACAAGGTCCAGGGAACCTACCAGTACAGGGCCTATGAGGACTACTATCTCGGTTCTCCAAGCGTCAAGGAGATCAGATATATCAAGATATCGACATCAAACGCCGCTGCTGCCCTGATGCAAGGAGCCGTCAACGCGGCGGAGATCCAGCCGGAGATGATAGATCCGTTGAGGCAGAGCGGATTTGAGATACTTACCCTGCCAGAACACTTGTCCATTTACAAGCTCATGATCAACCACAGGAGCGATCCCCTCTCGGACAAGAGGTTTAGGCAGGCCCTTGCTTATGCTATCGACAGGCAGACGCTGGTGGAGATCGCCGCCCGAGGGTATGGATTGGCAGGAAGTCCTGGATTCATTCCCTCTGATAACGCATGGTATAATCCGGAGATCGACGATTATTACCCGCACGACGTTCAAAAGGCAAGGGATCTTCTCCGCGAGATGGGATATGACGGCCGCGATATCGAGCTTTTGATCGTCGGTGGAAGGGTAACGGACGAGCGTATAGGTGAGCTGATAAAAGAAGACCTGGAAAGCGTCGGGATCAACGTGGTGCTGCGAACCATGGACTCCAATACCATCGACTCCAAGGTCAAGGGCTGGGACTTTGATCTAGCCTTGAATTCTCATGGCGGCTTGGTCGGCGATCCCAACATCCTGGCCTTTCTCACGACCAGCTGGGACCACTTCAACAGTGCCCGATATCTGGAGGATGACGAGCTAACAGACGTCTTGGAGACGCAGGTTGCGGAGATGGACGAGGACGCGAGGGGCGATCTGATCGATCGAGCCCAGGTCTTATATGCAGAAGACGTTCCTTCGTTGCCGCTCTACTATCCCGACTCCTTCGTTGCCCATGACGGATGTGTGAACCTCTACTATACATGGAGCGGAATAGCCTTAGGAACTCCAACAGCCCTCGGGAACAAGCTCTCCTTCATCGGCGTATGAAAGACGTCGACGCTGGCGAGCTTTTTCCATCAATTTTTTTTATCATTTAAAATATAATTACCGATCCCGGGCTGTTCCTCCCTTATCTCCCCTCACATCACCCTTTTCGCGTACTCCTTTGCGTAGTATGTGAGGATCATATCGGCGCCGGCCCGCTTGATGCACGTGAGCGCCTCGATCATCGCCCTCTCGCCGTCGATCCAGCCCCTCTCGGCCGCGGCCATGATCATGGAGTACTCGCCAGAGACCTGGTAGGCCGCGGTTGGCATGCCGAAGGTATCCTTCACAGCCCTGAGGACGTCGAGGTATGGCATGGCAGGCTTGACCATGACCATGTCCGCCCCCTCCTCGATGTCGAGCTGAACCTCCCAGAGGGCCTCGGCCAGGTTTGGCGGGTCCATCTGGTAGGTGCGGCGGTCCCCGAAGGCATAGCCCGACTCGGCCGCCTCCCTGAAGGGGCCATAGAAGGTGGAGGCGTACTTGGCGGCATAGGAGAGAATGGGGGTGTCGCCGAATCCCTCGAGGTCGAGCGCCCCTCTGATGGCAATCACCATATGGTCCATCATCCCGCTTGGAGCAACGACGTCGGCGCCGGCCATGGCCTGGCTCACGGCAGCCTCCCCAAGCAAGGGAAGCGTCTGGTCGTTTAGCACCTCCTCGCCCGAGACGAGGCCGCAGTGGCCGTGGCTCGTGTACTCGCATAGGCACAGGTCGGTGATCACAACGAGGTCGCATGCCTCCTTGATCCGGGCTGTCGCCCTCTGGACGATCCCCCTTTCGTCATAAGCCCCGGTCCCAAGCTCGTCCTTATGGTCGGGAATGCCGAAGAGGATCACGGCAGGAATCCCCAGATCATCGAGGGTGCATGCCTCATCGACTGCGCTCTCCAAGCTATGTCGATACTGGCCTGGCATGGCCTCTATCGGCATCGGCACGTCCAGCCTCTCGTCAACGAAGATGGGCTGTATCATATCATCGAGCGAGAGCCGAGTCTCGGCAACCATCTCCCTCAGGCCCGGCCTCCTCAACCTGCGCATCCTTCTCATGTGTCATCATCCCCAAGCGAGAATAGCTGTCTAACAGATCGTAGCAGTTCCTCGTCGCCCTGCTCCGCAGCCCTCCTCAGCTCTTTCGTGGGCACCGCGAATATCTTGTTCACAATGGAGTGGCTCATGTCCATGAGCACCTTCTGCTCGATCTCCCCTAACGTGTGGTAGGCGGAGAGCTTGTTCATGGCCTTCTGGTACTCCTGCTCCTTGACCGACTGGGCCTGGCAGTAGAGCCGGGCGAGCAGATCCTCCGCCTCCCTCCTCTTGTACTTCGCCAAGAGAAGGGCCATCTCCTCGTTGATGATCGCCTCAGCCAAGTCAAGCTCCGTCATCCTCATCCTCATATTGGAGTCGCTTATATGGCGCAGGCTGTCGATGTTGTGAAGCTCCACCCCCTGGACCTCCCGCGCTGCCTCATCGACATCCCTTGGATTTGCGATATCGATGATCAATAGCTTTCTCTCTCGCCCGTTCATCGCCCTTTCGATATCGTCCCGAAGAAGGATGTAGTGCGGCGCCGATGTGGCGCTGATAACGAGGTCGGCCGTTCCTATCTTCTCCCTCATCTCCTGGTAGGGGATGGCGGTCCCGCCAAGGGATGCAGCAAGTGAGAGGGCCGTTCCGAAGCTCCGGTTGGTCACCATGAGGCTTCCTATGCCCTTTGCGACAAGGGCGCGGGATATGAGCTCGCCAGTCTCGCCTGCGCCGATGACGAGGACCGAGCGCGTGCTGAGGTCCCCCAGTATCTCCTTCGCAAGGTCGACTGCCGCCGATCCAATCGAGACCGATCGCTCGTTTATGCTCGTTTCCCGGCGCACCCTCTTTCCTACCTGAATGGCCTTCTTGAAGGCGGTATCGAGCATCCAGCCGGTCCGGCCGGCCTTCTTCGCGATCGAGTAGAGCTCTTTGATCTGGCCGAGGATCTGGTCCTCTCCTAGGATCATCGACTCCATGCCGGAGGCCAGCCTGAGAAGATGCCGCAATGACTCCTCTTGGTTCTGAAAATCGATGATGCGGGAGGAGACGCGAGCCTTCTTGGCAAGCTCGAAGAGGACCTTCTCTCCCCGAGGCGAGACCACGTATATCTCCACTCTATTGCAGGTCTTGAGGACGGCGCACTCCTCCACCTGCTCCTGGCAGACCCAGGAGAGGAGGGCCTCAACATCCCCATGCCAGGCTGACTCAATCTCGCCAATGCTAGCCTTCCGGTGGGTCACCAGCATCGATGAAATCTCGCTCATCCGTTGGTATCCGTTCCCGGGCCTTGATATAGGCTTTACCATAGGACTTCCCCAAGAGCGACCAGATCTCATCATCGCCGAGGATCTGCCAGAGGATCTCCCTTCGCCTGGCCTGACTTCTTAAGCGACCTCTCAGTAAGGGTCGGATCTCGCCTAGCAGCTGGGCCATGAGGGCGTAGCCTTCCATCTCAGCCTCAAGGCGACGTCGAAGATAGCGGGAGAATGCAGGGCTTCCGGTGGATATGGCAAGGGTGATCTCGCCCTTCCTCAGAATTGAAGGGACGATGACCTCTCCTCTTCCGTCCACCCTGTTTACAAGCGCTCCAAGCGACCTTGCCCTCTCCTCGAGCAGGCTGTTGAGGTCTTTGTCATCGGTCGCGGGAATCGCGAGGAAGGCCCCGTCGAGGTGGCCTTCAGCGCCTTCGGGAAGGGAGGCAAAAATCAGCTCGAGCTTCCCCTCCTGTGCTAGCTCCATAAGGTCGCTTGTAAACTCCAAGCTCACGACGACTACTTGGGCATGGGGGCAAAAAAGCCTCGCCTTTCGCTCTGCCACCGCTCCGCCGCCGAGGATCACGACCTTCCTCCCATCCATGTCGAGAAGGAGCGGCATCAGGTGCTCTGACCCTTCGTTATGGCTCATTGTATCAAATCCGAGCGTTGGTCTTCTTGAACTCCCTCTCGCTGAATAGCACCTGGTACTCCTCGATTCCGACCGTCCTCGCCATCTCCTCAGCCATTCTGAGGCAGTCCTCCTTTGACCGGGAGTGGACCATCGTGTAGAGGTTGTACGGCCAGTCGGCGGCAGTCTCCCTTGAGTAACAGTGCGTAACCGAATCGAAGCGGGCAAGCGCTTTTCCCAGCTGATCCAGGTCCTCCTCCGGCGCCCTCCAGGCGATCATGGCGTTTGCGACGATTCCAAGCGCCAGGTGGCCGATCGAGGCGGAGAAACGCCTCAAGGCGCCTGAGTCGATCAAGGCTCTCAACCTTGCTATCACCTCATCCTCGGTAATGCCCAGCTCCTCTCCGACGAGCTTGTAAGGCCTTGGTTGGAGTGGTATCCCATTCTCGCATGCCTTGAGGAGCCGCCGATCCAGTTTGTCCATGATCACGCCCTCCATCCCCATGGATCCTGGAATGGGTGGCTGTCCTTGCCCTTAGATGGGATCGTCTTCGGCTGGCTCGAGGGGTTTCCCGTGACCGAGGAATCGCTCCAGTAGTTTCCGCCGATCTCGGGCCCAAGGTCCCATTGGTTCATCCCGTTATCGACGGCATTTCCCCCTAGGGGTCCGCCGTTTCGTAAGATGACGTTGTGGATTAGAACGCAGCCCTGGCAGTCGGTGAGCCCGATTCCAACGAGGCCGTTTTGGATTAGCATGTTCTCGGTCACGTTGCATCCCTTGGATAGGCTCATGCGCAGACCCTGGCGTTCGTTACTCCGCAGCTCGTTTCCCTCGACCTCCACCCGTTCGGCCGACTGGAGGAAGATTCCCTCCCGGTTTCCCCTTGCCAGGTTATCGCTTAGCCTGGCGACAGTGAGCTGCTCGAGGGAGATCCCAACCCCTCTATTGAACGAGGCGTTATTTCCATCAACAGTGCATCCGTTGCAGCCGGAGAGCGCGATTCCGCGGTCGTTTCGAGAGGCCTTGCTCGACTGGATCTCGATCCTGTGCGACTTGGTGAGCCTGAATCCGGCGTCCTGGTTATCCCATGCGCTGCAGTTGAGCACCTTGCAGGAGAGGCAGTCGAGCAGATACATCCCAATCGAGCAGTTACGCATAGCGCTGTGATCCATCCTCGCGTCTCGGCTTTTGTCCAGGCGAAGTCCGTACTGAGAACAGTTGACCGCCTTGTCGTCGAGGAGGGTCTCGCCTCTCGACCGGGCGATCCAGAAGCCGGTGATACATTCCTCTGCGACGTTACCTTGTAGGAGATTTCCCCCTTCTCCATCGATCAGGGAGAGCCCCGTCTCGGAGTGGCGGATGCTGCAATTGAGAACTCTGCAGCCGTCGCAGTTTACGAGGAGCACGCCAGAGCTCTCGTTCTCTATCGTCTGGCCTCTCACGGTCACGTTCCTGCATCCGACGAGGGTGACCTGGCTATATTCCCCTTCAGCCTGGCATTCATCCTTATCGACCAGATAGAGGAGAGGCCGGCCGTCTGCCCTGTTGCTTTGGTCGATATCCTGGATGTAGGAAGTAACGGCTAGCCCAACTGAACTTGCGAGGATGGCCTGGTTCGCCTCTCCAGGCTCCACGCGAAGGTTGTATTGATTCCCTTCCATGCGGTTATCCCTGAGAACGTTATCCTCCGAGCCCTTCAGCGTTATGCCGTATGTATTGGACAGAGCGAGGTTTCCTTGGATGACGTTTCCTGGGGACGACTTGAGATAGAGCCCGTTTCCGCTATCCTTCAACAGGTTTCCCTGGATCTCGTTTTCCGTAGAGCCCTCGAGATAAATGCCGGAGATCCTCGTCCCTTGGCAGGTGTTGTTGACCAGGCGATTCTCCCGGCTATCCAGAAGCGCAGCCCCTACGTTTGAGCGCGAAAGGAGGTTCTCCTCAAAGGAGCAGTTGCCAACCCTCGTCGCCTCGATTGCCATGCTGCACTCCACGATCTCATTTCCATGGATCAGCGTTCCCTCTGAATCGTGGAGCTGCAGACCTTTTCCTGATCCCCCGGATATCGAGTTGCCGATCACCGTGGCGCCGTCAGCGCTCAGGTTGATCGCATAGGAACCGGACGCGATGCGAGACCCCTCTACAGTGCAGTCCCTTGCGGTCACCTTCACCCCTGAGGAGCCGTTTGAGAGCGTGCAGCCAGAGAGGATCGACCTCTCGGCCTGGAGAACCACAGCAGGCTCAAGGCCGCAACCCTCTATCGAGAGGTTGGAGATGTGGCAGCCAGGCGCTGCTATAAATAGAGCGGTCCGTCCCCTTCCATCGAGGAGCGCCCCCGCTTCCCCCCTGATTGAGATGCTCTGATTTATGAGCAGGTTCTCCCTGTAGACTCCCGCCTTGACCAGTATCTCATCTCCCGGTCGGGCAATTGCGAGCGCAGTTCCCAGGCGGTTAATTCTCTCGTCTCCCTTGACGCCCTGCTCAACGACCAGGGTTGCGGCCTGGGCTGGGATGAGGAGGGACCCCATGAGCAGGAGAAGGAGCGCCATCTGGCAGTACCGGTTCATATCGAAAGACCCCTTGGATAGATATGTCACACAGGTATATATCCTCCCTTCCTTACTTCAGGCTCTTCCAGATGTGGTTGAACCTCTGAAGGGCGGTTATGTGGCTGGAGAGCATCGTCATGACTATCACCCATCCCAATATGGGCAGCCCCTCTATTTCGCCGTGATAGATGGCGTTTCCAAGGGTGGCAAGGAATATGGTCGTGAGCCGGTCAGCCCTTCCCATCATCCCGCCGTAGTACCGGCCAAGGCGTAACGCCTGTGCCTCGGTTCCAATGTAGCTTGTCAGCATCACGCCTACGACTGCCACTATCCCTATCTGGTAGGGCACATACCCTGCGAAGATTATCCCTATGAGGATGAGCATATCGGCGTAACGGTCTATGACATGGTCCAGAAAGTCGCCTCGAGCATCGGCCCGTCCGGTCTGCCGGGCAAGGGCACCATCGGCAACGTCGGAGACGGCGCAGAGGAGCAACATTATGGCCGCGCAGTAGAGCATCACCTCTCGCGAGGGCGATATGTAATAGAAGAGCGCGGCAAGTGCGGAGAATACCAATGATAGCATTGTCAGCTGATTTGGGGTAATGCCGAGCCCCTCTAGGAGCACGGCCAGGGGATCGATGATCACCCTCGCCCTTTCTCGCAGGTCATCCAAGGTCAAGTTCCATCTCCTCCAGCCAGCCCATTCCACGGGGCGGAAGCTCCGCCTCTCCTCTTATTGCCTTGGCAACGAGATCCGCTACCTCCTCCGGGAGGAGGCCGGTCGTATCTACCTCGTACACCCTCTGGCATCTCTCCACCGCCTCCACCAGTATGACGTCCAAGGCCTCGGCCTCCACGTTCTCCCTGATCTTCGCCGGAGGATATCCTCGATTTGATAGACGTCGGGATAGCTCTTTGGGATTGAGCCGGAGCACCACGGCAACCAATGCCAGGTGATGGGAGAGGTGGCCCTCGAGGATGGTCACGTCTTCCGACTCCATTGCCTCCAAGGAAGCGGCTAGGGCTTCCATGTCGGCCTCTAGACAACCCCTCTCGATGTCCCAGCCGAAGTGGAGCCCCTCCTCCTTCACGAGTGCGTTGAGGTCGACCGTTGGATAGGGGAGGATTCGGGCAACTGTGGTCTTCCCCGTTCCCGGAGTCCCCGTCAATGCTACGAACATATCTCCCTATAGGCCTCCAGAAATCTATCGTTCTGCTCGGGAGTTCCGACGGTGACGCGAATGCGATGGTCTCCAGCATCCCTAAATGAGTAACAGTCTCGGACTATGATCCCTCTCTCGAGCATCTCTCTAGCGATATCCGGCGCAGGCTTCCTCGTCTCGATGTAGAGGAAGTTGCCCTGGGAGGGGTGCGCCTCCTCGATCTCTGAGAAAAGCCTCTCCCTCTCTGAGCGGATGAGGGCAACCGACCTCTCCATATATCCCATGTCTCCAAGGGCGGCCTTTCCCGCGGCGACCGCGGCCACGCTCACGCCGAAGAAGGGCGGAGCGATTCTGCGATACTCCATAGCGAGCCACTCGGGCATCACCGCATAGCCGAGGCGAATCCCGGCGAGGGCGAAGGCCTTGGAGAAAGTACGCCCCACGACCAGGTTCTCATAGCTCTGCACCAGGTGGACGAGGCTCCTATCAGCGAACTCGACATATGCCTCGTCGAGGAAGACGATCCCATCCGCGCCCTCGAGGATGGATATGAGGTCCTCCTCTTTGAGCCCGTCGCCCGTTGGATTGTTGGGCGCGCAGATAAATATGATCTTGGCATCTTCGCCTGCAGAGACCATCTCCTCTATTGGAATGCTTGAATCCTCTTCCCTGCATATGAACCTGGGCCTTGCGCCGCAGGTCCTGGTCACGATCTCGTAGTAGCTGAACGTGGGCGTTGCAATTGCCGAGAGGTCGCCCGGGTCGAGGAAGAGCCTGGCGAGCGTGTCTATCACGCCGTCCATGCCTGTCCCTATCACGATCTGCTCCACTGGGTATCCGATGTAGCCGGAGATGGCATCCATCAGCTCCTCGGGCTCTGGGTAGAGCTCGGGGGCGACCTTGGCGAGCGCCTCTCGCACGGCAGGGCTCGGTCCGTAGGGGTTCTCGTTGCTTCCAAGCTTTACGATCCTCTCCGGGGGGATGCCGTACTTCGCTCCGATCTCGCTGATGCCCCGGCCTGCGACGTAAGGCCTCAGCTTGGCAAGGTCAGGGCGTATCTTACTCCAGTATCTCTGCAAGCACTTTCACCACTCGATCGATCTGCTCTACCTCCACCACAAGGGGAGGAACCATCCTTATGGTCTCTTCCCCGGTGTTGTTGAGGAGGACCCCTTTCTCCCTCGCCTGGGAGACGACATCGGCTGCTGCAATCGAGATATCGAGCCCGACCATGAGGCCAAGACCCCTTACCTCCTTCTGCCCCAAACCCTCCAATCGGGCTCGCAGATAAGAGCCCATCTCCCTTGAGCGCTCTACAAGCCCCTCGTCCTCGATCGCCCCAATTGCTGCAAGCGCTGAAGCGCAGAGCAGGGGTCCGCCTGCGAATGTGGATGCGTGGTCGCCTCGCTGCAGCACGTTGGAGTACTCTTCGGATGCTAGCATCACCCCCATGGGAAGGCCCCCGGCAACAGCCTTTGCGAGCGTCATGAGATCGGGGCAGACCCCGCTATGGTCCTTTCCAAACCACTTCCCAGTCCTTCCAAATCCGGTCTGGACCTCGTCGAAGATGAGCATGGCGCCAACGTCGTCGCATATCTGCCTTGCAGCCCTCAGGTAATCCTCGTCCGGCACGTTCACGCCTGCCTCTCCTTGCACCGGCTCGAGTATGAGGGCGGCGGTATCCTTGTCGACTGCTGCCTTGAGTGCCTCGATCTCGTTATAAGGGACGAATCGGGCCTCGTTCAACGGGCGGAATGGCTCCCTGTAGGCGGGCTTGTGGGTTATGCCCAAAGCTCCAAGCGTCCGGCCGTGGAAGCTGCCAACTGCTGCAACCAGGCTCGCGGAGTCCTTGGCCCTCCTGACGAGTTTGATTGCCGCTTCCACGCTCTCAGCCCCTGAGTTGCAGAAGAAGGCCTTGTCCATTCCCGAGAGCTCCCGCAAGCGTTCCGCGAGAATGACCTGGTTCTCGGTGTAGTAAAGGTTGGATGTATGGATCAGCCTCTCCACTTGTCCTTTGATCGCCTGTACAACTCGAGGGTGGCAGTGGCCCACGCTATTGACCGCGACCCCTGCAACGAAATCCAGGTACTCGTTCCCCTCTGCGTCCCACACACGGGCGCCGGATCCTCGCACGAGACAGATAGGCTGTCTCGTGTAGGTGTTCATGATCGCCCTCTCTTCACGCTTCATAATCTCGCTTGTGATATCCATGCCTGACCTCTCCCAATCTTGCGCACTTGGACTCGATGATCTCATCCGCTCCAAAGATGAGCCCATCGCCTCAAAGCATCCTCCTTGCGAACTGAAGGCTGGATCGGATCTGTTGGGGGACATCCCTATCGGTCGTCTCCATGTGGCCGGGGTAGAGAGTCCGAACTTCGAGCGACGCGAGTCGCTCTATCGACTTGACGAGCTCCTCGGTGCTCCCGCCGTATAGGTCGGTCCTTCCGATGTTGCCATCGGGAAATACCGTGTCTCCTGAGAAGAGAACTCCCTCCTCGACCTGGAATAGGCAGATGCTGCCCAAGGAATGACCGGGGGTGTGCAAAACGGTGAGCTTCCAGTTGCCCAGGTCCAGTACCTGCCCCTCTTCCATCGTTGAGTCAGCCTCGAACTCAGGGGCCGGCTCCCCAAAGAGGTAGGCGAGCGTGGTGAGGTCGTCTCCGAGGAGATCTGCCTCACTGTGATGGATGAGCACCTGTGCACCTGTCGCCTCCCTAAGCGCAGGCGCAGCCCCTGAATGATCATGATGGCAATGGGTGAGCACGATCATCTCCAGATCACTAGGGTCCATATGCCGCCTGATATTTTTGATGACAGGCTCGGCGCGCATCCCTGTGTCCACCAGTATGGGCCTTTCCGCCATAATGAGAAAGGAGTTGCCGTCCCAGGCCCCACCGCTAACCTTATGCACTTCGACCAAACAAACACCTCACAGCCGAACTATCTCTTACGATATATTAGTTGGTACCATGACCCTGATGGAAGACGCGTTGAGGGGGAAGATCCCGGATAGGATTAGGAAGGTGGCAGAGCAGGAGCGCATAGACCCAGAGAGGCTAAGGAGGCTCGTCGCCTCCGGCAGGGTGGTGATCCCCCGAAGCGTCCATCGAGAGATTCCTCCCATGGGCATTGGGGAGCGTCTCTCCATCAAGGTAAACCTCAACCTGGGCTCTTCAGAGCATCTGGCTGATCCGGCCGCCGAGGTCGAGAAGGCCCGCGCAGCGGTGGCCTCCGGAGCCGATACCGTGATGGATCTCTCTACAGGTGGGGAGATCGACCTCATTAGAAGAAGCGTCATGAAGGCGGTTAGCGTTCCCATTGGCACCGTTCCCATCTATCAAGCGGCGGTGAGCGGGGATCTCACGTCGGAGGGCTTCTTCAAGGCCTTGGAGGCGCAGGCCAGGGATGGGGTAGACTTCGTAACAGTCCACGTGGGGGTGAACCGGATCTCGCTTGAACGGCTGAAGAGGGATCCTCGCCTGCTCGGCGTCGTGAGCCGGGGTGGCTCGTTGACATTGAAGTACATGGCGGAGTCCGGGGAGGAGAACCCCTACTACGAGGACTTCGACCACATCCTCGACATCGCCCGCGAGCATGATCTCACCCTCAGCCTGGGCGATGGGCTTCGGCCGGGCTGCATAGAGGATTCGAGCGACCGGGCGAAGTTCATGGAGTTCATACTGCTCGGAGAGATGGTCGAACGCTGCCGGACAGCCGGCGTCCAGGCGATGGTGGAGGGGCCAGGGCACGTTCCAGCCGACGAGATCGAGACGAGCGTAAAAGCGATGAAGCACGTGACAGGGATGGCACCTCTCTACCTTTTAGGGCCGCTTGTATGCGATATCGCTCCAGGATATGACCACATAACTGCGGCGATTGGAGGAACCATCGCCGGCATGGCCGGGGCCGACTTCCTCTGCGCAACGACGCCGAGCGAACACCTGGACCTCCCAACGGTCGAGGATATCGTCGAGGGGACGTATGTCACGAGGATCGCAGCCCACGCAGCCGATCTGACCCGGCCCGGGGTCCAAGAGAGGGCTCGAGAATGGGATCGTCGCATGGCGCTCTCAAGGGCAGATCTGGACTGGGAGGGCCAGTTTAAAGAGGCCATCAATCCAGGGCTTGCACGGCGGATCCGCCATCGGCGCGGCGTCGACCTGGAAACCTGTACCATGTGCAGCGAGCTCTGTGCCATCCGCCTGACCAAAGAGGCCATGGAGCGAGAGCGAGCGAGGGACCAGAGGTCGTAAAGCCCCGGGGCCCAGGCGCCCTCTCGGCCGGGCGAACCCCCCACCCTCACCTGCCGAGCTTCACGTACCCGGTGGATCCATCGCCCACTTTGCTTCCCCTACCGAGGACCGCCTGGGCAGTGCCGTTCTCATTCGCCAGCTGGAGGTTGGACGAGTCCTGGGAGCCGCTTCCAATGCTTGCTCGTCCATTGCCTTGCATCGCTCGCTCGATCTCCTGGTCGACGAGCGAGGAGATGGCAAATGTCGAATCGAGGGCGGAGTCGACCTCCTCGTGCCTTTCATCCCTTGCCTGCACGGTTATCCTGTGTTCTCCGGGGGCCGCTCCGGCAGTATCCCAGACCCACTGGGATGAGGCGGACCATCCAGTCATCGGCCGTCCATCGATGAGGAACTTGTATGCGATCTCGTCTTCGGGATCAATTGCAGTTGCAGTCCATGTCACCCTGGCCCCTGCGACCTCTGGGCTGGCGAGGTCTGATGCAAGGCTCTCCAGGACAGGTGGCAGATTGGGCTCATCAATCGAGAAGTCCGCGTCGATCGAGTCGTCGACCTCCTCGTGCATCCCATCCCTTGCCTGCACTGTGACGCGGTGTTCGCCGGCGAATCCCGTGGTCTCCCAGGCCCACACTGGCGAGGCGGACCATTCCGTCATCGCTCGCCCATCGAGGAGGAACCTGTATGCGACCTCGTCTTCGGAATCGAATGCGTCGGCCCTCCAGTTGATCCTCGTCCCCTCGATCTCGGGGCTTGCAGGGTCTGAAGCAAGTCTCTCCAAGACGGGCGGAATGTTTGCGACTGCGATCTTATAAGTTGCATTCAAGGCGCAATCGTAAATCCCGCCTGTTGAGCGCAACAGGTCCTTGGCCTGGACGGATACGATATGCTCTCCAGGGGCAGCTTTTGCGGTATCCCATGCCCACTCAGGCGAGCCTGACCATACCGTCATCGGTAGCCCATCGAGGAGGAACCTGTAGAGCAGAAGGGCCTCGGGATCCGAGGGAGATGCAGTCCACGTCACCCTCACACCTGGGGCCTGGGGGCTCACATTGTCCGATATAAGCGATTGGATCGAGACCGGCGTGCTCGCCGGAATAAGCTCAAAGTTTGCCCCCATCTCGGAGTCGACCTCCTCGTGCCTTTCATCCCTTGCCTGCACGGTTATCCTATGTTCTCCGGAAAGCCCATCTGTCCTCCAAGTCCAAGAGTTCGATCTCGTCCAGTCGGTTGCCAGCGTTCCGTCTGCGAGGAACCTGAACTCGATTGGGTCCGCAGCGTCGCTTGCGTAAACGGTCCATTTGATTGCGGATCCTGCCTCCTGCGGGCTAGGCAGATCCGGCGTGAGGGCATTGATCTCAGGCGGGCTGTTGGACGCAACGAGCGAAAAGTTTGCCCCCATCTCGGAGTCGTACTCGTCGTGTAGGGCGTCTCTTGCCTGCACGGTTATCCTATGTTCTCCGGAAAGCCCATCTGTCCTCCAAGTCCAAGAGTTCGATCTCGTCCAGTCGGTTGCCGGCGTTCCGTCTGCAAGGAACCTGAACTCGATTGGGTCCGCAGCGTCGCTTGCGTAAACGGTCCATTTGATTGCGGATCCTGCCTCCTGCGGGCTAGGCAGATCCGGCGTGAGGGCATTGATCTCAGGCGGGCTG
>Ga0268281_1000089_pt1 | contig 66305 bp, 60 predicted proteins | sample saktaG_10_FD_190134 | JGI IMG/M metagenome (GOLD analysis project Ga0268281, IMG submission 190134) | Saline water microbial communities from Sakinaw Lake, British Columbia, Canada - sak_2011_5_24_50m | ecosystem: Environmental > Aquatic > Non-marine Saline and Alkaline > Saline ...
AAAACATGCAACCACACACCTGGGCCGACGACTATGATCTGCGTCTCTATCGCAAAAGCATTGAGACCGTCAATAGTCAACTCGAGAGCATGGGCGTTGAACGACTCAAGGCACGCACGAACGAAGGGTTGGAAATCAAGTTGCACGCATCGCTCGTTGCCTTGTTCTGCACCAACGCGGTTCTGAATTAGCAATCAGAGTATTATACAAGATAATGCATAACTTGACAATGTTAAATTGCGGGAGCGTTACGCATTTGGGACAAAACAGTCAACCTACGCCATCTATGATTCGCTCGATTTCAAATGAGATCTGGGCATCTCACGCGGCCTTTGTGGGCATCGGGCAATTATACAAAGTCGCTGTTGTGGCGAATCCGCCTTTTCCCTCAGGCCGCCAATGTTTTCATACAGCGCCATAAGGATTCATGCCGTTTTCTTGTCCCAACCGTGAAACGCTCTCAAAAGCCACCGTGTGTTTGACGCAGGTGGCTTTCACTACTTCTGCATAACGTTGGCCTCAGACCATTCTCTACACCCACTCCCCCAGGGCGCATCTCGAAGCTCACATTCGCATCCAGCACAAAGCGGGTGGCCGCGTATTGATCAACTATCGCTTTGACCTGGCTGAAATGGGTCGGATAGGCTCTCAATAGGGATAGATTACAGGTTTGTCGTGCGCAGTCCCCGTGCCTCCAGTAGACGGATGGCTTCCCAGGAACTGATGTCCAGTTGCTCCGCCAGGTAGCCTAGACTGCACTCACCTTGCTGGAATATCTCGTACAACTCGGCCAACTTTTGTTCGAAGCCTCGTCGCACCAGGTCCTCCAACACCGGCGATGGGTTAGGGACCGCTTCACGCAACAGCCGCTGGCTAATGTCTTCTAGCTGCGGCCTGGCAGGATAATGGGCTACTTCAGACATCTCCGATCTCCAGTCTTCAATATGGTCAGGGTGTGAGGCACAAAGCCGCCCGAAAACCTGTGCTGTGCGGCTTTGACCACACCCTCGGCCAAAGCTCGCCTCCACAACTTGCGCTCGACCAACTCAATAACCATGTCCAGGAACAGGTAGCAAGGGATGCCGCACCGTTGGCTGACCACATAGGCCAGCCGATCATCCGTGACCAGAAAGTCCAGTTCGTCTGCTTGATCCAGAAAGAGGGCAATGCTCTCTTTCTCACCCGACCCCAATCTATAATGGTCCAGCACGTTATCGGGGGGCAGACTCGTCGGGATGACTTCAATACGCCCTTCACCAATGATACGGTCAGTCAGGCGCGCATCCCGGAACATGGCGCGGGCCGCGAGCACTTCCTGGTGAACTGCCATCGGAACGCGCAAGACACATACTTCCAGGACGCTTTCGATGGCTGGGCCGTCTTGGGTCGTAGCCTGGCAACAGGTGATCAAAGCGTTCGTATCAAAGACCAGTTCAAGCATGACTTTTCCTTTCACTGCGCATTATAGCATTAGTCACCGTGAAACACAACTTCCGTCTTTCAACATCCTGCACAACTGTATTTCTTGGCGTCCTTTATTAGTTGATAGGTCGCCGACAGGGTGACACTTGAACAACATCTTCAGCAGGACGTTAAGACGTTAGCGGGTGAATAGCCTCAATCAAGTTGCGCCTCCCGCAAGGCCCGATACTGGCTTTCAAGCAGGCGCAGCATCCCGACTTCCATCCGCCAGTCCGTGAATTCCACCGTCTCTATCAGTTCGAGCGCGTTGAGGCGGCGCTCAAATTCGGCCGAAGTCATGCCGAATTGCTGTTCGAACTCGGCCAGTCGTTTCCGGGTGCGCTCTACGCCGAGAGCGAGCATCCTTTTCTCATTCTCAATGGCTGATTCCACCAGCGGCTTGAGCGTAATTTTGTCGGTGGTTGTAATGGTCAATTGTTGCAACATGGGGTTTCCCCTCCGTAACTCTGTAGCCCCCTTCGGCTGCTGAGCATAGTATATCACGTTTCGGCACGTTTGGCAACAGAAAAGCCACCGTGTGTTTGACGCAGGTGGCTTTCACTACTTCCAAAGAGTGCGGGTTTAAGCAAATGCGATGTAGGGCAGATGATCAATTTCATCGAGTCCCGGTCCTAATCGCTCAACATTGTCAGCGCTTCCGCCACCCGTGCCGCTGTCCTCGGATCCAATGACACAGTGGCCTGGATGTGCGTCAGCACGTCCTGGTCGAAGCGGGCCGCCAACGCTTTTGCCTCCATCGGATACAACTCCAGCGCCAGCAGGAACTGGCCTGGATTGACGATAGCCACGTTCCGGCAACAGCGCATATCCAGCAAGTCGCCATCGCTGCTCACCAGGTAATGAGCTCCTCCCTCCACCGCGCAGGCCAGAAACTTGTCATTGGTTCGACTACGCTCACCACAAGCTTTGGGGTCCCGGCAGGCACCGGATAGGTCCAGAACTCCTGCCACGTGCTCCGAGAAACGTTCCAGCCCTCGCACCAGCTCGTCCAGCGGGGCCGTGGCCAATTGTTGGATGGACGGCCGGGCCAACACGTCAGCCAGTTCGCCCCGCGTGGCCGGAGAAGAAAGCAAGGTGAAAGCACCAGCTCGCCAGTGGGCCACTACCCGGCGCATCAGTTTGCTCTGAGTCAGCACATAACTGACCAGTGAACTGGTGTCAATGACTGCGCGTAGCACGGCTTATCCCCCAGCGGAGGCGACTCCTTCGCGGGCCTGTTCGATGATCGCCAGCACCTCCTCATCACTCAGGCCCACGTTTCGCTCGGCGTTGCGGGCGGCAGTGGCCTCCAGCCACTCGAAGAACACTTCCCGCTCCTGCCGAAACCGCTGGATTCGCCGATACTCGTCCAGATTGATGATAGCCACCTGAGGCCGACCAAAGGTCTCGACGATGTAAGTTTCACCGCGCTCTCGCACCGCCTGTAGGATATCGGTCAACCGTTGCCGCAGATCGGTGGCGCCAATGCTCCGCTCCATAGGGCAATCCTCCTTACAGAATTACAAGGTTTACAAGGATTATAAACCTTGTACACTCTTTTGTCAAACCACGGCCCAAAGTCCCAGATCCTAAGCCTGGAATCACTTGGCCAGGCAACCTGCTAAATCACACCAGCCCAGGACTCATCTCAATGATGCGGTTGCGCATGTAGCTCCCTTTGGACTCTGCATCACGCAGGCCCTCGAAGATGTGCAAGGGCACGTCGTAATAGCGGTAGATACCAGTTCGATGGAAGGCCACCTCCAGAATGCCTTCGGTCTCGTCGTAGCCAAAGGCGCTGATCATGCTGGAGTCGGCATCGTACCAGACTATGCCACTCTTCGGCGGCTCGACGGTGGGCGCTCCCTCGACCTTAACCCCTCCGATCTCCAGTCTTCAATATGGTCAGGGTGTGAGGCACAAAGCCGCCCGAAAACCTGTGCTGTGCAGCTTTGACCACATCCTCGGCCAAAGCTCGCTTCCACAATCAGTCCCCCTCGTACCTGAGGAACCGGATCGCCCGGCTCAGGCCGAAAACGGCGAGCAGAGCCAGAACGAACACCGTCCCGAAACCGATTTCGACCTTGATCCTCAGCGCCAGCTCGCCAAGGAGGACCGCAAGCCCATCCACGATCAGCAGCCGTCGGAGGTGACTCCGCTCCAGGTCTTGCGCATTCTCGACGTATCCAGCGTCCGCCATACCCTGGGCAAAGTGTTCCAGATCCCACGCTGAAAGGGCTGCCACCCAGCCAGGCAGCATCCAATCGTCCGGCACAGCCAGCCAGATGCCGAGGATGGCCCACGAGTGCAAAGAAGATCAGTGCTGTCGAGGCCACCCACCGCCACCCTAGACGCTGGCCAAGCAGCCAGAGCGCTCCGGCAGCCAGGACAAGAAGCGCCCTGTTCCAGGTGTCGTATAGCCCAAAGCCCGCCGCCAGGAGACCCATAGCGAGGACGGTGCTCGCAGGCAAGACCTTTCTCGTCATTTCGCCTCCACCCCCACGGCGCGGTACCACAGCGGCAGACGGCCGAGAGAGGCGTGGACGACCTGATCGAAGGGCCGGTCCACCTGCCAATCCACCGACTGGATGCCAGCCTGCTGCAGCTTGCGCAGCAGCAGCGTGCGCTCCAGGCGGGCGATTCGAGCGGCCAATGCGACGCCTGGTTGCCCCTTCAACGCCTGGGCTTCGAAGCTCACCGCATCGGGGCTAATCACCAGCACCTGATACCCGAGCGCCCGCAGACGAACCAGCATGCGTAAGCCGTCCCAGCACAGCGGGCTGATGAGCACCAGTTGCGACCTGGCGGGGAAGAAGCGGGTCGGAAGGTACTCCAGACTATCGAAGACCAGGCTCTTGCCCGTCTGAGCCTGGTCCAGCGCCTGCAGAATTCGCTCGCGTTGGACCTTGCTGTAGCCAGGGAAGGTCCACTGCAGGAATCCGCCGTACACCAGCAACCCGACGCGGTTGCCGTCGCTCAAGAAGGTCCCCGCCAGCAAGGCCGTGGCGCGCACGGAATACTCGAACAGCGAATCGCTTCTTGAACGTATGTCGGTCCGCTGGCGGGCGTCCAGAATCAACCCCACGTCGGCGATGCGCTCCTGCTCGAATTCATTGGTGAACAGGGTGTGGAGATGGCGCGCACCCAGCCGCCAGTTGATCCAGCGCAGCGGATCGCCCGATTGATACTCCCGCACGCCAAAGAACTCCACGCCGGAGCCCTCCTGGCGGGCGGGGACAGGGCCGGCGCAGGCGCGGGTACGGAGCGGGCGTATCGCCTCCCGTCGCAGCCTCAGTACCTCAGGCATAACCATGATCTGCCCTGGTGCCGAGAGCGTCGCTTTTCGCTGAAAGATGCCCAGGAACTCGCTCGCCGTTGCCTGCGCCCCTCGATACTCATGGCAGCCGCGCTTCCCGCGCACCGTGTACTCCAACTCAATCGTCCCACCGGCCGGGAGCGAGGCGAGTACTCGTCGTTCCCCATCCACCAGCTCCAGCGACGCGGGGATCACGTCTTCTATCAGTATCCGCTCAGTCCGTGTCATTGCGAGTCTTCCATGGCGCGGTGTGCCATCCGTAGGGGACAGAAACTTCCCCTCACCCTAACCCTCTCCCTGCGAGGGAGAGGAGACTCACTCCCTCGCCCCGTTGGGGAGAGGGCGGGGGTGAGGGGAAGTTTCTGAGTAGGAACGTTTCTTGCAACGCCTGTCCTGAGCTTGTCGAAGGGAAGCAATCTCCTCCTTAATGGGCTTACTCTTTGGCGCTGTAGACGCCAGAGAAGCCAAACGGCGCCCACGACGAGCGCAGCGATGAGCAGGGCAAGGACAAGGTTGGCCACGACGATGAGCCACTGGGGTGGGGTGGCGACGAACTCGGGAGTGAGTGCTTCGGGAAATCCCTCGGCCAATGATTCCAGGGGTTGCGCTTCCTCTGCTCGTCTGAGGAAATCGGGCGACGAGCGCATCAGCAGGAGGAGCAAGAGCATCCACAACTTATGTTCTGGGTGTCAAATGTTGGAGCCAGCCTATCGCCCAGGCGCGTACGTCAGTGTTGCTCTTGTCTCAAAACATCAGCAACCAGCCTGTGTAGGCTGGTTGCTGAGACGCCATTCCCTTGAAGTGTAGAACTGGAGTCTGGCGAATTTTTATCCTGCCATATCTTGCGGAATCTGCTCGATTGTCCCCAAGATGTGGGTTCGTAGTTGCCACTTCAGTGGCTTTTGCCCCGCCACCAACGACTGAAGTCGTCACTACGAACCAAAAACGCCAGTCGCACTCTAACTTTCATCAACGCGGATAGGCAACCTCGCTTTCCCACGCAGGTAGAGCGGGATCCGCTCCGGCGGTGCCTCGGCCGTAACCTAGTGACCGCCGTCGAAGGTCTCGTCTGTCCAGGCATTGGTCCAGGCTTCGCCGTGAGCGCTCAGCCGAACGGTCGTCCCACCAGGCAGGTAGACCTCACGGCTGCGAGCGCCCTCGTAGAGCACCGGGGCGACCCGGCGGCCGAATTGCTCGGGTGCAGTGCCGCTCTACGCATCCTGGCTGTCGAGAAAAGTTATTACGTCACGGTGAACACCGCGCTGACCGGCTGTGGGGCGCCCAGCGCCACGCCGCGCACGCCCGGCGAACAACCGCCGACGGTCAGACGGAATTGCCCCGGTTCCAATCTTTGCATACCTTCGTCGTCGAACAGCATCATCATCTCCGGCGAGATAGTGAACTCGATGGTCTTGCTCTCGCCCGGCGCGAGCCGCACGCGCTGAAAGCCAATCAGACTGTGGATGGGCACGGGGACGGAAGCCTCCAGGTCGCTCAGGTACACCTGTGCCACTTCTTCGGCCTCGACCGCTCGGCTGAGCGTTCGCGGCGAAGCCTGGCCTGTATTGGTCAGCGTGAAGCGGATCGGCAGAGCCTCGCCCGCCTTGACGGTCTCCTTCGCCAGCGTCAGGCCGCTGTAGGCGAACTGCGTGTAACTCAGGCCAAACCCGAAGGGGTACAGCGGCTCAGCAGTGCTGTAGCGGTACGTGCGTCCGGCCATATTGTAATCCTCGAACGGCGGGAGGTCGTCGAGCGACCTGGGGAAGGTCAGCGGCAGTTTGCCAGAGGGTACGGCCTGGCCAAACAGCACGTCCGCCACAGCCTGGCCGCCCTCCTGGCCCGGATACCAAACGAACACCACCGCTTGCACCAGGTCAGCCAAGTCGCCCAGCGCGATGGGGCTGCCGCCCGTGAGCACGAGCACGATCTTGGTGCCTCTGGCGGCTATTTCCCTGATGTAAGCCGCCTGACTATCGGGCAGCGTGATGTCGGAGCGGTCGCCCTCCTGTGTGGAGAGAATGGATGCGCCTTGCTCGCCCTCCATCAGCGGTGACGTGCCCATGCAGGCGATGGTCAGGTCGCTTCCCGCGGCCATGAAGGGCGCCCAGCTCATGGGGATGGCGTTGGGTGCGGTCAACTGGCAGCCGGGATGGTATTCGACCCTGATGCCTTCCGGGACACAGCCGACGATTCCTTCCAGAAGGGTCGTCAACGAGGCATTCAGGCCAAAGTAGTTGCCCAGCAGGACGTCCACGTTGGCCGCGGTAGGTCCGGTGATGAAGATGCTGCGCACCTGGTCGCCGATGGGCAGGACGTTATCCTTGTTCTTCAAGAGCACTACTGACTTAACCGCCGCTTCGCAAGCCAGTTGGCGGTGCGCCTCGCAGCCGACCACGCTCATCGGGATGGAGGCATACGGCACTTCCGAAGGCGGATCGAACATGCCGAGTTTGAAGCGCGTGGTCAGCGTGCGCGCCAGCGAGCGATCAATGTCGGCCTCGGTGATCAGGCCGCGCTCTACGGCCTCGCCCAGGTAGGCGTAGGTCGCGCCGCACTCGATGTCGCAACCAGCCTTGAGCGCCAGGGCCGCGCTTTCAGTAGCGTCCTGGGTGACTTGATGGTTGGTGTGGAAGTCAGCCAGCGCCCAGCAGTCGGAGACGACGTGACCCTGGAAGTCCCACTGCCCGCGCAGGATTTCACCCAGGAGCAGTTGGCTGGCGCAGCACGGCTCGCCGAGCAAGCGGTTGTAGGCGCCCATCACTGCTTCCACTTTGGCCTCGGTGACGAGTTTCTTGAACGCGGGCAGGTAGGTGGCGTACAGGTCGCGCCTGGAGACAACGGCGTTGAAGGCGTGGCGATCTTTCTCCGGCCCGCTGTGGACGGCGTAGTGTTTGGCGCAGGCGGCAACCTTCATGTACTTGGGATGGTCGCCCTGCAGGCCGCGCACGAAGGCCGCGCCCATCTCGCCGCTCAGGAAGGGGTCTTCGCCCCACGTCTCCTGGCCACGCCCCCAGCGTGGGTCGCGGAAGATGTTGACGTTGGGCGACCAGAAGGTCAAGCCGAAGTACTGTTGGTGGATGCCCTTGCGCAGCGCGTCGTGGTGCTTGGCCCGCGCCTCGTCAGAGATGGCCGTCGCGACTCTATATATCAGGTCGGTGCCCCAGGTGGCGGCCAGGCCGATGGCCTGCGGGAAGACCGTGGCCGCCCCAGCCCGGCCTACGCCGTGCAGGCATTCGCCCCACCAGTTGTAGGCCGGGATGCCCAGCCGCTCGATGGCTGGGGCGTCATAGACCATCTGCGAGACCTTTTCTTCGAGGGTCATGCAAGAGACCAAGTCGCGTACACGTTCTTGCAGGGTTAACGTCGTACCTTTGTCCACAGGTTACACCTCCAGATGTCGATGATTTACATCACATCAATCCCAATATATTCGAACCAATCGAAATCGGCGTTGTTCGTACTTGGCTGCCCATTGCTGCTGGCATACATGGCTACGTAGGCTCCTACAAAGCCACCCGCAACGGGCGTGCTCAGAATTCGCCCATCTACAGCTTCAGCAACAGGAAGCCACTTGTCTGGTTCGCTGGCGACATAGAAGCTGTACGCCTGCTCATGGGCTTCCACTTTTAGATACAATCGGCCAGCCCCAATGGGCTGCTCGGCCATGATTTCTTCTGCGCCATGGGCCCGTTTTATCAGGCGGACGACAGCTTTGGTTCCCAACGTGACAACCAAACAAAAGTGGAAATCGTTGTTCTGAACAAGAGCGAGACCGGCGCACTCGTGCGCGGTCTGCGGCTCGAATTCGAGGGCTGTCTGCGCCGCAAAGTGAATGTGCTGCTGCCTGCGCCCGACGAAACTTGGAGATGTGTGCTCCGCGAGTCGCTCGGGCCGCAGCCACAACCGCAGGTAGCCAGGTCGTTCACTCAAGCTCCAGAATTCATCGCGTGGGGTGCGCAAGAGGTTCCATTGAGGAGCAAGAACCGACTGGTCAAAGTGATCACAGGCCGAAGCAGCGAGCCAGCGGCATTCAGGCAGGTCAGGAACCGGGTATGAAAACTCGATTCGCCCGGTCCCAGGGCTTACGATCGGCCAGCCACTCTCCCAACGCACTGGGGCCAGGAAGGTTTCCCGGCCAAGATTATAAAAGTACCCACCGTAAGGCCGCATGGCCAGCAACACCATCCACCACTCACCTGTCTGCGTTTCGACCAGATCGGCATGGCCGGTGCCCACAATCGGATAGTCCAGCCCCAGGTGGCGGTGGGTCAAGATCGGATTGCCGGGGTTTGCCTCATACGGCCCGGTAACCACAGTGCTGCGCGCGATGGTCACCGCATGATGGTGTCCCGTCCCGCCCTCAGCAATCATCAGGTAATAGTAGTCCCGTATTTTGTATATGTGGGGCGCTTCAGCCCATACCGCCCCTTTTGCTGCTCCGTCCCAAAGGACCCGTGGCTCCCCTACCAGGCACATGTCTTCAAGGTCCAATTCCTGAAGCCAGATTTCGGTGTGCCCTTTGTATTGGCCATGAGTAGCCATACGATTGCCGACATACCAGACGCGCCCATCATCGTCAAAGAACAGGGATGGGTCTATCCCTGGAGCATTCTCCAGCCAGGAAGGCTCCGACCAAGGCCCGGCCGGATCCGTGGCGGTGACGATGAAATTACCCGCTTTCGTCTTTCCATCTACCAGGGTGTTGATCACGTAAAACACACCCTGCGAAAAGCGGATGGTCGGCGCGTACAGACCGCCAGAGGGACGTATGTTGTCGAGGGGCAATTGTGACGGACGATCCAAGACATGTCCTATTTGGCGCCAATGAACCAGATCACGGCTGTGGAAAACCGGCAATCCAGGAAAGTATTCGAATGTTGATGTAACCAGATAGAAATCGTCTCCAACCCGGCAAATCGATGGGTCCGGATAAAAACCTGGCAGGATAGGGTTACGAAAAGTTCTGGTCATTGTGCTATCACACCTCCACGTGGATTGGCTCATGAAACTTCATCGTCTAAAGTTTCCTCTGTCCCGCTGTACAAGTGGCACTTGACGAACACGTCGTCAACGTAGACATCCGCTGGTACTTCCTGTTTGCACATATCCATAACCAGAGGACACCTTCCTGCAAATCTGCAACCTGCTCTCAGGTATTCTTCGTATTCTATGTCAGCAAGTGTGACCGTCTTGTCCCATCGTTTTTTGGGATCCGCTTCGGGGATGGACTCTCGAAGCAATCTGGTGTATGGATGTTTGGGGTGCATCAACACCTTCTCCACCACCCCCATTTCAACAATGTTCCCTCTGAACATGATAGCGATTCGATCGCTCACGTAATAGGCGGTCGCCAGATCGTGGGTAATGTATAGCACACTCATGCCAAACTCTTCTTTGAGCGTTTTGAGCAGATTCACGATCGACATTCGCAAGGAAGCATCAACCATCGAAACGGGTTCATCCGCGATCAGGAGAGTTGGGTTTGTCAGCAAGGCCCTGGCTATGGAAATCCTCTGCAGTTGCCCTCCGGAGAACTCACTGGGGTACTTGCCAGAGAACTCCTCGTATGAAAGACCTATCGCCTTCAGTTTCTGAGCAATCAATCCAATGGCCTCTTTCTTATTCCTGGCTAGCTTGTAATTCTGGATCGTCTCAAAGAAATACCGATCGACTGTTCTCAAGGGGTTGAATGTCGCGAAGGGGTCCTGGAAAATCGCTTGTATGCCCTCAGTGAACCACACCTTTTCGTTTTTCGCGTCTCTCTTGCCTTCATGTACAATAGCGCCTGAGGTTGGTTCCTCGAAGCCCAGAATCATTCTGGCAGCAGTTGTTTTCCCGCAGCCGCTCTCACCGGCCAGGGCGAAGATCTCCGCCGGCTTGATGTAAAACGACACATTGTCGGTTGCCGTTATCCTGATCCTGGAGATCATGCTCCCCAAGGAGAAAACTTTGGTCAGATGATGGACTTCAAGAAGCTTCTCCATCTTCTCCTTCTCCGACTAACCAGCAGGCAACTTTGTGGTGGGTATGCAGGTCAATGAAGCTCGGCATCTGTTTGGTACAGATACCTGAAACGTAGGGACACCTTGGGTGGAAGGGGCAACCGCTGGGGAGATTTATAAGAGAAGGCGGACTTCCAGGTACACTCTCCCGGATCGTTTTGTCCCCAAACTTCGGCAGAGAGTTGATCAAATACCTGGTGTAGGGATGGAGAGGGTCGCCGAAAATTTCCTCGGTTGTCGCCTCTTCGACCATCTTTCCGGCGTACATGATACCGATCCGATCGGCGATGTTAGCCTGAACGCCCATGTCGTGCGTTACCAGGATGATTGTGTTTTTCAGTTTTTCTTGAATATCCTTTAGAAGCTGCACGACTCCCCTCTGGACAACGACGTCGAGTGCCGTGGTGGGCTCATCGGCGATGATGATCCGGGGCTTCAGAAGCGCCGCCAGGGCGATCGTAACCCGTTGTCTCATTCCACCGGACAACTGGTGTGGATAAGCATCCAGGATCTTCCGCGGCAGTCCCAACTCCGTAATATGTCTCTTGGCGATCTCGAAGGCTGCCTCTCTCGTCTTTCCGCTCACGTGGCTCACGATGAAATCCCGGTAGGTCTCTTTCAGCTTCATCACGGGGTTGAGAACGCTCATCGAACCCTGCGGAACGTAGGAAACATACTCCCAGCGCAGCCTTCTCCTGTCCTCTGCGCTGAGAGAAGAGACATCAACCTCCTCACTGTTCACGCGGTAGTAGACCTTCCCTCCCATCAGCCTCAACGGAGGCTCAATGGCGGCAACGAGCGCTTTCAGAAGTGTCGTCTTCCCGCACCCACTTTCGCCGGTGATCCCGTAGATTTCGTTCTCCCGGATCTCGAGATCGACCCCGTTGACCGCTTTCACCACCTTTTGGTTCCCGAGAACGTCGAGCACATAGAAGGCTTTCAACTGTTCAGTCCTGAGTATCGTCTTGTTCATAGCTCCCTCACTGCGCCCCGACACGTTGGATCCGTGTTCTGGGGTCCAGGTATTCGCTGATGCCGACCGAGAGCCAGTACAAGGCCACAAACAGTAAAACCGACAGGGTGACGGGTGTCAATACCCACCACCAGCGCCCGAGCAGGATCGCCTGATAGTTGATCGCCCAGTAGAGCATCGTCCCGAGCGTCGGGATGTTCATGTTTACCAGGCCAAGAATAGCGAGTGTGATCTCCAACCCAATCGCCCAGGCCATGTTGTTGATCAGGGTGGAGAACACCAGGGGCGTAGCGTAGGGCATGTACTCGTTCAGCACGAGGCGCAGAGTGCCTGTTCCAGAGAGAATAGCCGTCTGAGTGAACTCCCGTTCACGTAAGCTCAATATCAGCGACCGGATCACCCGTGCATCCCAGGCCCATCCGAAGAACGCCAGCAGCAGCCCCAATGTCACGAGATTCATCTTGTCTCGCACCAACATCGCCATCATAACGATGATGAGGAACAACGGTATCACCAGCAGGCTGTCGCTGATGAACATCAGGACTCTGTCCGTGCCTCTTCCCCTGTAGCCGGCAACCATCCCGATCAAAACAGCGATGACCCTCGAAACCGTTCCCGCAATCACCGAGATGATCAGCGAGTTGCGCACAGCGAATGTCGCTTGCCAGAAGACGTCTTGCCCATTGGAATCGGTTCCCAATAGGTTGGTCCACGATGGCTTTAGATCCCTCGGAACGACCATCCATAAGGTCGGGTCGTAGGGCGAGAAGGCGGAGAGGGTCGCGAGAATGAGCAACATGCACAGAACGCAAAAACTCAACGCAAACCTGTAATCCTTGAAAAGATCTCTGAGTACTCTCACGATGTCCGCGCTCCTTACATGTATCTGATCCTCGGATCGAAGAGGGGATACAGCAGATCAATGACGAGAATCGCCGTCGTGATGGCCATGATCGAAATAACCGTGATTCCCATGATCAGATTATAGTCTCCGGTGACGATGGCGTTGTAAAGCAGTCCACCGAGTCCGGGGTAGGAGTAGACAATCTCCGTGATCAGTGCCCCGCTGAAAATCTGTCCGAGCGACAGCGCAAGCCCCGTGATCTGCGGAAGCATCGCGTTCCGGATCACGTACCTCGACACAATCCTCCCTTCTTTGACGCCACCGAGTTTGGCGTATTGAACGAAATCTTCGGCGTTGACGTTCTGCACGATCAGCTTCATCGTCTGGAAGTTGATCGCCCCGCCGAGGATGGTAAGCGACAGGGCTGGAAGGAACGAGTGCCTGAGCACATCCTTTATGAAAGGCCAATTGAAGGCAACCTTTCTCCCAATGTCGGTCCCACCGGAAACCGGGAACCACCTGACGACGTAGGCCAACAGAAGAAGAAGCGCAAAGGCAAAGATGTAGTAAGGCAGCGGTCGGACGATCATGGCCACGGTGTCGAGGGCCCGCGACCAGCGCTTGCGGGAGAAGTAGCCGGCCAACCCTCCGATGATGTTCCCGATTGTCCAGGAGAGGAACGTCGTTGACAGCAACAGACCCCCGGTCCACGGAAGTGCTGTTCCGACCAGCTTGCTCACCGGCGTGGGAAACTGAAAGAAAGAGACCCCGAAGTCCGCATGGAACAACCTCTGCCAGAACTCGCCGTACTGCTGGAGCATCGATCCTTCGAGTCCGTACATCTTGGTAAGATCCGCGATAATGTCATCCATTGTACCAGGGTCCAGCGTTGAGCCCCGCGCTTGTAGCGCCGCAATCGTTTTCACGACAGGATCATTAGGCAGGAAACGGGGAATAAAGAACACGGCCGTGATCCCCAGGAAGATGACCAGAAAATACTGAATAAGCCGTGGAATGAGATACCGTCTTATGAACGTCAACGCTGTTTTCTCCTCTGCTTCTCCATCCGTTGTTAAAGAATTTCCCCGGGCGGGCTCTGTCACCCGCCCGGGGAAATTGGATCGAAGTCTGTTACGAACTATTTCCCGGTTGGCTCCAGGAACGGCGTCATGTACTTGAAGGGGCCCCAGTGCGTATAGGGCTGGGTGTAGGGATTTTCACTACCGGGCCAGTTGGTCCAGTAGTACTGGTCCCATCCGACAAACCCGATATACCCGAACGTCGGAATGCCCGGCATCTCCGTGACAGCGACCTTGAGACCCTCGATGCCGACCGCGATCACCGCTTCGGCGTCGGCGGGGTCGGTCTCGCGCAGCTTCTTAATCACGGCGTCCATCTCCGGGCTCGACCAACGACCCGGGTGCCCAGCGGCTACCTCTCCAATCGGCCTGATGTACGCGGAGTTCCAATGGTCGAGCACGCGATACAGGTCAGGGCCAGCACCCCATGGCTCCTGAGCCGGCCAGTCGCTTGAAACCTCAAAGTCACCGGTGTTGTACAGATCTGCCCGCGCTTCCGTCGGGTAGGGTTGCGCGTCGATGCCGAATTTCTTCCACTGCTGGGCCGCGGCTACGGCATTTCTCGATCCCATATCTGTTGTCAGGTCCGTATCGGTCAGAATCTCGATCTTCCAGGGGGTACCGTCCGGCAGGAGCCACATACCGTCCGCGTCCCTCGAGAAGCCGTTCTTCAGGAGCAGCTTCTCGGCAACATCGGGCGCGTACTTGTACCAACCGAGTCCGAACGCCTGATCCTGGGCAGCAGGATCATCCGAGACGACATAGCCCCGTCCTTTTGCGTATTCGACAATTCGCTGCGGTGCATCTGGATCATATGGCTTGAACGTCTCGCCGTTGCCCAGGTCCAGCGTAAAGTCGGCCAACCACGGCTCCATCGGTGCAATGAAGTTTTCGGGGTAGGAACCGAGCGACGGAATGTGGACCGGGCTCAATGCCCCAGTACCGTCAACGGCTACCCCCACGTACTCGGCAATATCAATTGCCAGCACGAGCGCCCAGCGGACTTCGCGGTTGTCGTACGGTGCTATGGTGAGGTTGAAGGCTATTCCGGTGATACACGGGTCGTTGTTCACAACCCAGGGGAAGGTCGGCTGATAGGCCCTGGAGGTGTCGGACTGCGCCAGCACGGCCTTGAGCCCATCCGACGAGAGATTCACGACGTCGGCCTGGTGAGTCAATTGGGCGAGGATCTTGGCGCCTTCATTGGCAAAGTATTGGTATACGATGTACTTGGGCTTCGGCTCGCCGTAGAGGATCCCCGTCGGGCTCTTGTCCCAATCCTCCCTCTTCTCCCAGATGGTCCAGAACCCGGCCTCGTCGTAGCTGTGCAGCTTGTACGGCCCAGTACCGACGAATGGATTGAACTCGAACGTGACCGGATCTTCCACCCCTTCAAAGATGTGCTTTGGCATGATCCACGTGCAGCCCCAACGATCGAGGAACGTCGTGTGGAACCGCGAGTTCGGCTGCTTTAGCTCGAGCACGACCGTGTAGTCGTCGGGAGCGGATACGGTGGCGACGTCGTTGGCGAAGAGGGGGTGAGCGTTGAAGCCCTCATACTTCATGAGCGCCTCAACCGTGAAGACCACGTCAGCCGACGTGAATGGCACACCGTCATCCCACGCGACGCCCTCACGGAGAGGAATCTCCAGGGTTGTGAAGTCGTCATTGTATATTGGGTCTCCTGCGGCCAGCCCATTGACGATCTCGCCCGTGGCAAAGTCAACAGTCCACAGCGGCTCGTTCGCCAGGGTCTGCGTTCCGCGATCTCGCCACTTCCAACCAACCCACTCGTTGAAGTTGCCGGGAGATCCAACGCGTCCGGTGAGGATATCAACGATCAGCGTCTCGCTTCTGGGCAGAACGCCAAGCACATCGGGCGCTTCTACTTTTTTCACTGGGACAGGCGTGGCCGTCACGACGACCTCCTTCTCGACGACGACCTGCTTCTCCACCTCGACGGTGACCGGCACCTCTTTCTCGACGACCACCTCTTTCTCGATGAACTCAGGGGTGGGCGCGGCACAGGCAGCCAGCACCGCCAGAGCAACCAACAATACTATTAGCTTTTTCATTTTCCCTTCCTCCTTTTTTTGTTCTGATTTTGGACCTGCTAACGATTAGGGTCATATAGCCTTAGTTCGATAGCCACCTCCTTTCCGACTTCGGCGATGGTGCTCATGTCCACTCAACGCACGAAGAACATCATCGGCGATGAGCCGGCCAGTGAGACGGTGCTTCTCAAGTAGCTCGTCCGCCAGACCCGACTCGCCGAACTCGTCGCGCACGCCCAGGCGCAGCAGCGGCGGCGCGTTGGCGATCCCAGAGACACATTCGGCGACGGCGCCGCCCAGCCCGCCGATGACGCTATGCTCCTCCACGCTCACCAGCAGTCCCACCTCGCCTGCCACCTGTCGCACCGCCGCCTCGTCCAGCGGCTTGATCGTCGAGACGTTGACCACGCGCGCCTCGATTCGGTCTCGCGCCAGCAGTTCTGCCGCCTCCAACGCTTTGCACACCGTATGGCCCGTGGCAAAAATGGCGACGTCTCCACCGTCTCGCAGCGTCGTCGCCTTGCCAATCTCGAAGTGGTATCCCTCGTCGAGCAAGCGTGGGACCGGGTAACGGCCCAGGCGCATATAGACCGGGCCGGGCCAGTCAGCAATGGCAAACGTCGCTTGCCTCGTCTCCACATCGTCCGCTGGCGAAACGACGGCCATGTTGGGCAGAATCCGCATGAGGGCTATGTCTTCCAGCGCCTGGTGGCTGGCACCGTCAGTGCCCTGCGTCAAACCCGCGCTGGAGCCGATCAGCTTCACCGGCAGCGAGGGATAAGCGATCTGAGTGCGGATCGGCAGGTAACAGACGCTGGTGATGAACATGGCAAAGCTGTTGCAATAGGGGATCAGGCCCGTCGCAGCCATGCCGGCGGCCATGCTCACCATATCGGCTTCGGAGATGCCCACGTCAATGAAGCGCTCAGGAAACGCGTCTCGGAACAGCACGGTGCGCGTCGATTTGTAGAGATCGGCATCCAGCACGACGACCTCCGGCCGTTGCGAACCGAGCTCGAGCAGTGCCTCTCCATAGGCATATCGCGTCTCTGTCGGTTCAGGCATCTCACCTATCCTCTGTCATAGCAAACGCAGCCTGCACCTCGCCGAGCGCGCGCCCGAACTGCTCCTCGTTCAAGGGAGCGTTGTGGAACTGCGGCTGCCCCTCCAGGAAGGAAACACCCTTTCCTTTCACCGTGTTGGCGATAATGACGGCCGGTTGCTGCGTCTGCTCGTCGGCCCAGTCCAGCGCGTCGCAGATCGCGGCCATGTCGTGGCCGTTGATCTCACAAGCAGCCCACCCGAAGCTGACCCAGCGTTCCCGAAGCGGATCGAGCAACTTGGCGCATCTGGTCTCATCCATCGCCTTCAGGCGGTTGCGGTCTACGATGGCCACGACGTTGCCCAGACAATGGGTCGCCGCCGTCATCGCTGCCTCCCAGACCTGTCCCTCCTGCAGCTCGCCGTCACCCAGGAGACAGTAGACGTTGTACGAGAGGCCCCGGATGCGAGCGGCCAGCGCTATGCCGTTGGCATAAGATAGCCCTTCCCCCAGGGCGCCGGTACAGCCCTCCAGGCCCGGCGTCTCGTGCATGGCTGGGTGGCCCTGAAGGCGGCTGCCCAACTGCTTCAGCGTCGCCAGTTCCTCCAATGGAAAGACACCCAGCATGGCCAGCGCCACGTACTGCGCGGGCACCGAGTGGCCCTTGCTCATCACAAATCGGTCGCGTTCAGACCAGTCAGGGTCGTGGGGGTCGTAGCGCATCTTGTAGAAGTAGAGCGCCGTGACGATGTCGGCGACAGAGAGCGAGCCGCCAAAGTGGTGTGTCTTGTTTGGCCCCATCATAGTGATGATGTGCCAGCGCAACTCGGCCACCTTGCTGCGCAGCTCGGCGAGTCTGTCTGGTGAAACCGTCATCCCACTCTCTCGGTCCCTTGCGTAGCGATTACACTACCACAGCATCGGCGCATCTGTCCCCCTAGCAGCCTGTCGTAGAGGGCGTGCTCCCAGACTTCGGAAGTCTTGATCTGAGAACTCTTAGTGCATCAACTACCTGAAAGCGACTGAAATCCCTGCAAGCTTGAGTTACTATGGAGACTTCCGAAGTCTTCTCCGACAAGCTCCTAGACTGCCGTCCATCCGCCATCCACTACCAGCGTGTGGCCAGTGACAAAGTCGGACGCCGGGCTGGCCAAAAAGACCACGGCACCAGCGACTTCCTCTGGCTCGGCCACGCGTCCCAGAGGAATGCGGCGGACGATGTCTTCACGCACGTCCTTGTCCTGTAGCAGGGCCTCGACGAGCGGGGTTCTCACGTACGTGGGCGCGACGGCGTTCACGTTGATGCCGTATGGCGCCCACTCGAGCGCCAGTACGCGGGTGAGATTGACGACTGCCGCCTTCGTCGCACAGTAGACGGCGCGCTGCTGGTCACCCACCAGTCCCATCTGCGAGGCAACGTTGATGATCTTTCCCCCCTGTCCCCGCTCGATCATGTGCCGCCCCACGGCCTGGGAGCAGAAAAAGACACCCTTCTGGTTGACACTCACGATGCGATCCCAGGCATCCTCCGTGACGTCTACGGCGAACTGGCGGATGTTTATGCCGGCGTTGTTGACCAGGATGTCGATGTGACCCCATTCGTCCACGACCTGCTCTACCATCGCCCTGATGGAAGAGATCTGGACCACGTCGAGCGAAACCACCAGCGCGCGACGCCCGGTCGCTCGCACCTCCGCTGCTGTTTCTTCAGCGTCACGCTCTCTGCCGGGCAGCTCTGTGACGACCACGTCTGCGCCGGCGTGCGCCAGGGCCGTGGAGAACGTCCGCCCCATGCCACGCCCAGCCCCGGTAATGATGACAACCCGGTCCTCCAGTCGGAATGTGGGAAATCTCGTTTCATTCACCTCCTGGGGAGCAGCATGACTGCCGGAGTACGAGTTCTGTCGGTAATTCCACGCGCTCGATGGGGCGCTGTGGATCCTCGATGTATTCCAGCAACATGCGCGTTGCGATGCGGCCCATCTCTTCCAAAGGCTGTCGCACCGTGGTCAGAGGGGGGTGGACGCGGGCAGCCTGGGGAATGTCGTCAAAGCCCACAACCGATACACCTTCGGGAATGTGCAGATTGTGCTCGCGTACGGCCTCCATCACGCCAAAAGCCGATACGTCGTTGGAGGCAAAGATGGCGGTGGGGGGGTGGGGTAGCTCTAGCAATGCACTGGCTCCGGTGTAGCCCAAAGGTTGAAAGAAGTTTCCCTCGCGCACCAGTTCTGGGTCGAAGGCGGCCCCATGATCTGCTAACGCGGCTTTGTATCCCTCCAAACGATCTTGAGCGCATCTCTGATCCATCGTGCCAGTGATAAACCCAATACGTTGATGCCCCAGTTCAGCCAGGTACTTCGTGGCGTCGTATGCACCCTGCCGATTTGCAGCCGCGACGGCCGGGGTCTCTTCATCGAGGCCTCGGTGATCAATCAGAACGTGGGGGAAGCGATACTGGCGCAGCGTCTCCAGATAGGCCCCTGGATTGCGTGGCAGGACAAGCAGCAACCCATCTGCTAAACCCCGGGTGAGCGTGGCCACGTGAGCCGATTCCTTTGTCTTGTGCCGGTGGGTGGTATAGAGCAATAGCTCGTATTGAGCAGAGGCCAGCTCTGCATCAATGCCTCGTATGATCTCCCCAATGTAGCTGGTGCCTACGTCGTGGACCAGCAGTCCAATTACTTGAGAGCGTCCGCCCGCCAGGCTCCGCGCTCGTTGGTCCACCACGTAACCCAGGCGTGTCATTGCCAGCAGGACACGCTCTCGCGTTTTCGGCTTGACATTCTCTTTGCTGTTGATCACCCGGGAGACAGTGGCGTAGGAAACGCCGGCTGCGCGCGCGACGTCAATGATGGTCACATTGCTAGAGTTCTTCTTCACGGGGACTCCTCTTCAGTAAATGCAAACGTTCACACTCTTTTCGTTATTGGGGCGATATTAGAGCTGTTCCAGGCAGGATCACGGGGTGAAAACGTTCACCGACGGGGGTTAGCGTGGTTTCTGCGCGCTAAAATGCGTTTTGTGAACGCTTGCAATAATAATTTTACCATATTGTGAGGCCTTTGTCAAATTCTTGTGAACGCTTGCAAAGGCAGTGTGGGGTGATCCACGGTACGTACAGCACGGATAGGCAACCTGGCCTCTCCACGCAGGTAGAGCGGAATGCGTTCCAACGGTGCGTCTGCCGTGACCCACTGACCACCGTCGAAGGTCTCGTCCGTCCAGGCATCGGTCCAGGTCGTCCCTCCAGGCAGGTAGACCTCACGGCTGCGAGCGCCCTCGTAGAGCACCGGGGCGACCAGCAGGCCTGGCCCGAACATGAATTGATCCTCCACGGCCCAACTGCCCTTGTCCTCGGGAAAGTCGAAGAAGAGGGGGCGCATCGGCGGGACACCTTTCTCGTGGGCCAGGCGCATCTGTTCCATGATGTAAGGCCGCAGCCGCTCGCGCAGGAACAGCAGTTCCTTGATGATCCCGTAGGCCTCGTCACCGAAGGACCACACCTCGTTGGGGCCGCCGGTGTGCAAACCACTGGTCGGCAGCCGGAAGCCGTGTAGGCGGAACAGCGGGCAGAAGACGCCGTACTGGAACCAGCGCACGATGAGTTCACGGAAGTAGGGCGACTCAGGGTCGCCGCCGAGGAAGCCACCGATGTCCGTGGTCCACCAGGGAATGCCGCTCAGGCCGATGTTCAGCCCGGCGCGAGCCTGGGCCTGCAGCGCCTCGAACGTAGACTGGATGTCGCCAGACCAGACAGCAGCCGCATACCGCTGGCTCCCGGCCCACGCCGACCGGCAGAGAGTGATGATTTCTTCTTCCCCCTCGGCACGCATGCCCTCGTAGAAAGCGCGCTCGTGCATCAGGGGGTAGATATTCCCCACCGCAGCCCCATTGCCGATGTGGTAGCGCAGATTCCCGGCGTCTTCGTGACGAGTCTCTGGCTCGCAAGCATCCAGCCACCAAACCTTGATCCCGTGTTGGTAGTAACCCTCACGGACTCGCTCCCAGATGAAGCGCCGCGCTTCGGGATGGGTGGGATCGTAGTAGTGCATGTAGACAGGGCTCTCGAACCCGGTATCTGTGAAGAGCATGATCGCCGCCACGCCGCGCTCGGTACGGAGCAGCAACCCGCGTCGCTGCATCTCCTCGAAGTTGGCGCTGGCAGGGTTGACGGTGGGCCAGATGGAGACCATCACCCTGACCCCCATCTCCTCCAACTCGCGCACCATTCCCGCCGGGTCCGGCCAGCATTCAGGATCGAACTGCCACTCGCCCTGCATCGTCCAGTGGAAGAAGTCTACGACGATGACCGAGAGAGGCAGGCCACGACGCTTGTACTCGCGGGCCACGGAGAGCAACTCCTCCTGCGTGCGGTAGCGTAACTTGCACTGCCAGAAACCCGCGGCCCACTCAGGCAAGAGCGGCACGTGGCCGGTAGCGTCGGCGTAGCGGGCCATGATCTCCGCCGGCGTGTCGCCTACCGTAACCCAGTAATCTATCTGTGGTGTAGCCTCGGCAACCCAGCGGGTCTGAGCCTGGCTCAGTTCCACCCGCCCCACGGCCGGATTGTTCCACAGGAAGCCATACCCCCGGCTCGATAGCAGAAAGGGAATGCAGACCTCGCTGTTGTATTGAAGCAGATCAATCACCGCGCCCTTCTGATCCAGCAAACCATGCTGGTGCTGGCCCAGCCCGTAGATCCGCTCGTCGTCGTAGGCCTTGAACCGCACCTGGACCTGGAAAAGGTCGCCCCCCACGGGCTTGAACTGCCGCGCCGGCGGCCGGGGGAAATGCGACGGCGACTCGGCCAGGAGCTCAGCGCCAGTGGCAGTATTGAGGACGCGGATTGCCGTCTGGGGACCGGTATCGGCTCGGCCCCCGCCTGGACGGACTTCGGCGGAAATTGCGCCATTGCGGATGACGGCACGCTCCTCGCCGATCTCAATCTGTGCTTGTGCAGGGATGGGATCCAGCAGCCCGCCCGGCAGGTCTTCCAGGATCTCCGCCGCTGCCGTGGCCCGCACCCGCAGGCTATCGGGGCCCCACGGTTCAATCCGCACGGTCTCGTGGTACTTTTCCCATAATAAGGAATTTTTCTCCTGACGAAAGTTTTTCATAGAAACATCTCCTTTGCTTTCTGGATAGTGTAGGTTCCCCCCTCACACGTTCACTGGCCTGGCGCACCGGCGTCCCGTCGGCAAGGGCCAGAACTGCCGTGCACGACGAGGCGACACGGCAACAACACTTGCAGTGCGCTCTGTTCTTGTGCCTCCAGTTGCTGGATCAATTGGGAGATATCATAAAAGACATCATTCATCGAAGCGCTTCGACAATGCATAGCATAGTACGTTTTTCAGGGTCTGTCAAGTCAGAAAAGGTGTATTTCACTTTTGGGGCAAATTGTGGGATAATAGTGAGAACAAGCAAATGAGAAAGGAGTCTGATCATGCCCAAACATCCAGAACCTACTATCGGCGATACCAGTTGGTTCGTCCACGATCGCTTCGGTCTGTTCATCCACTGGGGCATCTATGCCCTGCCGGCGCGGCACGAGTGGGTGAAGAACCGCGAGCGCATCTGCGACGAGGACTACCAGAAGTATTTCGACCACTTCTACCCCGATCTCTACGACCCCACCGTGTGGGCGCGCGAGGCGAAGAATGCGGGAATGAAATACCTCGTCGTCACCTCCAAGCACCACGACGGCTTCTGTCTGTGGGACTCGGCGTTGACCGACTACAAGGCCACGAACACGCCGTGGGGGAAAGACCTGCTCAGGCCCATGGTGGAGACATTCCGCGCGGAGGGCTTCAAGGTAGGCTTCTACCATTCCCTGCTTGACTGGCACCACCCCGAGTTCCCCATTGACGGGCTACATCCCATGCGCGACGACGTAGCGTTCCGCGAAGCGCAGAAGCACCGCGACATCCGTAAGTACGCCGAGTACTTGCACGGGCAGGCCCGCGAGTTGCTGACGCAGTTCGGCAAGATAGACATTATGTGGTTCGACTTCTCCTACTCGGAGCGGGATTGGGGCTGGTCAAAGGGCAGGGGCAAAGACGACTGGCGGTCGGAGGAATTGATGGCGATGGTGCGCGAGCTCCAGCCGGGCATCATCGTCAATGATCGGATGGAAATCGGCGGCGACTTCAAGACGCCCGAGCAGTACCAGCCGCGCGGCTGGATGGAGGTGGGTGGCAAGCCAGTTGTGTGGGAGGCGTGCCAGACACTCAACGGCAGTTGGGGCTACGACCGCGATAACCTAGACTGGAAGCCGGTGGAGATGCTCGTGCAGATGCTGGTGGACACAGTGTCGAAGGGCGGCAACCTGCTGCTCAACGTCGGGCCGAACGCGCGCGGCGAGTTTGAGCCCAGGGCGATTGAACGGCTGCGCGGCATCGGCGAGTGGATGCGGTTGCACGACCGCTCGGTCTACAGATGCACCGCCAGTGACTTCACCCCGCCGCCCGGTTGCCGCTACACGCAGACTGGCCCTGAGCGTAGTCGAAGGGACGGCAACCGCCTGTACCTGCACCTGTTCTCGTGGCCGTTCCGCCATGTCCACCTCGACGGCCTGGCAGACAGGGTCGAATATGCGCAACTGCTCAACGATGGATCGGAGATCAAAATGCACGTCCTTGACCCGAGCCAGGAAGCCAGCCTTATTTTTATGAGAGGCACGCCGGGCACACTGACGCTCGAGCTGCCGGTTCAGAAGCCACCCGTGGCGGTGCCGGTGATCGAACTGTTCTTGAAGGAATAACCGCTTCCCAGCACACCCGCACGCAGATGCCGCACACTTCGTCCTCCAGGCCCAGCGCCTTCAGCCGACGGCGGCATCTCTCGCGGTAGCCCTCCTCCGGGCGCAGAAGGGGACATACCTCCAGGCAGGCGTGGCAATCGCCGCAGTCAGGTAAGTGTCTGCTGTCCGGAGAGAGCCGCTGGGGGATAAACACCGTGGCAAAGCGCAGGGCGGGGCCGGCCTCGGGCGTGACCACCAGGCCACTCCTCCCCCGCCAGCCCACCCTCGCCGCCTCGGCAAAGGCGCGGTGGGAGACGCAGTGGGGGAAGTAGTCATTGACGTGCTTTACCTGATCCACCCAGCCTTCGAGCGTGGCCCCCTCGGCCACGCCCCCAAACCGCTCCGCTAACTGGCTGGCGATGCCGGTGAGCAGCCGGTTCAACTCCGTGTAGGCGCGAGCGTACTGGTTCCAGCTACCATCCTCGGCCGGCTTACTCACCCAGCCAGCAGGGATGGCCAGTATCTCCGCTTCGTGATACAGCAGGCCAATGGAGACGGCGGTGATGTCCGATGGTTCGGCTGCGCTCACCACAGGCCACTCTCCCAGCCCGTCCAGCTTGCGCTGCAAATACGCCGCCTGTTCCGGCAGTAGCCTCACTCCCTCGACAGAGGTGAAGCCGATCACCCCCCGCCGGCCGACCTGCTCGCACAGCAAACGGAACTCCCGTTCAATCTCCTTCTTGCTGATTTGCGATTTGCCGATTTGCTGATTTGTGGATCTGCTCATTTGCTCACACCCCACTGAACGCACTGAACCCCCCATCCACCGGCACCACCACCCCGTGCACAAAGGCCGCGCCAGGTGAAAGCAGCCACAGCACTGTGCCGATGAGGTCCTCCGGATCGCCGAAGCGGGCCATTGGAGTGTGATCAATGATCGTCCGTCCGCGAGGCGTCAACTCGCCTGTCCCCTCGTCGGTGAGGAGGAAGCGGTTCTGCTCGGTGAGGAAGAAGCCGGGGGCAATAGCGTTGACCCGGATGTTGGGCGAGTACTCCTGCGATATATGCACCGCCAGCCACTGGGTGAAATTGCTCACCGCCGCCTTGGCCGCGGAATAGGCCGGGATGCGGGTCAATGGGCGGAAGGCGTTCATGGACGAGGTGTTGAGGATGATCCCCTCCCCTTGGTCGGCCATCACTCTGCCGAACACCTGGCAAGGCAGCAGCGTGCCGATGAAGTTGAGATTGAACACCCACTGCACCGCCTCGGCGGGCAGGTCGAAGAAGGACAGGTCGGGCGAGGTAGTGGCCTGCTTCTTGTTGCCGCCTGCGCCGTTGATCAGGATGTCCACCCGGTTAAACCGATCCAGCACAGCGTCACGAGCGGCCTCCAGACTGGCCTTGTCGAGCACGTCGCATCGCACCGCGACGGCTTCGCCACCGGCGGCCACGACGTCATCGGCCACTTTCTGCGCAGCCTCCGGGATCAGGTCCAACACGGCCACCTTGACCCCAACTTGGCCCAGTGCCCGGCTCATCGCCCCGCACAGCACTCCACCACCGCCGGTGACGACGCCCACCTTCCCTGATAACTTGAAAAGGCTCTCCAGATATTCGTTGGCCATTTTGCCTCCTCGAACGTGTTGTGTGCTGCGTGTTGCGTGTTGCGTGGTTCTATCGTCCCAGAAAGCCACCGTCTACCGGGATGATGGCCCCGTGCACGTAGTCAGAGGCAGCCGAGGCCAGGAAAAGCACCACGCCTTTTAGATCGTCGGGCGCGCCCCACCGGCTAGCAGGGATGCGGGCCAGGATGAGAGGCTCCCGATCGGGATTGCCCACCAGGGCCTCAGTCATCTCGGTGGCCATGTAGCCGGGGGCGATGGCATTGACGTTGATCCCACGCCCAGCCCACTCGTTGCTGAGGGCCTTGGTCAATTGGGCCACGCCCCCTTTGCTGGCAGCGTAGGCTGGAATCGTGATCCCCCCGATGAAGCTGTTCGCAGAGGCCACGTTGATGATTTTGCCGTGGCCCTGCTTCAACATATACCGGCCAGCAGCCTGTGCCAGAATCCAGACCGCGTCCAGGTTGACCGCCAATACATGGTCCCAATCTTCGAGGGGGAACTCCTCTGCAGGGTGGCGGCACTGGACGCCAGCGTTGTTCGCCAAGATGTCCAGCCCGCCCAACGCTTCCACGGCGCGATCCACCACAGCCAGCGCCTGCACTCTGTTGGCCAGGTCCGCCTGTATCGGGACTGCACCTGTCTCCTCGGCTGCGTCGAAGACCCGCTCCGACCGCCCCACAATCGCTACTTGCGCACTGCCTTCCGCCAGCGCCTCGGCCATGGCGCGTCCCAGCCCCGCGCTGCCACCGGTGACCAGGGCCTTCTTACCCTCGACCGAAAACAAGTGGCTCATTTTTCATCCTTCTCAATCGTTACCCCCGGCGCCATTTGGAGGCAGTAGATCTCCGATGCGCCTGCCTCGCGAAGGGCTTCCTCCAGCCGCGTGGTGTCCGGCCAGGGCCAGAGGGCGATGATGGTCCCACCGTGCCCCGCGCCAGCCAGCTTGGCCCCCAGCGCGCCGGCTTCCAACGCCGTAGCGATCAGCCTCTCATTCGACTCGCCAGATCCACCCAGGTCGCGCTGGATGACGTGATTCTCGTTCATCAAGCGACCCAACAGCGGCCAGTTGGCCGTGAGAAGCGCCTTCTTGCCCATGCGAGCGATTTCGGTCATCCGCCTGTAGCCCTCCACCACGGCCGACTCTCCCTCCAGCCAGCGCTCGCGGAGCGGCTTGTGCACCTGACCGGAGTCATGCAGCACGCCGGTGAAGCCCAGCACCAGGGGCAGCTCTCGAACGTAGTCCGCTAACGGCTCGACGGTGGCGAAGAGTTCTGCCTCGGCATGGCGGTAGAATTGTTTGCCCCCGAAGTCCATGTAGTTCAGGCCACCAAAAGTGCACATGTAAGCATCCTGATAGCCGCACACGACTTTGAGATAATTCAACTCGATGTAGCGGGCCCGCTCGGCCAGTTGGTAAAGGTTGGGATACTCCCCCTGCCAGGCCAGCAAGGCTCGCAGCAAGGCCACCACCAGCGCTGTGGATCCCGAAAGGCCGCTGCGCAAGGGGACCTCGCTTTCGTAGCGCACGCGACATTTCAGCGGCGGCAGGCGCATGTAGTCGAGGATAGCCCGCGCCAGGTCGAAGTGGTCGCGCCGGGGACGCAGGTCATCTCGACTGGCGATCCGACATTCTTGCCCACCCGTTTCCAGCACGAGTTCCGAGGCAGGCGTCACGGTCACGCGCGCCCGCATCCCCACCGAACACGAAAGAACCGCCCCGCCGTACATGTCGGTCGGATTGCCAATGATCCCAGCCCGTCCGGGCGCAGAGCAGACCACGGCTTCCGCTTGACGCTGATCAGAGCTCATAGGCTTTGGCCTTGATGTATTTTCGGACCAGGTAGCCGTACCGTTCGTCGGCCAGGGCGAAGTCAATGAAGGCTTGAAAATAGCTCTCGAAATTGCCCACGTCGTAGCGACGCTGCCCCGGAGGGAGAAGCCAGGCGTAAATCGGCTCTCCCTTATGGATCAGCAATCGGATAGCGTCGGTCAGTTGGATCTCTCCCCGCTCGTCGGGCAACGTGCGAGCGAGAGCTTCGAAGATGGCCGGGCTGAAGACGTAGCGCGCGGCCACAGCCAGGGTAGTTGGAGCGGTGCCCCAAGCTGGCTTCTCGATGATGTCGGTCATGGCCACTGGCTCGCCGGGGGGAGGCTCAGCGCCGTTGATGCTGACGATGCCGTAACGAAAGGCATCTTCCAGAGGAACCTTCTCCACGGCTACGATGGCCGCCGCTTTCAGTTGACGGTGGGCCTTCATCATCGCTTGTAGCAAGGAAGCGGGATCCTCGGCGGCGATCAGGGAATCCCCCAGGGCCACCACGCAGTCGTCGCTGTCCACGAAATCGGAGCCCAGCGAAACCGCGTCCCCCAGCCCCTTGGGTGCGCTCTGCCGGGTGTAGAAAAAGCGCGACTTTCCCTCGATATAGTCCAGGTCCGCCAGCATGGCCTCATTGCCAGCCTGTTTCAGCGCGGCCACGAGCTGGGGGTCGGCATCGAAGTGGTCTTCGATAACCCGTTTGCGGCGTCCGGTGATGATGAGAATCTGGCGCAGGGCAGCAGCCTGCAACTCCTCCACCACGTGCTGAAGTATCGGCTTGCGCCCCACGGGCAGCATCTCCTTGGGCTGCGACTTGGTGGCCGGCAAGAGTCGTGTGCCCAGCCCGGCGGCTGGGACGATGGCTTTGGTTATTGGTTGAGTCATGGGCGATCTCCTTTTTGGAGGTTGGAGGCGAGGCAACGAGTCAACGAGACAACGAGGCAACAAGTAACGAGTAACGAGGCCCTCGTTACCTCGTTCCTCATCAACTCGTTACTTCATTGCAAAAGGCGCTAGGTGCCGCTGGAAGTGCAACTCCAGCATCCCGTAGTAGACTTCTTCGTGCTCTCGCAACGCCGTCAGCAGTTGGTCGCCGAACTGGTCCAACGCCGAGCCGAAGGTCACGTGCAACACCTGCCGCGCATCGAACTGGTCGAGCAGGGCAGGCAGACCCACATCCGCCAGGGTGTCCGGCGCTGGAACCTTGGTCAGTTCGGCTGAGACGTGGTAGGTGGCGCGGTCTTCGGGGTAGCGCTCGACAGCATAGGCCAGGATCTCTCGGAATAGGGCCGGCTCCACCTGCGCCACCGTGCGCAGCGCCTCCAGGTAGCTGGTGCCGGCTGTCTTGAGATGCACCAGCCCGCGCGTGTGCCGGGCGATGATGGGGTAGATGCTGAACTTGTCGGAGCCAGAGTGGATGCTGAGCTTGTACGGTCCCAGGACGCGGGCGATGGCAGCGTGCTTAGCGATCTCTGCCTCAAACACTTTCAGATCGCCGATGTAATCCACACCCTTCTCAAAGCGGCCGACGTAGCGCGGGGCCAGGCTCACCCATTGCACGCCCAGCCGCTTGAGCTCGCTGGCGATGAAGAAGTGCTCTTCAATCGAAGTCGGCGTCTCCGTCTCGTCCACCGACATCTCCAGTTCGAAATCCTCTCCCCCCAACGTTGGGGGGGTAGGGGGGGTAGGGGGGGCGGCGGCCAGGTGGCGGTACATGCGGACGGTGTGGGCAATGGCCCGGCCGTACTTGGCAGCCGCCCGCGCCAGCGTGGTCTGGTCAAACTCCAGGGCAAACTCGGAAGCGGAAGCGGCGTCCTCCACCTCGAAGCGGCGATTCAGGTAGCGCGCGTGTAGCTCATCCGGTGTATCCTCCAGTTCGCCCCAAGGCAACTCGTGAACCTTGTCCTTCAGCACCTCCAGGGAGGCAGTGTGGGCCTCGTTGTCCACGTGGTCGCCGGGGTCAATGGTGAAGAAGGTGTACCCGGCCGCCACACAGAGGTCAACGTCCTCGGTCGTCTTGAGATGGTCGGCATCCGCGCCCCACGGCTGGCGCCAGCCTTCTTGAAAGATGCCCCACAGGGCGTCGTCCATCACCTGCTGGGGAGTGCGGCCGGTGCGGGCGTTCTCGCGCATGGATTGCTGGGCAAAGATCGGGGCGATGCCGGCCGCTTTGCGCACCGCCCGCACGTGTCCCGGCGTCGCCAGCCCCAGGCGGTCGCCGCAGCCGGCCGATGTTTGCAGTCCCAGGGGTTGCGGTCGGAGCCAGGGGAGTCGCTGGCGCAGGGCGGCCGCGTTGGCTGCCGTCAGCGGGCACAGGATGACGTTGCCCCGCCGTTCTCCCTCAAAGCCAACCGTATGGCCCATGATACCGAAGCATTTGCCCCTGTCGCTTCGGGCCAGGAAGTAGGTGACGCCGTCGGCCTCGACCACCGAGTTCAGATAGATCGTCAGGCCGGTCAGTTGTTCTAGCTTTTGGTTATTGGGTATTGGATATTGGGTATTGGTCATTGGTCGTTTCCATCGAATTTGTAAGTCCGCCTGGCCAGCCGATAGGCCATATCCAGGATCATCTCACGCGCATCGCCCATATCCACGATGCCCCGCACCACCAGGCTGGCCAGCCAGTTGGCGCTGGCGCGACGCCACAGATCGTGGCGGGCGGGGATGGAAGGGAAGGCGCGCGTGTCATCGTTGAATCCGACGGTGTTGTGAAGCCCAGCCGTTTCCATCACCTGTTGGAAGTAGCGCTCCATGCCGTTGATGCTGTCGTGGAACCACCAGGGTCCGCCCAGTTTCATCGCCGGATAGTGCCCGGCCAGCGGGGCCAACTCGCGGGCATAGGCGGATTCGTCCAGGGTGAAGACGATGAAGGTCAGACGTGGGTCGTTGCCGTACTTGTTCAGCAGCGGCTGCAGATGATGGGTGAACTCAGCCCGCACCGGAATGTCACACCCCATGTCAGGGCCAAAGCGATCAAACAGCAGTTGGTTGTGGTTGCGACACGAGCCGAAGTGCACCTGCATCACCAGCCCGTCTTCGATGCTCATCCGCGCGCTTTCCATGAGCGTATGCGCGGTGAAGCGGTGGGCGTCGTCGGGCGTGGCCTGGCCTCGCAGAGCACGCTGAAAGATGGCGTTGGCCTCCTTTGGGCTAAGCTCTGCCGTGTACGCCGACTGAGCGCCGTGATCGGTGGCCGTGGCCCCCCTACTCCTGAAAAAGGCCCGCCGCTCCTCCAGGGCCTGAATGAAGGCCGGGTACGAGTGGACAGTGATGCCGCTGACCTCGCTCAAGTCGTCAATGTTGCCACGCCAGCCCGGCGTCTGCAGGTTGACCACTGCGTCAGGCCGAAAGGTGGGCCGGATGTCGCCGCTCCAGCCGGAATCGCGAATGGTCTGATGGTGAAGCAGCGGATCGGTGGCGGCGTCGGTAGTGCACAGCACCTCAATGTTGAACCGCCCGAACAGGGCGCGGGGGCGGAATTCGCGAGTAGCAAGCCTGGCCTCTAATTGGTCGTAGACAGCTTGAGCCGTCGCGCCAGTCAGCTTCTCCTCGATACCGAAAACGACGTGAAGCTCGTGGGCCAGCCAGGCGCCGCTGGGCGTGCCGCGAAAGAGGTAGAAGTTGTCGGCGAAGATCTGCCAGATCTGGCGGTGATCCTGCTCAACAGGCGCACCGTCACGACGCGCTATGCCCAGCGACTCCAGCGGAATGCCCTGAGAGTAGAGCATACGGAAGACGTAGTGGTCGGGGATGATCAGAAGCTCGGTCGGCGTGCCAAAGGTGGCATTCTCGTCGGCGAAAAGACGGGGATCCACGTGCCCGTGCGGGCTAATGATGGGCAGGTCGGCCACCGATTCGTACAGCTCCCGCGCCGTGCGCCGCTGTGTTGGGTCGGGGTCAAAGTATCGGTCTGCGGGCAGATGCCATTTGGGATGGGTCATGGTCTTATTGTAGAACATTTGCCGCCAATTGGCAAGTCGGCTCCTGGGCAACTCGCTGATGATCTATCAGTCACCTGGATGCGACTGCCCTGCGGCAACCAAAAAAGACCCCTCAGGCGACAATCCCAGAGGTCTTTGCACAGGGCAACAAGTCAACGAGGTAACGAGGTAACGAGAGCCTCATTAATCAGGGCATCCTTGTCCATTGACGCGCCGCTTCCAGCAAGGCGTCAATGTTCTCCGGCGGAGTACCCGGCGAGACGCCCCCGCCGAAGGAGAGGACCATTCCGCCCCCTGGAGCTGCCTTTTCCAAACAATCTCGCGCCCACCGCGCCACATCTGCAGGCGTCCCACGCACCCCCACGTCCAACGGGGGGACGTTGCCCATCAGCGCTACCCGACGCCCCATCTTCGCCTTGACCTCGCCAATGTCCATCTCATGGCTGAAATTGAAAACGTCGAAGTTGGCTTCGGCCAGGCTCTCCAACAGGTGAGGGCAGGGAGTGTCGTTATGGTAGACACGAATCAAGCCGGCGAATTCATCAAAGATACGACGCATGTTGGGGTGAACGAATTCTTCGTAATGGCTTCTTGACACCATGCCGGTGATGTCATCCAGCAGCATGATGCCCTCTGGCTGACGCAGCGTGTCCAGTTGGGCGTGCAGCCAGCGGATGATAGACGTGGTCATCGTGTCCAGGATGCGGGACACCTCAGTGGGGCTGGTGATGAGGCCCATCATCAAAGGTGTCACACCCGCCAGCCAGGAGGCCACGGTCATCGGCCCTCGGGCGCAGGCCATCTTGATGCCCAATCCCTCGGCTTGCAACTGCTCGTCCATCACTTCATAAAGACGGAGGACAAGGGGCATCAACCCGTCTTCGTGCGGATTGGCCGGCTTCACGTCGGCCCAGAAGGCGAGGTCGGCCACCAGTGGCTCGATGGAAGGCGGGCGGTCGGGATGAAAGCGCAGCTTGACGCCAAAGGCCGATGGCTCGGCGGCCATGCCGTACTCCACCCAAAAGCCGGGCAGCCAGACAGCGTCGGGGAAACGCTCCCGCAGCCCCAGGTTGATCTCCAGCCACTTGTCAGGGAAGAGGAAGTAATCGCGCGTGTCAATGCCCGCGTAGCCGGGCAGCCAGGGGCTATCCACTATGAGGGCAACGGGGACCCGATCCGGCTCGCTCAAACGGGCGGCCTGCTTGAAACGCTCCCAGGGTAAACTCATGGTCATCGCAACCGGCTCTCCGACTGCCACAGGTCCGGGTTAGGCCCCATTTTCTGCTTGACTCCTTCCGTAGCCTCGGCCAGCGCGGCGATGGTCTCCGGCGATAGTTCCAGGCCGGCCGCTCTAGCTGTCTGTGTGATCTGATCCGGCCTGCGCGCTCCAGCGATCACCGACGTTACCCCTGGCTGATGCAACAGCCAGGCAAGCGCTACCTTGGCCATCGGCTGGCCGATTTTATCACAGATGCGGCGGATCTGCTCGATGGCAGTGAACGCCTCGGATTCGCAACCGCCTTCCCCGTGGCGAGCTTGTGACCGGTCACTGGAAAAGAGCCGGGTGCGCGCCCGGCCGTCCGGGATCTCATCGAGGGAAGAGAATTTGCCAGTCAGGAGCCCCTGGGCCAAGGGGCTGTAACAGAGAATGCCTATGCCTTCATCTACACACTTCTGTCTGATCTCGTGTTCGATGGCACGCCACAACAGGCTGTAGGGCAACTGGTTCGTCTCAGCCCATCCAGCCTTCAAGAGGCGGGAGAGGTCTTGCACACCGAAATTGCAGACGCCAATGGCGCGCACTTTGCCTTGCTGGCGCAACTTCTCCAGCGCCTCTATGGTCTCGTCCAACGGGACTGTGCGGCTGGGCCAATGGATCTGGTACAGATCTATGTAATCGGTCTGGAGTCGCCGCAGGCTATTCTCGCATGCCTGCTGCACCTCATCGCCCGACAGGTGAGCGCGGCTCACTTTGGTGGCGATCACGGCCTCGTGCCGACGGCCCGCCAGAGCCCGGCCCAGCACCACTTCCGAAGCGCCATCCCCATAGCCCTCCGCCGTGTCGAAGAAATTCACCCCGGCATCCAGCGCTGCCCTGATAGTGGCCTTCGAGTCAGCCTCAACCTGCGGACCCCACGTTTGGTCCCCGGCCAGGGCCCAGCAGCCCATGGCCACAACAGACACAGAAATGTCGGTTTGGCCGAGTTTGCAATACTTCACGGTGATTCCCTCTATACCTCCTGAACGTTCAACACGACCTTGATGGTGCTGGGGTCTTCCCGATCTACTTTCTCAAACGCGGTAGTGACGTCTCTCATGGCCATCTGGTCGGTGACCAATAGCTCTGGATGCAACAGTCCTTTTGCCATCAGCCGGATGGCGCGCGGAAACTCGCCCAGCGTCACGCGCGAAGCGATGATCTGCGCTTCCTTGAGCACGAGGGTTTTGAAATGCACGGCGGACGGTTGCTCGCCCAACCCTGCAGTAACGATCCGGCCGGCAGTGCGAATCATCTTGACCGCCTGGGCCAGCGGCGCTTCCTGTCCCTCAACGAGGTGATAATGGCCCACCGCCTCGATCACGCAGTCCACGCCAACGCCCTGGGTGATTTCCATCACCCGGTCCAGCGGATCTTCTTGCGTGACGTTGATCACATGGTCCGCGCCCAGCTCGCGAGCCGTCTCCAGGCGGAAGGGTTGGAGGTCGGCAACCATCGTCAGGGCGGCACCCGCGCTGTGACATAGGACATCCAGTACCGAAAGCCCCAGTTTTCCTGCTCCCAGGATCGCCACGCTTTCTCCCGGCTGCACCTGCCCACGCTGCAAGATGTGATGTCCCAGAGCATACATCTCGACCATCGGTGCATAGGCCATGGGGATGCTATCGGGCACCAGGTGCACGTGGCTGGCTGGCGCAGCGACGTATTGCCCGAACCCGCCGTCCAGGTCTATACCCAGCAGCTTGAGCGTGCGGCAGGCATTGAGGTGTCCCGACAGGCAGGCGGGGCAACTGTGACAGGGGATAATCGGATCTACAACGACTCGATCGCCGACCCTGAGACCCTGTACGTTCTTGCCGACCTCCTGGATGATGCCCCCGAACTCATGCCCCAGGATGGCAGGGTACTCGACCCGACCGTGAAACTCGCCTCGGTAAATGTGGAGATCGGTGCCACAGATGCCCGCATAGGCGGTTACGATCAATACCTCATCCGGCCCGATGCGTGGGTCTGGCGCGTCGCCCACACGGATGTCCCAATCGTTGTAGATGATGCCTGCTTTCATCATCTTTTCACCCGCCTCACCCTCACCCTAACCCTCTCCCTGCGAGGGAGAGGGGGCTTGCTCCCTCGCCCCTTTGGGGAGAGGGCAGGGGTGAGGGGAAGTTTCTGAGGAGCGACCGTAGGGAGCGAAACAATCCCCTCCATCGTGGGTTAGGGATTGCTTCGTCGCTCCGCTTCCTCGCAATGACACACACGGGAGTCTGGTTCCAGCTGTGCCGCTTTATGTGATATCCAGCTTGATGAGACGAGCGATGTTGCCCGCCATGATCCTGTGCTTCTCTTCCAGCGTGACCTCACCATCCAACAGGGCGTTGTACTTGGCCACTTCGACGTGCATCAACTCAAAGGGGGTGTCGCTGCCGAAGCAGACCCGGCTGGCGCCCAGAGTCCTGATCGCCTTGAGGATGGCCCTGGTCCGCACCGCACTACCGATCAGGGTGAGATTGGGACATTCCTGGGCCATCTCGATGGCGGCGTTTGTCAGGTCGTGATGGGCCACGCCGCCCATGTGCACCATCAGCATCTGCACTTCGGGGAACATCCTGGCGATCTTGGCTACACGGAAAGGATGGGTAGTCTCGTAGGCATCAGTGCCAACGTGAAAGGCCAGCAGCTTGCCGGTCCTGGCGATCTCCTCGACGACGGGCAGGGAGATGTCGGGATGGTCTATGTAGAAGCTGTTCTGCGCGCCGTTGAGCTTGACGCCATAAAAGCCGTACTCATAGATGCAGCGTCTCACGGCTTCCTTTGCTTTGTCCAGGCCCAGGCGGGGATCTGCCCAGCCGAAGCCCAGGATGCGGTCGGGATGTTGCTGCATCGCCTGGTGCACGTAGGCATTGGACTCAGCAATCTCGCGCATGTAGGGCGGCCGCAGCCAAGTCAACGCCTTGGCGACGCCAGCGCGGTCCATACGGCGCAGCAGCTCGTCGTAGGTGATGGCCATGGCATCTTCGCCGGTGGGCGAGATGTGGGTATCCGCGTCTATGATCATGAGCTCTCTCCTCTATGGCTCGACCAGGTAGAGGTTCACCTGCCCGCCATAATCTGAGGCATACAGGATGCGGCGGCCATCCCAACTCCAGGTGGGATGGCAATGGCTGGTCGAGGTGTGCCACGAAGTCTTGTGGTGGCAGAGCACCTCGAGCCTGGCCTCGTCACCAGAGATGTCAATGAGCACCAGGTCGTCCACGTCGTCGCCGACCAGGACGGTGTTGTCGGGGTTGGCGTGGTAGTGATTGCAGTAGTAGGGCATGTCAATCCGCCTGACCACGTTCCCGCGCCGGTCGGCCAGACCGACGAAGGAGATCATGGTTTTCTCTTTGACGGCGACATCTTTGGCTACCGCCTGGGTGCGGCCTGACGTTATCGTGCCGTCGTGGCCAGGGCCGCGGTCGTCGAAAAAGATGTATCCATCCTGCGTCCAGAACTCGTGTCCGACGGAGTCGTGCTCCTGTTGGCGGAAGCAGGGCCGGGCCTCACGCGAGACAAAGTCGAGCAGCCAGATGCGCTGGGTGACCAGGTGCCACGGTCCCTCGTGGCAGAAGGTCGCCAGGGTAGGATCGTCGGGACAGAACTGAAAGTGACCCAACCAGTGCGTATCCTTGAAGACGTCGAACCAGCCCGATCCGTCGAGATAAGCTAAGGTGATACGGCCATCTTTGACCAAGTAGTAGCGATCTTTAAAGCCGGTGTAGTTTGGCCCACGAGGGACAGCGATGTTCTCATTGCGGCAAAAGGCGATGTAGCGCCAGTTAGCACTGATTGAGGGTGAGCCCACGATATGGTTCCCAGTCTCTTCGTAGATGGTGGAGATCTCGCCGCTTTCCGTATCGAGTTTCTTGATCTTGTTTCCCGTGGCGTAGACGACGAGGCGGCTATCGGGCGTCTTGGTCACACTGCCTACGGATTCAGTTTCGTCGGTCAATTGCACGATCTCACCCGTTTCGAGATCCATGCGGAACAGGTTGTAGAGCGGATCTTCGTGCGGTGCCTTGTCCTCACCAGAGGCCCGGTCGGAGCGGAAGATGATTTCGTTCTTGAGCGCGTCGAACGAGTTCTCAGTAAAGTAGAGATGGACATTGTTGCCGATGGACGTCAACTGCTGGATCGTCCGCCCGGTCTTTTCGTCCTCGAACTCACGGATTTCAGAGTTCCACGTTTGACCAATCACTTTGCTAACCTCCAGGTTACTTCAAAAAGTCCTCGCGAATAGGGGTGAAGCAGTCCACCAGCCGAACGTGTTATGAAGTCTTCTCAATCAAATCGGCTGTGCTGACAATCGCCAGGTCCACTTCGCCTCTAACAGTCGTGGTGAATACGACGAACTGGTCCGAACAGCAGAATCGTGGATGAGGGTCTATGTGATAGTGAGAACCGGTGATTCCAGGCATTTCGGGATTGCTGACAAGCTGGATATGTTTGCCTGTGTAGCGATTGAGGAAGCCGACTGTCGAGGGACACCCACGATAGAACCTTTCGTTCGAATCAGCAACGATGTAGAACCCTGTCTTGCTGCTGTGGGCATGCCAACAGTGACTCGGCCACTGGATTGTCTCGACCCGCTGACTTGCGATATTGACTCGCCATGCCTCGTTGCCCCACACACACCACACATGTTCTCCGTCAGGGTCCCACCACTCATGGGTAACACGCGTTGGAGAGGCGAACACCGGGCGGGCGCGTTCCCCGCGTCTGATCAACCACATGCGGTCTTCGATACCGATACGCAATCCCGTAATGGGATCGAGGTGATTCTCCTGCGCGAACAGCGCCAGGTCCACATCGGTGGGACTGAATTGTGCGTGGTTGTAGTTGCGGTCAAAGCGCTGCCACATGCAGAAATCGCTTCCGTCAGTGGGCAGCGTGCCAAAGACCCACTGGAGCCCGAGAGCGGCATCAATGAAGAATTCCCGACCGTCGGCTGATCGCGTCAGGTGCGTTGCCAGGCGGTACACAGTCCGATTCCGGACCACTTCCTCCGGCAGTGAATTCACTTGCTGTGCAGTGTCGGAGGGCCCAGGCCCGCGACACCATATTGACTCGCGAATGCACCAATAGGCGATGCCGGAATCAGGATCGACGAAAGGGGAGCCGCCGCTGAACTGGGTCTCAGGGAAGTGACGCACCTGTTGCCTGTCGAAGTCGATCACACCGAGTGTTCTCGAGCCAGAAGGCGGAAAAGCACAGTAGAACCACAGATAGCGCCCGTCCCGACTCATTCCGTCGTTCACGAAATAGAAGGTCTGCTGGACGGGTGCGACCTTCTTTGTCAGCAGGTAGACCGTTACGCCGGTATCCGGGTCGATCCACGACGTGAAGAGTTGGGATTCAGCAAGTTCAATCATCAATTGTCTCCCTCCATCCCTACGTTCCAGGCGGTTCTACGGTGCACGGGTTGAGCGAGCACTCTTGCGACGAATAAGCCTTCGTAGCATCCATGCCACCAGCGGGCATGCGCGTCCAGGTACAGGGTCATAACATCGCCTTGACGAACCCTGGCCCACTCCTACTACTCTCCGACCTGTCAGGCGACGTTGACCCTACCGGGTCAGCCACCCGCCGTCCACAGGCACGATCGCGCCGTGCATGTAGTCTGAGGCAGCCGAGGCGAGAAACACGACCACGCCCTTCAAATCTGCCGGCTGTCCCCACCGCCCCACTGGGATACGGGCCAGGATGGCCTGACTGCGTTGCGGATCGGCGCGCAGGGGGGCAGTGTTGTCGGTAGCCATGTAGCCCGGCGCGATGGCGTTCACGTTGATGCCCTTCGCCGCCCATTCGTTGGCCAGGGCGCGGGTGAGTCCGGCCACGCCACTCTTGGCCGCCGTGTACGAGGGAACCAGGATCCCCCCCTGGAATGAGAGCATCGAGGCGACGTTGATGATCTTTCCTCCCCCCTGCCCGTCCATTACCCGCGCCGCGGCCTGCGAGAGGAAGAAGAGCGCTTTCAGGTTTATCTGGAGCACATCGTCCCAATACTGCTCGCTGAATTCCAGGGCAGGCTCTCGACGGATGATCCCGGCGTTGTTGACCAGGATGTCCAGGCGTCCCATCTCGCGGATCACCTGGTTCACCACCTCGTTGAGTTGAGCGATGATGGCCTCTCGTAGGTTGCACTCTACCGAAAGGAAGCGCCTCTCTAGCGCCTCCACCTGGGCTTGCGTTTCCTCACAAGAGATAACATCCAGCCCTGCGATGTCCGCACCGGCCTCTGCCAGTCCGACGGCCATAGCCTGTCCCAGGCCCCGGCCCGCACCGGTGACCAGGGCAACCTTTCCATCTAGCCGAAACGAGTCTAATATGTTCATCTCAATACCCCAATTCTCGTAACATAGGAACGGTGCGGCCCACCCAGCCCAGCGTGGGATCGTCCGCCGTCGCCTGAACCCGGTGCTCGCCAGCCAGGAACCAGAGATAGTAAGTCGCATACCCCGGAGCGCTGACGACCGAATGGTAGCCGATGGGAGCCATCATGATGGTGTTGTCCCGCACCGTGAAGTTCTCTGCTTCCCCCTGATCGTTGTAGTAATGACAGATGCCAAAGCCGTCCGCAGGGCTTACTTTGAAGAAATACATCTCCTCATGGAAGGCCTCGCGGGGCAAGTCGTCCACCTCGTGCCTGTGCGGGGGGTAGGTGCTCCAGTTGCCGCTGGGGGTGAAGGTCTCGCCCACGATGAGCCGCCGTGCGGGCAGGTCGGGCTGCGCGATCTGGGTGAGGATCTGGTGGAAGTAGCGCGTGAAGTTGGCCGCACCCCACACTCCATTTGCCACCTGCTCCGGGGGGATGACGTAGGGCTCTGCTTCCAGATCGCTCGGCGCGCTGGTCAGGGCGATCTGCAGCGGCCCATCCGCGGTGACGGTGTACTCGACGCCGGCGGGAAGGTAAACGGAATGTGGCTTCCCGGCAAAGACGTTGGGCCGCCCGCCGACCTTCTCGAACCGCTGACCGGCGGCCTCGAAGGTGGCCTTGCCACCCAGGATCACGGCCAACACCTCGCGGTCGCCCGTGCTGCCTGAGTAGCTCTCCCCCGTGGGCAGTACCAGCAGACCAAAGTCCAGCAGTCGGCACGGGTTGTGGGGAAGGGCGTTCGGCCCTTGTTCGGTTTCCAAAGATGCAAAGTACTTCATTTTTCGCCTCCTCGTGTAGTATGTTTAATGGGAGCGCCAGCCGACGCGCCTGTGGAGCCTACCAGGGTCGCCTCGCAAAGGGCCATTAAGGCCAATCCCTGGGTGAATGGCGTGACTGCGAGAGGTACATCGTTATACTTCGCCACATTTTCCTTTATGGCCGTACCCGACGATCCTCCCAGCACGTTTCCTTCGTCGTCAATCTTGGCTACAAGAGCCTGTATTGCCTTTTGAGCCATCTCCTGATACTTATCGTCTATCAGCCCCAGCCTGATCCCTTTTAACGCTCCGGCAGCAACCCCAGCGGTGACTGACGTTTCTGGATAAGTGTCGTGATGATCGAGGACGGTTCTCCAATAACCGTTGGAATCCTGATATTCCTCCAAAGCCGCCATCTGGTTGTTGAGTTTTCCCAGGTGCGCCGTCCTTTCTGGAGCATCCCAGGGAATGCGTTCCAGCATCTCCATCATGCTGACTATGGTCCAGGCATTTCCTCTCCCCCACTTGACCCCCATGGGCTTTTTCGCGACGTCATCCCACCCGTGGTAGAACAGGCCGTCCTTCTCGTCGTACAAGCTATTGATATGGAGGACACGCTGTTTGGCGGCTTCCTCCAGGTGGGCCCGGCTGTTGAGGTACAGGCCTCGTTGGGTCAGATAGACGATGCTCATGAACAACGTGTCGGCCCACATCTGACCGACAAAGTCCTGGCCGATCACCGTGTGGGCCATTGCGCCGCTGGGAGTCCGTGGAGTCTGGTTCAAGATGTAGTCATCGAACGTCTGGCACAGGGTTTCGTACCTTTCCTCAGGGTAAAGCTGATGAAGTCTCAAGACCGTGGTCATAGGCGCGCAGGTGTTGACGCACACCACTTGGATCCCGGTCTCTATTCTCTGATCAATCCACTGCTTGATCCTCAAGATGTAGGCATTATTCTCTAACAGCTCATGGGCCTTCCACAATCCATAGAAAGCTACCCCCATGTACCAATCCCAGTTGTACCATCTCCGGGCGTCGCTGACCCTGTCCAGGTCGTCCTGGCGGTAACGAAAGGCCAGGTCCAGAGTCCGCTCGGCAACCTTGTTCACGACCTGCCTGGTATCAATTGCCATTTGCTTGTCTCCTTTCAAAGAAATCCAACCCACGCTTAGCCGTCACTCGCCTGTGCCTTGTCGAACGTTAAGCGGCTGACTGTGCCCTCGCCCATACCCTCGACGACCACCGGCACAGGCCGGCGGCTCAGGGCCACCCCCTCCACCTCGGCGAAGAACACCTCGCACAGGACATAGGCGATGCAGCCAGGCTCCAGGTGACCACCGAAGGCGCCATCGGGCGTGGAGAGCGCCACGTGGATGTGGGGCTCCCCATCCACCACCAGGCCATTCATGGAGAGGATTTCGATGCCCCCTTCGCCCCGGCCGAAGGTGCTGTCCGCCGGGATGCGGTTATGCGTCACCCAGTGGAGATGATAAGCAGCCAACGTGCCATACCCACCCAGGACCACAGCTTGCCCGACGCCGGCCTCTTTGAGAAACCTGCGGGCCGATTCGAGCACATCCTCACCTGGATCCACGCGGAGGATGTGGATCCTGCTGAGGTTCATAGATGCATATTCCATTACGAATCAGACCTCCCTTCAAGGATCATGTTGGTCACGCTCAGTCCCCTGACGTTGGAGCAGGCGAACAGGGGCTCCTCCTGTACCACAGCGGAGACGTTGTTCAGGGTCAGGCCATCCACGTCTTGACAGCGGATGCCCTCGACGGCGTTCAGGCTTAGATTCTCCAGAGTGACCTGGCTTATGCGCTGCTCAGGCAGCCCGCGGATGTCCACCGCGACGCCAGCGCTTTCACAGGTCACGTTCTTGATGTGTATGTTCCGGAAGACGGGTGGGGCGTCCGACCTCGAGGCCGCGGTGGAGGAACCGTAGAACATGTTCAAGACAATGGCTTCGCGTCGCAGACCCGCCATGCGGATGTTCTCAAAGTAGACATTTTCGATAAATCCGCCCCGTCCGCGCATGGACTTGAGCCGGATGCCCTGGTCGCTTCCCGCGAAGTGACAACCGTGGACGTGCACGTTGCGAACGCCTCCGGACATGCCGCTGCCGATGGCCACAGCTCCATGGCCTTCGCTCGTATGACAGTTTCGTATCACGATGTTCTCGCAGGGCCGTCCCACCCGCCATCCATCCTCGTTCATCCCGGAGTTGATGGCAATGCAGTCGTCCCCTATGGAGAAGGAGCAGCCTTCGACCAACACGTTGCGACACGAGTCCGGATTGAGACCGTCGGTGTTTGGTCCCGCACTTTTCACCGTGACGCGCCGAACCAGGACGTTCTCGCAGTAGACCGGATGGATCGTCCACATCGGGCCGTTGAGAAAGGTCACCCCCTCGATCAGCACGTCGCGGCAGCGGATCGGTTGCAGGAACTGCGGCCTGAGAGCGGCCTCTTCCGTGCCATAGACGCGCTCCTCGACGGGAACCCGGTCGAATTCGGCGTCGTATAGCGTCTTGGCAGTCGCTTGTTGCAGTTGCTTCCAGTGCCACCAGGCTTCACCCTGGCCGTCAAACGTCCCCTCACCGGTGACAGCGATGTTCTGGCAATCCTGGGCGTAGATGAGGGGGGAGTAGTTGTAACACTCGATCCCCTCCCAACGGGTGAACACCACGGGCAGATAGTCGGCGAAGCGGCGGCTGAAGCGCACCAGCGCGTCTTTCTCAAGACGAAGGTTGACGTTGCTACACAGGTGGATCGGCCCTGTCAGCCAGGTGCCCGCCGGAATCAGGACGACGCCCCCACCCTGATGGTGACAGGTCTCAACCGCCCGGCGGAAGGCCCGCGTGTTCAAAGTGATCCCGTCGCCCACGGCCTCAAAATCCCGGACGTCAAAGAAACGATCGGGAAAGGACGGCGGCTCCAACGGCGGCATATCGAAGGGTAACAAAGGTTCCTTCGTCATGGCTGTTCCACACGCTCCATCTCGACACTGGCCAGGATAAAGGCGCCGACGCCCTTGTATTCGTCGGTGACGACCTTCTCACTCACATAGTAGGCAAACGAACCATCTCGGTAGGGCTTTCCGCCCAGCCCGCCGACGCTACAGATCCCATTGAGATTCACCAAGCCCTGCTCGTCCACCTCGACGAACTGCTCCAGGATGCCTTCGTACCCCCTCCTGGCTACGGCGAAAACCTCCTCGCCCAGGTATCCTTTCCTGACGCCCTTGGCGATGGCGTAGACAAACATGCACGACGCCGAGGACTCCAGGTAGTTGCCCATTCTATCTCCCTGGTCAAGCACCTGGTACCAGACGCCGCTGGTCGGGTCCTGGACGCGGGCAATCGCCGCTACCGTGGTTTGGAAAATCGCCAGGAGTTGGTCTCTCCGGGGATGATCCCTCGGGAAGTGATCCAGCACATCCGGGATGGCCATAGCGTACCATCCGATGGCTCGCCCCCAGAAATTGGGGGAACACCCGCTCTCGGGATCCGCCCACTTCTGGCTCTTGCTCTCGTCCCAGCCGTGAAAGAGCAGGCCGGTCCTGGGATCTCGGGTGTGTTCTTCGATGAGGATGATCTGATGGGCCACGTCGTCAAAACCCTCGGATTCGTCGAATCGCCTGGCGAATTCGGCGTAAAAAGGAGAGGCCATGTAGATGCCGTCCAGCCACATCTGATGGGGATAGATCTGCTTGTGCCAGAATCCACCTTCAGTCGTGCGAGGGTGCGTTCGCAGTTGCTCTCTCAGCAGGTAGGCCGCTTTTTTGTAGCGTTCGTCGCCAGTTGTCTCGTACAACAGGAACAGCAGTTTCCCCTCGTTGATCTGGTCGAGGTTGTATTCTTCCAGGCGATAGGTGCCGATCTCGCCATCCGGGCCAACAAACTCGTCCATGTTCCTCTTGATGTAGTCGTAGTACTTCTGTTCACCGGTTTTCAGCCACACCTGCTGGATGGCCAGGAGGACCACACCGGGCTCGTAATGCCATCGTTTTGACAACAACGGGTGTCGTTTCATGATCGAGTCGGCCATCCAAACCGACCATTCTTGATCAACTGCTTTGGGTCGCCTTTCGAGTATTGGTACATTCGCGCTCATGGCTTGGAATCCTCAAGTTAAGCTATCTGGACAATGTTAAGTTAATGTCATTGCGAGCGCAGCGAAGCAATCTCCCGCCTCAATTGCAAGCAACGGTGGAGATTGCTTCGTCGCCCTGCTCCTCGCAATGACACTTGGCGCGAAGTTTAACATTGTCGAGTTGTTCGCAGAACATCTTCGTAGAACTTGATGTTCTCGACGATCATCTCTCGGATCGGCAGGTGATACGGGCACTTTTCCTCGCACTCGCCACACTCGATGCAGTTTCTGGCACTCTCCATACCCTCTGCGATCCAGCCCGTGACCATCCTCTCGGCGGGTAACCGCTTCCAAACGCTGCGCAGGGTCATGACGGTAGAGATATGCACCCCCTGTTGGCACGGCTGGCAATAGTCACAGCGGCGACAGAAGCGAGTCCCCACTTCGGCGCGGATACGCCCTATCTCCCGCCGTTCCTGGGGTGCCAGCCCCCAGGGCCCGGCGACGATGGCCGCGATCTCCTCGATCTCCTCAACCTTTTCGATTCCTGGGTCGGGCACGACGCTGTCGAATTGCAGCAGATATTTGATGCAGAGGTTGGCATCACTTAGCAAGCCACCACCCAGCGGCTTCATGGCGATGAAACCCACATCGTACTTTTGAGCCAGGGGCAGCAATCGCTCAGCAGGCTCGCTGGTGACAAAGTTGAAGGGGAACTGGATGGTCTCAAAGTGCCCCGACGGAACCGCCTTCAAGGCCACGTCCATGGAATGGCTGCTCATGCCGATGTGCCGGACCCTACCGGCCTCCAGGGCCCGTTGAGCTGCTTCCATCGCTCCGCCCGGCCCGAGCACCTGCTCGTAGGTCTCGATCGCACTGACGTTGTGGAGTTGCCAGAGGTCAATGGTCTCCACGTTCAGGCGTTTCAGGCTCAGCTCCAGGTGTTCCCACGCCGTGGCGCGATCCCGCGCCGCTGTCTTGGTCGCAATGATCACCTGCTCCCGTCGTCCGGCGATGGCCTTGCCGATGCGCTCCTCGCTGGTCGAGTAGCCGTTGGCCGTATCCAGGAACGTCACGCCCAGCTCCAGGCAACGCTGCACCACCCGGACCGCCTCGGCTTCAGTCAAACGCTGAATGGGGATACCTCCAAATCCTATCCTGGAAACCTCCAATCCAGTCTTGCCTAATCGCACGGTTTTCATAGTTCCTCCACCTCGGGTCCCCAGAAGTGTAAACTCCAAGAAGAAATCGTCACCGCGAACTCACACCGCGAGGTTCAGCCGCATCAACTGGTCGCCGTAGCGAATCTCCATCTGCTCGGCGGGCAACTCGGCGACGCAGTAGGGGTTTTCGTAGTGCTTGAAGCCGGTGATGGGTTCCTCCTCCCCGTTGCGCAGCAGCGGCCCCTCCCAGCCGAAGGCCAGCGTCTCGCCGCGCAGCGTGGCGCAGCGCACCGCCAGCCCTTCGAAGGCCACGTCCAGCGCCAGTATCCTGTCCTGGAAGTCGGTGAACCCGCCGTCGAGAGCGGCCCGCCCCATCTGGCACAGCCAGACGTTGTGCTGACCATAAGAGCGCAGCTCGCGGTAGGCACTGTCCCCCCGTGTGATGAACTCCAGCCCCTGAGCGGCGGTGAGCGCCAGGTAGCCCTCTCCCTGGCGAGCAAAGGCCCACGTGTGGCCGTTCGCGTCTTGGCGCAGCACGTGCTCGTCGAAGGCAGCGGTCGGGAAGTAGGCGTGGGTGAATCCCATCCAATCGTCATCGGGCAGCTTGTGGATGGCGACCAGCACGTCCTTCCACTGGGCAACCCGTGGCAGGACGACGTTCCCGTGCCAGAAGTTGGGCCGATGGGAGCCTTCTTCGCTACAACAGGGCGGATGGGTGACGAAAACCACCGCGTCGGGCCCCATGGTCGCCTGCCAGATGTGCTGCTGGTACCCCCTCTCGCCGGGGTGGTAGTCCTGCGCCGAGCAGAGCATGTAGTCCGGCGTCTTGTAGGTGACCTTGTTCACCTCCCAGGAGCCGGCGGCGCGGTCGAGCGCCTCCTCCAGCTCGCCTGCGTGATGCTCCCGGTTCCACATCTCATCGGGCAGGTCGGTGGCGATGGCCTCGATGATCGGCGGAAGCTGATATTGCTCCTGGCAGGCCAGGCTGACCGTCCCCAGCAAGCGCGGGTTGAAGGCGCCCATGCCCCACATCAAGCGGCTGATCCCAGCCGTGGCCTCCAGACGCCCCCCTTTGATCAGAGGACTGTAGGTGCGCCCGTGGGTGGAACCGAAGGTGCCCCGGTACGAGTTGAGAGCCATGGTGAAGAACATCTTGTCCATGACCACCGAGGCCAGCTCGTACACCTGGGGCGTCTCGGCCAGGTCGGCCAGGTGCGAAAGGGCCAACAGGTCTTCCTCGAAATAGCAGTTGGAGTCCCACTCCTGGAAGCCGGTGGTCCCCCGCTTGTGCAGCCAGGAGATGGCCAATCGTTCACCTTTCTCCCGGTGCCACTGGCCGGTCTGCCCGGCATTGGTGAAGGTCCGGTCGGGGTAGAGCTGTCCGGCCAGGATCTCGCAGGCGTGGAACAGGATCTGGTGGTTCTCCGACCAGTACCACATGACGTCCTCTCCTGGCTCGTCCGCCCAGTATTTGAAGTTGAGGACGCATTTCTCCAGCGGTCCCCTGAGTTCCTCGGGAAATGCCGGATCATCCCCGTAGCGGAGCATCACGCCCAGTAGTCCGACCAGGTAGAAATCGCTGCAGTCCTGGCGCTGGTTGATCCCCTCGATAGCCTCCATGAAGACGTCTGTCTTGATATCGTGCCAGCGGCCAACCGCCATCTTGGCGATCTCGGAATAGAGGCCGATCTCCCGGTGGAAGGCGTCGTACAGCGCCTCTATACGGCGCTCGGTATAGCTGCCATAGCTCTCCTGAGAATAGCGGTTTCTGACCGTCCACAAGCCGATGCGGCGCGTGATGCGCATGTTGCCCTCGTAGTACTCCTTGGGCTGCGGCATCAGGAGAGCGTGGTAGTAATCTTCCCGAAGCTGGTAGGGATTGCCGACATTGAAGTGGTTGCCGGCGGCTCCCTCCCTCTGCGACTCCGAATAGATCCGGCCCTCCGGCGTCTGGACGCGGATCATTAAGCTAGCCGATGCGGCCATGTCCTCTGGCCAGCGCATTTTGATTTTCTCATCGTACACATAGACGTCTCGCTCCAGGTACGCGGCCTCGAATACGCTTTCCAGGGTTCGGCGGCGGGCGGCGGCCTCGATCCGGGTAGGTACGAACACATCGGCTCCCTCGGCGTCGTCGGAGAGGCCGACGACCTGCAGCGCCATGGCGTAGGGGCACTCGCGCGCAGCCACCTCCTCGAAGCGCACCAGGATCTCGTTGCGTCCTTCTTGAAGAGTAGCCTGGAAGGGGACACTGTGGGGAATCTGGTGGTGAAAATGTTCCTGGCGATGGACGTGCTGGCCGTTCAGCCAGACGTCGGCGGGGCCGTTGGTCGTCAGGACGAGCGTCACCTCCTGGGAAGCGGGGCTCGCCACGCGGGTGTACGCCCAGGCCCGCAGGTAGTGGCAGGCATGGTAGAAAGCCGAGAGGTCCACGAAATGATCGTCTCGGCAGCGGTAATAGGTCCACCGCAGTTCCGTATCGCCCACCGCGAACTTGTCCCAGTCTACGGGCGCTTCGACGATGCCCGAGCTCTCTTCATAGTAGTGGCGGGCGATCTGAAACTTGAAGTCCTCTCCCTCAAAGCGATCCAGGTCAGGGACTGGGATGGCCTGGGGGCCAGCCACGATCCAGTTGTGGATGTAGCCGTTTTGAAGGTTATAGGCGGCGTAGTAAACAGACATACCATGCTCCTCCTCGAATGCTTGTTCCTGGGATGTATCACCAATTGGGAGGGAACTTGAAGTAAATGTTCATCTCCTCGTCCTCCTCCATGGCGAGCAAATCCTCCAACACAGCGACGGCCTGGTCGTAGGAGCGGGTCTGGTGGCTGTCCAGCACACTCCACAAAAGCATCGAGCGGTCGCCGGTCCTGAACGCTTCCAGTTGGCGCTCCATGGCCAGCCACTCAGGGAGGATGTGTTCGAGCAGAATCTTGGGCGGAAGCGTGCCAACGTGCAGCGATTGGATGCCTTTCTGGTTAACGACCGCGGGCACCTCGACCACGACATCGTCAGGGATGCCCTCCAGCGCACCCCAGTTCGGCACGTTGACCTGGAACTGCCCTTCGTGGTTGTTGACCAACGCGTCCATAATGGGCACGATCTGCTCGCCCGTCATCGTCCGCCAACCCATAGCCTGGACCGCGAGCTCGGCCAGGCTGGCTTTGGGATCCTCAAGCGCCTGCGAGATCAGGGCCATGCGTTCTTCGAGGTTCTTGACGAAGATGGGACGTGCCAGCTCAGTATCGGGACCACCCCACGGTTGGCCGAACCAGTATTTCTTGGTCTCAATGTCCGTGTGATACCACCAGCCCCCCCTGCGCACTGTGTCGCCGATGGGGAACAGGCCATACAGCTTGTACTGGTGGCATGCCGCCCGCGACATCTGAACATCGTGCGTCCCTGTGGCGACGTGGGTGCGCCAGTATTCCTCGCCCTTGGTCTCAATCCACTCGTCAATCAGGGGGTAGGCATCTTGCCCCTCGTAGATAAAGTGGGTCAACCAGATGTTGTGGTTGAGGCCGGGGGCTTGCCACGTCACGCGGTCGGGGTCAATGCCAATGGTTTCGGCAATGCTGCGATAGCCGTAGTGGCCGTGACACAAGCCACAGACCTTGATGTCCGTCTCGCGGGTCATCAGCGTGCAGCCGGTGGAGACCGGGTTGCCCGATTGAATGAGCCAGGCATCGGGGCAGACTCTCTCCATATCCCGCGCCACGTCCAGCATCAACCGCAACTGATACCAGGGCCCCAGACTGAAACCACGGTAATAGTAGCCGTGTTTGGCGGTGAGTTCGCGCATGGCCCGCGCGTGATAGTGCCCTTGGACGTAAGCCGTGTTGATCACGAAGTCGGCGTCTTGCAGAGCCGCTTCGCGGTCAGTGGTCGTGTCGAATGTGAGATCCACCCCCAGTTCATCCGCCAAGCGCACGGCAAATTTCAGGATGATCTCCATACGCTCCGGCTTGATGTCCATGAACGTGACGTGACTGCCGGACAGACTCTCCGTCCGGCAGAGGTCGTTGACCAAGCCCGCCGAGAACTGCGCGCTCCCACCTCCGATAACACCGATTTTGACTGCGTTTGGCATTGCCGTATCCTCCCTAAGAAATTTTCCCCTCCCCAATCATCAACGTGTCGCTGAGGTCAAACCTGGTAACGACACTCGTTCTGAACGACCCACATCAACCAACGCATCCGCCCCACGCCGGTGCCTGCGGCAAGCGAGCCCGCCGTGGTCACGTTCAAACCGCCGGTCGCGCCCGCCTTTCTGAAATCGTCAATCACGCGCTGGCGGATCGCCTCTGGGCTGCCGTTGCGCAGCAGGAGAGGGGGCATCTGCCCCTGGATGTAAGCGTCGGGCATCTTCTCGCGGATCAGCCCCACGTCAACCTCCGGCCCATAGTTGACCTCGCGGATGCCCAGTTCATATTGTTGGTCCAGCAGGTGGGCCATGGCGCTATCGGAGTGCTGGTAGCGGCGCGCGTCGCCAGGAGCCATCTCGCTCAGCACCCTTTCGAGCACCGAGAAGCAGTATTTGCGGTACAGCGCCGGGCTGAACAGCGCGCAGTTGTCGTCGGTGATCCACCAGCCGGGCTGGTCGTTGCTGCTGAACTCGCGCAGGATGCGGTTGAACTCGACCATTTTCTCAGCCAGGACGTCGCGGAAGCGAGCCACCAGGTCGGGGTAGTCGTACAGCCACAGCAGGAACGTGGTCGGCTCGATCACCGAGGTCATGATCGTCGCTGGACCACGACTGCCTGTGCCCAGCCTGGGCAGTGGCTTGCCTTCGGCCTTGCGTCGCTCCCATTCCTCCAGGTACTCCTCAGGAAAGCTCCACGCGCGCAGGTCGGTTCTCTCAGCTTCGTCGAGAACTCTGGCTAACTCGTCTGGATCGTCCGTCACCGGCATCAGCCAGGGCGTACTTCCCTCTTTGTAGCTGAACTCGCATCTGAAGAGATTTTCGATGCGTTTGGGCTGGTGCTCCCAGGTGTCCTCATCGAAAAAGGTTTGCCCTACGTATTTGGCCGTGATCTCGTTGACTTGTTTGTGTAGCTCGTTGCGATAGGCTTTGTCCCGGTAATAGCGCAAGGTCGAAGGGACGTCCATAAACTCGAAAACCCAGTGGTCGTCGGGGGAGAAGGAGAGCGAGCAACGCGGCTTGTCGGTGGTGAAGGCCTGACAAAGCGCGTTCTCCTCCCAGAACGCCTCGACGTCCAGACCCTGGGTCATATCCATGAATTCTCGTTCGATGATGGGCACGACGTCTCCCTCGCCTATTGCGATGCGGCTGGCTCTTCAGGGACCAGCCAGGGAGGCAACGCCATCCCCCGTTCCCGCAGGTCACTGACATACAGAAAGCGATAGACGTCATTCACGTAATAATGGCCGAACCGTTTCTCCGGGAGGACATCCACGAAGCGCGAGACCAGGAGCTCGGCCATCGCCTCGTCCATCCCCGATTCGACCTCGTACTCGAAGTGGATCGCCAGGTCTCTGTCCGGGTCGTGGACGATACGCCTGATGCCATAAGTTTCTGGATCACAGTAAGCGGGCGCGTACCTCTCCAGGAGAAAAGCGCCCGGCGAGGCCGAGTGAACGGCGTGCTGGTGCTCGTAGACAAAATTGACGGTCTCCTGGGCGTGATCAATGGTCTCGCCAGGGAAGCCGAAGAAGAAAAAGACGTGGTTCCAGATCCCGGCCTCTGAGCTTTGGTGCAGGATGCGGCTCACGTCTTCACGGTGCGTACCTTTGACCATGCGCTGTATGATCGCCTCAGAAGCGGTCTCCAGGCCAAACAGCAGCATGCGGCAGCCGCCTCGCGCCATGCTGTCCAGCAGCTCCCCCGTGAGGGCTTTCTCAAAGCGTACGCACCCGCACCAGTGGATCGGCGTACCCAGCGCCTCAAGAAGCGGCGACATGTGCTTCAGATTGCGTGGCGTGATCGCCTCGTCGGCGAAAAAGATGTGCCGGACGCCGTATTTGTCGTGCAGCGCCATCATCTGTTCCGCCACACGCTCCGCGCGCAGTTGGCCGAAGGACTTGGGCGCCCCGTAGCCTACGTTGCAAAAGGCACACTTAGCGTGATAGCAACCGCGTGAAGTGAGCAACGGCAACACCAACCTGGGAGTCAAATAGCGATCCAGTGGCAGACCATCAAAATCAGGCAAGGGGAGGTTGGCGATCCTTTCCGGTTCCTCGTACGGCGTGGTTCGAACCTGGCCGTTGTCCTCGTAGATCAGATTGGGAACCTTCGCCAAGTCGCCGTCGCCGTCGAGCGCCTCGACCAGGCGCAGGAGAGGTTTCTCCCCCTCGAACACCACAGCGCTATCGAACAGGTCAAAGAGGGCAGGCACCTTGGGAAGCTCCTCTCGCAGCATGGTGACGTGTGGCCCGCCAACGGTGACGTGGCAAGGAAGGCCGGCCTCCTTGATCAGGTATCCCAGCGTCATCCCGGCCAGCATCTGCTCCATCGTGGGGATGGAGATGCCGACGACGTCAGGCTCCTCGCGCTCGATGTCGGCGACGATGCCGCGCCGGAAAATGTCGAGGAACATGTTGTGCTGTGGATCGCGTACCGCTGGCAGCAGACTCCGGCTCCTGTCTACAGGAACCGCAGGGGTATAAGTTGAGAGTTCGAGCGCGGCTGGATAAAAGGCCAGCGATGCCACCTCCAGACTTTGCACCATCACCTGAAAGGCGCGCAAGCCAGTGGGGCCATCGAGGAAGGCGTGGCTGCGGATCACACCTATCGCTTCTTCGATCTGGGCAGCGAGCTGCAGGCCGTGCGCCAACGCCCACTCAACCCTGCCGCGCCTGGGCCCAGGCCACCGACTGCCATGCGCTCGATAGTCCCGACGCAGACGGGCGGGGGCCTGGGCCAGGTAGTCGCGCGTCAGAACCTGGTCGAAGGTCTCGAGGTTCAGATCGCGCTGCACGACCTCGACGCCGTGCGACCGCAGGTAGGACGTGAGCGCTGGCAATGCCAAATGTGGCATCGTCGGCGTCCAGTGCGGGGGGAAAATCAGCACAACTTTCATGGTGTTACAAGAGTCTGGCGAATTTCGGATACCATAATATCGTGGGGAATTTGCTCTGTTGCCCCCCAAGATGTTGGTTCGTAGTTGCGACTTCAGTCGCCTTTTCCCCTGCACTGACGACTGAAGTCGTCACTACGAGCCAAAAACGCCAATGCCCAGGGTGTCACTTGATTGAACAACGTTTCTTAGCTAACACAGCGAATCGGAGCGGCGGGGGAGGCAGCGGGCACTATGCTCGACTGCCGCCTCAGCCGCTCCGTTTTCTTCGCTCCCCACGCCGATCAGACAACCCCACAGCTCTCAGGTGCGGGGAAAGCAGCGAACCTTGTGTCCTGGTTCGACCTCAACCAGGGGAGGATTCTGTTGATCGCACACCCCGGCGATGGCTTCGCTACACCGGGGGTGGAACGAGCAGCCCTTCGGAATCGCGTAGGGATCCGGCACCACCCCGCGGATGGACTCCAGGCGCCGCCGTTCCCGAGTTCTCTGGCCCAAACGGGGGATAGACTTCAACAGGGCCCGCGTGTAAGGGTGCATGGGTTTATGGAAAACAGTGTCTACATCTGCCTCTTCAACCACCTTGCCCATGTACATCACGGCCACGTCCTCCGTCATCTGGGCAATGACGCCCAGGTTGTGGGTGATGTACATGATGGCCATACCCAGCTCCTGCTGAAGGCTGCGCATCAGTTTCAGGATCTGGGCCTCGGTGGTGACATCCACCGCAGTGGTGGGCTCGTCGGCGATGAGCAGGCTGGGGTGACACGATAGGGCCATGGCAATCATGCCTCGCTGGCGCATGCCGCCGCTGAACTCGTGCGCATAGCGATCTATCATGCGGCTGGGCTGGGGCATGCCCACCAGGTCCAACATCTCTATCGCCTTCTCCCTCGCCTCGGCCCGGGTTACATTTTGATGTAAAATGATGGCCTCCACGATCTGATTGCCGAGGGTATGCACGGGGCTCAGGGACATCATCGGCTCCTGGGGCACCAGGGCGATCTCACACCCGCGAATGCTGCGAATCTTGACACTCATGGGGTCAAGGTCGGTCAGTCTCACCTCTTCCACCTGCGCGCAACAACCGCTCTCGTCCATTTTATGCGCCAGGTAAAGCGTGATCTCCCCTTCCACGATACGCCCTGGCCTGGGCACGATGCGTAAGATGGAGCGAGCGGTAACCGACTTGCCACACCCGCTCTCGCCCACGACGCCCAGCGTCTGCCCGCGCTTTATCTCAAGATCAACCCCATCCACGGCGCGGACAGTCCCCTCGTCCAGGAAGAAGTAGGTCTTCAGGTCCTTTATCTCAAGGAGCACGTTATGGTCGTTGCCGTTATTTTCCTCTTCTATCACAAGGAGTACGTTATCGTTGTTGCCGCTATTCTTCTCTTCCATACGGAGCACTCCTGGGCTTATCGGGCGTAGGGATCGGCGGCGTCGCGCAGCCCATCTCCCACGAAGTTAAAGGCCAGAACGGCGGTGACGACGAAAAAGGCCGGTGCGAATACCCACGGCGCCAGGGCCAGCGAACGCACGTTCTGAGCCTCCTGCAGCAACACGCCCCAACTGATGGCCGGTGCCCGCAGCCCCAGGCCGATGAAGCTGAGGCCGGTTTCGGCCAGGATCATATTCGGGATGGCCAGGGTCAGTGAGGCGATAATGTAACTGAGGAAGGAGGGCACCATGTGCCGCAGGATAATGCGTGCCTCGCTGGAGCCGGCCAGGCGGGCAGCCATCACAAAGTCCTCCTCACGCAGGGCCAGGAAACGGCCGCGGACCACCCGCGCCATCCACGTCCAGCCGATGAGGGAAAGGATCACCGTGATGCCAAAATACAGCCGGATAATGGGCCAGTCGGACGGCAAGGCAGCGCTGAGCGCCATCCACAGCGGAATGGAGGGTATGGAGCGGATGAACTCGATGACGCGCTGGATCAACATGTCAATTCTGCCGCCGCGGTAGCCGGAGATACCGCCGAGGACGATGCCCAGGGTCAGGCTCAGAAAGACGCCCACCAGGCCGATGGAGAGTGAAATGCGCGCGCCATAACACAGACGGGAGAACACGTCCCGTCCCAGGCGGTCTGCCCCCACCAGAAATACGCCCTGTTCCTCGTGCGGGACGGGCAAGCCAAAGAGGTGGAGGTTCATCTTGAAGAGACCCCACAACTCGTACTCGGTGCCGTGGACGAGGAACTGAACGGGGTAGCGGATTTCGGTGACTTCGGTGTAGATGTTGCGGAACGTCTCCGGATCTTTACTGCGCTCTATCTTGTAGACAAACGGCCAGTGAAACTGACCTTCGGCGTCACGGATGCGGATCTTGCTGGGCGGCGCCAGCTTGTATTTAACGAAGTACTGTCCGGCGTCATAGGGGGCTACAAACTCGCAGAAGATGCCGACGAGGTAGAACAATGCCAGGATGCCAACGCTGATCAGCGCCATCTTGTTCTTGCGAAATCGCCACCACATCAACTTCCAGTAGGGGGCGACGTATATCTTCTCTTCCTCGCCCGTGATTTCCTCTTCGATGCTCTCGATTTCCTCAGCGGTGGTTTTCGCCTGTTCCAGGTCTTCCATTTGACGCTACCCTCTCAGGCTAATGCGTGGATCGACCCACGCCAGCAGGATGTCCGAGATGAGCGTACCGATGACGGTCAGCGCGCTCAGCAGCAACAGGAAGCTCCCTGCCAGGTACATGTCCTGCGACATCAAGGCCCGCAGCATCATTGGCCCCGTCGTCTGCAGGCTGAGCACGTACGCTACCAGCATCTGCCCGGAGATCAGACTGGCCAGCGACCAACCCACGGTGCTGAAGAAGGGGTTCAGCGCCACCCGCACCGGGTACTTCCAGACCAGCTTCCCTTCCTTGAGCCCCTTCGCCCGCGCCGTCTCTACGTAGGGCTTGTTCAACTCGTCCAGCAGGTTGGCCCGCGTGGTACGGATGCTCCCGGCTGTGCCATTGATGGCGATGATGACGACGGGAATCCAGATGTGCTTGAGCATGTCCACCACCTTGTCCCAACTCCACGGGGCCAACATGTATTCCTGGGAGAACAAACCCCCGACGTTCAGTCCGAGCCGGGTCATGGCCAGCCACATGACCACCAGTGCGATCATGAAGCCCGGCGTGCCTGCGCCGACGAAGCTGATGACAGACATGACATAGTCGGGGATGGAGTACTGGTGCGTGGCAGAATAGACCCCGATCGGGATAGCCACGAACCAGCTTACCAGGAGCGCGACGCTGGAAAGCACCATCGTCAGCCCGATGCGTTCCCAGATCAGTGCCTTGACTGGTTTGTGCCATTCCATAGACTGGCCCCAGTCGCCGCGTAGGATGATGCCGCTCATCCACTTGTAGTATTGCACGTAGATGGGTTGGCCCAGCCCATAGCGCACCTCTAGCGCCTCGAGCGCTTGCTGGTCGATGTTATCACCCATCTCGCTCAATTGGGCCGCGTAGGTGGTCAGAAAATCGCCCGGCGGGAGTTGGATAATGACAAAGGAGATTATCGAGATGATGAATAAGGTTGGGATCATAAATAAGACGCGCCGCAGGATATAACCTAGCATGTATTACCTCCCAGGTGGCTACCTCGACGATGTTAGATTGAGCATGTGTTCGTCCAGAAACCAGGTTTTTCTCTGCAATAGACAAGATCCTGGCTAAGCAAAGTGACCAGGACAATGACGTCTCCTCGCTCTTGGGCGCAAAAAACCTGGTTTCTTACGGAATGTAACATTGCCAAACTACTCAGGTATCAGAACAGATCACTGGATACATCGGGGTGGAGGGCGGAACCGGGGTTCCGCCCTCCACTGACGCATCACTTGACACCTGCTAGGCGTGTTTTTCAGGTTCCTCCCAGTAGTGGGTCTCCGTGCCCAGGAAATGCTCGTCGGCGACGGTGTCATCACACGGCATCCCATCCAGGTAACCCCGGAAGCCATTCTTGACGATGCATGGGGCCGGCTGGTTGCCCAGATAGCCGATCATGGGCAGCTCCTCGGCCCAGATATCGAGGATCTGGAAGAACAGCTCGGTCTGCTTGTCCGGGTCGGGCTCCTGCTCGACCTGGGTCCAGATGTTCCAGATATCCGAGATCCAGTGATCCTCGGGCGGCTTTTCGGCGTTGGGATCGTTGGGATCGTGCAGATAGATACCCCAGGCGCACGCCCACGGACGATCGGTCTGGTACCCCCGGAAGATCACGGCCAGTGGCGCCAGGGGCAGCAGCGTTCGGTCGCCGCCCCACCAGGCGGCCTCGATGTCGTTAGCCGCAAAGCGCTCCTGGTACAGCGAGCGTTCGTTGTACTTGTAGGCGCACTTGACGCCCACGTCGGCGAAGTACTTGACAAGCAACTGCGCCGCGTCCTCGTCGGGTTGGCCAGCCTCGGCAGTGCCCACGACCTCGAAGCTCAAGGTGCCGCTGCCATCCTTCCACAGACGGAAGCCGTCGGCGTCCTTCTCATCGTAGCCTGCCTCGTCCAGCAGCCGGGCGGCCTCGGTCGGGTCGTAGTCCAGGTAGACACCCGACAGCTTGGGGTAGTACTGGGGCGACTCTTCCATCGGGCTGTACTGGCGCGGTGTGTAGAAGCCATCGTAGGCCAGCTCGTTCATCTCGTCGCGATCCACAGCCAGCGAGAGGGCGATGCGCACGTTCCGCTCGTCGAAGAACTCGCGCAGCTTCTCGTTCTGGGTGGTGAGGTTACACTGTAGGGCGACGTGATTGGCTGTCTTCTGGACGAAGACGTGGTAGTCGCCGGCCGCCTCGCTCTCCTTGTAGAGCGTGTAGTTCGCCATGGCCATCTGACGCGACTGGAAGTCGATCTCGCCGTTGGTGACCCACAGGTTGAGCACCTCGGTCTGCTCGTAGAGGCGGTGCTGGATGGTGTCGATGTAGGGGAGCTGGTTGCCCTCGGGGTCCACGCCGTAGAAGTAGGGATTTCGCTCCATGAGGAACAACTCCTCAGAGAGCGCGTTCTTGGCCAACCACGGGCCGATCCCAGGACGCTCGGGGTTCAGCATCCAGTAGCCCCTGTCGAGGTAGTAATCCGCCCAGTTATTGAAACCTGCCGCCGTTGCTGCCGCCTGCAAGGCGTCCTTGTCGTCGGTAAAGTCGAGGTGGAACTGCTTCATGTAGTGGCTGGGCGTGAGACAGCCGACGCCGAACGATTCCATGCCGGTGCCACGGGTCAGGTCATAGATGAAGAGCGTCTTGGGGATGGGAAACTTCATCTTGACGGCGTAGTCGTTGACCTTCTCGAGATCCATGAAGAACTTATCTGCACCGACGGTGACCGTCCACTTGACGTAGGGCGAGGGGAACAGATCTTTGTTGCTGGCCTCGTTCTCGTACCACCACACCACGTCGTCGGCGGTGAACTCTGTGCCATCGGACCACTTGGTGCCCTCGCGGAAGTAGAAGGTCCACTCGCTGGCGTCGTCGTTGGTCTCCCAGGACTCGCAGAAGTGGGGCTGCACGTTCAGGTCGATGTCCCACCAAGCGAAAAAGTGATCGTTCGCCTTAGTGGGGCCCCAGCGGTCCGAAACGCCCTTGAACGCCCGGTGCATGGTGCCGCCGTAGTTGCCGATACCATCGTTCACCGGCAATACGCAAGGGTTCTTGGGCAGCCGCTCGTCTACTGGCGGCAACTTCCCCTGTTTCACCAGATCGGCCAGCATCGGCGCCTCGTTGTACTTGCTCACGGGCACCGGCGTAGCCTCGGGCTTCGGCGTTGGTGTAGCCTCGGGCTTCGGCGTCGGTGGCTTCGTAGGCACTGGTGTTGCAGTGGGTGCTGCTTGAGGGGCACATGCCGCAGCCACCACTCCTGCCGTGGCCAATGCCGACACGCGCAAGAACTCGCGCCTCGTTATCTTTCGTCTCCCTTCCATGATTCTCTGCCTCCTTTGAGTTTTTTAGAGATCACTAGCAATCTTTCTACCTTGGTTTCTTTGTTCCCTGGCATCTATTTGATGCCACTCGCAACTGTCCGATATACACCTCCTTTCCTGGCCTCAAGCATCCTCCCTTCTGAGGCACTCACGGGCAAGACCGTTCGGCTGAGCCCTTCGGCAGGCTCAGGACAGGCTCACGGCGAAGCCTCAGGGCACTGGCTGGGCCGGGCTGAGGCTTCGTCCTGAGGCTCAGCCCGAAGGGACGCCTGTCAGCTCCAACTCCTCCGCACGATGGCAGCTCACGAAATGATCCGGCGCGATTTGCCGCAGAGCCGGCTCCTCCGTTTCACAACGATCTATCCGGTACTGGCAGCGCGGGTGGAAATAGCAGCCGCTGGGCGGATTAGCCGGATCGGCCACATCCCCAGGTAGCACGATCGCCTCCGTGCGTAGCCGGGGGTCGGGCTTGGGAACAGCCGAAAGCAACGCTTCGGTATAGGGATGCTGGGGATTGATGAACAACTCCTCCGTCGTGGCACTCTCCACCAGCTTGCCCACATACATCACGGCCACCCGATCGCTGATGTGCTCGACCACGCTGAGATCGTGCGAGATGAACAAATAGGTGAGGTGAAACTGCTCCTGGAGGTTCTGAAGCAAGTTGAGGATCTGCGCCTGGATAGAGACATCCAGGGCCGACACTGGCTCATCACAGACGACGAGTTGAGGATTGAGGGCCAGGGCGCGGGCGACACCAATGCGCTGGCGTTGGCCGCCGCTGAAGGCGTGAGGGTAGCGGCTCATGTACTCCGATCGCAGCCCCACCACCTTCAAGAGTTCGGCTACCCGGTCTCTTAACTCGTTCCCATGAGCGACCCCGTTGACCAACAGTGGCTCGCCCACGATCTGCAACAGCGTCATCCGAGGGTTGAGGGAGGAATAGGGATCCTGGAAGATCAGTTGCATATTCTGGCGCAACTGCTTGACCTGCTGCTTTTCCAGGGTGGGAATGTTGACCCTCCCCAGGTTGCGGTCGGCAAACCACACCTCTCCAGCAGTGGGTTCATAAGCGCGCAGGATCACCCGCGCAGTTGTTGTCTTGCCACACCCACTCTCGCCGACCAGACCCAGTGTCTCTCCCTCCCGGATGTAGAAACTCACGCCGTCCACCGCTCTGACGTAGCCGACCAGTTTGGACCGGAAGAAGCCGCGCTCAATGGGAAAGTGCATTTTCAGACCTTTCACCTCAAGCAGCAACTGGTTACGCCATACGTTTTCGGTCATCTCTTCTCACTCTTTCTGTACGGTGATCAGGCTATCAGCAGATGTCCAGCGTATGCTGCGCCCAGGACCAACGCCTCAATGGCGAACACCTTCGCCACGAATGCGGCTGGCCGCCGCCGCTCGGCCAACTTGCGAAAATCCGCTTCGGAGGCCAACACGAATAGCAACCATGCGAGGCCCAGGATGACAGTGCCAAACCTATCTACGGCTATTAATGCCCAGCGATTCAATCTAAGCGCCATGATGGGCAGATCAATCAAGACAACAGTCCTCAGCCACAACGCCGCCCAAAGCGACAGAGCCACGGAGGTGAACCAGAGTGCATACCCAAGAACGATCCGGACTATCCGCTTCATCCCTCACCTCAACGCAACCATCGCATCACATTGGACGAATTAAACAAACGAGGTGTTTGTTTGATAATTTCAGGGAATGTTTAGCGACGCAAATCGCGTCGAATAAGTCTTTGCCGCTTTTTGTGGTAAAATGTCTCCCATCTTGACGGTGGGAGGTATAAATGGACGTACAATTTCACTTTCCAGATGGAACATTATCAACTGAACTCCAGGCTTTGGTCGAAGCACTCAACCGTTTCTTGGCCATGCTTCCGGACGACGAGGACCAAGAGGCCGCCATTCGCCTGGTGATGGAGTTGCTAGAACTGGCTAAGGCGGCCTCCCAGGAGGAGATCGCCCGCGCCGCTGGTTACTCCGAGCGCACGCTGCGCCTCTACAAGCAACGGCTTCAGGAGAAGGGGCTGGATGGGTTGTTCGACCATCCTATTCCCGGTCGCCCGGCCGTCACCACTCAACCGACCGTGGAAGGGGCCGTGGTGCAAGCCATCCTGGAGGCAGTCATCGCGCAACGCACGCTCCCCGACGATGCGGCTTTGGCCGAAGTGGTCAACCGTCACCTGGCGGAGAAGCAAGACCCCCTGGCCGGCCAAGTGACCGCTTCGATGGTGGAGACCATTCGTTTGGGTTGGGGCATTAAACGCCTGCCTGTGCGTCAGCAGTTGCAGGAGGCTCAGACCCCTCCGGCGCCGGAGCAGGAAACGGTGCGCCTGGGTCGGACGCGGGCCGGTGGCGCCTTCATCCTGGCCGTCCTCCTGGTTGAAGCCGGCTGGCTGAAGCTGGCCCACCTGCTGCCGGTGGTCTCCCACTATGCAGTGACGGCGGTGCAGTGGCTTCTGACTGCCATCTTCGCCGTCATCTACGATGTGCAACGGGCCTTCCACCTGGACGACGTGCGGGACGTCGGCTTCGCTTTGATCACCGGGCGGCCACGGCCGCTTTCACACGGTACCTTCCAGCATTTGTTGCATCACTTTCCCGCCGAGGATGCCCAACACTTCTACGCAGCCAGCAGCAGACACGAAGTCGAGACGTTGGGAGACGGCCCCCGTCGCGTCAGTGTAGATGGGCACAACCTGCCCCGTTACACCAGGATCGTTGCTGTGACCAAGGGCAAGATCGGCAATACCGGTCGGGTGCTCAAGGCCGAGGAATTGGTGCTGGCCTTCGACCTGGACGCCAAACGCTGGCTGGCATTGCGTGTCTACCAGGGCAGCAAGAAGTTGAGACTGGCCCTGCCAGAGATCGTAGCCGAACTGCGCCGCCATCGGGATGAGGGCAAAGGTCCCTGGCGACTCTTCTTTGACAAGGGAGACTACAAGGGGCAGATCTTCCGAGACTTGGCGGCGATGGAAGAGGTCCATTTCTACTGCCCGGCGGTGCGCTACCCGGATAACGTGGCCCAATGGGAGCGGTTGACAGAGGAGGACTTCGATCCAGAGCCCTTTGTCTTTGCCAAGCACGCTGACCTCTCGCCTGAGGAGCGGCCCGTCTATCGTCTGGCTGACACGGAGATGACGATCAACGTGTGGGAGAATGGGCAGGTGGTGGGTACGGTCACACTGCGAGCGGTGGTCATCCACGCCCCCCAGGGTCAGAAGCCAGCGGAGCGGTGGCCGGTGGTGTACCTGACAGACGACGGACAGATTGACGCTCGCGCCTTGGCCAATGAGTTCGGCGACCACTGGGGGCAGGAGTTCGCGCACCGCGTTGGCAAGCACGACCTGTGCCTGGACATCTTGCCGCCCGGATACACCCTGACCAGCCAGCGGGATGAGGAAGGGCAACTTCAGCGCCAGGTGGAGTACGACACGACGGCCTTCTTCCTCTCGGCCTGGTTGCGCTGCCTGGTGTTCAACCTGATGAGCCTCTTCGCCCAGGAACTGGAAGGAGAGTACGCCAAAATGTGGGCGGGCACGCTGCTACGCAAGTTCATCCGCCGTCCAGCAACTCTCTATTTAGTTGGTAATGAGCTACACGTGGTCTTCGACCCGTTTCCCGATCAGGAGGCTCTCCGCCCGCTGCTGGACAGGCTGAACGCCAAGCGGGTGGCATTGTCCTGGCTGAACGGCCTGGTTGTGCAGTTCAGCATCGCTCGGGACGAACCCCTGCACCCGCTGACGAAGCCCGAAAAGCGGCAACGACTTTTTGGAGATGATTAGCCCTGTAGGGAGACTCTAAACATTCCCTGTTAATGATATTAAACAAGTTAGATCATTGTGGCGCCATGACAAGTCAGTTTTTGGAGGGCATTCTACGCCATAATGCGAAAGTGACGCCGGAAATGGAAGCGCTCTTAAAAGTTGTCGCAGATTATGTTTCCATTGGACAAAGTCGTTTACCAGATAGGACACTTTGGCGTCCGGAGTGCGACGAAACCATTTGGGCTGATGATCTTTACATGAGTTGCCCATTTCTTGTTCGATATGCTGAATACTCAAAAGATGAGTCCTACTTGAATGACGCAGTGAAACAGACACTCAATATGGCATCCTATCTTCAGGATAGCGACGGGGTGTGGTTTCATGGTTATTCAGTAAAAGATAAGAGACCGATTGGTTTCAAATGGGGACGTGCCAATGGGTGGGCGATGGTAAGCACGGCCGAGGTTCTCTCTGCTATGCCCAAAGACCATCCAGAAAATGAGAAGGTTCTTTCAGTCCTACGCCGACATGTTCAGGGTGTTAAGAGACTTCAAGCATCGTCCGGACTCTGGCATCAGGTATTAGATCATCCTGAACTGTGGGAAGAGACTTCTTGCACGGCAATGTTTACCTACGCCATTTCGAGGTCAGTGAATAGAGGTTGGATTGACAAAAACAACTTAAACGCGACCCAAAAAGCACTTGGAGGTCTAAACCAAAGAATTACAGAAGAGGGTGCGATTCTTGATGTTTGTCAAGGAACTGGTATCGGATATGATCTTGCTTTTTATGAGCAACGAGAGCGACCGTTTGATGATCATCACGGGCAAGGTGCTGTGCTTTTGGCGCTCACTGAACTGTTTTGTGCAACACAGAGTGAACTACTACCACCAGAGGTGGTGGCTTACGCTGATTAATCGAGGGGGTGCCTTCAATGGGGGTGTCTGAACATGGACACGCCGTTGCAGAATTGAGTGAGTGCATCGCGATATTATCAAATAATAGAGGAGGAGCGCAGAAATGACAAACAGAGAGTTTAAGCCCAAAGGGATCACCATGAAAAACACCAAGAAGGAGATGCTCGAAGCCTACAATGAGGTTTTGCAGCAGCTCAAAGAAAAGCGAGCAGCGGGACTCAAACCTGCGGAAGAAATCGAAGAGAGGAAGATCAAGGAAGCCGTGGAGGTAACAGATTCCCTGTCCACAGAGGGGATCGTTCAAGAGGTCAGTACCCTTAGATTGGAGATAGGGGGACTCCTCGGTCAGCTTTCTGATAGATTGGAAGAAGAAGTCAGCAAATATCGTCAGGCTAGGCAGGCGGTTGAGGCCAAGCAAAAAGAGCTTCAAGAGATCTACGAGATAGAAAAGTCGGCTTTAAGTCTGGCGGCCTTGATTGAAGCTCAACATCAAAAGCGTCAGCAAACCGAAGCTGAGTTAGCGGCGCGCAAGGAGGAGTTAACTCAGGAGATAGAAACCCTGCGTATGGAGTGGGGGAAAGAGAAGCAAGTTCACCTGGCAGAGATTAAGGAACGGGATGCCGACGAGCGGAAACGCCGTGAACGCGAGAAGGAAGAGTACGTCTATGTGTTTCAGCGTGAGCAGCAATTGGCCAGAGAGCAGTTCGAAGACGAGAAAGCCAGGCTGGAAAGAGAAATCACGTATAGAAGAGAGCAGATGGAAAAGGAATTAGCCGACAGGGAAAAAGCCGTCGGCGAAAAAGAAACCGAATTGAGCGAATTGAGGAAGCAAGCCAGCGCCTTTCCCAAGGAATTGGAATCAGCGGTCAACAAAGCGGTCAAGGAAGCCATACAAAGAGTCGAGTTGGAAGCCAAGAACAGAGAGGAGCTCCTGAAAAAGGAATTCGATGGCGAGCGGAATGTCCTGAACACTCGAATTGAATCTCTGGAAAAAACCGTAACAGAGCAAAATGAGCAGATTGCGAAACTCTCACAACAGGTGGAAAAATCCTACAGCCAGGTGCAGGACATTGCCATCAAAGCCATAGAGGGCACTTCGCGCTCCCAACCCCTGACCAATTTGCAGCAGTTGATGGCTGAGCAAGCCCGAAAGCAATCGCCAGAAACGTAGGGAGGCAAAGAATTCGCCCACCATAGCCCGCCCAACACCTCAGGGCAAGGCCCAGGATGCCGCCCCGCGTTTTTCACCCGCCGGCACCGGTCGAGGTGAAGAAGGCGGGGCTGCCGGTCTTGTTGTTGACGCCTGGCTTGCCCTTGTTGCAGGTCTGCGTGTGCGACGCACTCGCTTACGAGTATGCAGACGTTTTGTCTCGCAAGTTATCTGAAGCGCGCTGGCAGCGCCTCAAACCTGTTTTGGGGACCTTGTTGTCCAAAGCGCAGTTCGTGGTCGTTCACTACTCGTGGCGACCGATTTCACCCGATCCAGGGGATGAACACATCATTGATTGCGCGATGAATGCCGGGGCTACGGTCATTACCTGGAATGTACGAGACTTCCGAACTGCCAGGGAAACGTTGGGATTACGAGTCATCACGCCCATAGAGGCTATCATCCAGCTAGCGGCTTAGATGCGGTATCGAGTTTATTTTGGGAGGGGAAAATGAGTCGGTTAACAGTCCGTTTGCCGGGAACACTCCACAATCAGTTGACAGCCCTGGCTACACGTGAGGGGATCTCTTTGAACCAATACATTGTGTATGCCCTCACACGCCAGGCGACGTTGGCTTACACTGTCCAGGCTGTGCCTGAACAAGCAGTGGCCCAACAACGGGCATCGTTCACGGCTTTACTGCAGAGCCTGGGGCAGGCTTCGTTTGATGAAATCGAGGCGGTGCTGGCAGAACGTGAGGTAGTGGAACCTGAAGCAGGGTTGAATCCTGAAGTCATAACACGTTTGCGGGAGTGCATTGCAAACGAACAACAACTGGCGTAGGTGGACAACAGGTCAGCGTGAAACAGGGATAGGGCTGCCTGGCGCCCCCGTTGACGTGCCCTGAAGCTATCGTTTCTTATCGGCGAAAGCCCGACCAGGGCAAGGCCCAGGACGCCGCCCCGCATTTTTCACCCACCGGCACCGGTGGAGGTGAAGAAAGCGAGGCGGTTTGCATTTGTGCAAACGCTGCCATCGGGGTATAATTAAGGTGGGTTACCAGCAGTAGAAAGATTCCGCATAAAATAGTCAGGTGCAGTGCCCAATATCTGGTAACTTTGATACGACATGCAGCACCAACGAGGTATTAAGTTATGGAAACACAAACTGCGACTCTTTTGGTGACAACTGAAACTATTCCCTTGCAGATGGGTGCTGATGGTGTCATACGCATCGGCCATACCCGCGTTACGCTCGATACAATCGTGATGGCTTTCATGGAGGGGGCAACCGCTGAGGAGATTGCACAACAGTATCCTTCTGTCTCCCTTGCCGATGTGTACTACACGATTGGCTATTATCTGCGGCGGCAGGCCGAAGTCGAGGCGTACTTGAATCGGCGGCGACGGCAGGCTGAACGGGTACGACGACAGAACGAGTCTCGTTTTGATCCCGCTGGCATCAGAGAGCGATTACTGGCACGCCGGGCAAGCGGGAGGCTCTAACCCATGCGTTGGGCAGCCGATGAGAACTTCAACAACGACATCGTACGCAGTCTGCTGCGCCGAAAGCCAGACGCGGACATCGTGCGTGTCCAGAATGTTGGTCTGTCAGGCGCGGATGACCAAGCTGTACTTGAGTGGGCTGCTGATGAGGGGAGGATACTGCTCACGCACGATGTTTCGACCATCACGCGGTATGCCTACGAGCGGGTTGAAGCTGGCAAACCGATGCCTGGCGTTTTTGAAGCCAGTCGTGACATCCCGATGGGCGTAGTCATTGAAGACCTCATTCTGGGAATCGAGGTAGTTAGGCCGAAATAGTTCGGTCTACTCAATAGTTAGGCGCTCGGTACAAAGTTGGGAGTTTGATAATGGATACAGAAAAATTATCAAGAACCACATTTGGGAAAATATTCATAAGATTGATGGCTTTCATAATGGAGAGCCGTTTTCGATACAAATTCTTTGGATCTAAAAGAATACTAGAAGGTGCTGGAATTCTCGCAGGCATGAAGGTCTTGGAAGTAGGGTGTGGAACAGGATTTTTCACAATAGCGGCAGGCCGAATGCTTGGCGACAATGGTTCTCTGATAGCAATAGATATGTTGCCAATATCTGTTGAAACGGTTGCGAAGAAAGTGCAAGAGGCAAAGCTAAGCAATGTAGTACAGGTAATAAAAGGGGACGCGTTGGACACAAAACTAGAAAGAGAAAGTTTTGACGAAGTAATCATATTTGGTGTTATTCCAGCGCCGATGTTGCCAATGGAGAAATTGTTGAAGGAGATGCATAGAATTCTTCACCCAGGTGGAGTATTAGCAGTTTGGCCACCAAGCTGGGTTCATCTGGCAATAGCTCAGTCTGGGTATTTTAAATATATGAACAGGCAGAATGGTGTGAGTAATTATCAAAGGATAGATGAGAAATAAACGAATTCAGCGCCTAACAAAGCGTGCACCCGACAAGTGGGATTCTGCGCGTTTTTCAGGCAATTTCTACGCATCAGCGGAATCCTGCTCTCGAACAGAGTCCACGCCCGCCCACTTGCGGGTAACGCACACCGTTGGGCAGATGCGCTCGGATGGCAAGAGGCAAGAAATCCGAAAAGCATATAGGCATACATATAGTCGATAGTAATTGAGAGGAGAATTGGAAATGGATAGGACAGAATTCAGTAATTTCAAGTGGATAAATGAGAGTAAGGTAATACACGAAGGTAATAGACTTATTATTGAAGCACCGAGAGAAAGTGATTTCTTTTGTAATAATGGTGCCATTTCTCAGGAAGGAATTACGCCCGAAACCCTTTATAATGCGCCATTTTTCTACACGGATGTTTTTGTCAAACGAAAATGAACCCACTTGACAATCGAAAATGACCCCACTTTGGGCCGTCAGTCTGAACTTTGACAATCGAAAATGACCCCTTATGCTAATCGAAAATGACCCCACCCTCTCGT
>Ga0268281_1000095_pt1 | contig 64926 bp, 55 predicted proteins | sample saktaG_10_FD_190134 | JGI IMG/M metagenome (GOLD analysis project Ga0268281, IMG submission 190134) | Saline water microbial communities from Sakinaw Lake, British Columbia, Canada - sak_2011_5_24_50m | ecosystem: Environmental > Aquatic > Non-marine Saline and Alkaline > Saline ...
TGCTTTATAAACTTTTCAAAGAGCAATCTGTGGTGCCAAGAACTTTTTCGGGATATCTATATGCCCAATATTGCACAACTATATTTTTGCAACTGTTGAAGATGAGTATGAGAAATATGGTGAGGTATGGCAATCTTTTGCCGTGCTGTTGCCCGTTAAAAGCGTTGGTGTTATGGGGGATGAACGTACCTATGCTAACGTCATAGCATTGAGAGCCGTGACAAGTCTGGATGCAATGACGGCGGATTGGGTCAAACTTCCCTATGAAATTCTGGCGCGCATATCCTCACGGATTATCAATGAAGTAAAAGGCGTTAATCGAGTTGTATATGATATCAGCTCAAAACCACCCAGCACAATCGAATGGGAATAAGGCACTTTAAATTTTGAATTTTAAATTCTCAATTCTTAATTAAAAACTCAAAAAGAGAAAAATTCCAAGAAATCAAATTATGCCTAAACGTACAGATACTCCGGCATTCAGGCCATCATGTATGGAAACCTTTGCATAACGTTCCCTTTTGTCCAATTTCTGCGTCAGACTCAAATTTTAATCCTCGAAATATCCAATATATTCCTGTGGCTAAAATTTTCGCCTTCCTTGAACTTGAACAAAATCGAACATTCTGCAAAGGTCTCATGGCCATCTTTTTAAACAAAACAGGGGTGGCTGTTTATCGTCGATAAACGCCACCCCTGTCACCGATTGTCGCAGGTAAAATTTAAACAACACCCTGGGCCAGCATGGCTTTTGCCACCTTGGTGAAACCGGCTATGTTTGCACCCATCACATAGTTGCCGCGGTCACCATATTCTTCCGAAGCAGCCATACATGCGCTGTGGATACTTTTCATGATCTTGCCAAGATAGCTGTCCACTTCCTCCCGCGTCCAGCTCAGGCGCATGCTGTTCTGTGTCATCTCCAGACCGGAGACCGAAACACCACCTGCATTGGCCGCCTTGCCCGGTCCATACAGAATTTTTGCGTCCAGGAATATTTCAACACCTTCAGGTGTTGTCGGCATATTTGCCCCCTCGGCCACTAACTGAATGCCATTGTTCACCAGGTTCTGTGCATCTTTATCGTTAACCTCGTTCTGCGTTGCGGACGGGAACGCGCAATCAGCCTTATGATTCCACAGAGGATTATACTCAAGGTGCGGATCAACAGGCGTATACACTGCCTCAGGATATTTTTCAGCATATTCCTTGATACGACCCCGTGCTACATTCTTCAAGTACATGACATAGTCAAGCTTCTCGCGGTTGATGCCGCTTTCGTCGTAGATATAGCCTGAAGAGTCGGAAAGTGTTACAACTTTGCCGCCCAGTTCGATAAGTTTCTCTACTGTATACTGGGCAACGTTTCCCGAACCTGATACGAGGCATGTCTTTCCTTCCATGCTGTCATTTCTTGTGGCAAGCATCTCGGAAGCAAAATAGACACAGCCATAACCGGTTGCCTCGGGACGAATAAGACTTCCGCCCCATTCGAGACCTTTTCCGGTCAACACTCCTGTGAACTCATTTCGCAGCTTTTTGTACATACCGAACAGATATCCAATCTCACGAGCACCGACACCGATATCACCTGCAGGAACATCCGTATCCGCGCCGATATGTCTGAACATCTCTGACATGAAACTATGACAGAACCGCATAACCTCAATATCTGATTTTCCCTTCGGGTCAAAATTTGAACCGCCTTTTGAACCGCCCATAGGAAGTGTCGTCAAAGCGTTTTTGAAAACCTGTTCGAAACCCAGAAATTTGAGGATACTCAGATTAACTGAAGGATGAAAGCGGAATCCTCCCTTATAAGGTCCGATGGCACTGTTCATTTGAAGTCGATAGCCTCTGTTAACCTGAACTTCACCCTTGTCATCAACCCAGGGTACTCTAAAAATCACAATACGCTCCGGTTCTATCATACGCTCGGGTATCTTAGCCTTGCGATATTCGGGATGTTTGTCCAATACCGGTTTAACCGATTCGGCAACCTCACTGACAGCCTGTAAAAATTCAACTTCACCCGGGTTACAGTATTCACACATTTGAATAAAATCTTTCATACGCTCTACTCCTTTTCCTTGTTTTATATTTTAGATATACTCTGTACTGCCTCGTACTATTGCTTTTTTCTAAGCAATTCATAAAAATTAATGAGATTTCCATAATCCATCACCGTGGACATGGCGTGATTTTCTATCTCAATATTCATCTCCTGGACACATGCTACAGGATTCAACCCCCCGATGAGAATTATTCCTATCTTGTTGACATCTACAGGTATCTGGCAGATCGGTTCGCTCATTTCCCCAATGGAGAGAACGCCTTTTATTCCGGCCTTTTCGAGATTCGATACGAGTTTCTCAACGATGCTGCGGCTGGTTGCCGGTATTTCCCTGAAGTTCGCAAGGATTTTCCCCTCACCCTCTTCAGCGGCCTGCCGCACCGACGTCATCTTCCCCCGGATAAAAGCCTCCGAAGGATCAAGAGAAGATCCCGAATAATAAATGAGCTCCACGAAGCGAAGGGGCGTTTCTTTTCTTATTTGCAGAATACCGCCGAACTTGGAATCCATGGGGATACCATGTTTCAATAGAACACCGTTGATTGCGACACTGCAGACAGTGGCAAAGCCTACCTTGCCTTCCGGAATAAATATTTCACCAAGTTTTTTGCCTTCTTCGGCAGATGATACGAGATCGCTGGAGCAAATACCCGCATCAAAAGCAGGAGCCATTGCATCCAGGGCATCCTTAAAACATTCTTTTGGTATAAAAGATATATTGACAGGAAGAAGGCCCTTCTTCTTTTTCGGATCAAATGTTGTTCTGAATGCGAGGTTTTCTATCCTGGAGATGGCAAGACCTACTTTATCATGAACCCTGGCACTACTTATCTCTTCAATACCCATTTCTGTTATGACTCTGCCGTCATGCCTGCCTGCAAGCCTCGTAAGCCCGCGTTCATCCAGTGACTTGAGATGATACCTGACGGCTCTTTCGCTTAATGAGACACCGTAATCCTTTAAATACCTTGAAAGAATTCGAGATCCCATCGGACCCGGTTCACTGTTTAGAATCTTCAAGATCAGAATGGTTTTCTTTTCTATATCATCAGTAGTATGAAATATGGTGTTCATATGGCCATCGGCAACCTCTTTCCTACTGCCAATATCACCTGAATGATAGCTTGTCAATAAAAAAAATCTGAAAAAATCGTACATAGCAAAATTTGACAGATGCTTCAAAATTTATAGAAAACGAGTAGATTACATGGTATAGGTACAAAAAGATTTACATAATAGTGAGGTTACCATGAAAAGAATCTTTTCCTTTACAGGAGCGAGAAAGATAGTTTTTGGCAGTGGAGCAGTTGAACAGTTGTTAGAACATGTACATGAATTAAAGGGAAGCAAACCGCTTGTCGTCTTGGACAGGAATCTCTCTTTGTCCGGTTTTAAAGAGAGGGTATCGGATCTTTTCGAAAGTGGAGGAATGGATTATATCCTTTTTGACAGGGTCGAAGGAGAGCCTCCCCTGGAGCTGGCCGATGAAGGTGCTAAAATAGCGCTGAAGGAGAGATGTGACCTGGTTGTAGGAATCGGTGGCGGAAGCGCCATGGATGTGGCCAAAGCTGTGGCAGTTATTGCAGCGAACAAGGGGAGGGCGAAAGACTATCTGGGCTTGAATAAGGTGCCGGGTCCCGGTCTTCCAAAGATCATGGTGCCGACAACCGCCGGTACGGGAAGTGAAGTTACCTTTACTTCTGTCTTTATCAGGAAAAAACTAAAAAAGAAGGAAGGTATGAACAGCCCGTGGTTGTATCCTGAACTGGCCCTTCTTGATCCGGTATTAACGCTGAGTGTTCCCTCGAATGTCACGGCAGCTACCGGTATCGATGCCCTCTGTCATGCCATTGAGTCATATACCTCGATCAATTCCAGTCCAATGAGTGAACTGGTTTCTCTTGAGGCAATCAGGCTGATTTCATCGGATCTCAGAACATGCGTTCATGACGGAAGCAACTTGAGGGCAAGGGAGAATGTGCTCCTGGGGAGTCTTTATGCGGGGTTGGGACTCGCGAATGCCGGGGTTACGGCTGTTCACTCTCTTTCATATCCCCTTGGCGGCAAGTATGGGATATCACATGGTGTGGCGAACACCGTTTTACTGCCATATGTTATGAGATTTAATCTTCCGGGTGCGGTTGAGAAATTTGCAGTTGTAGCTGAAACCATGGGGGAGTTTGTAGATGATCTTTCCCTCCGTGAGGCGGCTAATCTGGCGGTGGAGGCGGTTGAGGAATTAATAGAAGATTGTGATATGGATATTTCATTGGAAGAGTTGGGTGTCGGAGAGGAAGACTTTCCTGAACTTGCAAAAGTTGCAATGACCGTGGCAAGACCGCTTGAAAACAATCCCCGTAAAGTGACTGTGGAGGACGCAATAGAGATATACGAAGAAGCGTATTGAATCTCTAATGCCAAATGATAAAGGAGTAGAGCCTGTTCTCCGAACAGGCTCTATATCGGGCCGATGGGGACATCGGCCCCTGTTGCAGAAATAACGTATATGAAATTTTTATAAATCTGGAGGCAAGAAGATGGCGGGTGCTGAGCTTATAGGCAAGGAAGAAAAGAAGGAAGTGATGGATATCCTGGAAACAGGTGTCTTCATGCGGTATGGATTTGACGAGGAGAGAAAGGGTATTTTCAAGGTAAGGGAATTCGAAGATGCCTTCGCAAGTTACCTGGGTGCCGGATATGCTCTGGGTGTAACATCCGGATCGGCAGCGCTGAAAGTCGCGCTGACGGCTATGGACGTAGGTCCCGGGGATGAAGTGATCGTTCCTGCCTTTGACTTTATAGCTACCTATGAAGCAGTTCTGGAAGTTGGCGCCATTCCGGTTATGGCTGATATTGATGATTCACTGAATATTGACCCCGATAAGATAGAAGACAGGATAACCCCTTACACAAAGGCGATTATTCCGGTGCACATGTGTGGAGCGCCGGCTCGAATAGATGAAATCGTTGAGGTTTCAAAAAAGCATAACATTCTTGTCCTTGAGGATAACGCCCAGAGCTGCGGCGGTAGTTATAAAGGCAAAAAATTAGGAACCTTCGGGGATATGGGAATATTGAGTTTTGATTATTACAAGACAATAACCACCGGTGAAGGGGGTATGGTCATAACGAATAACCAGGATCTGTACAATCGTTCAGACTGGTACCATGACCACGGACACGATCATAACCCTAATGTCAGCAGAGCCCTTGAGGGGAGGACCATACTCGGTTTTAATTATCGCATGACTGAATTTCAGGGTGCCGTTGGACTTGCCCAGTTAAGGAAGCTTGACTATATTATAAGTGAACAGAGAAAGAATAAGGCAGTTATTAAGGATGCCCTCGGCAATATAAGCGGGATCGGATTCAGATATATTCCCGACCCGGAGGGAGATACGGCTACGTTCCTCGGTTTTAATCTTTCGAGGGAAACTGTTACAAAGGAATTTCAAGAGGCCCTGCAGAAGGAAGGGGTCGACACAATACTGTTCAAGGAAAATGCCTGGCATTATGTCCCCAGGTGGGAGCATTTGATTGCCCGGTCTACGGCAAATTCAAAACAGTATCCCTTTACCAACCCCATGTATAAAGGACAGGTTGAGTATAAAGTAGAAGATATTCCAAATGCGGAAGATCTCATGGGGAGGACCCTTTTCATGATCATTCCGGTCAGGATGCCGGAAGAAAAGTTGGAAGGTATATTGAGCGGGATTGAAAAGGCGTCGAAGGCATTGTAAAACAAATTTGAATTTTGAATTATTAATGCTGAGTTAAGGAATCCTGTCATTTTTTAATTAAAAATTCAAAATTCAAAATTACCGGGTTTAGAGGTGTCTCATGCCGAAAGTAGTTTGCATAATCCCGGCCAGGTATCAATCTTCGAGATTTGAAGGGAAGCCCCTGGCGGACATATGCGGCAAGCCTATGATACAACATGTATATGAAGGAGCATTAAGCTCGGGCTTTGTATCATATGTCGCTGTGGCCACGGATGATGAGAGGATCTTTGCAAAGGTAAAAGAATTTGGAGGAAATGCCGTCATGACATCGACCCGCCACCGGTCGGGCACGGACAGGATCGCAGAAGCAGCGGGAAACCTTGATCTTGATGATTCGGACATCGTTGTAAACATTCAGGGAGATCAGCCCATCTTCGTTCCCTCACAGATAGACGAAGTGGCAAGGCCGCTTCTGGATGATCCATCTTTAAATTTCTGCACACTCATATACAAGATAAAAAGGGAAGAAGAAATATATCATCCCAATGCGGTGAAGGTTGTATTCGATAAGGATCATTTTGCTCTTTATTTCTCTCGTGCAACAATCCCTTGTGAGCGTGATAAAAAAGGTGAAGTTTCCTATTATAAACACCACGGCATTTACTCGTACAGGAAATCCTTTTTAATGACTTTTACTCAGTTGGAAGAAGGATATCTGGAAAAAATAGAGGCTCTTGAACAGTTAAGGGCATTGGAACATGGTTACAGGATCAAGGTTGTCGAAACCCTCCACGACTCCGTTGAAGTAGATACACCGGAGGAACTTGAAAGGGTGAAGAAAATAATGACGGAGGGGTAAAGAGTTTTTAATAAAGGTGGTTTATCTAAGGGATACGGTTTGATCAGAAGCGATTCCGTACAGATATAATTTTGAAATTTTGCAAATACGTAGTTCCATTCATAAAGGCGTAAAAGCCTCCGTGTATGGCTACTTCAATTTCCGGGTGAAGATGAGGGAGGAAGAAAGATGGTGAAAAAAGATAAGGAATATGTGCTGAAGCAGGTAAAGGAGCAAAATGTAAAGTTTATTCGTCTCTGGTTTACGGATGTCTTGGGGTTTTTGAAGAGCTTTTCAATTTTACCGGCAGAATTGGAGGACGCTTTTGACGAAGGTATGGGTTTCGATGGCTCGTCCATCGAAGGATTTGCCAGGATTGAAGAAAGCGATGTGATTGCCAAGCCCGATCCCAATACCTTTGTTATCCTTCCCTGGCGAGTCAGTGATGGCACGAACGTTGCCCGCATGTTTTGTGACATTCTGAACCCCGACGGTTCTCCATATGAGGGTGATCCTCGATATGTCCTCAAGCGAAACCTGAAAAAAGCAGCCGACATGGGATATACCTTATATGTTGGCCCTGAGCTTGAATACTTCTATTTCAAGAGCTCCGAAGGTAAACCTCAAACCCTGGATCACGGCGGATATTTCGATCTGACTCCTTTGGATGCAGGCAGCGATCTAAGGCGGGACACGATCATGACATTAGAGAATATGGGAATTCAGGTAGAATACAGTCATCATGAGGTGGCTCCAAGCCAGCACGAGATTGATCTGAAATACACTGAAGCGCTCAACATGGCGGACGCGGCCATGACATATCGTCTTACCGTCAAGGAAGTGGCAATGCAGCACGGGGTCTATGCCACCTTCATGCCAAAACCGATCTTCGGAATAAATGGCAGCGGAATGCATGTGCACCAGTCCCTTTTCAAAGGAAGCGATAATGCCTTCTTTGACGCAAATGATGAGTATTATCTGTCTGGTGTAGGTAAGAGCTATATTGCGGGACTCCTGAGGCATTCCCGAGAGATATCACTTATTGTTGCTCAGTGGGTAAACTCATACAAGAGGCTTGTGCCCGGATATGAAGCACCCGTTTACATATCATGGGCAACAAGAAACCGGTCAACACTTGTACGGGTTCCAATGTACAAACCGGGTAAACCAAATGCCACACGGATGGAGTATCGTTGTCCCGACCCTGCCTGTAATCCGTATCTTGCGTTTGCGGTTATGCTGGCGGCCGGCTTGAAGGGTATGGAGGAAGGATATGAACTCCCGGATCCTATTGAGGAAGACATCTATGAGATGACTCCTGATGAACGAAAGGAAAGGGGGATCGAGTCATTACCGGGGAGTTTGGGCCAGGCTGTGCATTGGACTGAAAGAAGCGAGCTCGTTCGGGAGGCATTAGGAGACCATATATTTGAGAAATTTATCGCTAACAAAAAGATAGAATGGGATCAATACCGGATGCACGTAAGTGATTATGAACTGGACAAATATTTGCCGATACTTTGAGTGAATTGACAAATGTGCTCATCGCAGGCATTTCAGTATAGAGGCTTCTTTAAAGACCGATGCTGGGCATATCAGATAACGGCGTACCTCATAATCGTAAGTATGTAATACGTCGAAAAGGCCGAAAGCGAGAATAACAACACAGGTGGTAATGGCTGCGTAAACCATCCTTTTCCGCAGCCTACTTAGAGTCTGTCATTTCATGACAGGCTCTATTTGCTCATATCTTCAATCTCAATTCCCCTGTCGGTTATAGCATTTACATTTTCCAGAACATGTTCAGCAGCCGCTTTATCGATGACGTAAATCATGTTTCCCCCGGTCTTCGCAAATATCTGTCCGTATGATATGGGAATTGAAGGGGTAGGATCATTCAAAAGGGATGCAGCGACCGACTCTGACTTGCGGCTTCCATTGGCGAGAAGAACAACGGTTTTCGCCTGATAGACAAGCTCAGCCCCCATGGAAATAGCATACCAGGGGCTTTCTTCCCTGCTTGTAAAATGGCCATCCCCAACAGCGTTCTCTACGGTGTTGTCATCAAGTTTGACGAGAAGCATTTCATTCTTTTCAAAGGGTATCCCCGATTCATGAAAGGCAACATGGCCCCTTCCGCCAACACCCACGACATGCAGGTCGATACCACCTTTTTGCCTGATCTTGTCACCATAAGCATCCAGTATTTCGCTTCGAATCCAGCGGAGGTATTCGGACCGAGCATCCTTCTTTATAACAATTGCCTTCCCTTTATCAACGCCCTGTTCCTGCCAGTCGCCGGGATGAGCCTTCAGCTCCGCGTCGAGTTTTTCCTGGTCAATCAACGTGCCCCAGGGAACAGTTGCTTCCTTAAATTTTTTCTGAATTAATCCAAAGAACTCCTGAATCATGAAAAAGCTGTAGCTTTCCGGATGAAGAGCTCTTTGCTGAGCGTTTTCACCGGGTAGACCAATATATTCATCAAGATTGAAACTTTCGATCTTCGAGGAGTCAAACTCGCCCCCATTGGCGGCTGTGGCTAAATGTTTGTAAAGGCCGATCGGTGTGTTGCCGGTTGCTAAACCAAGGATGAATTTGTCCTTCGTGTCCAGAGTTTTTTTAATGTTGTCGATAACAATTTTAGCGGCAACTTCACTCATCTGATCAAAATCGCTGGTTATGATAACTTTAAAAGGCATTAATCTACTCCTCCTTTATCTCTGTTTCTTGTTTCCTTTGAAGTATCACATCAAAGTGGTAAATCAAAAAACCTTAACCTTGAAACTTGAAACTTGAAACCGTCTTGTATTACCCCAGTTTTTCCTTAACGACGTCGGCAACCTGTTTACAGTACTTTTCCACTTTTTCACCGGTCGGTCCTTCTACCATGACACGACACATGTTCTGGGTTCCTGAGTATCTAACGAGAACCCTCCCTTTGTCACCCAGTTCTTTTTCTACGGCCTCAATGGCCCTGGCAAGTTCCGGTACCGTTGATATTTCCGGTTTTGACTTTACATTAATATTTATGAGTTTTTGAGGGAATACCGTCATGATTTTGGCCAGTTCAGACAGGGACTTCTGTTCCTTCATCATTGCTGCCATTACCTGGAGTGCTGTAATAATGCCATCCCCTGTGGTGTGGTGCTGCAGATAGATCACATGTCCCGAATCTTCGCCGCCGATGGCGACCCCCCTGGCCCTCATTTCTTCGAGGACGTATCGGTCTCCGACCTGAGTGACTGCCTGATCAATTCCGAGTTCTTTCAGAGCTACACCGAGACCAATATTACTCATGACGGTGCAGACGACCAGATTATTGGTGAGGGTACCTGCTTCCTTCATGACCTTGGCACAAATGGCTATAATTTGATCTCCCGTCAGCACTCCACCTTTTTCGTCAACGGCGATCAGGCGATCGCCATCACCGTCAAAGGCAAAACCGACGGCAGCCTTTTGTTTTACAACTTCTTCGGCAAGCGTCTCCGGATGCTGAGATCCGCACTTATCATTAATGTTATGCCCATTTGGTTCGGCAAAAATAGAAGTCACATCAGCTCCTAATTCAAAAAATGTTTCAGGCGCCACACGATAGGTAGCCCCGTGTGAGCAATCCAGCACGACTTTTGTTCCTTCCAGTGTATACTCCTTGGGAAAAGTATTTTTCAAAAAGACAATATACCGTCCTTTGGCATCATCGATACGATATGCTTTGCCCAGTTCATTGGGTGAGGGATGAAGTTTATGCATATTATTTGAAAAGATCAGATTTTCAATCTCAAGTTCTTTTTCATCGGGTAATTTGTAGCCGTCATTCGAGAATATCTTGATGCCGTTATCCTGAAAGGGATTGTGAGAGGCGGATATGACGATACCTGCATCAGCCCTCATGCTTGAAGTCAAAAAGGCGATTCCCGGTGTCGGCATGGGACCTACCAGTATCGCATTAACTCCCATGGAACAGATACCGGACACGAGGGCGTTTTCAATCATATAACCGGAAATTCGTGTATCTTTTCCAATGATAATTCTGGGAGTATGTCCCGCTCTCTTAAAGAGATGAGCCGTGGCCCTCCCTATGTTTAATGCCATTTCCGATGTCATCGGGTATTCATTAGCTACACCCCTTACTCCATCGGTGCCGAATAACTCGCCCATTTCATTTCTCCTTTTTGGTTTGGTGTAATAAAGTATTGAATTCCTATTGTTTTGTAAAATTTTTATACAAGTTGCAGTATTTATATCATTCCAGTAGAATTTGCAATAAAAAAACAGATTTGACTATAATACTAAAATACTATAGCATTACAAAATTAAACCTGCCAACACTTAAAATGTAAGTGAATACAGTTGGTTATAAAGAAAAGCTGCTCATAGAATCCCTTCCGGGTGAGGGAATTGATGTAGTTGCGGCTGAGATAATGAGAACTTTGAAGGGCAGTTCAAATAACGTAAAATGATATCAATTATTGACTACAAGGCTGGAAACCTGACTTCGGTGGAGAGGGCATTAAAGCACCTTGGTGTGCCTTGCAGGATTACCGAAAAGCCCCGGGAAATCGCATCATCAGATAGGGTAATATTTCCTGGTGTCGGTGCAGCGGGCAAGGCCATGGAAGTAATAAGATCCCTGAATCTTGACAAGGTAATCCATGATGTCATAGCTCGGAAGATACCATTTCTTGGAATATGTCTGGGTGCGCAGATTATCCTGGATGGAAGTGAAGAGGATAACGCCACGTGCCTGAAAATAATACCCGGTGTTTCCAGGAGATTTCCGGATGTAGGTGTTAAAGTTCCCCACATGGGGTGGAACAATATATCCATCGGGCGCAGTCACCCCATATTCAAAGACATCAATCCAGAGGCGCAGTTTTACTTTGTGCATTCCTATTATCCTGAACCTGAAAACCATGAAAACATTATAGCAACGACGCATTATGGAATCACATTCGCTTCTGTTATCGGCGGGGAAAACGTTATTGCCACGCAGTTTCACCTGGAAAAGAGTGGAAGGAATGGTTTGCAGATATTAAAAAACTTCAGTGAGTGGGACGGTAAGGTAGAATAATGCTAAGCAAAAGAATCATCATCTGTCTGGATGTCAGAGAGGGCAAGACTACCAAGGGTATCAAGTTTAAGGGAAATATTGATATCGGTGATCCTGTAGTCATGGCTCGCGAATATTATGAGCAAGGTGTAGATGAACTTGTCTTTTATGATATTACTGCGTCATCTGATAAACGGGATATTATTATCGATGTCGTGGGTAATGTCGCAAAAAACATATTCATTCCATTTTCCGTGGGGGGCGGCATACGGACACTGGATGACATGTATAAGGTTCTGAATGCTGGTGCAGAAAAGATCAGCGTCAATACTGCTGCAGTCCTGAACCCGGAACTTATTTCACAGGGCGCCAGGGTCTTTGGCAGTCAGTGCATTGTTCTGGGAATGGATGCAAAAAGAATCAAAAGAAGCGATAGTATTCCTTCCGGATATGAAGTCTGGATAAATGGTGGCAGGACACCAATGGGTATAGACGCCGTAGAATGGGCGAAAAAGGCCCAGGATCTGGGAGCCGGTGAAATATGCCTCAATTCCATTGATGCAGATGGCTCGAATGAGGGATATGAATTAACCCTGACATCCCTGATATCCGAAGCCGTGACCATACCTGTCATCGCATCAGGCGGCGCCGGTACACCGGAGCATCTCAGGGATGTATTTGTTAAATGTGATGCAGATGCGGCATTAATCGCTTCTATGGTTCATTATGGTCACTATACGGTAGGTCAGATAAAAGCCTCTCTCGCAAAGGAAGGCATTCCGGTCCGTGAATTTATCTGATGAATACTACTCATCTATTAATGACTATCCTGCCAGAGCAGGTCCTACGTATGTACTACACTTTATCGTCACATCATTGTTGACACTCAAAAGTCAATACCCTATACTCCTTTCACAAAAAAATGAGGTCTTATCAATTCAATTAACTCTTCGCAATCAGAAGAGATTGTTATCCTATACGCCTGAGGTGGACCCATTGCAATAACTAAACCCGTAGTTATGCAAAGATCTCGCATCAATGATGATCGAAGGGAATTAAAAATAATCTTATGCATTATAAAAGGCTGTATTTATTAGATTAATATAGCCTGTCGCGATGACTCCGGCCATGAAATACTAAAGCCTTGCCCCGTTGTGACTTTTTGCGATGCTATCATAAACAAACAGGGGAAGTATTGTTGATGAAACTGATGAATGAATTCTATGAGATATTGAATGATCCGTATGCCTATGGCAGAAGATACAAGGAGAAAAGAAAGAGGAAAATAATAGGATACTTCTGTTCCTATACTCCTGAGGAAATCGTATTCGCGGCAGGCGCCCACCCTATGAGGCTGTTCGGCACGAGAGGCGACATCGCCCTGGCAGATGCCCATTTGCAGTCTTACTCCTGCTCTCTTGTCAGAGGTGCCCTTGAAGAGGCCCTTGCCGGAAGGCTGGATTTTCTTGACGGGACGGTCTTTCCTCATACATGCGATTCCATCCAGAGACTCTCTGATGTGTGGCGTCTTAACACTGATTTTGGATTCTTTGCCGATGTGGTTCTACCCGTTAAGCTGGATACGGATAGTGCGAAGCAGTATATGATAGATGTACTGAAAAAGTTCAGGAGAGACCTTGAAAAAGGGCTGGATGTCTCAATAACGGATGATAATCTGAAAGAGGCCATTGAAAAGTACAACAGGATAAGAAAATATCTGAAGACCATTTATGAACTACGGTCCAAGGACCCTGGTATTGTAACAGGTCGGGACACATATGCCATCGTCAGGGCAGCCATGATAATGGACAGGGATTATCTTCTGAAAAAACTACCCGGGGTGATAGAGGAACTAAAACGTAAAGAGCCATCCTCCGGCATGCAGAAGAAACGGGTGATCCTGGTCGGCAGTATCTGTGATCATCCTGATATATACAGGATTCTTGAAGATGTGGATGGTGTCGTTGTATGGGATGATCTGTGTACCGGCTCACGGTATTTCGAAGGGGTGACAGATACGGATGGTGATCCGATAAACTCTCTTGCAAAGAGATATGCGGAGAGGCTGATATGCCCGGCAAAACATATCTCCCTGACTGCCAGAGGTGATCAGATTGTGAATCTCGTTAAGGAGAATGATGCTCAGGGAGTTGTATTTTTGCTGCTAAAGTTCTGTGAACCCCATGCCTTTGATTACCCTTATATGAAGGAGTATCTCGACAGGGAAAACATACCCAGTCTGCTTCTCGAAATGGAAGATCAGCTACCTGCTGAGGGACAGTTACTCACAAGGTTTGAAACCTTCATCCATATGCTGTAAGGTGCAAGAATGACAAAATTTATCAAGAAGATAGCCACCATCTGCTTAATCAAATTCAGGAAATTAGTATATGGTCTCAAGAAAAAAAAGAATATGAGAGAAATCATGACCATTTACTATATGGAGGCCAAAACGGCGGACTTGACCGGCAGAAAAGTGGCCTGGATTACAAGCGGTGGCCCCGTAGAACCTTTAATCGCGATGGATATCATTCCCGTATATCCTGAGAACCATGGAGCAATGATCGGTGCGTCAAAGATGGGCGTAGACCTGTGTGAAAAGGCTGAGGAGATGGGTTACAGCAGGGATCTCTGTTCATATGCCCGGTCAGATATATCCTGCTCCACAGTGAACGGCGGGCCTATCGGGGGGCTGCCGAAGCCGGATATGCTGATATGCTGCAATAATATATGCGGCACTGTGCTGAAGTGGTATGAGATCCAGGCAAGGTACTATAATGTGCCGCTGTTCATCATGGACACCCCTTTCTGTCACACTGAGTACACAGAAGAGGCAAAAAAATATGTAAGGAAGCAGATTGACGAATACATCGCCTTTCTCGAAAACGTATGCGGGAAGAAGCTCGACCATGACAGGATGAAGGAAGTGGGCAGGCTTTCCGTGGAAGGGCAGAGATTATGGCAGCAGGTACTTGACACCGCTGCCCATAGCCCATCACCAATGACGGCCTTTGATGCCTTTTTTCATCTGGCCCTTATTGTGACACTTAGAGGAACTCAGACGGCGGTTGATTACTACAAATATCTTCTGAAGAAAATGAATGCAAAGGTAATACAGGGGATTGGTGCTGTTCCCAACGAACGCTACAGACTTTTATGGGACAATCTGCCTGTCTGGTACAGGCTCAGGTGGCTATCCGAGAAGTTCGCATTCCATGATGCGTGCCTTGTTGCCGACACGTATACTACGGCCTGGTGCGGTTCTCTGAAATATATGGACGAAAATAACTTTCTCGATTCCATGGCGGAAGGTTATACAAGGATATACCTCAATATAGGCATTGACGAGATGGCCCGGACTGTAATCGAAATGATAGATAAGTATAACGTGGACGGCTTCGTTATGCATTCCAACAGGAGCTGCAAGCCTTATTCTCTGGGTCAGTATGATATTCAGAGGATTGTACAGAGAGAAAGGGGAATACCGTGTCTGATAATTGAAGCTGATATGGTGGATGAAAGAAACTTTTCTGAAAGCCAGATCGCTACAAGGATCGATGCCTTTATGGAGATCATCAAGAATTTGTGAATTGGATATCGTGAATCGGTTATCGGGTATTAGATATCGTTGATTGATACACGAACCACGATACACGATCAACGATAAACGATCCACGAAATTGCATTAAGAGGGAATCATTATGTATTTTGCCGGAATAGATATCGGATCCATAACAGCAAAAGCAGCCATACTGGCTAATGGAGAAATAGTTGGCAGCAGGGTGATATTTACCGGCTACAATGCAGAGCTTGCGGGCAAGACGGTGTTCGAAGATCTTTTGGAAGAACTGGGGATGGAAGTATCTTCCATAGCAAGAATAGTGTCAACGGGCTATGGAAGAAACAGTGTCAGGTTTGTGGATAAGGCCATAACCGAGATTATCTGTCATGGCGCTGGTGCCCATTATCTAAGCCCTCAGGTGAGGTCAATTATAGACGTGGGCGGGCAGGACAGCAAGGCTATGGTGATAGACCCGGATGGCAGGGTGAGAGATTTTGCCATGAATGATAAATGTGCGGCTGGTACGGGCAGGTTTCTTGAAGTAATGGCACGAGCCCTGGAAGTGGATCTTGATGCCTTTGGCGATATTTCATTGAAGGCGGACGAAGCGTCGAAGATTAGCAGTATATGTACGGTATTTGCTGAGTCGGAAGTCATCTCGCTCATATCTAAAGGTGAAAAAAGGGATAATATCATAGCAGGTATCCATGAGTCAGTAGCATCCCGCATATCAGCCCTGGCCAGGAGAGTTGGTGTAACCGATCCCGTCATGATGACGGGGGGGGTGGCAAAGAACACAGGGGTGGTTAAGGCCCTTGAAAAAAAGCTCGGAACATCAATTGAAGTGTCAGAATATGCACAGACAAACGGTGCTATAGGAGCAGCCGTTATGGCGATGAGGCTGTAAGTTAAGGTTTCACCGCCTGCAAATTTGCAATTCGTAAACCGTTATCCTGTTTTCGATTTCGGAATTTTACGAGTTATAATCATCTGTTTTGGTATCGCACAACCCTGCGGGCTGTTACATAACGTGACTGGAAATACCTGTTGCTGAAAAGGACGATCGTTACTCCTTTACTTGAAGAGGCGTGTACCATGAGATTTCCCCCGAGGTAAAAGCCCACATGAGTGATATATCCCTGGCCTTTGGTGTCAAAAAAGACCAAATCGCCAAGCTGAAGCTGGTTTTTATAGACAGGGGCTCCCTTCTTTGCCTGATCGCGGCTTACGCGAGGAATCAGGTAGCCGTTTTCATACATGACAAGCTTGGTGAAGCCGGAACAATCAACTCCTCTTCGAGTGTTTCCTCCCCAGACGTAAGACGTACCGATAAATGATTCGATAGAATTTCGAAAAGCATCATAGTTAAGAGCCACTTTTGATGTTTTAATAGATGGCGTTAAATTCGGTGGTTTAACCGCAGGTTTCACTTGTTCTTTCCGCAATATGACTGACTTTCGTTTTTTAGCATCTTTAATCGCATCCTGGACGATCTGTTCCGGTGTCCCAAGTTTCTGATCAACTGAAATAAGCATGAACAGGGCGACTTTTTCAGCTTCGAGGTCTTGACGGGCAGCCTCCGTAAGGCCGTTCATGATCGTAGTAAACGCGTGTTCTGTCCATCTATCCTCCTTGGAGTGGCGGATCATTTCCTGTGCTACATGTGCCGGCACCCCTGCCGTTTTGCATTTTTTGGAGGTAACGGCATAAAGACGGATTTCGTCCGCAGTAAGACTGACAGAAAATGCAAAAAGGGCAAGATCGCTCACTTCTTCTTCCGGTCCGCCCCTGTTTACGGCTTTGGCTGACAAAAATGCCACCTGGATTGCTTTTTCCATGTTAACTTCATCAAATTTTGCTTGTGACAATATCCCGTAAAGGAGGCGACTGTAATCAAAGGAAAAATGTTTGTCCTGAAACTTCTGTTGGGCAAGAGATATCCATTGTCCTTTTTCCCCGGGGGATAAACCCTTATCCTTTTCCACAAGCAGTTTAAAATTGGCAAGGGGATCGGCGGCGGCAGGGATCGCTTTATGGGATGCGCACGAGGCCAGGGAGACCACAACAAATACAATCATTAAAATGATAAAAAATCTTTTCACATATTCTCTCAGGATTTGATCATCTGTATTCAGATAGTTCATTATTTCCTCTCATCATTATCAATGCTGTAATAATAACAGAATCATCGATTAATTTAAAATTAAAAATGTAAAATGAGAAATAACTTTAGACTAACATAATCTCGCAATGCTTTTTCCTTGACACAAAATCTCCCGTATATTAGTAATTTTGTATCAGTAACCCACCGCTAAGGAGGAATTAATATGACAACATTAAATGAAGAAAAAAAGGAATGTACCATATGTGGTACCTCAAGCATTCATATGGAGATTATCTCGACAAAAGCCCTCGGATCATCCGATTTAGATGCAAGACCCCCGGAACCTGAAAGGTCTTCCATCGATTACTGGATTCAGAGATGTCCAGCCTGCGGTTACTGTGCTCCGGATATTTCTAAAGGGGATAAGGAAATGTCAAATATTATCTTAAGTGATCCTTATAAAAAACAATTGAAAAATCCTGAATTTCCGGATCTGGCAAATTCCTTCCTTTGCTGGGCATTAATACTGGAAGAAGAATCTCAGTTTAAGATTGCCGGATGGACTGTTGTTAAAGCGGTATGGGCATGTGATGATGCAGGCAATAATGATGCTGCTCAGGCATGTCGGAAAAGGGCTGTGTCGCTGCTTCATAAGGCAAGAGAAAAAGGTCAATGGTTTGCGGATCATGCAGGCACGGAAGAGGCATTGATAGTTGATTTACTGAGGCGTTCAGGACAGTTTGAACTGGCATTGAGTATGTGCGACGAGCGGCTGGAAAAAGAGCCTGAAAAATTTATTCATGATGTGCTGGTATATCAGAAAAACCTAATTGAAAAAGCTGACGTTGATCGTCATACCACTTCAGAAATTATATGTTAAATATAGTGAGACCTTTGCAGAATGTTCAATTTTGTTCAAGTTCAAGGAAGGCGAAAATTTTAACCACAGGAATATATTGGATATTTCGAGGATTAAAATTTGAGTCTGACGCAGAAATTGGGCAAAAGGGGACGTTATGCAAAGGTCTCATAGTATGTTAGATTCGATAAAGGAGGTAAAATGGTAGGTCTTGAGTATTTGAAGAATATAAATCTTACATCGACTCCAATAGTACAACAATTGCTGGCAACATTTTTTCTGACTCCAAATTATCGGATTTTTGCCAATGTAGATATTCAAGTGGAAAATATGGAAAACATTCCTAAGGATGAAACGGTCATTTTTGCCATGAATCATACTGACAGGTATAATTATTGGCCGTTTCAGTATAAACTATGGACAATGAGAAGTGTTCCGTACACAACGGTGTGGGTGAAGGGAAAATATTATAGAAATTACATGCTTGGTAAGGTCCTTGATGCGTGCAACTTAATTCCCGTTCCATCTATGGGATACCTCATTGAAGAATTTTATAAGAAGAAAATTGGAAAAAGGATTGATAAGAGCGAATACAGGATCGTAAGGGATGTGATCGATGGAAGTTGCGAGGCAGGTGAGGCCCTTCGGAAAATCGCAACGGAGACGGCCAGTTTTCTGAAGGATGATTTTGTTGAATTCATAAATGGCTATCATGAAACAATCATGGATCGGGTTGCTGAATTAAGTAGAATTGCCCTTTTTGAAAAGAACCTTAATTTAATCGTCTTTCCGGAAGGAACAAGATCCCTCCAGTTGGGAAAAGGAAGGACAGGCCTCGCACAATTGGTACTTCATACGGAGAAAAAGGTTTTTCCCGTAGGGTGCAGTAATTCTGACCAAGTCTATACAGGGAGTCTTCCAATTGCGAAGAGCGGTAGAATTACATACAGGATAGGAGATCCCCTTTCTGTTGAGGATCAATTAAAGGAATACAGGATAAAGGAAAAATTTAAACTGTTTTCTAAAGAGTCTCAAAGAAAATATAAGGAACAATTTGAAGCTGTGACACGTATCATCATGGAAAACATCAACGCGCTCGTTGATAAAGGATACAGGAGATGAGAAAATGGCTGTTAAAGTCCTGATTAAAAGAAAGGTATCACTATGCCGGTTTTAACCCTTCGTACAGATATGTGATACCCATGGTTAAAGGATATTTTTCGATATGTATCAAACCGGCTTTTCACCAAGGACTTCGTACACCGGGATCGGAGTATCTTTACCTTTGACATGGACAGGTGCAATTTCCACCGCTTCGAAAATGTCTTTCACGTGAGAATACGTATTCTCGGAAATAATGATTTGCCCGGCTTTTGCTGCCGAACAGATACCATGTGCAATATTGACTACGTCGCCTATTACGGAGTAACTCATCGTGCGTGTTGAGCCGATGTAGCCTGCAACCAGATTTCCGGTGTTTACTGAGATGCCGAGACGGATCTGGAGCAACCCCTCTTTCGCACGGAACCTGTTGAATTCTGCAATTTCAGATTGTATTTCAAGAGCGGCACGAACAGCGCGGACCGGGTCATCGTCATGCGTCACCGGTGCGCCCCAGAGCACCATGACCTCGTCGCCAATAAATTTGTCCACTGTTCCTTTGTTGCGGAATACGATATTAACAATCACTTCAAAATATTCGTTGATTATCTTGAGCAATTCCTTTGCATCCTTGTTTTCACTTATTTTGGTGTAATCATGGAAGTCGGCAAACAATACTGTGGCTTCGCGGTTCTCTCCACCCTTTTCAACCTTTAACTCACCTGAGACCACCATTTCGGCCAGATCAGGTGAAAGTAGTCTTTGGAACCGCTCACGCGCAGCTGCTTCCTTCTCACTTCTCCTGGTGGCTTCATCGCGTTCTTTCATGACAAATTGTGCATGGGAGCCAAATATAACGAAAAGACATAAAACTATTAAGCGCGTCCAGCTCGCATCCGTCCCGGAAGGAGCTAACAACTGAAAGGGATTGAGGCCTGACTTCGCCAGGAACATATTGAAAAAGGCGTCAAAAATCCAGTAGAATGCACCAAGGCCCAATGCAATTAATACCATGTAATCTGTTATGAAAACACGAATTTTTTTCTTATCCTTCATCTGTTGTTTCCTTTGCTTTATTTCTTCCATTCATTAATTGAGACCTTTGCATAACGCCCCCTTTTGCCCAATTTCTGCGTCAGGCTCTAATTTTAATCCTCGAAATATCCAATATATTCCTGTGGTTAAAATTTTCGCCTTCCTTGAACTTGAACAAAATTGAACATTCTGCAAAGATCTCATTAATTGACTTCCAACGTTTGCAAATTTCAATGGTGTCACGGATAATACACTGAATAATATAATCTTTCAAGAATATTAATTCTGATCATGGAAACACGAAATATAAACGAGTAAAAAGAACTATGCCTTCATGCTTTTGTAATATCGGACTTTAGCGATAAATTTTTAATTTTATTTGGGCTTGTTCTGATCAGGCTAATGACGGTGCTCGCAAATGAGCGAATTGTTTAAAAACTCTTGAACAAAATTTCTTTATCAGTTAATGTAAAAAAACTTGCAACAGTACAGGATTACTTTCAATCAGGATCATTCTTTGTAATAAAACAGGATGGAACAATATTTGCATGTCTTCCGTTTGACCGATAGAGAAAACAGGAGGAGAGGAATTTGGCTTTAAAAAAGGAGGTTTCTTCAACCGAAAAGTTACTTGATGTTATACGCAGCAAGAAAACATCGGATGAATTTGTGAAGGTACCTGGGGCTCCTCCGTCCGAGAAAAAAAGCAGGCTACCTTTCCTGGAAGTGTTACAGCCTCGCAAGGCAGTTTCAATCGGTATCGATATTGGGTACCGCCAGTTAAGGCTAATCAAGGTAATTCAATCTTCCGATAATCAGTGGAAACTCCTTGCTCACAGTGTTGTACCATTAAAAGCTGATGCCCCCAGAGGTACTCCTGAATTTGCAAACTTTTTAAAGTCGGAACTCGATAAATTCTGTGGTCCCACAAAGAGATTTAATCTATGGGCAAATATGTCCTCCGCCCGGGTTGAAGTAGCTTCTATTCGAATACCAAAGGTGGCAAAAAAACAAATTGAGAATGCCGTTTACTGGACTGCGAAAAAGACGATGTCCTTTAACGAAAAGGAAAGTGTTTATGATTTTGAGATAGGAGGTGAAGTTGTTGAAAGCGGGGTGACCAAGCTGGCAGCTATGGTTTATGCCGCTCCCCGAAAAGAGGTCCAGGAAATACAGCGCCTTTTTGAGGATATTGGCTATCCCCTGGATGGCCTGACAATAGCTCCTTTTGGATTTCAAAATCTGTTTAAAACAAATTGGATGCCTTCCTTTGATCAAACAGTGGCCACCCTTTACATTGGGAGGGACTGGTCGCGTATTGATATTTTTTCTAAAGGGAATCTTGTTATGACTCGGGGCATCAGGGCCGGGATAAACAGTATGGTCCGGGAACTTATGGAGGGGTATAATGAGAGCATAAAAAGTGCATCATCTGAGGAATCGATGATTGAAGGGTCTGAATCCGTTGACTTTACGGAAAATATTTATATGAAGACAGAAGATGCGCGAGAATTGCTGTTCGGCCTGAGTCCGGATTCACCGTCTTCCGAGGAGCTTAAGGCACGTTTCGGACTTGATGAAAAAGCCATACTTGAAACGATTAATCCGGCCCTTGAAAGATTGGTTAGACAGGTGGACAGAACGTTTCAATATTATACGGTGACGCTTGGAAACGAAAAAATAAGTTTCATATATGTTTCAACCTCGATGAATGTATACAAACCCCTGGTTGATTACATTGGTGATGATCTGGGAATTAAAAGAGATGTATTAGACCCCCTGGAACCCGGGAACCCGCTTGTTGATGAAATTACATCTAACCTGTCTGTTTCTGACAGAGTTTCTTTTGGGCCTGCCCTGGGTGTTGCCCTGTCGGATTTGTCACGTACTCCCAATCTTCTCTTCACGTATAAGGATAAGGACAAACAGTCAAATATTGCGAAAGGCAGCCGTGCAATATTTGTAGCTTCTGCTGTTGTTTTATTGATTTGTGTTGTCGTTCTCTTTACGCTGGTAAATGCTGCTGACGAGAAGAAGGCCATAATTGCTGAATTTGAACAACAGTTAAAGCAGGGTGTTTTAGTTGATGAAAATGTTGTTCCCGTTTTTGTTTCAAAGATTAAACGGGATCGAAAACATGTTAAGGAATACAGCGAGAGATATCTGGGAATGGCAGCTATCAGAGAGATGTCTCTTCTTACTCCTTCGAATATTCGCCTTCTTCATGTAACTGCTCGCATGGGAACGATTTCAGCAAAGAACAGGGAAAAGAACGAAGGTAGTATAACAATAGAGGGGGTTGTTTCCGGCGGCATAGATTCATTAGAAGCTTCTCTTGTGGAGTATATCCTTAAATTGGAGAGTTCCCCCATGTTCATCCAGGCAAAGATTAGTAAAAGTAACATGGAATCCTTCGAAAATGTGGAGCTGCTCCGCTTTACCCTCAACGTTAAATTTATTAAGAGTATGATATGAAAATTCGATACGATATTATCCCGGTTCGCAGTATGATTTACCTTCTGATTTCCACACTTGTTCTTGCGGCCGTTATCTTTCTTGTGCTTTATCCTTATTACAAATCGCTGGATAAGCTGGATATGGAAATTGCCGGTATTGAACAGCGCATAGAAACACAAAAGGTGCTTTTGCCGCTTTATATGGAACTTGTGAAAAAGAGTGGGGCGTCAGTGCCGGATAAATTTACCATTCCTGAAAGAAAAACACTTCCCAAAAACAATATTGATTTAATTCCGTCAATATTCAAAGGGGTGGCAAGAAAATCCCACACTAAAATTGTGTCAGTAAGTCCGGATTTTACAACCCTCTCAAGGGGACAGACTTCCATATTGATCAACGCAACCGTCAGGGGAGATTTTTTCAGTTTTCGCAATTTTTTAATAGAACTGGGTAAAGTTTCATATGTGAGACAAATAGAGGAGATAGAAATTCAGCAAGGGGCAACATATAAGGAATTTAAGATGAAATTGTGGCTGGGAGTGGGCTGAAAGAATTAAGAGCAGGGATCAGGGGATAATCCTCCTAATCCGAGGGAAAATGGTTTAGATAGAGGTCTGATATGTCGAGACGGGAAAAAATTTTTGTTTTCATGGCGGTTCTGGCAGTCCTGTATGGTGCGTATAGCTTTTTCATCGCCTCGCCGGCCGGAAAATCAAAACCTGCCACTGTAAGTCGCGGTGTCGGTAAAGAGATTAAGGCAGTCAATAAAAACATGCTGGTCAAAGAGATTTCAGATGTTTTAAAAGAGAGTGAGCCTGAGAGGGCCGAAGCTTATATCGCTCTTCGTGCTGAAGAAGAGTGGACAGATGATCCCTTCTCTGCGTCCAATATGTTTGCTTCAAAAAGGACAGGTAAGGCCGTTAGAAGCATGAGGGAAGGTAATTTTGTCTATAGCGGTTATCTTGAGATCGGCAGGAAGAAGGTTGCCATCATAAACGGGATGGAATGGACTATCAGGTCGGAGATGAATTGGAAATGAGTGGATATAAAGTAAAACGTATAAATCCCTCCAGTGTAATTGTTGTAGATAAAAGAGGTGGAGAGAAAATAACCGTTCCATTTTTAAAAGAAGACTAACATAGGGCGGCGAAGCCGCAAGGGCTGAGCAATGAGCAATGAGGACTGAGAGCTAAAGGTTAAGTTGGTTTTTACCCTTGTTCCTTGCTCCTTGTACCTTGAACCTTTGTATTATATGGGGGATGGTTTTGAAAGTATTTAATAAAAGAAAAAAGATTGTATGTTTTGTTGTTGCCATTGTGGCAGGTATGTTGCTTTTCGGCTGTGCCGGCACAAAAGAGGTAAAAAAAGATCCATTTTTCGAAAAATGGAAGATAATGGCTCAGGAGTCCAGGGGCAGTTCGCCCACAGCGAGGATAAGATCCATTGAAATACCGCCCGAACCAGGGCTGAAGGAGGGGGAAACTCCTCCGGAGGAGAAATCTCTTCCTGTTGACAGGGTAACTCTTAAAATGCACAACGCCGATATAAAAATGGTGATTCGTGCGTTAGCACGGGCAGCAGACCAGAATATATTGATAAAATCAGAGGTACAGGGGCGTGTAAGTGTAGATTTCAAGACTGTTCCGTGGGATCAGGCATTTCTCAGCATACTGCGTTCACAGATGCTGACGTATGTATGGGAAGGTAATATCATACGGATAGCGACAGTAGAAGACCTGGAGAATGACTTGAAGTTAAAGTCCGTTCAGGAGAAGAAGAGAGAGAAGTCGCCGTTGATGACCATGGTCGTTCCTGTCAATTTTGCTGATCCTGAAAAACTCGGCAAGAACCTGGAGGGGTTCCTCACCAAAGACGAAAAGGGAAAAACCTATGGATCAATAAAAGTCACAGAGCATACGAACTCCCTTATTATTCATGCGGCGAGGGATGATCTGAAAAAAATTGTTGGAATGATTGAAAAAATAGACAAACCCACCCCCCAGGTCTTGATAGAGGCGAACATTGTTGAAACGACGAAAGACACGGCCAGGAGTCTGGGCATTCAGTGGGGGGGCATGTATACAAATGTGGCGAATAACAACCAGTATTTTATTACGCCAGGCGGCTCAGGCGGTACCGTGGGAACAAATCCGGCAACGTCAGGAGGCTACTCACCCACTTATGGTACTGCAGGCATTAGCGGACAAGGTTATGGTGTCAATTTTCCGGCATCAGCGTCAGCAATGAGTGCAGCCAGCGGTATGGGGTCCCTCGGATTAATGTTTGGTACAATCGGAGGGAGCATTCTTGATGTGCAGTTGAATGCCCTTCAAAATGATGGAAGGCTCAATATCCTTTCCAGTCCGTCTATTACTACACTCGATAACCAGACAGCCTTCACCGAAAATGGAGCAAAAGTGCCGTACGTGTCTGTTGATAAAGACGGTAATCGTGAAGTTAAGTTTGAAGATGTAGTTCTGAGACTGGAGATTACGCCCCATGTAATCGACGGGGAAAACATGAAAATGAAGATCAATGTAAAGAAGGACGAAGTGGATGATACGAGAAACGTTCAGGGGAATCCCTATATTTTCAGAAAACAGACGGATACAACATTGATTGTGAAGGACGGGGAGACCGTTGTCATATCAGGTCTTACAAAGCAAAAGAAGCAGAACAAGAACAGCGGAATACCGGGGTTAAAGAACGTCCCCGTTTTGGGATGGCTCTTTAAGGGTAAATATGACTCGGAGGACATGGAAGAGGTGCTCATATTCATTACACCTCGTATTTTAAAGGCAGGTATGGCGGGCGATGTGACAGCGCCTGAGAAAACCGGGGAAGACAGAGATCAGTGATCAGGGATCAGTGATTAGATTCTTTATATGCTTTTCTGTTTTTCGTTCTTTCGTGTTTTCGTGACAGGTTTTTACAAAGCAAATGGAATATTTCAGGATATTAAATCTTATCAAGGAACCTTTTTCGAACTCTCCGGAACCGGAGTTTTTCTATCAATCTCCGCAGCATGTAAAATGCCTTCAGAACCTGGAACTCGCAATACGTCTGCGGCGCGGATTAAATGTTGTAATTGGAGATGTAGGAACCGGTAAAACGACTCTTTGCCGCCGGCTGATCGGTAAATTTGATGGCGATGAAAATGTCAAGACACACCTTCTTCTCGATCCCTATTTTGGCAATTCTGTAGAGTTTTTGTCCGCTGTGGGCAGAATGTTCGGCCTGGAAGAAAAGGCGGGTAATTCTGTGACGGAATGGCAGTTAAAGGAGAAAATAAAGGATTACCTCCTTGAACAGGGGGTTAACAAAGAGAATGTCATTGTATTGATCATAGATGAAGGGCAGAAAATTCCTGATTTTTGCTTGGAGATATTAAGGGAATTCCTCAATTACGAAACGAACGAGTATAAATTACTGCAAATTGTTATTTTTGCTCAAAGTGAATTTCGAAAAACTCTTGAGGAGCGGAGCAACTTTACAGATCGTATTAACTTTGTATATGATTTAGGGCCCCTGAATTTTAGCGACACCCGGTCAATGATTCAATACCGGATGAAGAAGGCGAGCAAGACAGGAGAAAATCCTCTCCATTTTACATACCCTGCCATGCGGTCAATATTCAATGCTACGGGCGGCTATCCGCGGAAAATAGTAACACTCTGCCATCAGATCATTCTGACCGTCATTGTTCAGAATCGGACGAGGGTAAACTGGTTTCTGGTTAGAGCCTGTGTACACAGGGAGGATTCCGACAGAAAGAAACCTGTATCATGGGCAAGAGTAACCCTTCTTTCCGGCTTGCTTATTATCTTACTCGTTCTGGGCTTAGGGGTTGACGAGGTGAAAAGGTATGTTCATTCGAGTGTCTTTTATTTTTTAGAGGCACCTCTATTGACGGAGAAGGAATCCCATCGCTGTGAGGTAGCAAAGGTTATTGATCAGAGTGTAGCTCCTGAGAAGAATATAAAAAGCCCGGAAGATAACAAGTCAAACAATCTTCAATCCGGGGAGTCGGTTATTGCGCAGGAAGAAAAAGAAGATGAAAATGAAGTAACAACAGAAGTTGAGGATGCATCGACAGATACTGAGGTAAAAATTCTATCCGATTCTGTTCGTGAAGCCCTTAATGCTTTCGAATATCCCCCCATATTGGGCAGATTAAGAGTGGAAAAGGGATGGACAGTCTCAGGAATGATAGCAAGGATTTATGGTCATTATGAGAACGGATACCTCCGTCGGGTCAGGAAAGCCAACCCGCATATAAAAAATCTGAACCATGTGGAGACGGGAAATATAATCAATTTTCCAGTCATCCCGACAAAATCGGAGCCTTCACCCCTGAGATATTGGGTACAAGTGGGGAAGAAAGGGGAGCTTGGTGAAGCGCACAGGTTGTTGCAAAAATATTCCAGTAAAATACACCCTATGCAAATACTTCCTTACTGGAACAGCCGTGAAGGTCTAAAATTTTCGGTATTCCTCAGGGGTGGTTTTACTGATGAAAGGTCTGCACAAAAAGCCGTTGAGAAGCTGCCGCCCCTTATTTCCCGTGACGCGGAAATTATATCAAGGTGGGGGGACGACACTGTTTTTTTCGCAAATTTATAAGGCAAGATAGAGGAGAAAATTAATCTTGAGAAGAAGGAAAAAATTAGGAGAAATTCTTATAGAAGCCAAGTTGTTGACGGAGGGTCAGTTGAAGCAGGCCCTGGTTGGCCAAAAGAAAGCAGGGCTCAGACTTGGACAATATCTGATTCAAAAGGGTATCGTTCGAGAAGGTCAGCTTATTGATGTTCTCAGCAAGCAATTGAAGATCGATAAGTACAGTCCCGACAAGTATCCGACAGATCCCGATCTTATAGAGTTGTTACCCCTTGATGTTTGCCAGAAAAACAAGGTGATTCCGTTAAGAAAAAAGAAAAATCTCCTGACGGTAGCCATGATTGATCCTATGGATATCAACGCTCTTGATAATATTGAATTTATTACCAGCATGGAGGTGGAGCCTGTCGTTTGTTCTGAGCGCGAAATGAGTCAGCTAATCAGATTAACATATGGAATGCAATCTGGTTTTATGGAAAGGTTGGAGAAGGCAGATGATGTAGAAATGGATGTCGAGACCGTGGATGTTAATCATGAAAGTATGGAGAATGTTCAGGTAAGTTCACTACAGGATCAGGCTGCTGAGCCGCCGATTGTTCGTTTAGTCAATTCCATCGTTACACAGGCAGTAAGAGAAGGGGCAAGTGACATCCATATCAGCCCGGAAACACATACTGTTCAACTACGATTCAGAATAGACGGGAAACTTCATGAAGTGCCGTCGCCGCCAAAATCCATGATACTGCCGATCATTTCGAGAATAAAAATCCTTTCAAATATGGATATCGCCATATCAAGGATCCCTCAGGACGGGCGATTTACGGTGAAGATAGAAAATAAGGAAATTAATGTAAGGGTTTCTTCTATTCCTACCATATACGGGGAAAACCTGGTCATGCGTCTTCTGGATATGAGTACCGGTGTTTATACGCTTGATCGCCTTGGTATGTCAGTCGAGGACAGAGAAAAGATGAGATCAATTATACAGAGGCCATATGGGATGATCCTGAGTACCGGTCCTACCGGAAGCGGCAAAAGTACAAGTCTTTACTCTATATTACAAGAAATCAATCGTCCTGATATTAATATTATTACCCTTGAAGATCCTGTTGAGTACAGGGTGTCAAAAATTCGTCAGATTCAGCTTAACCGTAAGGCAGGCATGACGTTTGCGAGCGGGTTAAGATCGATACTCCGTCAGGATCCGGATGTCATAATGGTGGGGGAGATCAGGGATGCGGAAACGGCCGGCATTTCCACACAGGCAGCTCTGACCGGACACAGAGTGCTGAGCACGGTGCATACCAATGATGCCGCCGGAGCAATAACAAGGCTTGTTGATATGGAAATAGAGCCGTTTCTTGTTGCTTCCGTTTTGCTGGTGTCATTTGCCCAACGTTTAATACGGACTAACTGTCCTTACTGTATAGAGCCGTACAGACCACCTGAAGAGGCTCTGACTGCATGGGGGATTGACAGAGTGGAAAATGCCAGTTTTCAACGGAGCAGGGGTTGTCCTCAATGTATGAATACAGGTTACAGGGGGCGAACCGGTATTTTTGAGATTCTGATCAATGATGAGATGATTCATCACATGATTTTAAAAGGAAATACAGCTCAGGAGATAACACGGGCAGTAAAAGAAGCAGGAATGCTGCGAACACTGAGGGATGATGCGGCGAGTAAAGTTGTTCAGGGTATAACAACCCTTGAGGAGGCGGCATCAACGGTTATGGTATGATTCAGTGAACAGTGAATAGTGGACAGTAATCACTGTTGTTTAAAGGAACGGGAATGCCAAATTTCATTTACAGGGCGATTAATCAAAATGGGTCGAATATAGCCGGTGTGATAAAAGCGGATTCGATTGAGATAGCCGAGAACATGTTAAGCGCCCAGGGATATATTCCATCCAGAATAAAAGAGGAAAGCGCCGCGTTTCCAATAAGCTGGTTGAGGAACATTGAGTCAAAACTGACTCCCGTAAAGCCGGATGAACTGGTTCTTTTTACGAAGCAATTTCGGTCGATGCTTGTTGCAGGTTTGCCGATACTTCAACTGTTAAGAGTTCTGGAAAACCAGACTGAAAACAAGAAACTCAAAAATACCATCGTTTCCGTGACCCTGGATATAAGGGAAGGATTGACCCTTTATGATGCCTTTCTGAAACATCCGGGTGTGTTTTCTCCTTTGTATACGAGCATGATCAGGGCGGGCGAACAAAGCGGGACTCTTCCGGAGGTGCTTGGAAGGCTTATCTATATCCTGGAGCATGAACACAAGGTTAAATCAGATATCAAGGCCGCTCTGCAGTATCCGATTATCGTTATAGTGGCTCTCATGGTCGCTTTTATTGTTCTTCTTACATTTGTTATTCCAAAATTTGCCGGGATATTTTCCCGTGCCGGAGTGGAACTTCCTTTTCCCACCCGAATAAGTATTGTGCTGTACCATTTTTTGAATGATTACTGGCATATTATCATAGTTTGCCTTGTCTCGGGTATTTTCGCTCTTAGATATTTTTACAGGAAAACAGAGACGGGGAAGTATCTCTGGCACGCTTTGATCCTGAATGTTCCTGTATTAGGGCCTTTATTTCTGAAGACTATGATGTCACGCTTTGCAAGCGTTTTTAATATATTACAGTCGAGTGGCATTCCTGTTCTGAATTCGCTGGAGATTCTCAGTGGTACGATTGGCAATCAGGCCATAATGAGAGAGGTCAACCTCGTCAGGGACCAGGTGGAGGTAGGGCGCGGTATCTCAGGTCCCTTGCGGTCGGCAAAATATTTTACTCCCATGGTTGTGGATATGATTGCTATAGGGGAGGAATCTGGCAGACTTGAAGAGATGCTCCGGGAAATATCAGTCCACTATGATGATGAGGTTGAATACGCCGTTAAAAGATTATCAGCCACGATTGGTCCGATTTTGATAATAGGGCTTGCTGTCGTGGTAGGATTTTTTGCACTCTCCATATTTCTCCCCATGTGGGATTTAACTAAAATCGTCCGGAAAGGGTTTTAATCTGTAATGAGCAAAAATAATAATCAACACTCTGATCAGACGTCCACGTCCGATCAAGGGATAATAAATTTATTTTCGGGCAAATCGAAATATAATGTAAGCCTTTATATTCTTGTCCCCGTTATCTTTACGGGATTGTCTGTTCTATCCGTTATCATTGCCTTACAGTACAGTAAATACCATGTGAAGGGTATAACGCCATCCTGGGAAATTACAACATGGCTTGTCGTAATTATCGTGTTAACCTTTATGTGCGCCCTCTTAATAACCTGGCTGATCTTACGACCGATGAAGAAGTTTGTCGAGGAGGTGGAAAAACTGCCTGCTTTTTCTGGAACTCTGACTGAGAAGAAATCCCGGAAGGACAGCGAACTTGATAGTTTCAATATGTTCTTCAAAGAGGTTACAAAGCTTTTGAGTAAGGTAGAGGCAAAGGAGCTTTTTCCCGAGATAATCGGTCAGAGCCCGGTTATGCGGGGAATGTTCAACCAGGTAATGAAGGTGGCTTCGACAGATGCGACAGTCCTTATCATGGGTGAAAGTGGCACCGGGAAAGAGTTAATTGCTACAAGTATTTATAATCACAGCCTTCGTAAAGACAAACCGTTTGTGAAGCTCAGCTGTGTTGCTATTCCTGAGAGTTTGTTAGAAAGTGAGCTCTTTGGTCACGAAAAAGGTGCTTTCACGGGAGCAACATCCAGAAAAATAGGAAAATTTGAATTGGCCGACGGAGGGACTATCCTGTTAGACGAAATAGGAGACATGGCCCTGGAAACTCAGGCCAAGCTGCTTCGTGTATTGCAGGAAAGAGAATTCGAGCGCGTTGGCGGTACACGTCCGATAAAGATCAATGTGCGCTTTATCGCCGCTTCGAATAAAAATCTGTCCAAAATGGTGGAGACCGGTGAATTCAGGGAAGATCTTTATTACCGGATTAATGTTTTTACTCTGGTCTTACCGCCGCTCAGCGAGCGGAGAGAAGATATACCTCTTCTGGTGAGCCATTTTCTCGAAACGGCTCCTAAACCGGCGCGCATATCTTCCAACGCGTTAGAGATTTTGTTAAGTTACTCATGGCCGGGGAATGTGAGAGAACTCCAGAATACGGTAGAGAGGATAGCATTGATGGCTGAAGACGGAATCATCGAACCTTATGATATTCCAGCGAACATTTTGACGTCATCAGGTATGGAAGGAATAGATTACAGCAAAGACAGAAGAAAAGTTCAGGACGAATTGCATGAGACTGAAAAGATATCAATAGACGATCGATTAAGGGATCTTGAGAAAAAATTGATTATTGAAGCTCTGGTCAGCACGGGCGGGATTCAGGCGAGAGCGGCAGACCTGCTGGGCATCAAAGAGAGAAGCCTGTGGCACAGGATCAAAAAATATGAAATAGATCCGGGATCTCTGAAGGAAAGAAAAACACAATAAACAGAGATTTTATATCTACAAGAAATTATTAATAATCCATAAATGCTACAATAATCGTAGAACAATCCGTGATAATACTACAATAATTGTAGGGTTGTGAAAACCTAAAGGAAATACAGCGAGTTGGCTAATAAAGTAAGCTGTTGTAATTGCATTACAAATGGAATTCGTTATGAGACCCGAAATGTTTGGCACAATGAGTGCATAAAAGTTAAAGCAAATCAAAAAGTCAAAAAAATATAGTGCTTATAGTGAGGTGTGAAATGAAAAAGAAGAATCCTTTAAAAAATCAAAAGGGTTTTACTCTGATAGAGATTATAGCTGTATTGATTATTCTGGGTATTCTCGCTGCGGTGGCAATCCCGAAATATTTTGAACTGCAGGACGATGCGGCAAAGGCAGCCCTGAAACGTGCGGTTGCTGAGTTGAGTGCGAGGGATAATCTGGCCTGGGCAAAATACAAGTCAGGGACAACAGATGCAAATTACGACTCTGTTGATGATCTTAATGACACGACTAAAATTATAAATGCTGATGGTTCAGGTTCATTTGGTGATTTTACGGTGAATGGTATGGCTTTAGCTGGCAACAAGCTCACTTCTCCAAATTTTACCATATACGCGCTTGTAGACAGAACTCAGGCAACAGAAAATTCTCCCGGTATCTGGGATAGTTCAAGTATGACATTCTTTGCCAAGGATGGCACAGCATTACCGTAAGTATTCTCAGAATGTTGCCCTCCTCGATAGGTGAGCCCATCAAATGAAATTTAACTGCGAATCATATTTATGCTTCGTTTGGTGGGCATGTACCATGAAAACTTATATGAAGGTCTGGAGATGGGAAGGTGGTTGATGGTATTCTAAGCGATCAAAAAGGCTTTACCCTCCTCGAAGTCGTTGCAGTTCTTATCATTCTTGGTATTCTCGTGGCAATAGCAATCCCCAGAATTTTTAATGTACCTGAAGATGCCGCAGAGTCAGCTCTGAAAGTAGCAGTCGTCGAGTTGAATGCACGTGAAAATCTGGCCTGGGGGAAATGGAAATCTGACAGGGTCGAGTACACTGTTAACGATATAAAATCTGATTTAATGCAATTTACAGTAAATGACGATAATACATTAATCGGTTCTGATAACTATGGGAGACAGGCGGTTGTGTCGAGAACCCCACCTTCAGATGACTCCCCTGGTCGTTGGAAAATTGAAAAATTTATTAATTAGCTCAGTCCCCTAATATATTAAGACTGTTATCCTTCCAAATAATCCATGAAATATTTCGGAAAAGATAATAAAGGTTTCACCCTGATCGAAATCATTACAGTCCTTCTGCTTGTTTGCATCCTCGGCGCTGTTATCCTGATCTCCGGTGTTTATTCCACCTCCGGGGATGATCTTTCATCACAGACAGAGGTAATCAAAGGTCATCTTCGTTATGCCCAGACACGTGCCATGAATGCGAACACGATCTGGGGAATCAAATTCTTCGTGAACGAAAATAGAAGCTACTATTATCTTTTTCAGTTAGATGAAAGCAACAAAGAGACAAGTGTTGTGTTGCCGGGGGAAGAAGCCTCTCCAGCAGCACTGCCTGAGGGTATGGTTGTATCTGCGGGGACCGTCTACTTTGATGACTGGGGAAAACCGTATTATAATGCAGTGCCGTCTCCATCAGCGACGAGCAGTACCATCACTGTAACTGTTGATACTGCAGCCATCACCATAACGAAAAACACCGGGTTTATACCATGAAAAGGACACGTGTGTCGAGCCGGTACCAGAAGGGTTTCACCCTGGTAGAGATTATTGTCACAATCGTAGTGGCGGCTATACTCGGTGCTATGTTCCTCCAGATTATGGAAACAAACCTGACTGGAAGCGTGGAACCTCTCATCAGGGTCCAGGATACATTCACTCTCAATGAGGTTATGGAAAAGATAACGGCGGACTACAAAAAGTTAACCATAGAAGATCAAACACCACTTGCTACCCTCAATTCTCGCATCGGAAATAAAGATGAAGAAGTAACAAATGGAATTTACGGTTCATACACGGTTAAATACAACGACTATGTCGTATTCAATGATGATGATAGTGACGGTATTTATGATGAAGTTCATGATGGCGGGTCCGGTGGCAATAAAATTCTCAAGGTTGCTGTTTCAATAGGTGACGAGAGATTGACATCACTGTTTACAAAATAGTCAATGTAGGGCCCGTTCCCCGAACGGGCCGTTCTCGATGTTAGAGTTGTAGGGCAAGGCTTTAGCCTTGCGTAAGGACTTTAAGAAAATGATGAAAAAACAGACCGGTTTTACACTTATCGAGATGATAGCTGTTTTTCTCATCGTGGGTGTAATAGCAACTGTAGCGGGTATGGCAATCGTTACAGGGATGAAGGGTTACCTCTTCGCGAAGGATAATCTTTCCATCAGCCAGAAATCCCAGATGGCGATGGCCCGGATGAACCGGGAGCTGATGGAACTTCTCGATGTTTCGACGGCAGAATCGTCGCGGATAACCTATCAAAGGCTGGACGGAAGCAGTACGATTTCACAAACCATTTACCTGTATTTGGATGACGAAACAATAAAAATTGCCCCTGGTGCCGATATAGATCCATTAACGGATGATATTCTGGTAGACCATGTAAGTGAATTTAAGCTAAATTACTATAAAGGAACTGGTTTCTGGGAAGCCGGAACAAATGATATTCGGGAACTCTCCGCCATTGGAATAGATCTTGACCTGAAACGTTTCGAAGATGAAAGGATTATCGAGTTTTCCACCATGGTGAGCCCGAGAAATAATAAAAATTACGGGGGTGCGCCGTAATGATCAAAGGTTATTGTCCTGTGGAATTACATCCTGCCCATTCCAACAGGGGAACAATGCTGATCGGCCTGATCATAACCATGGTCATCTTGTCCTTTCTTGGTGCGGCCATGCTTTCCTTTTTTTCAACATCTACCATGAGTCAGCTCGGAGGGAGCAGTTCCATGAAGGCCTATTATCTTGCCGAGTCCGGGTACAGGTATGCCGACAGTGAATTAGCCAATACAAGCAAGAGCGAGCAGGATAATAAACTGGAGTCCTTGCATAATACGGGTTACATCTTTTCGGGCGATGCAGGGAAATTTCATCTTGATGTTTACCCCTACTATTATGTAACGACGGCGGATCATTTGGTTGGAAGCACTACTCTGAACACAAAGGTGTGCGGCGGCTTTCCGCCCGGCCTGGTTCTAACATCCGGTTTCTTGAAGATAAACGATAAGGTTTGTCATTATACCAATGCAGTTCAGAGTGGTTCGAATATTACTTTCACGATCTCAGGCGGCACTTCGGCAATAAGTAACGATACAACTGTGTATTCTGTTAGCCGTTCCAGTAGTAACCGGACGGTTGCAAATGCAGCCGGGAATAATTATATCGATCTTGAAATATCAACTGGCTCCCGGAATGCCTTCCCCCTCCTGAATGGGACTTTTAAGATTGATGGTTCTGTCAATCCAAACAGGATCTGGTGCTATAAAAAGCGCAATGGAGACCGCCTGGAGGGGATTACTCCCAGTGACGACCCGAATGGGACCTTTGAGCTTTATGTAGACACAACATACGGTATTGTTCTGGACAAATTTGTGAAGCTGAAATCAACGGGTATCGTTTATTCAGACAGCGATTTAGAAACAAAACGCGAGATCACTTATTACATACCAATATTCGAAGAACGCAGGGGAAAGGTCACATATATTGAGACCTTCGAAGATGGAGGTTTGCCGGGTTCATTTGCCGGCGGCGCGGGGGAGGTTGGTGGTCACGAAGTTGTTGGCGGAGCATTGCATGTTACAACAACAGGGGAGAGTTCCATTGACTTCAACTGGCGCAGCACATATGTAGATCTGGAATCGGTGTGGGAAGATGCGGGTTATCTCCTCAGTTATGACTTGCAGACCAAAATCCGCACATACGATGAATCTTACCCTCTGGACAACAATAATCCACCTTTCTTCATGGCGGGAATAAGTTTCAGGAAGGTAAGCAGCGAATCCAACTCGGATTTATACGGTATTTCTTTTCTGAGGGGAAAGCAAACTTATAATTTTTCACTGTCTAAGTGGGAAGAAGATAGTGGAATTCCAGAGGAATTGATTCCATCAGATCTTTATTCAATACCATACGAATATGAACTTGATTGGGCTAATCGTGAAGTTATCAGATATTCCAAACCTGCCATTGTTCTCTGGCAGAGGACGAGTGCTGGTTACAAGTGGCTGGCCTATAAGATATTGGCGAGCGACGATTGTGTCGTCTATGAACTCAACAGTGATTCCAGAAAGCTTCGTCTGAAGGACTGGTCCAATCTCCAGGTTCGAGTCATTGAAGCCAGTCCGTTGGATTTTGGTAACGGAGGGCCAACTACATTTCTTTACGGGGATACGATTACCATCATGCGGGGTACAACAAAGATTGGAACGGCGCGTGTAAATGGGACCCCAATTCTCACGTCTGATAACTGGGCTACTAATGGTGCAGCCGGAGCCCTGATGCTTTTCGATGTACAACTTGAAGATAGTATGCCTATACAGCTTAACGATGATTTGCAGGTCAATGGTGTTACCCGTGCCAGGGCATCGGGAACCCTGGGTGACAAGACTAACTTCATCCGGGCATATTATGGTGATTCAGGAGCATTACCCGCACCCGTTACCCCTACTGATCCGGCGAGTCCAATCGACAACATACGGTGGGCTAATCCTCGCATATTCACAAGCGGAGAGATGGTCAATTGGCCGGTCGATGATGTGAGTGAATGGGCAGTTGATAATGACTATTTGACGCTGGTGCAATGGAATTTGAATGTGGATAGTTCCGTTACAAGATTGGGCGGTTCAGGAACAAAAGAGGAATATGCCATAATAAGAACAGATGCAGATGCCTTGGTAACTCCAGATAGCGGCAGCTTCGACCGCCCGGAGATTGCACTCCATACCTCGGGTGATACATCCGCATCGATATATTTTGACGACGTTGCCATCCAGGCGGAGAACAGAACTGTTCCAGCATCCCTGTCGGTCATCCAGCAGTAAAGGGGTCATCTTTAGTAAAGGGGTCAGGTCTGCTCTTGACTCATCTTCAAATTTGAATTTGCAATCGCTTCAAGATTTGATCTCTTCCGCTATTTTCCTTACCCTTTTCATAATATCCTGGATATCCATGTTCAGAAGAAGCCGATCTTTCATAACTATCTTCCCATCAATAATCGACGTTGATACGTCCGATCCCGTTACGGCATAGACGAGGTGGACCATAAAAGGCTTACGCCTAAATTCCTTATTTGGAGTTTACCCGTAAGGGTTTTATATGTATGCAGAATCATGATCAGGATGCATGAGTGCACGAAACATTAAGGGTTCTTTGTAATCTTCTCCGCTATCTTCCTTACCCTTTTCATAATATCCTGGATATCCATGTTCAGAAGAAGCCGATCTTTCATAACTATCTTCCCATCAATAATCGACGTTGATACGTCCGATCCCGTTGCGGCATAGACTAGGTGGGAGTAACTGTTGTACATCGGTGTCAGGTGGGGCTTGTTCATGTCAAGGATGATAATGTCCGCGCGTTTGCCTGCTTCGATGGAACCGATTCTGCCTTCAAGTCCAAGGACTTTCGCCCCATCCAGTGTTGCCATCTTTGACACCGTTTTCGCGTCCATAACGGTCGGGTTCATAGATGTGACCTTGTGGATCTTTGCCGTCGTATCCATTTCCATGAAAAGATCAAGGTCATTGTTGCTGGCGCACCCATCTGTGCCAAGTCCAACGGTAATTCCTGCCCCCATCATCTGGGGAATGGGCGCAATCCCCGCCGCCAGCTTCATGGAGCTTTCAGGATTGTGAGACACTTTTGTCCCATAATCGGCAAGGATTTTGATTTCTTCTTCATCAACCCAGTTGCAATGAACCGCGACTGTCTTATCGTCAAGAACACCAAGATTCAGGAGGTGTCGAACCGGTGTTTTTCCATATCTTTCCTGAATCGTTTTGACTTCATCTTTTGTTTCTGCCAGGTGGGTAAAGTAAAATATCCCCGCATTTCTTGCGATCTTTTTGATGCTGCCAAGTGTTTCGGGTGAACAAGTATAAGGCGAGTGACAGAAGAAAGCGGGGGTGATCAAAGGGGACCTTCCCGTCCATTTCTCAATGAAGGATTCGGCAATCCTGGCGTTTTTTGAAGGATCAGGATTATCGGAAGTGGGAAAATCAATAAAGCCCTGGCAGGGGACGGCCCGCATTCCGGCATCAATTGCAGCCCGGGCGACACTGCTTTCATAAAAATATCCGTCGCAGAATGTTGTGGTGCCGGAGAGTATCATTTCCGCAATGGCCAGCATGGACCCGTAGTACACCATCTCCCTGTTGACATATTTTGCTTCTGCGGGAAAGATATAATTGTTCAACCATTCCATAAGTGGAAGATCATCGGCGAGTCCCCTGAAACAGACCATGGGCAGATGTGTGTGGGTATTAACCAGTCCCGGCATGATGATCGATCCGGATGCATCGATGATCTCGTTAGCCCTGTGTTGAGATATATTTTCCTTTTCTGCAAAGAGGATTTTTCCGTCCCTGATGCCGATCACAGGATTTTCAATAATATCCACCGAATCGGACATTGTAAGCAAAGTACCGCCGGTGATCAATATGTCGATATCTTTATGGTGCGGAGTATCTGTCATTTTTCAAGACTCTTTTTAATTTTAACGGCTATTTCCCTTACTTTTTCCATAACTTCGTTTTCATTGATAGTCGTGAGTTTTCGGTTTTGCATGACGACCTTGCCGTTTATCAAGACAGTATCAACGTCAGAACCTTTGACTGTATAGGCAATGTGAGAATATTCGTTATACATGGGGGTGAGATGGGGCTTGTTCATATCGAGTATAATAATATCTGCCTTCATGCCGGCTTTTAAAGAACCTGTGAGGTTTTCCATTCCCAGGACCTTTGCGCCATCACAGGTTGCCATACGTATAACGGTGCGTGCAGACATGACCGTTGGATCAAACCGTTCAACCTTCCCAAGCTTGGCCGCCGTATCCATTTCACCGAACATATCAAGATTATTGTTACTGGCGCAGCCATCGGTTCCGAGCCCCACGATAACACCGTGGTTCAACATACTGGATACGGGTGCAACACCGGAGGCAAGCTTCATGTTGCTTTCGGGATTATGGACGACCTTGCAACCATGATCGGCAAACATTTTCATGTCTTCTTCATCCATACAGACGCAGTGAAAGGCAAAAAACCTCTCATTGAGATAGCCGATATCTTTCAGAAACTCCGTTGCCTTTTTGCCGAGTTTATCTTTCAATTGTTCCACCTCCCCTCTGTTTTCGAGAAGATGGGTGGCAAAGGGAACGTTATACCGGTCAGCCAACTCCCTTGCATCTATGAGAAGGGAAGGGGAACATGTGTAAAGGGCATGGGGCTCGACCATGATATTGATCAGTGGATCGTCGGCCCATTTTTCAATGAGCATGCGGGTATATTCCAGACCTTCGGCGGGTGTTTTAAAATTGGGTGATGGAAAATCAAAGAGAACCTCTCCAAGAAGGCATCGCATGCCCGCCTCTTTAGCGGCCCGTGCAGTTTCACCTTCGAAGATGTACATATCGCAGAAGGTTGTTGTGCCCGATTTGATCATTTCTGCACATGCCAGCAGGCTGCCCCAGTAGGCCAGTTCTTTATTCACATTTTTGGCCTCGGCAGGAAATATGTAATTATTCAACCAGTCCATAAGTTCCAAATCGTCCGCTATTCCCCTGAAGCAGGTCATTGCCGCATGGGTGTGGCAGTTGATAAGCCCGGGCATGACGAGACAGCCGCTGGCATTGATTACCTTTCTGCCAACAAACTGGTTTTCAATCTCATTTGCTTTTCCTATGGCGATGATTTCGTCTCCATCGATTGCTATGGAACCGATGTCAAGGCGTGAGTCTTTTTCATCCAGTTGAATGATTCTTCCTCCCGATATGATGATATCCACTTCTCTCATTTAAGGCAGCTCCTTTTTCGTATAGTAAAATAAAGGTTTGACGGAAATCTTATTTAACTTTGATAATCTCCTTTATCATATTGCCTGATGTGCCTTCAAGTGGTATCATTTTTAATACGTTTGGAAAGTTAATATAACTTGTTTATTTTTATGGACACTATCCAGATACACAGCATCGGCCTGTTCGGGGAACAGGCCCTGTTATATGTAGGGGCCGATGCCCCCATCGGCCTTAAACATGCCTTGTAAAAGTAGTTCATGTTTTTAACATTTACCAGTAGCGTGCCCCCTCTGTGGGGCACAGAGACCCCACGCTACATAAGTAGATATACCTTTTTAAATATGTTACTTTCCATTATAATGCCTCTAAACGGCATAGTGGAGCTTTTTACGAACTTGTCAAAATTATAATAAAAGAATCTGGCAAGAGATCTTCAATTAAAATATTGACATGTTATTTTAAAAATAATATAAATTTCCATCTATTCAACTGAATGTGCCTGGGTGGCGGAATTGGTAGACGCAAGGGACTTAAAATCCCTCGGTGCTTGTCACTGTGAGAGTTCGATTCTCTCCCCAGGCACCAATTCTATTCTGTACTTTCTGAGAACACATTACCCAGGATATTTTATTCCAATGTGAGGCCTAATGTCGTATTTGATGTGACATGTTTTGATGTCATACATGCCTGATTTTTCTATTGGTTATTATAAGGAAAAATGATAGAAAAAACGACAAGACTTTTTGCAAAAAAGGAGTATCGTTGTGAAATTAACAAAAAGAACATATGCAATTTCTTTTGTTTGTGTCCTTCTGTTTTTATGTACTTCAGGATGTGCGGGATTGCGCGTGTCTGATTATGGGCATATCGATCCGAGCGGTGATGTCACTCAGGCCTTTGAAAATTATGAGGTAAAACCTGATTTAAATTATTATGTAAGCGGTTCTGATATGTATCCCGGCGCGATAATCGGTGTTGACAAGAGGTACATTCTCGTTACTAAACTGTGGAAGAAAAGAGAATTTACCACTGAAACCCTGAAAGAATTAGTCCTGAATATGGAAACAAAAGCTATGGATCTGGGTCTCATGGTTGTACATGGATTCAATATAGTTGATGAAGAGGGTAATGATATAGGAGACTGGTATTCGATTCTTCGTGCCACGACGAGCGTTAAGAGGATCGAAGATAATCAATTTATTATTCCACCGCCACCACTTGATATCTATGAGAAAAATGATGATGAATACAGGAAAAAACTCATTCCATAGATATTCAGATTGGACTGTTAATAAATTGGGGCAGCTGTACAGCAGTCCCAATTTATTATATTGCAAAATTCATCTATTTGCTTGACCCGGATGATAGTTTTTTCTATAGTTCCCTGCCTTGAGAATACACAGAAATTATAAATCAAAAGATAAAATGAATAATGAATGTGGAGGTTTTATATGAAAATCATACTTTTAGGTGCGCCCGGTGCCGGCAAAGGGACCGTTGCCAAGCTTCTTTCAGAATTTGATGGATCAGTTCAGATTTCAACTGGGGATATTCTCCGTGCAGCCGTAAGGGAGGGAACGGATCTGGGTAAGGAAGCGAAAGAGTATATGGACAGGGGCGATCTTGTTCCTGATTTCCTCATTATGAAAATAATGGAGGCCCGTCTTCAGGGAAATGACTGCGAAAAAGGATTTATCCTGGACGGTTTTCCGAGGACGATTCCTCAGGCAGAGGAACTAAAAATACTCCTTGAAAAATTGAATATCAATCTGGATCTGGCCGTTAATCTCAATGTTCCAAAGGACGTTATTCTGGATCGTCTTACGACGAGGAGAACATGTTCTAATCCTGACTGTCAGGCAATATACAATATAAAAAGCGATCCGCCTGCACCGGGCGGGAAGTGCAAAATATGCGGTTCTCCCGTCACACAGAGAGACGATGAAACGGAAGATGCCATAACGAACCGGCTGGAAACGTATAATGAAAAAACGGCACCTTTGATTGGGTTTTACCAGACCGAAGGACTTCTCAAAGATTTTCTCTCTCTCAGCAGTAAGGAAACAGTCGAAGAGATAAAGAAAAGTTTAAAATCTAAAGCCTAAAATTCGAAGTTCCCGGAACTTGGAATAACAACTTGGAACTTGAAACTTTAAACCTGAAACTCATATAGCCATGATTGATTACGAAAAACATCTTAATCCCGAGCAACTGGAAGTTGTTATGGCTGAAGGGGGGCCAATTCTTGTCATTGCCGGTGCCGGAAGCGGCAAGACCCGTGCTTTGACCTACCGGGTAGCCCGTTTGATAGAATCTGATGTCAGCCAGGAGCGTATTCTTCTTGCCACTTTTACCAATAAAGCTGCCCGCACAATGCTTTCCAGAGTAGAAGCGCTTACAGATGCAGATATAGGAAGGTTGTGGGGAGGCACCTTTCACCATCTGGGAAATCGCATGTTAAGGAGATACGGCCGCCTTCTCGGCTATAATCCTGATTATACAATCATGGACCAGGAAGATTCCAGACAACTGGTCAATACATGCATTTCCGAACTGGGATTCAAAACGAAAAATGGCAGGTTTCCCAAGGGGAATGTTCTGGGGGATATCATAAGTTATGCCATGAATACGAAAGGTACTATTGATAGTGTTGTTACCGGACGCTATCCCTATTTTTATTCGTGCCTTGATGAAATTCGTATGGTTGCCAGCCGGTACGGAATTCGCAAAAAAGAATTAAACATGATGGATTTCGATGATCTTCTTATCAACGTAAGGGAACTCCTTGCCAACTTTCCCGAGGTCCAAAAGGAATATTCACACAGGTTTTTGCATGTTCTGGTGGATGAATATCAGGACACTAATATTGTCCAGGCGGAAATTTTGGATTTCCTGGCATCGCATCACAGAAACATTATGGTTGTCGGGGATGATTCGCAAAGTATATATTCTTTCAGAGGCGCGGATTTCTCCAATATTATTCATTTTCCTGATCGATATCCTGACGCGAAAATATATAAACTGGAAACTAACTACCGCAGTACACCCGAAATTCTTTACATCGCCAACATGAGTATAACGAATAACGAGAAGCAGTTTCACAAGGAATTAAGGTCCGTAAGGGGGGAGGGCGTCAGGCCGATTTACGTTCCCGTCAGGAATGTAATCCAGCAGGCTGATTTTGTTTCTCAGCGGATTATCGATTTGTTGAGCGAAGGCGTTCCTCTCGGGGAAATTGCCGTACTTTATCGGGCCCATTATCATTCCATGGAGCTGCAGATGGAGTTGACGAGACGGGGAATTCCTTTTGAAGTTCGGTCCGGTATTCGGTTTTTCGAGCAGGCTCATATTAAAGACGTAACAGCCTTTATGAGACTTACGGTCAATCCTTTTGATGAGCTGGCATGGAAAAGGGTATTACAACTGTACGACAAGATAGGTAAAATAACGGCTAATAAAATCTGGGGATTCATTTCCAACCAAAGGGAACCTCTGCAATCCATTTATTTTGAAGATTTTTTAAAATGCGTTACAAAATCAGCCACACCAGGCCTTTTAAAATTCAGGGATGCACTCAAAAACATCCTTGATCTCTATCAGGATAACGGAACCGTAAAAATTATAGATGCCATACTGGATAGTGGTTACCGGGAGTATATGCAGGAAAAATATACTGATACCAGCTCCCGTGAGGAAGATCTCAGTCAGTTGGGGAATTTTTCCACGAAGTTTGACTCCATGGAGGAGTTTTTAAGCGAACTGTCATTATTAACGAATATAACAGAGGAAAATGATACATATAGTTCAGGTGAGAATAATGACAGGATTTTACTTAGCAGCATCCATCAGGCCAAGGGCCTTGAGTGGTCTACAGTTTTCATAATATGGTGTTCCGAGGGAAGAATGCCGTTAGCCCGGGCATTGAAAGAACCGGGGGGAGAAGATGAAGAAAGAAGGCTCTTTTATGTTGCCATAACAAGGGCCAAAGACCAGTTGTATTTTTGTCGCCCCCTGATCGATTATAGCAGAGGTATGGGGAACACCATGTTGCCTCCATCACGTTTTTTACAGGAACTGGCGCCAGCCCATCTTGATTCTACAGAGCTGCCATTTGATCAGTGGATGGTGGATGAAATGTGACTGGATACTGGATGTTGGATACTGGTTTGTCATCTGAGAAAATTTCGAAAAAAAAGAGGGCATTTTTCGTGCCCTCTTTTTTTGTTACGTTACGTTACGTGCTGTCATTATTGAATTGGTAACAATGCTCCTTCGGGTGCTGTATACGGTCTTGGAGCCCCGGCACCTTTTCTTGATTGTTCAATTTCTTCCGTTGTGTATCCGGCTCTGGGGATGTTTAACTCCTGACCGGGATAAATGAGATCGGGATTCGTGATTTTATCCTTATTGGCATTGTAAATTAAAGGCCACATGAAGGGATCGTTATAAACATCTTCATATTCGGCAATCCACCACAGGCACTCGCCCTTTTTTACAACATGCTGTTCGGCAACGGGAGCTTCTTCTATTACAACCTCTTCCATAACCGATTCAACTTCTTCAAGGACTGTTTCTTCCTCCGCAACCGCTACTTCTTCTTCAACAGCAACGGTCTCTTCAACAACGACAGTCTCGGCTGGTTTTTTGGCACATCCTGAAACAACAAAAACAAGCCCAATGGACACAAGAATGATAATTAAAATCTTGGATACTCTAAATTTTTTCATGCCTTCCTCCTTATGAGCCAAGAAAAACTGTTTTTATTTCGACCCCGAGTTGTTTTAAACACTACACCTGAGATATTTTATACAGTTAAGCCATTCCTTTTGTCAAGAAAAAATAAGCTGTATCAGGATTAGGGGATTAGGGATCAAATACCACCGCTTAATCCTTAATCCTGTTTCATACTATTTTTAAAGACAACTCCATTAGCTGTTCTATGCCGACCCTGGAAGGCGCGTCGGTAAGAAGACATGTTGCTTTTTGAGTTTTTGGGAATGCCATAGTGTCTCTGATCGATTCGGCACCCGTCATAATCATAATAATTCTGTCAAGACCAAAGGCTATACCGCCATGGGGTGGTGTGCCGTATTCAAGGGCATCAAGAAGAAACCCGAATTTTGCCCTTGCTTCTTCGTCTGTTAACCCAAGGGCCTTAAATATCATGGTCTGAACATCCCGTTTGTGAATCCTTATGCTTCCCCCTCCGATTTCCGAGCCGTTGAGGACGAGGTCATAAGCCCTGGCCCTGACCTTGCCTGGATCAGTTTCTAAAAGGGATATATCTTCTTCCATCGGCGAGGTAAATGGATGATGAGTAGACATAAACCTTTTTTCCTTATCGCTGTACTCAAACATGGGAAACTTCGTGATCCACGTAAATGAAAAGACTTCAGGGTCGACGAGGCCTAATTTTCCGGCGATATGGATTCTGAGATTACCGAGAGCATTATGAACAACACTGGGGGAATCGGCAACAAACAGGATCAGATCACCTGTTTTTGCTTCCATTTTTTTATTGACTGCGGCAACTTCTTGCGGCTTGAGGAATTTGAATATGGGTGATGTCCAATCTTCCTCTTTTATCCTTGCCCAGGCGAGACCCTTTGCTCCGAAGTCGCTTACGTAGTTGACAAGTTCATCAAGATCTTTTCGAGAAAGGCGTTTCCCGTCTTCAACTTTTATTGCCTTTATAATGCCTCCGCTTCCTGCAACTTCAGAAAACACCCCGAAACCTGAATCCTTCAGGATGTCAGTGAGATCTCTGAGTTCCAGCGTGAATCTGGTGTCCGGGTTATCCTTTCCGTATCGCTCAATGGCTTCCTTGTATGTGATTCGCGGAAAAGGGACATGGAGTTCTTTATTGAGACACTCTTTGAATATATGTGCCATTAGTCCTTCATTTACGTTGATGATGTCATCCTCTGAAATGAAAGACATTTCCATATCTATCTGGGTAAATTCGGGCTGACGGTCTGCCCTGAGATCTTCATCCCGGAAACACTTAACAATCTGGTAATACTTATCAAAGCCCGAAACCATGAGCAACTGTTTGAAAAGCTGGGGTGACTGGGGAAGGGCAAAAAACGTTCCCGGATTTACCCTGCTTGGGACAAGATAATCACGGGCACCCTCGGGTGTGCTTTTCGTCAGGAATGGTGTTTCAACTTCAATAAAACCTTCCTTCTGCAGGTAATTTCTGGTTTCCTGGGCAACCTTGCTTCTGAATATGAGATTTTGCTGGACTTGATGGCGCCTTAAATCCAGGTATCGGTATTTTAGACGAATATTCTCAGAGATGTCAGCGTCATCTTCAAGAACAAAAGGAGGGGTTTTAGATTCATTCAGAATCTCCAGTTCATCTGCCATGACCTCAATTTCGCCGGTTTTCATAGAGGGATTGGTCATATCCTCAGGCCGTATCCTGACCTTTCCTTTTACGGCAAGGACATACTCACTTCTTATTCTGTGTGCTTCCGTGTGGATTTCAGGATTAATTTCCGGATTGAAAACAATCTGAGCGATACCCTCTCTATCCCGTAAATCTATAAAGATTACTCCTCCATGATCCCTTCTTCTGTGCACCCATCCCATGAGTATGACTTCGCTTCCTGCATGGGGTGATCTAAGGTCACCGCAATAGTGGGTTCTCTTTTTTTCGGTAATGAATTTTGACAACGTGTTACCTCTTAAACAATGTTTAATTCTTAATTTTAAATTTGATGCATTCGTAAAAAGTCTGTCATTCCCGCGTAGGCGGGAATCCATAGAGAGCTAAACACTTGAAAAGACTGGATTCCCGTTTTCACGGGAATGACAAAATTGTGCATATTTCGACTTTTTGCGAGTCCTTCAAATTTTTAATTTGAAACAATTTTCATGATATTATCTATATTATCAAGTTCCACGGTTTCCTGTGTTCCCTCTTTCATATTCCTTAACTCGGCTTTGTTTTCCTCTATTTCTTTTTGACCTATGATGAGGGTGTAGAGACATTTCAGTTTATTGGACCGTCTCATCTGGCTTTTAAGGCTCTTGTCGGAGAGATCCATTTCAGTTCTAATTCCGGCCATGCAAAGTTTGTTCGTTAACGTAAAGGCAAATCTCTGTGCATCTTCCCCGAGAGCCGCGATAAACAGGTGGGGGTATTTAACAAAGTTCTCATTTTTCATGGGGATCATAGATATCAAACGTTCGATACCTATGGCGAATCCGATGCCCGGTATATCTTCTCCGCCAAGTTCTTTTATCAGACCATCGTATCGACCACCTCCTGCCACGGCATTCTGGGCTCCCAGTGATTCAGTGATGACTTCGAACGCAGTTTGTGTGTAGTAGTCAAGACCCCGGACCATTTTTTTATTGATTACGTAGAAAATATCAAAAATTGCCAGGTATTCTTTAACTTTTTCAAAATGTTCTCTGCATTCGTCACAGATAAAATCCAGGATTACAGGCGCTTCAGCTATGACTTCCTGACACGTTTCCACTTTACAGTCAAAGATTCTCAAGGGATTGGTCTTGAGACGTCTGTGACAGTCGGGGCAGAGGCTCTCCTCTTTACCTCTGAGAAAATCGGTAACCGTTTCACGAAAGAAAGGGCGGCACCGGTAACATCCCAGAGAGTTGATTTCAAGTTTCAGATTACCAAGACCAACTGCTGAAAAAAACTCGACTAACATTAACATAAGTTCCGCGTCTACACGGGGATCTTTCTGGCCGATTATTTCCACGTTGATCTGATGGAATTGTCTGAATCTACCCTTCTGCGGTCTTTCCCGTCTGAACATGGGACCTATGGTAAGCAGCTTTGTCACAGGTTCGGATGCGTGCATATTATGTTCAATGTATGCCCGTATGACCGATGCAGTCGCTTCCGGGCGGAGAGTCAGATATTCATCTCCCCTGTCACGGAAAGTGTACATCTCCTTTTCCACGATGTCCGTTGCCTCTCCGATACCCCTCTTAAAAAGGTCTGTTTTTTCAAGAATGGGGATTTTAATCTCACGGACTCCGAAATTCGTGAATATTTCCCGGGCCTTTTCTTCGACAAAGTGCCACTTTTCCGTTTCACCGGGTAATATGTCTTTAAATCCTCTAACTGAAGTAATTTTATCCATTTTGTTCTTCAATGCAATATTATGATTTGAAAATCCCTGATATCGAAATCCAGATTGATACCATAGATCACCTTTAAAGGCAATATTATTATCAGCATGTACAGGATAGGGATTCGAAGTATAATTTTAAGATAAATTACTGACATCTGAAACCTGACACTTGATCCCTATACTTTTCCCATCTGTTTTTATCGTAATTGCGCCGTTTTTATCAGTTCTGAATATCCTTGCACCGATTTTTCTGTATCTGTTGAGTACCTCCGGATGAGGAAAATGAAAAGCGTTATCCGCACCGCAGCTGAAGACGACTATTTCGGGCCGAGTCACTTTGAGAAAAGGAATTGTGCTTGACGTATGTGCTCCGTGATGAGGTGCCATGAGAATATTACTTCTCAAATCAGTTCCATGCATGGCAAGATCTCTTTCAGCAGTCCCTGTTATGTCTGCAGGCAATAAAATACTTATATCTCCGAAGGTGATTTTCATAACCACTCCATTGTTATTGAAATCAAATATCCAGGAAGGAGGATCCTCTTCTTTTTTAATCGGCTTTGCCGGATTTAATATTCTGACAACAGTATTACCGATTTTAATTTCGGGTGTTTCCCTGCTTACGATCCTATGAGGAATATTCTTTTTTCTTATGATCTTCTTGAAGTCAAGATAAGATTCACGATTTGATTCCTGGGCGTTTGACCAGACCTCCTTTATGTCGAAATTTTCAAGTATATATATGAGTCCACCTAAATGATCCTGATCGGGGTGCGTGAGGACGACTATGTCAACCTTCTTTATCCTTTCGTGCCATAAGAAAGGAGCTACCACATATTTTCCCGTGTCAAAGCCTTTGTCATAGAATCCGCCACCGTCAACAAGCATTGTTTTGCCTCCCGGGAATTCAACAAGGGTAGAGCTGCCCTGTCCGACATCGATAAAGGCAGCCTGGAGTTGATCTGCGTTCGTTGCCTTCAGGTGTAAGTAAATGAAATCGGCTGTAAAGAAAATAACGATGAAAGCTAAAGTGATTTTAAGGATGGTGCCTTTAAGAGGGGATTCGATATCTGTTTGATCTGTTTTTTTCAACTTTAACCTGTCGAGTACGTTCACCCCTGCGATAATGAGGAGATAATAGAACGCAATTTCAATCAGTGTCGGTGTGGTGACGAAAAAAGACGAAAACGAAAATGATGCCAGATAATTAATAATCGAAACGGAAATTCCTGCAAAAAAGGAGGCAATCTTAATCAAAAAAACGGCAAGTGAACTGCTAAACGGTGCAATTATTATCGTTAGTAAACCGAGGGGAAGGACAACAAATCCGATTATCGGTATGATCATGATGTTTGAAAGGAGTGTAACCGTAGATAATCTATTGAAATAAAAAGCGATTAATGGCAGTGTGCCTATAGTCGCGGCAAGAGAGACAATAATAAAAAGAAGAAGATTGAAAACAAATTTTCTTTTCAGTGAAGGGGGGGATTTGTCCGTTTCATCGTAATCCCGTCTGGGGATAAGGGCGGACAGTCTGGGGGCTATAATCAGGATGGCGGCCACGGCTGTGAATGAAAGCTGAAAGGAAACATCAAAGAGAGAAACCGGTGTAACAATAAGAATAATAAATGCCGCCAGAGCCAGGGTATTCAAGAGATCCCGTTCCTTGCCGAGGAGGACAGCTAAAATAAATGTAAGGATCATTATAGTCGCCCTGATCGTCGAGATTCCAAGGCCTGCAACGAAGGCATAGCCAATAATTGGTATGATGGCGAAGATTGCCGAGATCTTTATTATATTGAACTTCAGGAGGAGATATTCAGAAGATTTCATAATGGCTTTGATAAGGATCAAGGCTAAAAAGGCGATAATCCCGATATGCAGACCCGATATAGCCAGGACATGAGAAATGCCGGTACGTTTGAAATTTTCCAGAATATCTTCAGGTATTTGTCCTTTTTCTCCTAAAATAAGGGCCTGCAGGATTTTCCCTTCGTAGTTGGGTGAGGTTGCTGAAATGAGGTTTCTCATAGACGTTCTGAACTTTTCGAGCCGGATCTTGAGGATGTTCCCCCTGTTTTCTCTTAAGATGACAATCTCTGCTGAATTGTTTATGAATCCCCGTACCTTAATGCCTTTGTAAAGGAGATATCTTTCATAATCAAAACCGCCGGGATTATTGAAACTGTGTGGTTTTTTAAGTCTGGTTTTTGCTCTGATGTAATCGCCATATTTGAATGATTGATTATTATCCTTGACTGAAAGAAGTATTCTCCCCTCCACGGGTGTGTCATATCCATTTTTGATAATTCTTGTTGTTGAAACGATAAGATCGGTTTTATGAGGAAGCACACGGGGGGTTTTACAGATCAACCCTTCCACTGTTATTTTATTTTTACCTGTATAAAGTGAGATGTCTGTCTTGCCGGGTTTTTGGTAAAGGTAAAGATTTATATTGAGAATGCCGAGAAAGAATAATGAAATGAGCAAAAAGAAGAGAAGAGGGGACCTCCATTTTTTGATAATTGAGAGGCAAAGGAAAATGAAAGAGAAAAAAAGGAATAAGATGGCGGCAGGATCGGATATATGGATCAGGCTTCCCGCCGTTATTCCGGCGATGAGCGCAGTAAGTAAAGGGATTAGAGGTCTTTGCATTATTTAAAGGATAGAGGAGAAAAATATTTTATATTTTCGAAGTATGATAATTTCGCAAAAAGTCTAATTTCTACCCTTTTGTCATTCCCGCGGAAGCGGGAATCCAGTCTTTTTAAATATTTATGGACTCCCGCCTTCGCGGGAGTGACTCGATTTTCGACTTTTTACGAAGCCATCAAGTATGATAAAGGAAAATATTATCGGTGTCACCAAATTAATTTTCAAGACATGGAATTTGTGTTACTAACTATAAAGGTTTACGATATTATTTAACCTGGTGCCTCGATTCGCGAGTTCGCAAATATGAAAAACAAATCATTATACGAAGAAAACACATTGGTAAGACTCCGGTGGTTGATGTTTTTAAGGGTTGCAATCGTCTCCTTTTTGCTCGGCATCGCGGCCTTTATCCAGCTTCAAGGGACGAAATCACTGCCGCCTGCAGCCCTGTATTTCGTCTATATAATTATAGGGACAACCTATTTCCTCTCTATTCTCTACACATTTCTGTTAAAAAAAATAGATAATATAAAATTTAATGTGCGCATCCAGAGTCTTTCTGATGTCATATTAATTACGATCCTTGTCTATGTAACGGGTGGGATTGAGAGCATTTATTCTATGTTATATCCACTCGTAATCATCTATTCAGCATTGTTCCTTGGAAGAAGAGGGGGGATTATGATCGCTTCGGCGAGCGGTATCCTCTACGGTCTTTTGATCGATCTGGAATTTTATAATGTAATTCATCCTTTTTACAGTACGGTACATGAATACGATTTCAGCCCGGGGTATGTCTTCGCGAGGATTTTCATCTATATCGTATCATTTTATATTATTGCCTCCCTGGCCAGTTTTTTGGTCGAACAGGAGAAGAAAACAAGGGTGCTTCTTTCCGAAAAGGAAAGCGCCTTTAATCAACTCGATTTGCTTCACAGGAGTATCATTGAATCTGTCAGTACAGGTATTATGACGGTTGATCTCCAGGGGAGAATAAAATCCTTTAACAAGGCTGCGGAAGAGATTACGGGCTTTTCGTTCTTTGAAATCAAGGATAGAAACATCGATGATATATTTGTCAATCTGTCCGGAATGATCTATAGAAAAACGGATGGAGAGAGAAGAAGTGAAAGGGAATATGAACTACCACAAAACAGATTTGAGATGACCATTACCTCAAATGATGGAAAGCATATAATGCTGGGTTTTTCATTTTCCCCCCTGATAGATAGTAAGGGAGAAAGTATAGGGAGGATTATAATATTTCAGGATTTAACATCCGTAAAAGAGATGGAGAGGGATGTCGAAAAAAATAAAAGACTTGCCCTCATTGGTGAAATGTCGGCAGTTTTAGCTCACGAATTGCGGAGCCCTCTGGTATCGATAAGCGGTTCGATCCAGTTACTGGAGAAGGGTCTTGATCTGGAGGGTACGGATAAAAAACTGATGGATATTATTATCAGGGGAAAAGATCAGCTTGAAAGTCTGGCAAGGGACTTTTTGCTTCTGGCGAGACCTTCCCCCGGAGATCCCTGTGCGATGGATGTAAAAAATATGATAGATGACATTATCGAATCTGTTCAATTCGGCCCTGACTGGAATGAAAATATTGAAGTAGTAAAGGAATTGTGTGATCAAAACAGTGTTTACGGGAATGAAGCAGAGATAAGGCAGGCACTGTGGAACATTGCGTTAAATGCTGTTCAATCCATGCCGGACGGAGGAAAATTGAAAATCAGGACTGCCACGGTTATGAATGAAAATGGAAAAGAATATCTTGAGATCCGTATAGGCGATACAGGGTCTGGAATCGGCAAAGAATATCTGGACAGAATATTGGAACCCTTTTACACGACAAAGGAAAAGGGCACAGGCCTTGGGCTTGCCATTGTGAACAGAGTCGTTGAAAGTCACGAGGGGAAGTTGAGAATCGATAGCGAATTAAATAAAGGGACGCGATGTGTCGTGTTGCTTCCGAAAAATTTGGACAGGAGGTCTTAAATGGCCAGAATTCTCGTTGTTGATGACGATCAGGGTATGAGAGAATTCCTCGAGATTATGCTGACCAGGGAGGGATATAAAGTAAATGCGGCTTCCGGAGGGAAAGAAGCATTAAGTTTCTGCAGAAAAAAGAAATTTGATCTGGTCATTACCGATCTCAAGATGCCGAAGATTGACGGAATCGATCTCCTGAAAGCGATCAAGGAGATTTCTCCGGAGACAATGGTTATATTGATTACGGGTTACGCTTCGGGAGAAACGGCGGTTGCAGCTATGAAGGAGGGGGCGTTTGATTATCTGGAGAAGAATTTTGACGTGGAGGATCTCAAATCCACGGTAAAGGATGCCCTCAGCAAGAAGGGAGTCAAGGAAGAAGACGCCATTTTCATGAAGGGTGTGGAAGAAGCGGTATCCTTCGGAAATATGGTCGGGAAAAGCAAGGGCATGCTAAAGGTTTATTCCCTTGTCAAAAAAGTGGCGGATACATCCGCCAATGTTTTGATCCTGGGTGAGAGTGGTACAGGCAAAGAACTGGTCTCAAGGGCAATCCATGAAAATAGTCCGAGGAAAGACAAACCTTTTGTCGTGATAAATTGCGGCGGCATTCCGGAAAATCTCCTGGAGAGTGAATTCTTCGGTTACATGAAGGGATCTTTCAGCGGTGCTCATACGGATAAACAGGGCCTGTTTGAGGTTGCCCACGGTGGGACAATATTCCTTGATGAGATTGGCGAATTATACCCGTTTCTTCAGGTGAAGCTTCTCAGGGTGGTTCAGGAAAAGACCTTCAGAAGGTTGGGAGGGGCAGAAGACATTAAGGTGGATGTGAGGATAATATCCGCTACAAATCAGGATCTGAAAGAAAAGGTGAAAAACGGAGAATTCAGAGAAGATCTCCATTTCAGACTGAATGTCATCCCCATAAAGATACCCCCTCTTAGAGACAGAAAAGAAGACATTCCTTTACTGACAAATTATTTCATAGAAAAGTATTCGAGGGAATTTGGAAAGGAGATCAAGAAGATATCTCCCTACGCTCTTCAACTCCTTATGAAATATCCATTTCCAGGCAATGTAAGGGAATTGGAAAACATCATTGAAAGAAGTGTTACCCTGGAGACAGGTAATATCATCCTGCCGGAAACCCTTGTCATATCTGAAGAGGATAAAGAAGATTCAGAATCCGCCACCCATATTGATTTTGATGAAGGAGGGATCAACCTGAACGAGGAAATGAAAAGAATCGAAAAGCTTTTCATTGAAAAGGCATTGAAGAAGGCTAATAATTCAAAGACGAAAGCAGCCCGGTATCTCAATGTGAGTTATGATTCCCTCCTGTACAGGCTCGAAAAACTGGACATAAAATAAGGGTGGATTCGTAAAAAGCGCCACTATGCCGACGCGTCGGCATTATAATGGAAAGTAACATATTTGTTACGTAGCGTGGGGTCTCTGTGCCCCACAGAGGGGGCACGCTACTGGTAAATGTTAGAAATATGAGCCACTTAAACACATTTGCAAATTTAAGTTACTTGAAAGTCCCAAAATACCATTTTCCGTCATTCCCGCGAAAGCGGGAACCTAGTCCTTTCAAATACTTAGCTATTTATGAATTCCCGTTTTCACGGGAATGACAGACTTTTTACGAGTCCATCAAATAAGAGATCTGGTGAAAATTCCCGTACAACAGTGAAAATCACCATATTTGCTGATTACGCATGAATGATAAAGGCTGAGCTTTTTTGTCTGGTGTGAGGAAAGCGTTATAAATAGAGTCCTCGCGACTTGGAAAACTGATTATCAACAAGAAGTCAATGTGGCATGTTAATTGCTATTTATGATTACTAAACACTAAACGGAAAAGAGAATATAAGAATTGATAGAGGAATTTAGAGAAAGGGGGGTGGGGATTCAAAGTTTTTAATAAGATTCTAAACAACAAGACAAACTAAGTTAACTCAATAAACCAAATACAGGAGGCATGTTATGTTAATGAAATTGAGAGAAAAGAGAGATCAGAAGGGTTTTACGCTGATCGAGCTGATGATCGTCATCGCGATTATCGGTATCCTGGCGGCCATCGCGATTCCTAACTTCATCAAGTATAAGAAAAATGCCCAGGATGTCGCGGCCCGAGCATCAGTAAAGAACGCATACACCTCGGCGATGGCCTATCTGGCAGACAACCCTAGTAAGGACTGGACTGACTTAACCGAGGCTATGTTGGGAGAGGGTGGATTCAGGGATACACAATACGTAACCACGGCAATGGATAACACCTGGATCAGGGCAACACCCGACGGTGGTGAGCACTATTATACGGTTACCAGTACAGGTGAGATTACGGAAACTCTAAAACCGTAATGAGTAATGAGTAGGGAAACACACGTAATCAGGGATCAGGTCTCAACACTTGACAATCTGGTTAATGAAACAGCAAGAAAGAGAAGGAAGCTTCGTGTTTCCTTCTCTTTTTTTGTGATCCGGTGTAAATATCCGGTAAACAGCTCAAGAATTTGGGGTATTGTATGTAGGGCCTGTTCCCCGAACAGGCCGAATGTCGGGCCGATGGGGCATCGGCCCCTTTTTCTATTTGTTGTCATCTCGAACGAATGGGGTCTTCAGTTTCGGGTTTTAAGTTTCCTGGCCCCCGACCCCTATTATTTCTGTTGTGCATCGCTATTTCGGGATTTCTGTTTTCCGGTCTATACTTAAATCAAACTTGACCTTGGTTCGGGTTTAATTTAAAGTGGGGTTAAGGTTGATGAACTCGAAAGTCTGTCATTTCAAAGGCGGAGAAATAAAGCAAGGAGGATTAAGGCTATGAGCACGACGATAGAGATCACAATGCCGGATGAGGTGTTTCTCGGGCTGCGGAAAACCCCCACTGAGCTGGCTTCTGATTTGCGTCTGGCGGCTGCTGTAAAGTGGTATGAAACAGGAATGGTTAGTCAGGGAAAGGCCGCTGAAATTTCCGGGTTGAGCAGGGCGGAATTTATCACATCACTGAAGCGTTTTTCTGTATCGCCTTTTCAGGAAACAGCTGAAGAAATTCTAAAGGCAGCGCAGGAGAAATGATAATGAGTGCAGTTGTAAGTAATGCTTCGCCATTGATTTCGCTGGCGAAGGCAGGTTTGCTGGAGCTTCTGCCGCAGCGATTCACGATGGTTGTTGTTCCACAGGCAGTGGTGGAAGAGATATTACAGGGACCCGATAATGATCCTATGTTGATGGTGGTTGGCAAACTGCCATGGCTTAAGCAAATCACATTGGAACCCGCGCTGACGCCACTTGCTTATTGGCAGTTAGGACGGGGAGAATCCGAGGTTATTGAGCATGCCCGTCGAAATCCTGGCATCTGTGCTTTGCTTGATGACAAGGATGCTCGTAATATAGCTGTCGCATTACAGATTCCAGTAATGGGGACTCTGGGAATTGTGGCGAAATCGGTGCGACATGGTGATGTTGCCTTGTTTGATAGCATGGTGAACCGCTTGAAAGATGCCGGGATTTATCTGAATGAAGCCGTTATTTCTGCAGTGCGCAAGGGGCTGGGAAAATAAGAGTCCTGCTATACTGAGCAATGAGTTATGAGGACTGAGGACTAAAGGTTTTCCCTTGATCCCTGATCCTTAATCCTTTAGCCTTTTGTTAAAGACTCTAATTACCACGGTATTGAGAAAAAAATGATCGAAAAACACTGGAACAGTAAAATTATTACATCATTGTTATACATAGTTATTTCAGTGTTTGTGATCATCGAGCTTTTCCTTAATCTGACCCCGCCAATATCAAGAGATGCCCTGATTCATCACCTGGCAATTCCCAAGCTCTGGCTGACCCATGGAGGATTTTATGAGATTCCCTGGGCGAATTTTTCCTACTATCCCATGAATATTGACCTTCTTTATCTTATACCGCTTTATTTTAAGAATGATATCATACCGAAATTTATCCATTTTGCCTTTGGTTGCGGCACAGGGTTGCTGGTGTATCGATATCTCGGAAAAAGGTTTGGCAGAAACTGGGGGCTTCTCGGTTTCATGATCTTTTTCAGCACACCCGTTGTAGTTCGCCTGTCAACTACAGCCTATGTGGATCTTGGAATGGTCTTTTTTTCAACTGCAAGCATACTGGCGTGGATAAAATGGCAGAATGAAGATTACAAATATGCGAAATGGTTCATCCTCTCAGCCGTCTGTATGGGTCTGGCCGCAGGGTCTAAATATAATGCCCTGCTCGCGTGGTTTTTTTTGAACCTCATGGTAGTATATTATTACTCGAGAGATACTAAAAAGGAGCTGCAGTCGGTAAAATATGGCGTTGTATTTTTTCTTGTTACCCTCCTCATTGTGTCACCCTGGTTTATTAAAAACTATATACAGACAGGAAATCCTCTCTTTCCACTTTTTGATCATTTTTTCAGGTTTCTCCATCACACAGGTGAAGCGGGTGGCGCCGTAGCGGCAACTGCCGACAGCAACTGGGCTTCCAGTATTTTTCAGAGGAGAGAACTAATGTTCGGGGAGAGCTTCTGGGAGACCTTTTTCGTTCCGATTCGGATATTTTTTCAGGGGAAGGATAGCTCCCCTCAGTATTTTGATGGTGCCCTGAACCCGATTCTCATCATCATGATTCCCTTCGCCTTTCTGAAGAAAGATTATAGCCGTGACAGGGCATTTTTTCTGTTATTTTCAGTTTTTTTCCTCCTTATGGCATGTTTTCTCACAATCATACGTGTCAGATACATTGTGCCGATCGTTCCTTTCATGGCAATTCTGAGTGTGATGGGAATCAGGAATCTTGTCGAATGGGCAGACAGGCTGTCCAGACCCACCGGCCACATTGGTATCATTATCATATCTTCTATAACAGTAATCCTGATAACCTTTAATTTTCTGTACATGAAAGATTATTTTTATATTATAAAACCCGCAAGGTACGTTTTTCATCAGGAAACAAGAGACGAATTTCTGACCCGCAATATAGGGAGTTACCCGGCGGTGAAATATATCAACGAAAACCTGCCCGATGATTCCAGAATATTTTTTATGTTCCTGGGCAGGCGAGGCTACTATCTTGACAGGCCATACTATTATGATTCGTCTTTCGGGATGAAGACCATAAATGACATGGTAAAAGCATCAAAGGATAGACACGATTTTCAGGAATATTTACAGTCCCTTGAATGTACACATGTCCTGATGCGAATCGGCCTGTTCAATAAATATCTGCACGACAATTTTTCAGAGGAGACGATTGCACGCTTCATGGGTCTTGCGAAAGAATATTGGCGTCCCATTTATGCGTCAAACGGGTATGCCGTAATGGAAGTAAAGAAATGATAACGAAAGATAACGATTTTAAATTGAACACGAGGTGTCAATTATCTGACGGCAAAAGGTATACTTTTGTGTTCATTGCGCTGTTCGTATTTCTGTTAATCATTTATGGTAACAGCTTCCATGGCGAGTGGCATCTTGATGATACAGGAAATATCCTGGAAAACACCAATGTTCATCTGAAAAACCTGTCCTGGCCGGAAATCAAAAGGACCTTTTATTTACAGAACAGGATATCAAGGCCCGTTTCTTTATTTAGTTTTGCCTTAAACTATTACTTTGGCGGTCTGAATGTATTCGGCTATCATCTGGTTAATCTGGCCATCCATTATATAAGCGCCATTTTTCTGTTTCTCTTTATCTATAACACCTTAAGGCTTTCCATTCTAAGAGAGCGTTATGGGGCAAACGCTTACTCTATCGCCCTCCTGTCAACATTTCTATGGGCGGTAAGTCCAATTCAGGTTCTTGCCGTGAGCTACATCGTCCAGCGAATGGCGAGCATGGCGGGGATGTTCTATATTATGGCCATGTATTTCTATCTCAAGGGAAGGACTTCTGATGATTTATGGAAAGGCATGGCATTTTTTGTCTTATGCGCCCTTTCCGCCCTTTTATCTATCGGCTGCAAGCAGAACGCCGCCATGTTGCCGGTGAGCCTGTTTTTCTATGACCTTTTCCTCGTCCAGGGTGTGACAAGAGAAAGTATCAGGAAAAACTTAAAGATTGTTGTTGTTCCCCTCCTTATACTTCTTGCACTTGGGGCATTCTATACGGATATGTCATCCATTCTTACAGGTTACAGCAACAGGCCGTTTACCCTGGTGGAGAGGCTTCTGACCGAGCCAAGGGTGATAGTCTTTTATGTCTCTCTCTTGCTTTATCCGATCCACTCGCGCTTCGCCCTGATACATGATATTGATATATCTCGGACACTTTTTGATCCGTGGACTACTTTGCCCGCCATTCTGTTGATTGTTTTCATCAATGTATATGCCATATTCGCCGCCCGCAAGAGACCGCTCATTTCTTTTTGCATCATTTTTTTCTTTTTAAACCATTTGATTGAAGGCTCCATCATCCCTCTGGAACTCATCTATGAACATAGAAATTACATTCCATCAATGTTCTTTTTTGTTCCCGTGGCAATCCTGATGTTAAAGGTGCTTGATTACCTGTCTTATAAGAGATCCATTCATCTTATCGTTGTGCTTGGAATAGCATTTCTGTTGTATGACATGGGGCATACCGTTCATACGCGAAATGAAATATTAAGAAGTGATCTAAATTTATGGACAGATAACGTAAATAAATATCCAGATTTGAGCCGACCGCACAATAACCTTGGCAATGTGTACTTTAACAAAGGGCTTTTATTGGAGGCGTTTGCCGAGTTCAACAAGGCGTCACAATTAAACAGACACCCGAATCTAAAAATAGCGGCGATTTGTGAGCATAACCTGGGCCAAATCTACAGGATTGTGGGAAGAGATGACAGGGCAATTGCCAAATTTAAAAAGGCTCTCTCCATCTATCCCCTCTATACACCGTCGTTACATGGCTTAGGCATGATAGAGCTAAAAAAAGGTAATACAAAGATGGCATATTCATACGCTATCAAGGCGCTGGGCATAAATCCTGACAGTGCCGAACTACATGAGCTTTTAAGCCTTGCATTGTTGAAATTCGATCGGTTGAAAGCGGCTATGATAGAATCTCAAAAGGCATTAAACCTGGATCCCGAAAGGACTATACCTCTCGCTGTTATTGCGGAAGTATTCAGGAAAAGAGGGGAGACGGAAAAGGCAATTCAATATTGGGGAACTTTTCTAAAAAAGAAACCGCAAAGCGTCAACGCCCATCTCGCCCTGATCGAATTATATTTTTTAACAGGACAGGACAATCTGTTAACTAAAACTGTTGACCGGTTAATGGATTTAAAAGGGGATAAAAATATCAGGGATTTTATTAGCGATAGTACAAAACATGCGAGGTTATCAGTATATATCCCTGATACGGAAAAAATACTAAACATTATAAAGAATAATTCGCTACAGCAAAATCGGGATATGACCGATAAAGAAGGTGAAAAGAAATAAGATATCCAGGCGTTACCCAAGTTTTTTCGAAAGGAAGAGTATATGGGAAGAAAACCGGATTTTGAAGAGTCCAAAGATAGTTCTGATGTGAGTATAATCATACCTGTCTATCGAGAGGCAGAGAACATCGCAGATATTGTCTTAAGAACACGCAAGGTGATGGATGCCCTTGATTGCAGTTACGAGATTATTGTTGTGGATGATGGCTCTGATGACGGGACAGGTGAAAAGGCAACCGAGTCAGGGGCCCAGGTTATATCTCACCCGTATAATATAGGCAACGGCGCGGCGGTAAAGACGGGCATTCGGAATGCGCTGGGTGAAGTTCTGGTAACACTTGATGGCGACGGCCAGCATGCGCCGGAAGATATACCGCAATTGCTTGAGAAACTGGGAACATACGACATGGTTGTGGGCGCTCGAACACGTGGCTCGGAAACCTCATTTCACAGGAATATTGTTAACAAAATATACAACTGGTTTGCCACGTATATGTGTAAACGCAGGATTGAGGATTTAACATCGGGATTCAGGGCGATAAAAGCCGACGTGGCGCGCCGTTTTGTCTATTTGCTGCCCAATACCTTTTCCTATCCCACGACCATCACTATGGCCGTTGTGCGTTCCGGGTTCAGTTTGGCATATATTCCGATTAAAACATCCAGACGCAAGGGAAAAAGCAAGATCAGTCTTTTCAATGACGGAGCTCGCTTTTTCCTGATTATTATAAAAATCGCGACACTGTTTTCACCGATGAGAGTGTTTCTACCTGTCAGTGTCTTAATGTTTCTCACTGGACTTGGATACGGTCTCTTTAAAATATTTATTCTCGGAACACGCTATGGCCCGACGTCAGCCATGTTAATGACTGTGGCTGTTTTAATATTCATGGTCGGTTTAGTGTCCGATCAGGTTGCTCAACTCAGGTTTGACAGGAGCGACCCCCGTCCTTAAGAAATTGAAAGTCAAATGCCAGTTGAAAAAGAAAGCTAAAATTCGCATTGTCTTTCAAGTGACTAACTTAATCTGTGCAATCTGCGAAATCTGTGGATTAAAATACAAAAAACATCTTGACAAACACGTATGATATGTTATGAGTAGGTATACTACTCATAAGGTGTCCAGTTATGGAGAATCTATTTGCAGGACTCATAGCCTCAAAGACGAGGATAAAACTGTTGATCCGTTTCTTTTTTAACCCGGAGACTAAGTCATACCTGAGAGAACTGGCCAAGGAGTTCAATGTCTCAACTAACTCGGTCCGGGAAGAACTCAACCAGCTTACAAAAACAAAACTTCTCAAATCCGAAAGAGACGGCCGTCAGGTCTATTATTCTGCAGATACTACACATCCGCTATTTCCAGAGCTCAAGTCCATAGTGAGCAAAGTAATGGGTATTGATCAGGTCATAGAAGGTATCGTCAACAGATTGGGCGACCTTGAAGAAGCATACCTGATTGACGATTACGCGGAAGGTAAAGATACGGGCATCGTTGATCTTTTATTAGTGGGGAATATTGATCAATATCACCTCAATGATTTGAGTAGAAAAACAGAACGATATATTAAGCGGAAGATACGTTCCCTGGTATTAAGCAAGGATGAATACGAGAAACTTCTGCCGGAATTGAGAAGACGACCCCGTGTACTGATATGGGAAGCAAAGAAAGGGTAAGCTTATGATCCCTATCAGTTCGCAAGGCTTCAGACGCTATTTTGCCAACACCTCCTGGCTTATGGGCCACCGTGTATTGAGCATGATTGTGGCTCTGTTTGTCGGTGTCTATGTCGCTCGTTATCTCGGGCCGGAGCGGTTTGGGCTTTTGAGTTATGCGGGCAGCTTTGTCGGTCTTTTTACTGCGCTGGCAACCTTGGGCTTAGATGGCATTCTGGTTCGGGAACTGGTCAAGACCCCTGAGCGCAGGGATGAACTCCTTGGCACAGCCTTTTGGCTCAAAGCAGTCGGAGCAATCCTGATGTGGGCGGGTATTGCCGCGGCAGTTCCTTTTACCCATAATGACACCCAAACCAATATCCTGATTGTTATCATTGCCTTTGCCGTTATTTTCCAGGCTTTTAATGTCATTGATTTTAATTATCAGGCAGAGGTAAAGTCCAAATACGTGGTTTATGCCCAGCTTGTCTCCCTTGTCCTATCTTCAATAACCAAACTGATTTTTATCTGGATATCAGCCCCTCTTGTATGGTTTGCGTGTGTCTTTCTACTTGATGCAGTGGTGCGAGCGGTTGGATTGACCGCTGTGTATCTAAAGAATACCGGAAAGGTGTGGTATTGGAAATGGCGATGGGAGATTGCTAAAGAGTTGTTAAGGGATTCATGGCCGCTGATCTTGTCAAGTGGTGCAATAATGATTCAAGCGCGAATCGATCAAGTGATGCTGAAAGAAATGATTGGATCAGCGGAGGTGGGTCAATACTCTGTTGCAATGCGTATGATCGAAGCCTTCGGCTTTATTCCAATGGTTATTTACAGCAGTCTTGCGCCATCAATCACAAATGCAAAAAAAACAAGCGAGACTTTTTATCGTCAGAGATTAATTCAGTTGTATAGATTAATGTTTTTGCTATTCCTCGCTACTGCTATACCAATTTATCTGACAGCTAAACCGGTTGTAATTTTTTTGTTTGGTGGAGCTTATGCTAAGGCGGGATGGTTGTTACAACTATTTGCTATAAGGTTGTTTTTTGCTAACATGGGTGTGGCAAGATCTCTATTCATTACAAATAACAATTTGTTCAAGTACTCTTTCATAGCTTCCGTTGTGGGTGCAATTACAAACATTACTTTTAATTATTTACTTATTCCAAGCTATGGCGCTTCAGGAGCGATTATTGCTACAATAATATCATTTACACTTACAATATTTGTATTGGATGCTTTTTACAGCAAAACAAAAGACAATTTTATTGCAATGATAAATGGAATATGGAGTTTTTGGAGGTTGTTTAGTGAAGGATTTGCTGAAAAACATAATTAAATTTTTAAAATTGAATCATTTCTTGATTATTACAAGGATATGGATTGATTTACCATTAAAGAGCTTTGCTGGGTTTCCAATCCGTTTGGCAACTTACTTTAGTGATTATTTTGATTATACAAAAAAATGCGAATTGAAAAGTATGCTTAATATGGAAAATATTTTTCCCTGTGTATTTGATAAAACAGAAACAACTCCTGTTGAACCAGTCTATTTTTATCAGAACTGTTGGGCGGCATCCAAGATATTTTCGGTTCATCCAGGTAAACATGTGGATATTGGGTCGTCACTTAAAACGATTGGAATCATTTCTCAATTTGTGAAAACAGATATGGTTGATATTAGGCCTACCCTCTGTGCCAATATAAGTGAGACACTTCCCAACCCATAATTTAAAGTATATATAAGAGGGTGGGGAAGGAGAAAATATAATGTTAGAGAATGTATCAATGGCGACTCAAGTTAACAAAGGAACAAAAAGCATTCAGAGTATCGGGACCATTCCGGAGACGGAGGTACGCGAGAGAGCCGTTCGTCGAAGATTCACGGCAGAGTACAAACTTCGTATCCTCAAGGAAGCGGAATCCTGTACGAAAAATGGACAGCTCGGTTCCCTGTTGCGCAGAGAAGGACTTTATTCGTCCAATCTCATTACATGGAAACGTCAGATGGAGAAAGGGACGTTGGAAGCCCTGTCACCCCGCAAGAGAGGGCCAAAAGCTAAAAGACCCGATCCATCAGCCCGTCGCATTGCCGAACTTGAGCGAGAGAATCAAAGATTGCAGAAAAAGCTCAGGCAGGCAGAGACCATTATAGACGTTCAAAAAAAAATATCCGAGATCCTGCAGATACCTCTCACAGAGAACGGAGAGAAGAACTCATGAATACAGCAGGATCATTAGCAAAAGATGTTGGTGTCAAGAGTGCCTGCGATGCCCTGGTTATTCCAAGAGCCAGCTTTTACCGGTGGAGTGATAGAGACAAACATTCCATGAAGGATAATTGCCGTCCGGCGCCACCGTTAGCACTGACATATGACGAACGAAAAGATGTCCTGGACACATTACATGAAGAGCGATTTGTCGATCAGGCACCTCAAGAGGTCTATGCCGCATTGCTTGATGACGGAACCTATCTTTGCTCTGTAAGGACCATGTACCGTATCCTGGAAGAAAATCAAGAAGTAAGAGAACGGAGAAATCAGTTAAGGCATCCCAGCTATAAGAAACCGGAGATTTTAGCAACAGCACCCAATCAAGTGTGGTCATGGGATATTACGAAGCTTAGAGGGCCGGTAAAGTGGACATATTATTATCTCTACGTCATCCTCGATATCTTCAGTCGCTATGTGGTCGGCTGGATGGTAGCCCACCGGGAAAAATCGGCACTGGCCAGAAAACTGATCGAACAGAGCTGTGAGAAACAGGGCATTCACCGGGATCAGTTGATCATCCATTCGGATCGTGGTCCAAGCATGACATCGAAGCCGGTGGCATTGTTACTGGCAGATCTGGGGGTTACCAAAAGTCATTCAAGGCCTTATGTCAGCAATGACAACCCCTATTCAGAATCGCAGTTCAAGACCATGAAGTACCGACCTGATTTTCCGGAAAGGTTCGGTTGTATTGAAGATTCCAGATCCTTTTGTCAGGACTTTTTTCCCTGGTACAATACAGGGCACTACCATTCTGGTATTGGTTTTCTCACACCGGAAGATGTACATTACGGACGGGCTGAACAAATTATCAAAGAGCGTGAAAAGGTATTGAAAA
>Ga0268281_1000096_pt1 | contig 64924 bp, 64 predicted proteins | sample saktaG_10_FD_190134 | JGI IMG/M metagenome (GOLD analysis project Ga0268281, IMG submission 190134) | Saline water microbial communities from Sakinaw Lake, British Columbia, Canada - sak_2011_5_24_50m | ecosystem: Environmental > Aquatic > Non-marine Saline and Alkaline > Saline ...
GATGGCCGAAGCCAGCGAGGCCAGGATCAGGAGAGCCACCAGCACGAAGTAGCCACTCCCGCCGAAGGGCTGCCAGATCTTGCCGAAGGTCTGAAGGATCTCTGGCGTCTGGCTCCACTTGAAGAAGTGGAAGAAAAAGGGGCGATCATCGCTGGTGGGAGAGACATCGTAGGCGTAGTCGGCGTAGAAGCGAGCACGGTCGCCGAACAGCAGGTCTTGGAAGCCTCGATAATAGAGGGGCTCTGGGTAGACGTTGTAGCGATTGGCCTCGGTTTCCCGGATGCCTGGGTAGTACACCAGGTCGAATTGCCGCTGGCGACAAAAATCTTTCACTGCCTCGATCTCCCCAGCCGTGAACTCGCCATTCTTTACCAGCAGCAGCAGGGTTGACCAACTGCGGATGGCTACCAGACGCAGCTCTGGTTGAGAGAAGCCCACTTTCTCCAGAGCCGTCACCGCCAGGGCTCCGGCCCGCAGGCTCTCGCTGGGCGGCGTTTGCAGCCAGCGGCTCACTACCAGCAGGCCGCCCTCGCTCAGGTGGGCCAGGTAGTCCGCAAATGCCTCTACCGTGTAGAGATAGTTCTCCGATAGGCTGTAGGCCCCGGAGGTCACGGGACGGTAGGTGTCGGCCAGGGATACCTGAACAACGTCGAACCCCTCACCCACACGCCTTACGTAGCTGCGCCCATTCTCCACCACCACCGTCACCCTCTGGTCCTGATATGGATCTTGGAAGGCGTCTCTGGCGACTTCGATCACCAGTGGATTGCTCTCCACGGCCACCACCGACGAGGCTCCCTGGTGTAAAGCCGCCAGGACATCGAGGCCGCCTTTAGGCTCGATGATCAGGGCTTTCGCCTGAGGGCGGAGGCGGTAGGGCAAGGCAACGGGCAGGTAGTCAATGAAGCCCAGGTTTTCGGGTCTGGTTACGGGAGAGAGGTTATCACCGTCGGTGAAGAGGCCCTTTTGAAGCGGCAGAGGGTCGGGATAGGCCAGGCTCAGGCCCGGCGCCGACTTCACTCCCCGGCTCTCGATCACGTCAACCCGGGAGAAGGCGTTCCAGCGACTGAAAACGACCTCAGCCTCAGGATAGAGCAAAGCCTGGCTGAGGCCTTTGTAGGGGGAGAGGCGAACCTCCAAAAAAGATGGGGGGCGGATGGTGAGGAAGAGCAGGGCTATGGCGACTATACTGGAGGCTAGAAGCTGGCAGAATCCACCCTCTCCCAGTCTCCCCCTGTCAGGGGGAGGAGCCTGAGTTTCCCTCCCTCCCAGGGAGGGGCTAGGGGAGGGTGAGCCTTCTAAAGCAAATGCCATCGCCGCCAGCGCCCCCAGCAATGCGCTGAGCATCACCGTGCCTGCCCCACCCAGGAGAGGCAGGGCCGCCACCGCCGCCAGACAGCCCAGAGCCGAACCGGCCAGGTTGAAGGAATAGATCTTGCCTGCCAGCCCAGGCCGCGCCGCCAGCAGGATGCCTATGGCCAGGCCGCTGAAGAAGAAAGGCAGCGCCAGGAGCAGATAGTAGATCGCCAGATAGAGGATCTGCTCTCGCTCCCAGGCGATGCGATAGGAATCGAAGGGGACGTAGTTGATGTTCAGATAGCTGGCTACGATGCCAAGAGTCAAAAGTGCTGAGAGGCCAGCTAGGAGCTTGTTTAGATTTCTTTTGGCCAGGTTAGGGAACAGGGAGAGGAAGGAGCCACTGGCTCCGAAGCCCAGGAGGGCAATACTGACGGCCATGAAAGCGAAGTGATACCACTGGGCCAGGGAGAAAATCCGCGTGAGGGTGATCTCCAGACACAAGCCAGCCATGGAGAGCAAGAAAACGCCCAGGTTGGTCAGGTGGTCGGGTGGTCGGGTGGTCAGGTGGTCCTTGGTCATTGGTCAACTGCCACTCGAAATTGGGGATCTGAGGTCAGCATCCGTTTCAGGCCTTCATCTAGATCAACTTTGGGACTGTAACCCAGCATCCGTCGGGCCAGGCCGATGTCGGCCACTAACCGGGAGACGCCGCCGTTATCGGCCTGGCTGTACAGGAGGTTGACTTCGCGGCCGATGGCCTGAGCTACTTTCTCCACCAACTGGTTGATGCTTACCTCCTGGCCGCTCCCCACGTTGATGATGCGACGGTCCACGTCGGAGGCCGTGGCCGCTGCGAGCAGGGCTTCCACCACGTCGTCAATGTACACGAAGTCCCTGGTCTGGTTGCCATCGCCAAAGATGACTAGCGAGCCACCACCCAGGGCTTGTTTGAGGAACTGGGGAATGACCGGAGCGTGGGAAGCGGGCACGAATTGCCCTGGCCCATAAGCGTTGAATATCCTGAGGGCGACGGTCTCTATGTCGTAGAGGGCACCGATGGTGAATACGTAGTGCTCCGATGCTAACTTGCTCACAGCGTAGGGCGAGTCAGGGTTGGGAATGGTTTTTTCACTGACGGACTGCTTACGTTGTGTGCCGTAGATAGCTCCTGAGGAGGCCAGGACTACCCTCTTCACCCCCGCGTCCCGCACGGCCTCCATGATGGCTACCGTGCCACCCACGTTGACGTCGTTGTAGTCGCGGGGATACAGAATGGACTCCGGGACGGACACCCGCGCCGCCAGGTGATAGACACAGTCTACGTGCTGCAGCAGCGTCCAGAGCTTGGGGACATCCTTTACGTTGCCACGGGTGAAGAGCACCTGGGAATCAAGGCGTGAGGGATCGCCGGCGCTGAGGTCGTCCAGGACCCGCACGTGATGACCTTTCCCAATCAAACGATTTGCCAGGGCAGCGCCGATGAAACCAGCCCCGCCAGTGATGAGGCATCGCATTCTGATCGTCCCTAATGGTCTGATGGTCGGTTGGTCAGATGGTCCTTGGTCTCTCAGTCTCTCGACCACCCGACCATCTGACCAAGGACCATCTGACCAGTTTAGAACTCTGTCGCCCCGGTGAACTCGAATTCGGCCAGCTTCAGGGCTGGGGTGCGGGTGCCGCCGAACCAGTTCTGTTGCAGCCTGGTCTCACGGCTCACCGCCTCCACGTTAGCCAGCGCCTCCAGGTAGCTCTGGGTAAAGCGGAGGTTTTTGATGGGGTAAGCGATTTCGCCCTTCTCGACGAGAAAAGTGCCGTCGCGGGTCATGCCGGTGATAATGACCAGTTTGGGATGAACGGGGCGAGTGTAGTGGAAGCGAGTCACCCAGAGACCCCGCTCCATTGAGGCCAACATCTCCTCTTTGCTCGACTCACCAGGCGCCATGAAAGTATGGGCGGGAATGGGGCCGAAGATGTTGGGAGAAGGCAGTCCGTGCCCGGTGGAAGCCTTCCCCTCTTTGCCAGCGGTGTAGGAGTCGTACACCACAGCCTCGGCCACGCCTTCTTTTATCAGATCAACTCGCTGCCTGGGCACGCCCTCGAAGTCGAAGGGCATGGGCAGGCCCGTGGGATCGAGGCCGTCATCCCAAATGGAGATGGCATCGCTCACGATCTTTTTCCCGAAATTGTCTATCATGAAGCTGCGCCCCTCCTGCACGGACAAAGCGCCGAAGCCCAGGTAGGACAACATGCTCATAAAGTCAGCCACGGCGTATTCTTCCAGGATGACCGGATAGCGGCCTGGGGGCAGATCTCTGGGATTGCGACTCTGGAGAGCCTTCTCCACCGCATCGCGGCCGATGGCCTCGGTATTGATGTCCCCCACTTTCCAGGCTGTGGCCTCAGCGTAACCTGAGCTATCGTCACTCATGATAACGGTGCTGCTATCGGCCGAGGTGGTGGCATGGTAAGCGAAGACGCCCAGCGAATTGGCCACCGCCAACTCGCCGGCGCCAGTGGTGAAGGCCCCCGAAGCGACCAGCCCATTGTCTACAGCCAGTCGGCAGATCACACCCACGGCCCTGGCCCGAGCCTCAGGGCTGAAAGCGGCCGTGGCCTCGTCGAAGGCCTCAATCTCTGCAATGGGCGCCGGGCTGGGCAGCGATATGAAGTCGGGGTTCTCAGGCTGGAGCCTGGCTATCGTCACAGCTCTCTCCACCACCCTTTCCAGAGCCTGCGGGCTCAGGTCGTTGATGGAAGCCACCCCGATCTTCTTGCCCACCACGGTCCGCACTCTGAGCTCCGCATTTTGCTCGGCCACATTCTGGTGAATGTAGGAACTTGCAAAGCGCGTCAGCCCGCTGTCCTCGCTCATGATAATCACTTCCGTCTGGTCAGCGGCGGACAGGGATAGGACTCGCTCAGCGATCTCGCGCATCTTCTTTCTACCTAGCATGTCGATGTTGCTCCTTTCGTGTGATCTCCACGGTCTGGTCTACATAGTCGACAGTCAGGATGTGATCCAGGAGTAACCCAGCGCCGATCAAGGCGTCCTCACTATCGGTCAGGAATATCTCAACCCCTCTTGGCTCGCCATCAAAAACGACTTCACCAGTGAAGAATAGCTCTCTCTTTTTCGTCCCGTCTGCCAATTCGATGCGCTGCATTCCAAACAACTCCAGGCCCAATTGGATAGCCGCTTGAGCGGGCAGGCAAAGGTCGCCATTGAAGCCCGAATCTACAACGGCGTCAACGACGATGGTCTGCCGGCCACCTATGACCGTAATCTCTGCCCGGCACAACCTGCTTCTATCTACGTATCCTTGCATGGTTTTCCCCTATCGAAAAACGTGCACGGCGGGATAGCCTATACGGACGAAATAGAATACCTTGTCAGGATACTTCTCTTTTGCTTTCTGTCCGGCTTTGATCACCGTCTCGCCAAGGAAATAGTCGCCGCTTTCCACCTCAATGGCCACGATTCCCCCTTCGTGTTCCGGCTCCAACAAAGGTTTGATCTTTTCATAGATTCTATCCCCTTTGGAACCGAATTCCTCGCGGTTGATTTGGTAGATTCTATCCATTTTACGTCCCCCCTTCGATTCGGCGAGCCACTTCCTCTTTTCGGCTTCCAATCCCTCCCAGATCATGTAATCTCTTTCCACTTGGTGTGACCACTTGTTAGGGATTTCGTCACCTTCCCAAGCTTCGGCGAACTCCGCGAAGGTCATTCTGTACTTCAGTTCGAAGTCGTCTATGTCACGCTTACACTCCCGGAGCCGTCTAGCCAGGTCGGCAGTGACTAAGCCGATTAGTTTATCCTTTATTGTATCTCCTTCGACGTACTCAATGAGATCAAGTACATCCCGTGAAACAGCCAGAGTCGGCATGGCAACCTCCTTTTGGACTACTTCATCACCCCCACCCGCACATTGCGGAAGCGGGCGGGAGCCGTGCCGTGGCCCACGTGGGCGGTCTGCGAGGGCTGGCCCTTGCCGCAGTTGGGCGTGCCCCACACGTTCCAGTGCTTCTGGCTGCAGATGGCATCGCAGCCTGCCCAGAACTGCGGGGTGATGCCGGTGTAGGTGGCGTTCTTGTACAGTTGCCCCAGCCTGCCGTTCTTGATCTGGTAGGCTATCTCGGTGCCAAACTGGAAGTTGAGGCGCTTGTCGTCAATGCTCCAACTCTTGTTCATCTCCATGTAGATGCCATCATCGGTGTCGGCGATGAGATCGTCGAAGTCCCACTCCCCCGGCTCCAGGTTGATGTTGGTCATGCGGATGATGGGGATGCGATTCCAGCCATCGGCCCGCATGCAGCCATTGCTCTCTTGACCAATCATGGCCGCCGTCTCCCGCGAGGTGAGGTAGCCGACGAACATGCCGCCTTGCACGATGGGCACTCGCCGGGCCGGCACCCCCTCATCGTCGTAACCAAAGGTGCCCAGGCCGCCGGGGATGGTAGCGTCGGCGGTGATGTTGACGATGTCCGAGCCGTAGCGGAACGTCCCCAGCTTCTCCGTGGTCAGGAAGCTGGTGCCAGCGTAGCTGGCCTCGGTGCCGAACACCCGGTCAAGCTCGATGGGATGGCCACAGGACTCGTGCACCTGCAGGGCCAACTGGGTAGCTCCCAGGATGATAGTGGTAGCCAGGCTCGGACACTGGGGAGCCGTGAGCAGCGCCGCCGCTTCCTCACCCACTCGCCCAGCGTTGCCCACGAGGTCCATCTCCTCAATGAGCTCATAGCCAGCCGTACCCTGGTGGCGGCCGAAGGAGTTGGGATAGCTCCTCTTCTGGACATCGCCCTCGCCGACGGCCGTGGCCTCCAGGCCGCCTCCGCTCTCGATGATCTCCTGCTCGATGAAAGAGCCTTCGGAACTGGCGAAAACCTTGCGCTCGCGCACGAACTGGACGTTGGACTGAGCCACCGCCACCCCCTTGGTCAGCCTCATCTCAGCATCGGCAGCCATGAGCAGCTCGATTTTCTTTTCCACCGTCACCTGGAAGGGGTCAATCTCCACTGGCGTGCGGTAGGTGTCCGAGTAGACGATAGGTGGGCCAATGTCTACCTCCTGGGTTTTGACCAGGGCGCTGGCTTGGGCTATCTCAACAGCGAGGGCAGTGACCCGCTCAACCTCTTCCAGTGAAAGAAGAGAGCTGGAGGCAAAGCCCCAGGCTCCGTTGAGAATGACCCGCACACCAAAGCCCTGGTTCTCGTCCTGGGATAGGCCCTCCACCTTCCCGTTCTTGACCACGAGGCCTTGGTTCTCCCGGCGCACGATCCGGACGTCGGCGTAAGTGGCGCCTTTGACCTCGGCCACGTTCAAAGCCCGATCAGTGAGTTCTCGCATGTAATCCTCCTCCTTTTCTAGTAACACTGAGGGGCAGGATTTGCGGATTTCTCCTCGGCCCACGTCGCTTGATCCGTCAATCCTGCCAGTCAGTTCCAATCCTGTAGTCCGTTGTTGCCTTGACCAAATTCTGAAACAGTAGTAAAATATCCTGGAGAGCAATCCTGAGAAGGTGAATAGCTATGCCCCTTTACGAATACTATTGCGCCGACTGTGATATCAAGTTTGAAGCCCTGCGGAGGATAAGCCAGGCTGACAGCCCTATCGCCTGTGTGCGCTGCGAGGGAATGAACACCTCCCGCGCCATCTCCGCATTCGCGGCTATCGGCAAAGGAGACGGAGGCGAGAGCCGACCCCTTGGCGGCGCCAGTGGTTGTGCCAGTTGTAGCGCCACCAGTTGCGCAACCTGTGGCGGGGGTTGAGTTTGGCCCACCCTCTAGCCGGGGTCAGGCGGCTGCCGACGACTCCGGTGGCCGCCGTTTCGGCAGGCTCAACCCAGGCTTTCCTTATTTCACCGGGGAAGCGTATACGAATTCGGTGTCCCCTTTGTACACAGGCAAGACCATTCTCTCGCGCTTGATCACGCTCACGACCAGGCCCTCGTAGTTGCGCTCCAGAGTAGCAATAAGCCCCCCGCTCCTGAGCAAGGCCGTCTCCAGGGTCTCAGGTTGACCAATAGCCTGCAAGACGTAGGGCCGCGAAAGTCTCACCCCATTGATGGTCATTCCTCCACCTTCAGCGCCGGCAATTACCGAGTAGAGGGTCAGCCGCTCCCCGTTGATGGCCAGAGCCTCCGCGCCGGCATTGCGCAACTCGTTGATCAGGTCTTGCACATCCAGGACGCCGATAGGCCCGTCAATACTTACCTCGACACCCGCCCCTGAGACCTCCACCAACCCATTGATGATTCTGACCTTGTTCAGCTCCTCCACTAAAGTTTCCAGCACAGCCCGTCCAGTAGCCTGTTGATACTCGCTGAGCTGTTCTTCCAGCGTATCCATCTCTTCACGCAGGCGGGTGTTGTTCTCCACCAGGCTGCCGATGATAAGCAACTGATCGGCGCTCGAAGCGGACAGTAGAGAGCTATCGGTCATCCGCTGAGTGCGAAATTGGGCCACCAGCAACAGGCCCAATGTGAAACAGACTATGGTTAACGACAACTGTGCAGAACGGCTCTTCATGGCCCCAACCTTCTCGTCACTTGTCCTTCACTCTCCCAACTGGGCATAGTGGGTAGGGAAGCCCCCCTTGTAAGCGGGAAGGGTGAGCGTCCCCGTCCTGTTTACCTTGAACTGCACGCCGTAGAGCTCAGCCCTTCGCTTGATCCCTACTAGATAGGCAGGATTGCGCAAAACGTCCTCCTGCGCGATGGAGTTACCGACGGCCTGGATCAGATAGGGGGGAGAAAGGCGGGTATTGTTGACCATGACCGTGCTACCTACGCAATAGATAGAACTGGTAGCTACGATCCGTTCACCGTTGACGGCAATGGCCTCAGAGCCGGCCAGCCACAGGAGATTAACCACATCGCGCAGGTCGTACTCGTGGATGAGGAATTCGTTGGAGTCCGCCGTCGCCGACTGGATGCTGCTATCGTCGAGAGTCACCTGGACGCCGGCCCCTTCGACAGCCAACAGTCCGGCCATCATTTTCTGGCGTTCCAACTCGGCGTTTATCTCTTTCAGCATCTCCGTGCTATCGGCCAGCTCCCGGCGATACTCGTCCAATGCCTCCTGCATCCGCCCGATGCTCTCTTTAAGCTCCTCCTGCTCTGCTTCCAGGCGTTTGATAGTCAGAGCCCCAGACTCGTGCTCGATGCCTGGCGCCGTCGTAGGCCTCGCTGGGGGCGATTTCCATTGCAAGCCCAATAAAGCACCGAAGATCAGAGCAATCACCAGGATAGGGATGTAGCGGCCGATACCATCAAGCTTGAATTTCATGGTCAGTACTCGGATTAAAAAAGCACCTTCTCCGGTGCATTGCCCAGAGAAGGGGTCCTTGGCGCCCTCTCCCCCCTTTCCCCTCTCTACCCTTCACGCTGTCCTTCAGCCAGCGGGTGCTTTCTCATAGAGTATTCTCCCTTCAGTGAGGACACGATTCAGAAAGGGATGTGTGCCCGCCCGTGCTATCTCCTCGGGTGTATAGACCACGAGATCCATGTCCACGTCAGTGCAAAGACGCCGATAGAGGTCAGCAGTACGGCTTATAAAGCTGAGGGGAGACCGCATGACTACCAGCAAGTCAAGGTCGGTGAAGAGATCACGACGACCGGCAGCATAGGAGCCAAAGAGAATGACTCGCTCAACCTCCGGCATGACTGCCAGTTGAGCAATCAGGTCATCCAATGAGCGCGCCAGAGCAGCTACATACGCTTGGCGTTGCCTATCCAGTTCTGTCGTCATCACGGTTACCTATTCTTGGGGATAGTTCACCTGAACCGCCAGACAGGTCTTGTTATCACCGTGGCATGGTTATATAGAGATCGTAGCTCTTTTGGTTATTTGCCGTGCCAATCTCGCCAGATACCGGCAGCACCCATACCTTCAAGCGATAGGCCGGTCGGTAGGGAATGCGGGAGATGTCTTTGAAGCGAGCTATTTTTATCTGGCCTGGGGCGATGGTGTCCAGGTGACAAGTTTTCTCCAGGATTAGAGTATCATCTTCGTAAGCAGACAGACGCGCCTTCACTTTAACGTCAGTTGCGGTCTGAAGGCCAACGTTCTCCACCGCTACCAACAAAGTTGCCTGCTCCCCCTTGACCACGATTTGCTCATATTCCAGTGGGGGGTCAAAGTCAATGGCCAGCACAGCCAGGTCGTGCTCATCCACGGGAGTTCTAACCTTGCTGAGGGACAATGTGTCGAGGGAAACGGGGGGCCGGTCAACGATTTTAACTTCAGCGCAACCGGCTAGTGAGAGGGAGGCCAACATCAAAATCACCGCGACAAGCCAAATGCATCGCATCTTAACTCTCTGTGACATCTTCGTGCCTCCTTTTTGAAATTGCTCTGGCAAGCTGGCATAGTAAGACGAAATGACGCCACCTCGCCAAGTTAATCATAAACCAGATGGGCACTTTTGTCAAATTAGCCTCTCTGAATCCCCAGGGCCAGTTTGCCTTCTGATTGGAGATGTATTATAATTGGGGCCACATTATGAGAGAGGGAGGAACAGTTTGCTCGAAGAATCACCTCAGATACAGAACGGCCAGGATATAGAAGATCAACCGAAGAGGGAGAAGTCCATCTTGCGCGAGATTGTGGAGACAGTGCTCCTGACCCTGTTGATTTTCCTTGCGATTCGCACTTTGATCCAGAACTTCCGCATTGAGGGAGTCAGCATGGAGCCCAACCTGCACGATGGGCAATATCTGATCATAAACAAGCTCGTGTACTATCTTCACCCTCCTGAACGCGGCGATGTGGTGGTCTTTCACTACCCCAGGAATCCCAGGCGGGATTTCATCAAACGGATCATCGGACTGCCAGGGGAAAAAGTGGAGGTCAGAGGGGAACGCATCTTTATCAACGGCGAAGAACTCGAGGAACCGTACACACTCCACACGGGCAAGTACGCCTGGGGGCCTCAACGCCTGGGAGAAGACGAGTACTTCGTCCTGGGTGACAATCGCAGCAGTTCCAGCGACTCCCATAGTTGGGGACCTCTGCCTGGAGATGCTCTTGTAGGTAAGGCCTGGATCTCATATTGGCCCCCTAAGCATTTGGGACTTGTGCCCCACTATTCCTACGCGGCCACGGAATAAGGTAGCTGGCTAACACATCGAGTCAGGGTAAAATGACCATACAGGAAGGCGAGGTAAGGGAAATAGTACGGCGAGTCCTACTACGGACACTTGGCATGAGCGACCCTAATGAGCCCCATGCCCCATCTCCGTCCGCTGCGACGAAGCGCCCCCTGATAACTGAAAAGGACGTGGAGGCTGTTCCCAGCGGGGGCGAATTGTCTCTCCCCGCTGCGGCCATAGTTACCCCCAGGGCTCGGGAGGTGGCCCTGGAAAGAAGGGTGTCCCTCTCCCCGGAATCCGGCCCTATCAGCACCCTGAGCAGGAACCCCAACCCTGGTAGCAAAGTCATCGCCCTCGGCGCTGATCACGGCGGCTATGCCATGAAAGAGACCCTCAAAGCTTACCTCCAGGAACTGGGCTACGCCGTCAAGGATTGCGGCACCTTCGGCAGCGAGTCCGTGGACTATCCCGATTTCGCCTACGCCGTGGCCAAGCTGGTCTCCGAAGGCCAGGCCTGGCGCGGGATCATGGTTGACGGCGCAGGGATTGGCTCCTGTATGACAGCGAACAAGGTGCCAGGAGTGCGGGCCAGCTTATGCTACGATCTCTCCACAGCCGTGAACGCTCGTGAGCACAACGATGCCAACGTGTTGACCTTAGGCGGGCATCTCATCGCCGAGGGCCTGGCCAAGGAGATCGTGAAGACGTGGCTGGAAACGAAATTCGCTGGCGGCCGTCACGAGCGCCGCGTGAACAAGATCATGAGCGTCGAGAAGCGATTTCTGCGGAAATGAGGAAATGGACCTGGATAGAGCAGCCGTAGAACGACTCGTGGAACGAATCACCAAAGAGGTGCTGATCCTGTTGCGGGAGGAAGAGGCCAGCGCCCAATCAGGATCGGAGTGCCTGACTTGCAACGGTCAGTGTACCGAGAAGTGCCCGGACAAGACCCGGGAAGTGATTGACGCGGGAGCGACCAGGATCGGCAACCCTCTGGGCTACACTAACGTGGCTGCCAACATCGCTCACATGATTGACCATACCTTGCTCAAAGCGGACGCCAGCCAGGAGCAAATCGCCCAGCTTTGCTACGAGGCCCGCAAGTACGGTTTCGCCGCCGTCTGCGTCAACCCTGCTAACGTCAAACTGGCCGCTCAGCTCCTCAAGGGCGCGCCGGTGGCCATCGCTGCAGTGGTGGGCTTCCCTTTGGGAGCCACCTCGCCTGAGGTCAAATCTTACGAGGCACAACAGGCCATCGAGGACGGGGCCACCGAGATTGACATGGTCATCAACGTAGGCGCCCTTAAATCCAGGGACTACGCGCTGGTGGAGCGAGACATCGCCACCGTGACGCGCACCTGTCACAACAGCCGGGCTGTCTGCAAAGTGATCATCGAGGCGGCCCTGTTGACGGACGAGGAGAAGGTCAAGGCCTGCCAATTGGCCAAGGCGGCCGGGGCTGACTACGTCAAAACCTCGACCGGCTTCGGCCCAGGTGGGGCCACAGTTGAGGACGTGGCTCTAATGCGACGGGTGGTTGGGCCTGAGATGGGCATCAAGGCTGCGGGAGGTATCAGGACCCTCGAGGCTGTCAAGCAGATGGTCGAGGCCGGAGCCACGCGCATCGGAGCCAGTGCGGGGGTGAAGATTCTACAGGAGGCCGGGGTGGGGGCTTAGCGCATTTGTGGAGGGGAAGAGTACCTCGGATAGCGGAAATACACGATAACGGCCCGATTTTGTCGTCTATTTCCGCATCCGTGGTACTCCTGCCGTGACGAGAAATCAACGTGAGCGATACAGAGAATAAACTTCTCCACGCTGACCTGACTTACAAGATCCGGGGCGTGTTGTTCCACGTCGGGAACAACCTGTGGCCTGGGCTGCCCGAGGAGGACATTCAGAAGGCCGTCAGCATTGGCCTTACCAGGCAGCAGATACCGAATTCGACAGAGGAGGAGTTTCACGTTCACTACCGGGGCATTGAGGTTGGGCGATACTATTGCGACATCGCCGTGGATCGTAAGGTGATCTTAGAACTGAAAGTCGTGCCGGCACTGACGGGGCTTCATCGCGCGCAGATTATTTCTTACTTGCGCGTGACCGGCGCCGACGTGGGGCTACTGGTCAATTTCGGCGGCCCCAGAGTAGAGATCGAGCGCTACGCTTACTTTTACGCTCAGCGCCGCCCTGACTTCACCTGGCGACCACAGATTCCGGATGACCCAACGCTGCTGTATCCTGATTTAGTTGGTCATTTGTACGGATGCCTGCACCGTGTTCACTACGAACTCGGTCCTGGCTTCTTCCACCACATCTACCGCCGCGCGGCACAGGTCGAACTGAGCGAGCAGGACATCTCGTTTGACTTCGTGCGCGAAATACCGGTTTTCTACGAGGGCGAGTATGTGAGCACGCGAAAGTGTCGCCTGCTGATCGTTGAGGATAAGGTGATCGTGGCTGCGTTCGCAGTGAAGGAGATGGGCTTGGCTTTCGATGTGAGAATGCGGCGCTACCTGGATCACTTCGACAAGAAACTAGGGCTACTCGTCAACTTCCACGGCAAGCGCCTGGACGTGCGGCCGGTGCGGATTCCGTGAGGGGATTACCTCGGATGACAGAAATACACGATAACGACTCGATTCCATCGTCCATTTCTACATCCGAGGTACTCTTTCGCGTACACTAAAACCACCCCAAAAAGAAAAAGCCCCTCCCAACCAGGAGGGGCTTTTCATGTACTGTCTAGTACTGAGGCATAGGTGGTGCGGGTGGTTCCTTTTCAGGAATCTCGGTGATCAGGGCCTCGGTGGTGAGGATCATGGCGGCGATGCTGGCCGCGTTCTCCACCGCACTTCGGGTTACCTTGGCCGGGTCAATGATCCCTTTCTCCACCATGTCCCCGTAATCGTTGGCGATCACGTCGTAGCCTATCTTGTCGTTCTTCTGCTCTTCCTGAAATCTCCTCACGTTCTGCACTACCACAGCGCCATCCATGCCGGCGTTCTGAACAATCCCCCTCATGGGCTCCTCCAGGGCTCTCTTGAGGATGTTTACCCCTGTCTGCTCGTCGAGGAGGTCCATCTTGATACTATCCAAGGCCGGCACGGCGTTGATGAGGGCTACGCCTCCTCCGGGAACGATCCCCTCTTCCACAGCGGCCCTGGTGGCTGAGAGAGCATCCTCGACGCGATGTTTCTTCTCCTTCAGCTCTACCTCGGTGGCGGCGCCGACTTTGATGACTGCCACTCCACCGGTCAGCTTGGCCAGTCGCTCTTGCAGCTTCTCCTTGTCGTAATCGGAAGTGCTCTTCTCGATTTCAACCCTGATCTGCTCCATGCGGCCCTTGATCTCCTTATCGGAGCCCTTGCCCTCGATGACGGTAGTGTCGTCCTTGCTGGACACGACCTTGCGGGCCTGACCGAGGTCGCTGATCTGTGCAGTCTCCAGCTTGCGCCCCATCTCTTCGGTGATCACCTGACCGCCGGTGAGGATGGCGATATCCTGGAGCATGGCCTTGCGCCGGTCGCCGAAGCCGGGAGCCTTCACGGCTAGCAGGCTGAAAGTGCCCCGCAGCTTGTTAAGGACCAACGTCGCCAACGCCTCTCCATCCACGTCCTCGGCGATGACCACCAGCTCGCGCTTCCCCACCTGAACCAGTTTCTCCAGGATGGGGATGATGTCGGTGGCAGCGGATATCTTTTTGTCGTGGATCAGGATGTAGGGCTCTTCCAGCTCGGCCTGCATGGCCTCGGGGTTGGTGATGAAGTAAGGAGACATGTAACCCCTATCGAACTGCATCCCCTCCACATACTCGGTCTCGAAGGCCAAACCCTTCGACTCCTCGACGGTGATCACCCCGTCCTTGCCGACCTTGTCCATCACGTCGGCGATGAGTCCGCCGATGTCCTTGTCGTTGGCCGAGATAGCGGCCACGTTGGCGATCTCTTCCTTGGTGACCAATTCCTTGGCCTGTTCCTTGATGGCCTCCACGATGACCTGGGTGGCCCTTTCGATGCCCCTCTTGATGAGCATGGGGTTGGCTCCAGCGGCCACGTTCTTCAACCCTTCGTTGACGATCATGTGGGCCAGGACGGTGGCGGTGGTGGTGCCGTCTCCGGCCACGTCGTTAGTCTTGGTGGCTGCTTCTTTGAGGAGCTGGGCGCCCATGTTTTCGTAGGGATCCTCCAGCTCTATCTCCTTGGCCACGGTTACGCCGTCGTGAGTGATGGTGGGGGCTCCCCACTTCTTGTCCAGGGCCACGTTGCGTCCCTTCGGCCCCAGGGTTGTGCCCACTGCACTGGCCATGACGTCAATTCCCTTCTTCAGGGACCTTCTAGCTTCTTCCGAGAAAATCAGTTGTTTTGCAGGCATAGTTCCTCCTTAATTTTGTCTAGGTTACGAGTTACGAGTTAACGAGTAACGAGTTATGCTTGTTGCCTCATTGACTCGTTACTCATTACTCCACAATTGCCAGGATATCGCTCTCCTTGAGCACCAGGACCTTGCGGTCGGTCTCCAGCTTGACCTCGGTGCCGGCATACTTGGCGAAAAGGACGTGGTCTCCCTCCTTGACGTCCATGGGGATGCGCTTTCCATCTTCGTCCCGGCGGCCTGGACCGACGGCTAAGACCTCGCCCTTCTGTGGCTTCTCCTTGGCCGTCTCCGGAAGGACGATGCCGCTGGCCGTCACTTCCTCCCTCTCAGTGGGCTCCACAATCAGACGGTCGCCCAAAGGCTTCAACTTGATTGACATTTCCCTACCTCCATTACGATTTTTATGGTTCGCATTTTAGCACTCTCAAGTCGAGAGTGCTAAAAGCAATACATATAATACCACAAAATCGCCAAACGCGCAAATCGCCTATGGTTCGTAGTAGCGACTTTAGTCGCTCTGACTCCGTGGGAAGCGACTGAAGTCGCCACTACGAAGAAATTGGCCGAAGTCCAGTTCAGCGCTGCTCCTTAGTCCTCATGTGGGGAAAGAGGATGACCTCGCGAATGGAGGCCTGATCGGCCAACAACATGGTCAAGCGATCAATGCCCATGCCAAAGCCCCCCGTGGGCGGCATGCCGTAGCTCAAAGCAGTCAGCCAGTCCCTGTCCATCTGATGAGCATCCTCGTCGCCAGCTTCGTAGGCGCGCCCGTGCGACAGGAAGCGCTCTTCCTGATCCAGGGGGTCGTTTAGCTCGGAATAGGCGTTGCAGATCTCCATGCCCCCCGCGAAGCCCTCGAAGCGCTCCACGGTTTCTGAGGATGCCGGCTTTTGCTTGGCCAGGGGGGAGAGCTCCAAGGGGTAATCAACGAGAAAAGTGGGCTGGATGAGCTTAGGCTCCACGTAGTTGGAGAGAAGGACATCAATGAGCTTGCCCCGCGTGGCCGTAGGCTCCACATCGCCGCTGACGGCTTGAATCGCCTGGCACAGGCTTGGGGCATCGGGATGATCGTCGTAGTCAATACCCGATTCTTCTTTGATAGCCTGGCGCAGGCTGCGGCGTGGCCACGGCGGAGCAAGGTCAATCTCGTTTCCCTGATAGGTAACGCGAGTCGTGCCCAGCACCTCCTGGGCCGCATAAGAGATCATCTGTTCGGCCATCTCCATGACGTCGTTGTAATCGGCGTAGGCCTGGTAGAATTCCAACTGGGTGAACTCTGGGTTGTGCTTATGGGAGACGCCCTCGTTGCGGAAGTCCTTGCCGATCTCGTAGACCCGCTCGTAGCCGCCGATGATCAGTCGCTTGAGGTAAAGCTCATCGGAGATGCGGAGGTAGAGGTCCTGGTCCAAAATGTTATGATGGGTGATGAAGGGCCTGGCTGCTGCCCCACCGTAGATGGGCTGCAGAATGGGGGTCTCCACCTCCAGGAACCCTCGCTGGTCCAAAAAACGACGCAGTGCACTGATGACGCGGGCCCGGATCACAAAAATCTGGCGCACTTCCTCGTTGGCGATGAGGTCCAGGTAGCGCTGCCGATAGCGGGTCTCCACGTCCTTGAGACCGTGCCATTTGTCAGGCAAGGGGTGCAGCGATTTGGCCAGCAGCTTGAAATCCCCCACCTGGAGAGTGACTTCGCCGGTGCGGGTGCGAAAGAGGCGCCCGGTCGCCCCGACGAAATCGCCGATGTCGAAATCCTGCTTGAAGAATTCGTAGGCCTCCTCCCCCAGGGTGTCCTGACGCAGGTAGATCTGGATGCGCCCGCTGCCGTCTTCAATGTGGGCGAAAGTTGACTTGCCCATCACACGGATGCTCATCAGCCTGCCAACCAGACTGATTTCCCTCTCAGGTTCGCCGGCCTCGAATCCCTGGAGAGCTTCGGCCGCCGTATGACTGCGCTGGACTCGCGGCGGATAGGGTGCTATGCCCCTTTCCTTGATCCTCTCCAGCTTAACATGTCGCTGCCTCTCCAAATCGCCGAGTTTCTCCATTCTCTGTCCTCGCCTGGCTACTCGATGGCGACAATCCGGAAACTCAGGACGCCGTCGGGGGCGTTGACGATGATTTCATCGCCGATGCGATAACCCAGCAGGGCCTTGCCGAGGGGAGATTCGTTGGAGATGCGGCCACTTTTGGGATCTGCCTCGGCTGAGCCGACGATGTGGTAAGTCTCCGACTCCCCGTCCTCCTCCGCTATCGTCACGTGGCTACCTACGCCCACCCTATCAGCGGGACCGCCCTCCTCGATGATCACAGCGCTCTTCAGGATCGTCTCCAAGGTCAAGATGCGGCCTTCAACAAAGGCTTGTTCGTTCTTGGCATCCTCGTACTCGGCGTTCTCCAGGACGTCCTGCCCCTCGAACACAGCACGGAGTCGCTCGGCTACCTCTCGGCGACGCACGGTGCGTGCGTATTCCAGTTCTTCCTCCAGCTTTTTGAGCCCTTCTGGAGTCAGGAAGGTCGTTTGTGCGGTCATGCTTCCCCCACTTGACAAAGACTAGCCCTCACCGAGTTCAGTGAGGGAGCGACTGGATCACGATATGCGAAAACCAGCTATTATACGACAAAAACTGAGAGTGCCCCCTCTCAGCCGGTAATCAACCGTGGCATTATTATAAACCAAATTGATCTATTTGTAAAGTCAGCTTGACTAAATGGCGAAAATGGTATATGCTATTACCATTGCCGTTGTCGGGGGAGTGGTTGAGTCCCGGTGGGCTCCGCGGTCTTCAAAACCGTTGGTGGGTGCTGCGAAAGCGGCCAAGGTGGGTTCGACTCCCATCCACTCCCGCTATCCCCTTTTTTAATCCCCACAAAGCTCCAATCCACCCCAGGCCGGATCAGAGTCGGGGTTTAGCTCCAGCGCCTTCTCTAGCCACGGAATGGCCTTGTCGCACTCGCCCAGGTAAACGTACGAGAGGCCAAGCTCATAGTAGTACTCCTCAGACTGGATTCCCAGCTCAATGGCCTGCTCAAAATTGGGTATGGCGTCCTCGTAGTTTCGCTTCACGTAGTAGATAATGGCCAGGTGCGCATAGGTACTGGCGTACTCAGGATCAACCTCGATGGCCCTCTCCAGCTCAATTATGGCCAGCTCATAATCCCCTGAGTGATAATGGGTCCAGCCCAGTTGGTCGTAGCCCTCAGGACTGTTGGGATCAACTTCAATGGCCTTTTGGAACTGATCAATAGCCAGGTCGTAATCGTCCAACACGCGGTAGTTGCGGCCCAGGCCGATGTAGAGATAGCTTAGCTTAGGCTGAAGGGACACTGCGATTTCGTATTCGGCGATAGCCCCTTCGTAATCCCCCTGTTTCTCCAGAACGTAGCCCAGGTTGCGATGGGCATCAACACTGCCATCGTCAAGCCAGACGGCTTCCTCAGCAGCCTCCAACGCTCTATCCCAGCGCTCCGCGTCCACGTAGGCCTCAGCGAGATAGGCGTAGGCCTCGGCCGAGTTGGGATCGAGCTCGACAGCTTGCAGGCAAGCCGTGATGGCTTCTTCGATTTGGCCGTCCCAGTCCAGGGCCATGCCCAGAATGGCATGGCTATCCGCACTCTTTGGGTCGAGCTCGACGGCCTGCCGGGCCAGGTCCACGGCCTCGCTCGTGCGGCCACGCAACGTCAACAGCTTGGCCAGGCGCACGTAGGCCGTAGCATCCTCAGGCTCGAGTTCCGTCGCTGCTCGGCAGGCTTCAATGGCCTCATCTAGCTTGCCCTCGCGAAAAAAGGCCTGGCCTTCCACCAGATACGATTGAGCGGTCCTGGTGGGGACTGGGGTAGGCTTGAAAGGGCGCACCAAATCAGGCTGCTGAGTGATAATGTATAGACCCGCCGCGATGAGTATCAACAGGATTAGCACGCGAATGGGCGAAGATCTTTTCCTCCTTCTCCTCTTCCTCGGTTCTAAGTACATCCCGACGCTCCTCACTGGATAAAGGTGCAGCGCACTTCCGAAGTGCGTTGCACCTTTCTACAATTCGATCAAGTTAAGCTTGTCTAGCGTCTGGAAGTATTCAACCAGGAGCTCCACGTCGCGCTGGCCAGTCTCCAGCTCTATCAAGTCGGCGATTTCCAGCAGGCTGCGCTTCCCATCGGCCCAATACACAGCCAGGGTGGGCAGGGTGAAAAATCCCTTCTTGTGTTCCTGGGACAATTGCCACACCTGCTCCTGTTCTTCCTCGCTCAGTTGACGTAGATAAGGACGCAAGGAGATGGGGCCGCGATATAGCCGCTGGGGCACGATTCTCGCCGCCTTCTCATCCCATTCGTCCGGCATTGGTTCCTCCGGCAGCTCGGCCCAATCCTGCCCCTTCGCCAAGACCCCGATGGCCTCTTCGCCCCTGGCCAGTTCCCTCCCGGCGAACTCGGTCACTTCCCCCTGCCACCCCTCGATAGCGATCTCAGGGCTTAGCCGCTTCAGCGACGCCAGGGCTTGCTGCCCTCGCTCAACCAGATAGGCAACCTTCTTGCGAAGTAAGGTGACAGTCCCTCTCCCCTCTGTCCTCTCGGTGACCTTTTCCTGAACCAACTGCACGAGGTTCCGCTTGAAGCGGGCCACCATCTCGTAGCCCAGCCAGACGGCCTCTTCCTGACCAGCGCTGGCCAGGAAGTAGGCGTAGGTCGCCGCCAGGCTCCCTACGCGGCCCATCATGGCGGGGTCAACTTTGTCGGGGGTATCCTGGGAGGTGTGGTAGAATTTGTCGGGCCATTGGATGATCATGGGCGTGGGCACCCCCACCGAGGGATCGGACAGGATGTAGTGGTCGCTGCCGCCGGAGAAAGGGATCACGGCGTGGCGGAAAAGGGCGTATTCTCCCGTTCCCCCCAGGGCTGAGGTCTCGCTCAAAAGCTCCTCCCGCAGGCGCTCCAGGAGAACAGGGGCAAAGGAGGACATAGCCTGGGGCGGGCGCTCGATGAGAAAGGAACTCCCGCACATCTCCTGGTTTTGGCCCACCATGTCCAGGTTGAGGCCGGCCACCAGGCGCTCGATCTCATCCTCATGGGTAGCCAGGTAGGCGTAAGTGCCCGTCATCTCAGGCACCCACAGGAACCTGATGCCTCGCCTGGGCTGGGCCAGCTTCCCATCGTCAACCAGCTTTTGCAAGGCGCGAGCGATTTCCAGCGCGGCAGCCGAGCCTGAGGCATTGTCGTTGGCCGAGGGGCGGGGGTGGCAGAGATGAGCCACCACCACCACCTCTTGCCCCGTTTCCCCCGGTATCAGAGCGGAGACCACCTCGATCTCCCCATCGTACAAACGGCTGACCACTTTGGCCCGCACCTTGACTGGCGGCTCCCCGTCCTGAGCTCGCTTCTCGATCAAGCAGCGCAGCTTCTCACCCTCCCGAGGCGAGAGGACGAAGCCGAAGCACGTCTTCTCTTGACCTGACCACCAGAAAGAAGTGTACTGGATGGCGTCGGGCACGTCCATCCGAGCGCGGACGGGCGGCGTCTCCCTCATGCCGTCGAAGATGATGCCCACAGCGCCGCGTCTCTCCACAGCCAACTCACGCACCCGGTTCAGATCGCCTTTGGTAAATACCACCTTGCCCTTCAGGTGCAGCCCTTCATAGTCCGCTTCCTCTTCGCCGTCTTCCAGGAGAACCACCTCCGCTTCTCCCTCGAAAGGCGCGCTGCGCTGGATGAGGGAGATGGGGCAATCGCGGAAATCGGCCAGCTTGCGTCGCTCATCCTCTGGCTCGACGAGGTGCAAAGCGGCTTCCGTAACCTCCCATTCCTGGAACATGCGAGCCGACCAGTACTGGGTCGTATCATCTGCGGGGAAGGATATGATCTCGCCCTGGACGCTCGCCTCGCGTAACTGCTCCAGGCAATAATGGGCTGCCTGGCGAAAACCAGGGCTGGCCTGCATGCGGTGATAGCGGGTGATGTCTATCACGTAGCCCTTAGCCGCCTGCCCTGAGAACTCTTCTCGGATAGCTTCGATAACTTTCTTGAACATAATCGCCTCCTCTCGCGTTTTACGTTTCACGCCTATATAATATCACTATACTGAACACAAGTCAAGGCCAATTGGACAAGATAGTCGAAAAAGATTATAATTTCCCTTACTCAGCCAATCAAGTGTTGCTCGGCCCGGATCCCTTCGGCAGGCTCAGGACAAGCGCCGGATCCAGACCAAAAGCGGGAGGCAACCGCAGGCTGCACGCAATCCCCGCAGAGCAATAGGGAGGTATCACCACGCGGAACAGACTTCGCCAAACAGCCCCAATCTGGCTTAAGGGATTAGCCCTTTTCGTCGTTCTCTTGCTCGTGGCCATCCTGGTTATCGGGGCGCTGGGAGTCTACCACGGGCTGCAAAAGCGCGACCGTCTGACCCAAGAGACAGCGGGGGAACATTACGCTGCGGGCCTGGCCCACCTGGAGAACGGGGAATACGAACTCGCCGTGGCTGAGTTGGAACTGACCCTGCGTCTGGTGCCGGATTACCAGGATGCCGCGGAGAAGTTAGGCGAAGCTAAAGACAGGCTCGCAGCCCAGGAAACACCAACAGTCGAGGTTCAGAAACAGGTCGCGGCTGGCTTGTTTGAGCAGGCTCAAGCCTTTTACGCCGAAGAAAAATGGGAGGATGTGGTCTCCACGTTAGAGCGGCTGCGCGCCCTGAATCCCGACTACGAGCCAGAGGCAGTGGAGAAGCTGTTCTTCACAACCTTCTATGACCAGGGCTTGGAATTGGTCAACGAGGGGCGGCTGGAGGAAGCCCTGCGTTATCTGGACAAAGCTCTGGAGCTGAAGCCAGCCCAGGAAGATGCTCTGAAACAGAGGAAGCTGGCCGCGCTCTACCTGACGGCCATAAGCTATTGGGGCGCCGACTGGGACAAGGCCATCACTAACTTCTACGAGTTGTACAGCATTGAGCCCGACTACATAGACGTGAAACAGCGCCTCTACGATGCCTACTTGAATAGAGGAGACCTTTACACCGGGCAACACGAGTGGTGTTCGGCAAAGGATCAATACTCGCTGGCGCTCGAAATCCAGCCCGATGAAGCTGGGGAAGAGAAAAGAGTTGAAGCCAACCGGCTGTGTTTGGGGATAGCGCCGACGCCTGCTACCACCAGCGCCGTTGTCCCTGGATATACCAGTGGTTTGCCGATGGGCAAAATCGCCCTGCCCGTCTACGACGAAGGGAGGGAAGTTTACGAAATCTTCGTCGTGTACGCGGAGGACATGCACTGGGTCAGAGTGGTCAGCTTGGCCGATCAGCCTAGCTTCCGCCCCGACGGGCAACGAATCGCCTTTCGCTCACGACGAAGTCAAAAGCCCGGTCTCCATACTGTGGCCATAGATGGAAACAACGAAACGAGCATCACCACCTCAGATGAAGCTGGCTATCCCACCTGGTCGCCTGATGGTGTGCGGATCGCCTTCGTCATCTACAACGTGGTACAGAATACGTGGCGGATTTATGTCGCCTCTGCTGATGGGCAGGGGGAGGCTATGGAGCTGGTCTCTGGTTGGGCGCCGGCCTGGGGGCCCACTGGTCAATTGGCCTATACAGGCTGCAATGAGGACGGTGGACACTGCGGCATCCGCTTCACCACCGATGAACACCTATCCAGTCCCATCTTGATCACGGCTGACCCCCGCGACATCGGGCTGGCCTGGTCCCCCGATGGGACTCAAATTGCCTACATGTCCGATCACGACGGCAACTGGGAGGTCTATACAGTTGGGATATCCTTTCCAGAGGTCAGGCGGCTGACCATCAACGAGGCCAACGATGGCCTGCCCGCCTGGTCTCCCGACGGGCGATACATCGCTTTCGTCTCCGATCGTGACGGGGGCTGGGCCCTCTACCTCATGAAACCCGACGGGAGCGACCAGACCAAAGTCTTCGACCTCGGGCCTGAGTTCCCCGATTGGCTGGATCAGAGTATATCCTGGGTGAGGTGAGAGCTTGACGTTTTGGGGCAAATCGTTTATACTATTAGCAGCCGGGGCGTAGCGCAGTTGGCCAGCGCGCAGCGTTTGGGACGCTGAGGTCGGCGGTTCAAGTCCGCCCGCCCCGACTCGTGCGGGAGTAGCTCAGTGGTAGAGCTCCTGCCTTCCAAGCAGGCTGTCGCGAGTTCAAATCTCGTCTCCCGCTTGGGCCCATAGCTCAATAGGCAGAGCAACCGGCTCATAACCGGTCGGTTCTTGGTTCGAGTCCAAGTGGGCCCACTCACACTACAACAGGTTCAGAATAAAACGAATCAGGTGTAAAGCTGCGTTTCTGGCAGTGCCAGGCCAAAGCAGCCAACCCCAACTCTCAACTCCGACGCCAGCCACGGCTGCACTCTTGCGTGCCCTGAGGCTGGCGTTTGTCTTGTGGTTGTGAACGGTGCGAGGAGAAGGCTGAGGGGAAATGAAGATGAGCACGAAACTGCCACGCTTTGAAACGGAAGAACAAGTTCGAGAATTCTGGGCCAGTCATGACTCGACAGAGTACTTTGATGAACTCGAAGAACTGCCCGAGGGCGTGACCATGCTGTTGCCGAGGCCCACGATCACTTTGCGCCTGGACGAAGCTGTCCTGGAACGGCTGAGGAGGCTGGCGGCAGCCAGGAACGCTGACTACCACGCTCTGACGCGAGCCTGGTTGGTCGAGCGGCTACAGGAGGAAGAGAAAGAAGACGGGCTGACAGTGTAAGTGAGGACGACATGAAGAGGGTCAGCCAAGGCCGTACTCTTGTGTGCCGTGAGGTTGGCATTCTTGTGTGGGGTGTAACCCATGACTGTTATTGAGAAAGGAGGAGGATCGAAAATGATGAGGCCACCAGTGAAGGTAGAATCTATTGCCCCCGAGTTGCTGGAACTGATTGGTGAAGAACATCAAACCTGGCGCAATGCCCTGCCAGTGGAAGAACTGGCCAGGTATGGCCGAAAATACATCGCCACCCGGAAGCAACAAATTGTGGCGGCCAGCGAATCACTGGAAGAGCTATATCGTCAACTTGAGTCTCTGGGACTAAGAGGCCGCTGCCTCATTGAGTACATCGAAGAACCCGACGCGGTGGTCATCTACTGATGAAATTTACCAAGAAGTGGACAGAGTTCATCAGGCCCCTGGGCAGCAGCATCTGGCGACCTACCCTCGACGTTGGCGTGGCGGTCACCATGGGTTGGGAGACGCATCGTTTTCTGGTGGACAGCGGTGCAGACCTGTCCATGGCTCCCTACGGCCTGTTTCGCTTACTCGGCAAGCGCTGGAAAGACGGTCAGCCCCGAGTCTTACGAGGTATCTCCCGGCGCAAAGTGTGCACCATCAAGGGACGAGTCCACGACGTCGAGATTCTGGTCGCCGAAGTCGGCTTGCGTTTCACCATACCGATGTGCTTTGCCAGGGCAGACGTGCCTTTCCTCCTGGGCCGCGAGGGCCTCTTCGACTACTTCGTGGTCACCTTTGACAAACCAGCCAGGAAGACGCATTTTGAACTCGTGGTGTGATGAGATCAAGCAGCCGGCTCATCGTCGGTGCGGCAACGATGCAGAAGTGGCGCTTCAAGCTCGACTTCGAGGCGGACGAGGTGATCATTGACCCCCGCGTGACCAGGCTGCGGCTGTTATGAGGCAACGGATGGACAGCAGACTTCGTCGTGAGCTGCATGGTGAGCCTGTCGAACCATCAGTCGAACGATAAACGGATGATCTGGCGCGGGCCCCTATCCGCTTATTCGCTTGTTATCCGTTGCTGCCAGGCCGTGCTGTTGTGTGCCCTGAGGCTGGCGTTTTTGGTCGCAAGAAGAAGGAAAAAAGCGCGATGAAGCACAAACGAAGAACGACTAACTTTCTGGTTATAACCTTGCTCCTACTCACGGCCTTGCTTTTGCTTGCCATGCCTCAAGTAGCCGGTGTATCGCTGGCCCGCCCTGGTCCTGGGGTGACACCGATGCCAGAAGCTACTGAGTGGAAGACCTATACAAGTGATACCCTCGGCATAGCTATTCACTACCCGGCTTCTTGGCATGTTTACACAAACACGATGCAAGGACGCTACTCTGGGCTCAATCCCATTCTACTAGCTTCTTTCGAAGTGCAGTTCGAAGAGATTGGCCACGGTTTGGGAATCCCATCAAGTGGGGCTGCAATACTGGTTGCTTTCGAGGGCGATGATCGCGCTCTTGGTCAGAGCCTGGCTGATTACACTGAAAGAAATCTCATCTCTCCATACTATCATCCCACAGGCCGTCAGGTCATGCTTGGCCCGAATCCAGCGGTAGAAATGGCAGGAGATACAGGCCGTATCTATGTCTTTGGGCAAGGACAGAATGTGTACAGTGCGTTCACTTTTGCAGGAAACGATCCAAGTTTGGCGGCTGTGATCGACCAAATTCTTTCCACTCTATCTTCATTGCAGGATAGTCCCATTTCTGTGCCCGAGGGTGTTAGGCCGCAAAGAGGAATCGAAGGCGAGTTCGTACCATTGTCAGAGGGACCGCGCGGCGTAGCCCTTGCATGGGGCGGGCCTTCAATGAAAATGCCGTGGGACCAAAGTGCTTCATACAAGTACACGGGCGGACCGCACAATTGGGTCACGGACACGACTTGTTACTTGGCTCCTGTGGCTGATGCATCCGGTCTTGACTTCGGACTAGACAATGACGAAGTCCTAGCAGTCGCAAGTGGAACGGTTCAGTGGGGATACGAGACAGGTCCACGCGGCAAGTACGTCATAGTCGATCACGGCGGTGGGTGGAGTACACAGTATTGGCACTTGTCTCAAATCACCTCTTCTCTCTCTTGGGGTGAAACTGTTTCACAGGGGCGAGTTTTGGGGATCTCTGGTATTGCGGGGACAGGTGCACATCTGCACCTTGAACTCCGCTATAACAGCAGTACCCCTGCTACCTGGCATGGGACAGCGATAGACGTCTATGTGGCACGCATGTTTGTCAAGGTAGCTGATCAAACCAAAGGATGGAACTATCAAGGAACGTTGACCCGTGGATCTGAGAGCGTAAGTGAGTTCGCCTATGCAGATTGTAACAATATCCAGACCTACAAGTGGACGGGTAGCAGTGGCACGATCGTAGCTGGCGATGGGCAGCTAGTCACATCAACCAATCAGCGGAATGATAGCGGTCCCCCTCCCCCATCTTGCCCTCCCGAGGGCTGCATACATGGAAACGACGTGGGACGTGACTTTTTTGTTGAAGTTCTGGAACGTTTGGCAGATGTGCCCGTGAGTGACTTTGCCGTTGAGGCTTTGGCACTTTGGGAACCATACGAGGATACAGAAGCTTGTTGGAACCCACTTGCGACAACGTGGATTATGGAATTTCGCTGCGACTACAACTGGAAACGCGTACAAAGCTACCAAAGCCAGGACATGGGGACCCGAGCAACAGCCAAGACGCTTGCTCAGGGATGCTACGATAACATTCGTAGGATGCTCCGGTTAGAAGGATTTAATCGCGAAGGTCTACGAGCAGACCTTGATGTGTGGGGTACTTGCAGTGGTCAAACCTGTAACAGCCTACTCAACGAGTGGGAGGCGCTCTGGAATGATCAAGGGGGAGGCTCTGACTTTAGACAAGCTGGGAATCTTGAGATTTCTCCCTCAAACCCCCAGGTGAATCAAGAGACCACCTTTAGCTTCGAGGTGCACAATTATGGTGACCAGAGCCTCACCCTTCAGAACATTGGCCCAGGGGGGAAAGGTCCTCCCAATGGTCAGGGGGGTGATTGGAACGCACTTACTCAAAGCATCACCGTTGGCGCTCACCAGACCGTTCCTGTCAGTGCTTCTAGGGTATTTGGAGAAGGGACGTGGTGTGTGGAGAAAATAATCTTCCAAAAGCAAGATGGAGGTTGGTTCGACCTTCCCGCTAACGGCTATCAACAAGCTAAATGCTTTGAGGTTGGTTCAGTTCCGCCTCAACCTCACCCAGGAGAGGTTCCTGACAACCCCGGGTCAGGTTGGGCCTACAAGGAGCCGGATACCTGGCAAAGCGGGATCTGGACCTATCACGATGACGCCACGCTACACTGGGATGTTCCCGAGGCCAACTGTGATCTAGGCATCTATCAATATCGTGCCTACTTCGGTCCGAATTCCAGTGGTTTGGGAGGAGACAGCGACAATCTTCTCGACAACGAAATCGTTCCTTCCAACGAAGTGATTGTTGGCCCAATAGATAGTAGCGGCACCTATTACCTTCGCCTCTCCACCGAAAACGATTGCTGCTGTGAGAATGGGGAAGGAAGCTGGGATGAGAATCGGCAATGCTTCCGTTGCCGAAATACCAACTGGGAAACAGTGTTTATCTACAGGCTCGACAACCTTGAGCCCCCAAATCCCGGTCACGCTACCGACCTTCGAGGATCGCAAAGTGGGCAATGGACATATCACGATGACACTATCTTTGTTTGGGATATCCCTAGCGATCCAGGGGGATCGGGTGTCAAGGAGTACCATGTCTACTTTGGTATGGACACGGGAGGGACCGGTGACAATACTGTTTCTATTCCCCAGTTGGCTGTCGGTCCCATGACCGAGTGGGGCACCTACTACCTTCGGATCAATACCGAAGACAACGCTGGGAACAGAACGGGTATCTGGACCGTCGGCGAGGGAGTTTGGGACGCTATCTTCACCTACAGGTTTGACAATGGAGAGCCGCCCAATCCAGTCTTAGCCACGGAAATCCATGGTGTTCAGAGTGGAGTAGCCACGGACGTCAACGATCCCACCTTCGCCTGGGATGAGCCTGTTGATCCCGGTGGCAGTGGTATCTGCTGCTACCATATTTACTTCGGGCAGGATAGTCAGGGTACCTCGGATACCATTGTTAGCGACGAACAATACTCTCCTGGAGTGTTGGGTTCTCCTGGTGTCTACTACCTGAGGATCAACACCGAAGACAATGCAGGCAACCGCACCGGGATTTGGACGACTGGTGACGGAGTGTGGAACACCATATTCACCTACAATTACCAAACATCGACTCCAACAGCTACACCAACGCCTACACCAGGTACACCAACCGCAACACCAACACCTACAGAGACCCCGACAGTTACTCTAACACCGACTAACACTCCAACACTAACCAACACTCCAACACCAACTCAAACACCTACGCCCACTTCAACGCCCCGATACACTGAGTGGGAGGACCTACCCCTTGAAAACCCCGGCTTTGAGAGAGGCAACCTCTCCGGATGGACGATCAGGTCAGGAGGATGGGAGGTAACTACCTTTAGTCCTCACTCCGGAAGTTACTCGGCAAGAAAGCCGGGTGGCCCTCACCCTGGATTTATCTTCCAGGACATTGACCTTTCTCCGTGGAATGATCTCATCAGCCAAGGGCATGGACGGGCGGTAATTGGTCTTCACAGTACTACCCAACACAATCCATCAGGAGGAGACTACCTGATTCTCAGATTTCGGCAAGGGGATGACGAGTTGATAAAGTATGAGCGCGGCTGCACCAGGAACGACGATTGGGGTGAAGATTGGGAAGAGCGTCCGATTCCTCCCGAAACCGACAACATCCGAGCAGAGTTCGGAACCTGCAACGACTCTACTCGCATTGATGATACTTATGCAAAGATTAGATTTCAATGTGTTCTGTTCGGCGACCTCGACTGTGACTGCGATGTGGACATCGTGGACATCATGATGGTAGCTAGCCATTGGAACACCGCTGAAGGGGAGGAAGGCTACGACCCTCTCTACGACCTCGACAACGATGGGGACATAGACATCGTGGACATCATGCATGTGGCAGCGCATTGGGGGGAGACTTGCGACTAAGCCGCTACCCCAGGGCCATTCAGTCTGCGTCTTACCACGAGTTAGGCTAATTGAGAAAGGGGTCTTGTGGTGGGAGGAGTTCGGCAAATGATCAAAGTCAATGGCAGGGAGTGCTGGACACTATTTGATACAGGCGCCCGCAATACCTACGTCACTGCGGATGTCGCTTCGGTGTTGACAACCGCAAAAACTCGGCGACCATTCCGAAGCGCACTAGGCGGGACAGTCAAGGAAACAACCCTTCGACAGGCCTGTCCTGAGCGTAGTCGAAGGGCTCAGGACATCGCTAGAACAGCGCTCCTCGAAGCTGAAGTGGAAGGACGACGGATATCCACTCATGCGATGGTCATTGACGAGATTGGAGAGGATGAGGATGGGACTTCGATCGAAATCCTTTTCGGTGCGTTGGCCATGCAACAGTGGGGCATACGACCGATACCTGACGAAGAAAAACTGGACTTGACGCACTATCCAGAAGAATTCCTCGAATTCTGATCCTCTGGTTCTTCTCCCCACCCTGGTTTCACAGGCTCCAAACTAAAAAGCCGCCTGTGCTTGAGATAGGCGGCTTCTGTCGTCTGTATCCCTTTTCCGGTGGGAGTCCCCAACTCGTTGGGGTCCTCCCGTCTGCAGATTGTAGCTGTAGTGAATCCCCTGAACGAGTTCAGGACTCCGGTGCTTCGTGGCGGCGGCCGCCTCCGCGTTCAGCCTTCCAGCTTCTCCAATTTGGCGAAGCTGGCCAGCAGGCGCTTGATCCCCTTCCCCTCGAAGGCCGCGGTCACTTCCTCGTCGGCCCCTGTGACTTTGCTCTCGATCACGATGCCTTCCCCGAAGATACGATGCCGCACCCTATCCCCGGTCTCGAATTGGCCCGTCACGGCGGGCTCGGATGTGACGGGCCACTGAGCCTGCCAACGGTAGGCCCGCTCTTCTTCATCGAGTGCCGTCTGGGCCTCCCCCCGCCCCGCGATGAGGTGATCGGGGATGTCGGTGATGAAGCGAGATGGCTCGCCCACCTGGCTTTCCCCGTACATGGTGCGGCGGAAGGCGTGAAGTAGATAGACGCGCTCCTTGGCCCGGGTGATGCCCACATAGCAGAGGCGCCGCTCCTCCTCCATGCCTTCAGGATCGTCGAAGGAACGGCTGTGGGGCAGGAGTCCGTCCTCCAGGCCCACGATGAAGACCACAGGAAACTCCAAACCCTTGGCCATGTGCAACGTGAGCAGCGTGGGGACGTTCGCTGCCTCGTCCAGGTTATCAACCTCGGAGACCAGCGCCACCTCTTCCAGGAAAGTGGTCAGGGAGGTCTCCGGAGGCAATTCCAGGTACTCGCGAGCCACGGTGCGCAGCTCCAAAATGTTGTTCCAGCGATCCTCGCCCTCCTCCGTGCCGTCCCGAATGTAGGTTCGATATCCTGACTGCTCCACGATCAGGTCCAACAGCTCCAGCACATTCAGCTTCTCCCGCGCCGCCATCAACTCGTCTAACAACTCCGAGAAGCTCACCAGGGCATTGCGAGCACGCGAGGAAAAAGGAACAGCAACCCCCTCACTCTCCTCTCTCAACATCTGCAAGGCCATAAGAATCGGCACTTCCAAATCACCGGCCCATTCTTCGAGCGAATCCCTCGTCTTCGCCCCGATGCCCCGCGTGGGCACGTTGATGACGCGAGCCAGGCTGACGCTGTCGTGGGGATTGTGTACCAGGCGAAGGTAAGACAGGACATCCTTGATCTCGCGGCGGGCATAGAATCGCGTGGCTCCCACCAGCTTGTAGGGCAAGCCCGCCCGGACGAAAGTATCCTCCAGGACGCGCGATTGGGCATTGGTGCGGTACATGATGGCGCAGTCCCCTGGCCGGCAGTTCCCCCTGGCCACCAAAAGGGCGATCTGGTCCACCACGTATTGGGCCTCCTCTTGCTCGTTGTAGGCCTCGTGGACGACGATGGGCAAGCCCCGGCCCTTTTCGGTGTGCAGATTCTTGGGCGTGCGGTGGACGTTGTGGGAGATGACAGCCTTGGCCACGTCGAGGATGGTCTGAGGCGAGCGGTAGTTCTGTTCCAGAAGGATGACCCTGGCATCGGGGTAGTCGCGTCGAAAGCGGTGCACGTTGCGGAAATCAGCGCCCCTGAACGCATAAATTGACTGGTCCTCGTCGCCGACGGCAAAGAGATTGCCGTTTTTCTCCGCCAGCCGTTTGACCAGCGCGTATTGGGCCGTGTTGGTGTCCTGGAATTCGTCAACCAGGATGTGAAAGTAGCGCCGCTGGTATTTGGCCAGAACATCTGGATGCTGAGTGAAAAGCCGAACTGCGTTCATCAAAAGATCGTCGAAGTCCTGGGCGTTGTTGGCCAGGAGTAGTTCTTGATAGCGGGTGTATACTCGACCAGCCACCTCCTGCCAATAGGTCTGAGGGGCAAAGGACTTTGGGCCGATCAGCTCGTTCTTGGCTTTGGAGATGGTCCCCAGTATGGCCTGCGGGCGGTACATCTTATCATCCAGGTTCAGGTCCGTCAGGGCCTGGCGGACGAGCCCCAGTTGGTCGCTGCGGTCGTAGATGACGAAGTCGCTGCTCACATCCAGGTGCTTCGCCTCACGGCGCAAGGTGCGGGAGCATAAGGCGTGGAAGGTGCCGATGGTCAGCCCTCGCAGCCGCTGGCCCAGGAGGTGATCCAGCCGTCCCTTCATCTCCTGGGCTGCCTTGTTGGTGAAGGTCACGGCCATGATGTGGTAGGGATCCACGCCGCACTCCCTGACCAAATAGGCCACTCGGTGGGTCAAGACCCGGGTCTTGCCGCTGCCTGGCCCGGCCAACACCAACACCGGCCCCTCGATGGCCTGTACCGCCTCCCGCTGAGCGGGGTTTAGATCTTTGAGGATATCCATCTCTTATTAAATCAACCCTCCCCTGTCCCCTCCCTGCGAGGGAGGGGTGAGCGCTCAGCCGATGATGTTGAGAGCTACCAGCCAGGAGAGGAGCTGGACGGCGATTGCACCCCCCCAGAGCAGGTAGGCACCCACTCTCTGCCGGCTGTGAATGAGAATACCCAGGCTGGAATTGGCTATCAGGGCCACCAGGCCGATGGCTGGCAATCCGAACGCATCAGCCTGACCCAGAGCGGGGTAGCGCCAACAGTGATAGGCGAACAGGACCAAATTGGCCCCTGCGCTAAGGGCGAGAAGCAGATGGGCCAGGCGATCCCCCCAGATGGGCCAGGTCAGGAAGCCAGGCTGGTGGTGCTCATAGGGCAAAAGCTGGATGGGCCCCATTTGCTGCCGGATCTCGAAGGCGTCGAGAAAGCCATCGGCGTCGGCTGGGGAGATGCCGTAGGCCACGGCGGGAGTGACCACCAGAAGTTGCCCGGCTACAGGCTCGGTGGCGTAGAAAAGGGTGCGCCCAATTCCCTCAATCTGACCAAGCCCCAGCATGTAGCCCGGCCACCTTATCCCCCTTACCTTGATCTCGTCCCCCACATCCTCGCCCCGCACCACTTCCCGGATGCTGCCCATGGGGATGATGTGCCGGGTCGTCCCCCAGACGATGGTCAAGGCGTTGCGATGCAACTGGTAGCGCAGATTGAATAAGCCGTAAACCAGGTAGCCCAACAGGGTCAGCAGGGGGAGACTGAGGATAACCAGCAGAGCGAAGATGAAGAAAACAAGGCTGATCTGGCTCTGCCTGAGGTGAGAAAGCAGCAGCACATCGAGCGCCAATAAGGATATGATAATAGCGATGCCCGCCAGGATGCCGGTAGACCTTCGAGGTTTAAATACCATAGAATCCTTGCCTACTGCGCTGAGCGAAACACTACAACGGATTCGGAATGGAACGGACTTCTACTCTCAATCCGTTTAATTCCCAATCCGTTGTAGTGGTATTATGACAAGCATCCTGAGCCTGTCGAAGGATGCGGGCCTTGAAAAATCGCACCCCCTTCGGCCACGCTCAGGGCAGGCTTCGACGCGGCTCAGGACAGGTTCAAGGATTTATCGAATTCGGTGACTCTCCCTGATTCGTTGTTACATCTCAGTACACCGGAGTACACCAGGGCCGGTACTCTTCTACTTTGCCCTTCACGATGTCGAAGTAGGAGTTGCGCAGCTTCTCGACGATGGGGCCTAGCTTGCCCGCGCCCACGGGGCGGTGATCTATGGTAGTGATGGCTGCCACCTGTACACCGGTACCGCAGAAAAACGCCTCCTCGGCCAGGTAAAGCTCGGTGCGGTCTATGGGCCGCTCGACCGTCTCCAGGCCGAACTGCTCGCGGGCAACCTGCATGATGGTGTCCCGGGTGATCCCCTCCAGGATGTTCTCCGTCACCGGCGGGGTGATGAGCTTCCCCTCGCGGACGATGAACAGGTTCTCGGCGCTGCCCTCGGAGACGTGGCCGTTGGGGTTGAGGACGATAGCCTCGTCGAAGCCATTGAGCATGGCCTCGGTCTTGGAGAAGGCGGAGTTGATGTAGGAGCCGGTGATCTTGGCCCGCGCGGGTACGGCGTTGTCGCTGATCCTGTGCCAGGAGGAAACGCAGACGTTGGCCCCCTCCTCCTTCTCAATGTACCTCCCAAAGGGCACAGTGAACATGGCGAACTCGTCCTCCAGGCCGTGCAACCGCACGCCGATGCCCTCAGTGGCTTTGTAAGCCAGGGGGCGGATGTAGGCGTCTGCCCGGTAGCCCTCTTTGCGCAACAACTCGATGGTCAATTCGCCCAATCGCCCCACGCTGTAGGGCAACTCGATGTGGAGGATACGACAGGAGTTGTGAAAACGCTCGTAGTGCTCCCGCATCCTGAAGACGAAAAGCTGCCCCTCTTCCTCGTTCCAGTAGGCGCGGATGCCCTCGAAGCAACCGGTGCCGTAGTTGAAGGAATGGGTCATGATGCTGACCTTGGCCTCCTCAATGGGCACGAACTCGCTTTTGAAAAACGCATACTTGGTCATTTCATTGTCTCCTTCGGGATTTTGACGCCGCGCCCTCCCTGGCGCTGGCGATTGGAATTATAGACCTGCCTGCCCTTCCTGTCAAGAGCTCATCTCACGCTTCCAATCCCCATTGCTTCAGATCCTCCATCATCTGGTACTCGGTCATGTCGAGATGGAGGGGAGTAACAGAGATATGGTTGTTAGCCAGGGCCCAGATGTCCGTTCCCTCCTCGGGCACACCACCAGGTGGCTCACCGCCGATCCAGTAGTAGTTCCGTCCGCGAGGGTCCTGGCGCTCCACCAGCCTGTCGCGATAGACACGCTGGCCCAGCCGGGTGATCTTGACGCCCCCTATCTCAGCCTGGGGCACAGCGGGCACGTTGACATTGAGGAAGGTGTCAGGGGGCAAGCCACGCTCCAGGACGGTTTTAGCCAGCCGGGCAGCGAATCGAGCAGCGTAGGCAAAATCGTGACTCTGATATGAGTCCAGGGACACTGCCAGGGCAGGGATGCCAAAGATGACTGCCTCCATCGCTGCGGCTGTCGTGCCTGAGTAGGTGATGTCGTGGCCCACGTTAGCCCCCTGGTTGATTCCTGAAACGACCAGATCAGGGTGATGATCGAGGATGCCCAGGATGACCAGAGCCACGCAGTCCGATGGAGCCCCGGTGGTGGTGTAGGCCAGTGTACCATCGAGCAGAGTCGTTTGGCTCAGTCGCAGGGGCTTGTGCATGGTCCTGGTGTGGCCAGCCGCCGACCAATTGTGATCGGGGGCGAAAACCGTGACCTCGCCGACCCTCTGGAGGGCCTTCTGAAGGGCCAACAGCCCCGGCGCATCAACGCCATCGTCGTTGGTGACTAGAATGTGCAAACTCATCGAACCAGGATTTGACCTCTTGGCAGAGTAAGGGTAACTTACACTTGATGCTGTATGTCAGGCCGTATTCCGTATTCCGTTCACGCAATACGAAACACGCAGTACGGTTTGCCAGGCGATTATACCCCACTAGCTTGTAAAAGGCAAGAATCCGCTATTTCAACCTGTGCAGTTAAGACTTCGGAAGTCTTCGTCAGGCGTTTTGAGGGCAGAATTCAGCTTGAAATCGCGCCAGGAATTGCTGGACAGAGCGCTTTCGAGACTTCCGAAGTCTTGTCAATTGCGGCAGGCTCAGGGTTAACTGCACAGGTCGCGCTATTTGACAGGATGGGCGTCCTGGCTTATAATTCTCCCTGGGAAACGAGATATGTACCTGATACGTAAGGAGTCAACTGCTAGACACGATCGGTATGCTTTGACCCTGCCGCCTTCGGTGGACCAGGTGAGTGCGTGGGCGCTGATTACGCTTAGAGCCTAATGCCTTTGGGCATTGGGCTCTTTTTGTTTGGCTTAGCATGGAGGTTGCCATCATGAGTAAGGCCGAGACGCTCTATCGCTTGCAGACCATTGACTTGGAGACTGACGAGAGGAACCGCCGCCTGAAAGAGGTGAAAGCCATCTTAGAAGGGAATGAGGAGTTGGAACGAGCGCGGCAGGCTCTGCAAGGTGGGGAGAAGAAGCTGAGCTGCCAGCGAACGAAGCTGCGCGACCAGGAACTGGAGATGCGAAGCCTGAACAACAAGATCGCTTCGGTGGAGGATCGGCTTTACAGCGGCCGCATCAAGAACCCCAAGGAATTAGGCAATCTTCAGGACGAGGTTCGGTACCTGAAGCGGAGGAAGGGCGAGCTCGAAGATCAAGTGTTGGAGACGATGATCGAGGTTGAGGACAGCGAAGCCAGCGTGACGGAGCAGCGGGAGAGGCTGGCCCGCCTGGAGGAGGAGTGGCAGGAAACTCAGGCCCGGCTTTCCGCTGAACAAAGTGAGCTAATAAACCGACTGAGCCAACTAAAAGCAAAACGGGCCAAACTACTGAAGACAATTGAGGCGAGTGACCTGGCTTTGTACGAGGATTTGCGGCTACGCAGGGGTGGGCGGGCGGTAGCTCTCCTCGAAGGCGAGCTCTGTCAGGCTTGCAGGGTGACCCTGCCCACCAGCAAGGCGCAACAGGCCCGTCAAGGAAAAGTACTGATCCTCTGCGGTTGCTGCGAGCGCATTCTGTACGTGGAGCGATAGTTGATGATTGAACAGTTTGAGACCAGCGGTTCTCATCGTGAAGTTGGCTTTGCTATTGGTCAGCGGTTTGCCGAACAGATTCACCGCTCGCTCGACGCCTACCGTTTCCTCCAGGAGCAGACCCTGCCCTACCATCACACCCCAGAGGGGCAGGCGAGATACCGACAGCTCTTGGAATTACATCAGATTCGCTATCCCGACTATTGGGCCGAACTTGAAGGGATTGCCCAGGGGTCTGGGCGGCCATTTGAGGATCTGTTCCTGACTAACCTGCGGGGAGAATACCGGACCTTCCTCCGAAGCGCAGAGGCGCAGGAGTGTTCCGATTGTGCTCTGGTCACAGACGGCGCGGCGCTGATAGGCCACAACGAGGATGGCTCGCCGACGTTTCTAGGCAGCATGTACGTTGTCCACGCCAGGGTTGAGGGAAAGCCCGCCTTCACCGCGCTTTCGTATCCAGGTTTCCTCTGCGGCAATGCCTTTGGTTTCAACGCCGAGGGCTTATGCTTCTCCGTTGACCACGTCCAGCCCCGGGACGCCGGCGTGGGCGTGGGCCGGCATTTCATCGCTCGCTCCCTGCTGGAGGCTCGGTCCCTGGACGACGCCATTGGGAGAGCGACGGTGCCAGGACGAGCTTCGGGTTTCAGCTACACCATTGGCTCTATCCCCGAGCGGCGCATCGTGCTCGTCGAAGTTGCGCCCGAAAACCACTGCGTCCGAGAGATCCACGGCGCTTACTTTCACGCCAACCACTATCGAGAGCTCGCCGAGGTGGATCAGATCATCTCCCCCTCCAGCCGGGCGCGTGTGGAGCGGGCCAGGGTAATGCTGCAAGAACACGGATTGGCAAGATTACCGGGTCAGGACGCCGCCGAGGTTCTGGCCATCCTGGGGGATCAAACAGACGAGCAATATCCCATCTATCGCACCACCACCGCCCCAGATCAAAGCGCCACCCTCTGCACCGCTCTATTCGATCTGGATGCTCGCCAATTACGCATATACACGGATCACCCTGTACAGGCTCCAGGGGAGGTTGTGGTGTTAGCTATGTAAACGTCGTTGCGAGGAGCACAGCGGCGAAGCAATCTCCAGCCCACGACGGAGGAGATTGCTTCGCTCCTGACGGTCGCTCGCAATGACACAGAGAGGAGGGAAAATGAACGAGGCAATAATAGCAGAGACCAAATCGGCTGCCCGAGAAGCAGTTGACAAATTGCAGCCCAAGCTGATCGACCTGTCCGAGAGGATCCACCGCCATCCGGAGACCAAGTTCGAGGAGTACCAGGCCTCGCAGTGGCTATCTGAAACGGCGGAGGCGGCTGGATTTCGGGTGGAAAAGCCTATCGGGGGGCTGGAAACAGCTTTCCGTGCGTCCTATTCTGGAGCGGGAGAGGGGCCCATTGCTGCCTTTCTCGCTGAATACGATGCGCTGCCCAAGCTGGGTCACGCTTGCGGGCATAACCTGATTGCCACCGCCAGCCTGGGCGCTGCGCTGGGCCTGCAAGCGGTGATGGACAAGCTCCCCGGTTCTGTACAACTCATCGGCACGCCGGGCGAGGAGGGGGGAGGCGGGAAGGTCATCATGGCAGAAGCCGGCGTCTTTGACGATGTGGATGTGGCCATGATGTTCCATCCATCGGGGAAGACCGTGCTGTGGAAGCACGCTCTGGCGCGTCGAAAGCTTCTCATCGAATTCTTCGGTAAATCCGCCCACGCCGCCGCCTCTCCAGAGAAAGGCATCAACGCCCTGGATGCGACCATCCAAACATTTCAAAACATAAATGCCTTGCGTCAGCACATAGAGGAAAGCTCTCGCCTCCACGGGATCATCACCCATGGGGGCGACGCTCCTAATATCGTGCCCGACTATTCAGCATCCCTGTTCTACATCCGGGCCAGGGAAGATGATTACTGCGATGAACTGCTGGAAAAGGTAAAGAATTGCGCCCACGGCGCTTCCATAGCTACCGGAGCCAGGGTTGAGATGGAAATGCAGGGCGCCTATAAGTCACTCCGAACGAACATGCCCCTGGCTCAAACGTTCAAGGCCAATCTGGAAGCACTCGGTTGGGACTTTGATGAAATTGACCCCTCGAAAGGAATTGGCTCAACAGACATGGCTAATGTCAGCCACGTGACCGCCGCGATTCACCCCTATCTAAGCATCGGCCCCAAAGATCTGGTAGGACATTCTACCGAGTTCGCCGAGGCTGCTGCCTCCGAGAAGGGGCAGCAAGCCATGATCGCCGCTGCCAAGGCCCTGGCCTCAACAGCAGTGGATGTCTTGCTTCGCCCGTCCCTTTTGGCTGCGATTAGGGCGGAGTTTGAAGCAGGATGATCCTCCAATGTGCTAATGAGCAAAAAGGAGGGGCTGGTCAACACCTGACCAGCCCCTCTTGATTTCTCCAGGGATTACCCAAGGCGCAACGAATCTGCTTATCCCAACAGGCGCTCCTCCACTTCCTGACCCGGCAAACCAACGACGTGGATCATCTTGCGGCGCGAGGTAGCCCCTGCCACGATCTCCATCTGGCCCTTGCGCACGCCCAGCCGTCGGGCCAGTAAGGCAATCAGGGCTTTGTTTCTTACGCTGGCGGCAGCGCGGTGTGGACCGCGAGGGGGATAGGGATCCCAAGTGATTCGGTGGCTACTGGCTTGCCAGATGCGAGAAAATGGGTTATAATCAAGTTGAAAAGTGCTACGGGAGGTTAGGCATGAGTGTGAAGACCAAAGAGTTCACCGTCGAGGTTCCCCAATACTTGTACGATGAGTCCGTCAAACTGACGAACCTGGGCCTCTTCCGTGATCTGTCCGACCTGGTGGCCGCAGGCCTGAGAAGGGAGCTACGAGAAGCAAAGGAATTGGTGGAGTTCGAGCCAGGGGGCTGGGAGGAAGGATTAGCCAGACTGCGTGCTCAAATCAGGGAGAGGAAAGCCAAGTATGGCTACGAGGAGCCAAGCGAAGAAGAAATTCTCGCCGAACTACGCGCCACCCGGCGAGAAATCTGGAAAGAAGAGTATCAGCCCAGATACTCGTTTGGTACTGGATAGCAATGAGTACATTCTGGGCATTCCGGCCAATAATGCTAGCTGTGCAAAGCTCATGGATCAACTCGGCGATCTGAAAGTGTACGCACCTTCGATGGTGGTCAAGGAAGTAAGGAGAAACTTCCAGCGGCACTATGAGCTAGGTAGAGAGTTCTTCCGCTTGATCAGCAAGAGCAAGAACATCACCGTGTTATGGTCCGAGCCGCCAGAGGAGCTGATTTTGAAGTACATCAACCTCGGTTTCGCTGAAGAAGATGCTGCTATTGCCGCCTGCGTTGAATGGGTTGGCGCAGAGTACCTGATCTCTGAGAACAGGCACTTTCTCAGCCGCTCAGAACAAGTTGCATTTGAAATCGTTGACGCCGAGACCGCAGTCTCTCTACTGCAAATATGATGTCGGTCCGACTAAGCGAAAGGCCACGAAAGACGCGAGTACTTTCGTGGCCTTCATTGTTATCCCAACAAGATCTCCTTCACCTCCTGAGCTGACAAATCAATGACGCGGATCATCTTCCTACGCGAGGTAGCCCCTGCCACGATCTCCACCTGGCCCTTGCGCACGCCCAGCCGTTGGGCCAGGAAAGCGATGAGGGCTTCGTTGGCCCTCCCCTCAACGGGTGGGGCGGTGAGTCGAATCTTGAGGGCATCGCCGTGAACCCCCACGATCTCGTTTTTGCTGGCCCGAGGGACGACCCGCACGGCGAAAGTCACGCCGCCCCCGGCCTCGGTGATCTTGAGCTGGCTCATCTTTCCCCCCGCGTTTTAGAAACCGCGTATGACCGCCACCAGCACTTGCTGGATGATTTGCAAGAGGAGCATGGCGATGATGGGGCTGATGTCAACCATGCCGATGGAAGGGATGACTCGGCGTAAAGGAGCCAGGATGGGCTCGGTGATCCGATGGAGTAACTCTACGGCAGGATGATAGGGGCTGACCCTGACCCAGGACAGTAGCACTCTGGCCAGGATGGCCAGGTTGAGTAGGGTGAAGAAAACGTCAACAAAGTGGACCAGTAAGTCCATTTTGACCTCCCGTTTTTCCTGCCACAAGCAGTGATGCGTGAAGCGTGAAACGTGAATTCTCTTCACGCATCACGTTTTCACGTTTCACGTTTGCCTCTCCCCGAAGATGGCCCGGCCGATGCGCACCAGGGTAGCTCCCTCTTCGATGGCTACCTCGAAGTCGTCGGTCATGCCCATGGAGAGATGTCGCCAATGTTCCCCTGGAAACCTCTCGGCCAGGGCGTCTCGCAGTTGCCGCAGTCGCCGAAAGTAGGGCCGCGCCTCTTCAGGATCGGCTACGATGGGCGCTATGGTCATCAGGCCCTGCACCTCCAGTTGGGGCAAGGCCAGTATCTCCTCCACGATGGTGAAAAAGCGCTCTCGCTGCTCTTTATCCTCTGCCCATCGGTCCAGGGCAAACCCGTACTTGCCCTCCTCGCCCGAGACGTTGGCCTCCAGCAAAATGGGCATGGTCTTGCCCTCGCGCCCCCCCTTTCTCCCTCCCAACCCTTCGACCTTGCTCAGGGCAGGCCCTGGGGGGGAGGAAGGGAGGAGGCGATTCAGGCGCCTGGCCAGCTTCAGAGTGTCCACCGAATGAACGATGTCGAACAACTGGATGGCATCTCTGGCTTTGCGGCTCTGCAGGTGGCCGACCAGGTGCCAGGTGATGGGCAGAAGAGCTTGCTTCTCAATCCATTGGTTGACGATGGGCACCTTCTCCGCCGCCTCGCCCACCCGGTTTTCGCCGAAGTGGCGCACCCCCAGCTCGCAGGCGGCCTGGATGTGGGCCACGGTAAACATCTTGGTCACCGCCACCAAGGTGATCTCCGCCGGGTCGCGCCCGGCCCGACCTGCCGCCTCGGCTATCCTCTGTTCCAAATCTCGCAAATTGGCCTCGATATCAACCATAGCTCAACCTCTCATTCCCAGTACCACCGCGAACCGCCCCGTACGGCCTTCCTCCGCCCGATGAGAGAAGAACTCGTCGGTGCGACAGGCGGTGCAGAGTTGGATCACCTCGATCTTCTCGACACCCAGCTCGGCCAACTGACAGCGGCTGGCCTCCCAGAGGTCGAAGTGAACCGAGCCATCCCCTTGGGGCCGAAGGAGCCCCGGCCAATGATTGAACCTGGCTTTAACCAACTCTATCACCTCCGTCCCGACCTGGTAGCAACAGGGCCCGATGCACGGGCCGAGGCCAGCTATGATGTCGGCGGGGCGGCTGCCGTAGGCTTCCACCATAGCCGAAGCCGTCTTCGCAGCAATCCCTTTGACTGCGCCCTTCCAGCCAGCGTGAGCCAGGCCAATGGCCCGGCGGACGGGGTCGTAGAGTAGAACGGGCAGGCAATCGGCGAAGCGGAGCATGAGAGCTACGCCGGGAGCGTCGGTGATCAAAGCATCGGTGGCAGGGATCACTAGACCGCGATCCTCAGGTCCCGCCAGTGCCACCCGGCTCCCGTGCACCTGGTGGGCGGTGGCGACATCACCTCGCGAGATGCCCAGGGCGCGGTAGATGAGATCGTGGTTGGCCTCCACCAGCTCGTGGTCGTCGCCGACTAGGTGACCCACGTTGAGCGACCCGTATGGCAAGGGGCTCACCCCACCCAGCCGCGTGAACACGCCGTGGAAAATATCGTCGTGTGAGGCCAGATTACCGAAACAGTAGTAGACGAGACTGTTGATCTGATGTCGCAGCAAGGATTGCTTTACCCTTCCGTTCAGGCCGTCATTGCGAGGAGCGTAGCGACGAAGCAATCCCCTCCGTGGTGGAGATTGCTTCGCTCCGCTCGCAATGACACAACCTGTTCTTTCTCTCCATCGCTCTCCCCAACTCCCGCCACAGGTAATCATCGCTGACGCCGCTATCCACCACGGCCCAGGGCAAAGGCTCGTCCCATGAGTGTTCTCTCAGGTATTCGGCGGCATCGAGCTGACATTCCCGCAGCGCCCGTCGCCAGGCTGCCGGGGATCTCCCCTTCATCCTGACCAGAGCCTGGCCCACCCTGCTATCGCCCCGAGACAAGACGCCCTGCACCGCCGCCCAGGCAGGGCTCTCGGCTTTGACCGCGATTCCCAGAGGTCGTAGGGCCTGCTCAATGTGGGCCAGCCTATCCTGCAAGCTCTCGACTGCAGCCATGGCCACCCATTGGAACGGCGTGTGGGCCTTGGGCACGAAGGGGGTGATGTTCACCGTGATCCGGCGCGGAAATCGCTCTCGTACCATCAGCACCAGGTCAACGAGAGCCTGGACATCTTCATCGGTCTCAGCAGGCAGGCCCAGCATGAAGTAGAGCTTGAGTTGCGCGAAGTCGTAACGGGCGGCCAGGTCCGCAGCTCGCATCAGGTCATCTTCGGACACCTTCTTGTTGATCAAAGTACGCAGGCGTTGAGACCCGGCCTCAGGAGCGATGGTCAACGTCTGGACTCCGCTCTCAGCCAGGGCGCGAACCAGGGTCTCAGGCAATGGGTCAACGCGCAAGGAGGAGACGGAGAGCTTGGCCCCCATCCCCCGCAGGCTCGTGGCCAGCTCCCCAATGCGTGAGTAGTCGGAGACGGCCGCGCTCACCAGGCCGATCCTGTCGCGATAGCGCAGCGCCTCTTCAGCCTGCTCCAGCAGCACCGCTGGGCTCCGTTCCCGCACGGGACGATAGGTGTATCCCGCCAGGCAGAAGCGGCAGCCTCGCCCACAGCCTCGGGCGATCTCCACCAGGTACATATCGCCGAACTCGGTGTCAGGGGTTAGAACAACTGAGATAGCAGGACAAGTGTCGAGGTCAGGGACCCATTGACGTTTCACTGGATATTGGGTATTGGATATTGGGTATTGACTGGGGACGTAAACGCCCGGTATGTTAGCCAATGCTGAGAGAAGGTTATCTCGGCTTTCGCCGATGCCAGCTTGGAGGGCTTCGACCAGAGGGGGGACGATGACCTCTGCCTCGCCGATGGCGAAGGCGTCGAAGACGGGGGCCAGGGGCTGGGGGTTGGCGGTTACAGCGGGACCACCAGCCAGGAGCAAGGGATAGTCCTCGTCTCGCTCCTCGGCCAGTGGGGGGATGTCCGCCTGGCGCAACATCGCCACCACGTTGAAGTAGTCCATCTCGAAGGAGATGGAGAAAGCCAGTACCGCGAAATCTTTGGCGTCCCGCTGCGATTCCAACGAAATCAGCGGCCTGCTCCCCGCCCCCTGCCGATAGAAAACCCGCTCGCAGACCACGTCGGCTCGCTGGTTGAAGAGGCGGTACACCGTCTGCAGGCCCAGGTTGGACATGCCCACCTGGTAGGTGTTGGGGTAGGCCAGCGCGATGGGCAGCTTGCCCCCCCAGTCCTTATGGATTGTCCCCTGCTCTCGCCCCAGTATCCGCTTCGCCTCAGCTATGAACTCCCACTTCAAGCCCAATCTCCCTTCCCAATTCCTACCCTGGTAAGTATAGGGCAAACCACGCACTTGTCAAGCGATGAGAACAGGATCGGCAGGATTAACGGATCAAATGACGTGGGCTTTGAGGGAACTCCGTAAACCCTGCGAATCCGGGTTCTTAATCCACAGCAACGCCAGTGGCAGGATTAACGGATCGGGTGCCCTGGGCTTTGAGAGAAATCTGTAAATCCTGCGAATCCGTGTTCTCAATTGCGGCGGAGGGCGTTCGGTGCTATAATATCAAAGCTGATCACCAGAAAGGGGGCGAAAAGATGAGCTTGCACATCGGTATTGTCGGATTGCCCAACGTGGGCAAGTCAACCCTTTTCAACGCTTTGACCAGGGCCAACGCCGCCGTGGCCAACTACCCCTTCACCACCATTGAGCGCAACGTGGGTGTGGCCGAGGTGCCCGATCAACGGCTGTGGGACATCGCCGCCATGGTGGAACCGGAACGCGTCGTCCCTGCCGCCGTCGAATTCGTGGACATCGCCGGACTGGTGAAGGGCGCCAGCCAGGGCGAGGGATTGGGCAACCAATTCCTGGGCCATATTCGCAACGTGGACGCCGTGGCCATGGTGGTGCGCTGCTTCCGCGATACCCAGGTGCCCCACGTTATGGCTGAGATCAATCCCCGTGCCGATGCCGAGGTCGTAGACCTGGAGCTGCTGCTGGCTGACCTGGCCACCGTCGAGCGGCGGCTGGGGAAGGTCCGCTCGGCAGCCAAGAGCCAACCAAAGGACTACGCCGCCGAGCTGGATTTCCTGGAGAAGTTGCACCATCGCCTCGAGGCAGGGGAGAAGGCTACCGACTTAGCGGTGACGGACAAAGAGGCGGAGATGCTAAGGGAGTTGAACCTTTTGACAGCCAAGCCTCGGCTCTACATAGCTAACGTAGGGGAGGAAGATCTGCCCGACGGGGGGGAGTTAGTGAAGGCCGTGGCGGATCTGGCGGCTGTCGAAGGGGCGGGAGTGGTCTCTATCTGTGCCCAACTGGAGATGGAGCTGGCTGACTGGCCCCCTGAGGAGGCAGCGGCCTATCGTGCCGAGACCGGATCGAGAGAACCGGGGCTGCAAAAGCTGGTCGAGGCTGGCTATCGTTTGCTGAACTTGATAACATTCTTCACCACAACTGGAGGAAAAGAGGTGCGAGCCTGGACGCTTCTAAGGGGGACCCTGGCCCCTCAGGCTGCGGGCAAGATCCACAGCGACATGGAGCGAGGCTTCATCCGTGCTGAGGTCATTTCCTACCAGAAGCTAATGACTAGCGGCTCCTTCGCGGCCGCTAAACAGAGAGGTCTTTTGCGCCTGGAGGGCAAGGAATACGTAGTGCAGGATAGCGACGTCATCCACTTCAGATTCAGCATTTAGCCGCTTGCCAAAATCGGCGCTTTGTGCTATAGTTATGCCCATCGTCACGCGAGAGTAGTGAGTAGAGAGTCTTTTTAGAGAAAGGAGGCACATCATCGCCGACATGCGCAATTACGAGTTTACCTTCATCGCTCACCCCGATGTAGAGGAGGATGAGGGGCTAACAGGTGTCACGGAGAAAGTCAGCCAGTTCATCACTGAGGGCGGAGGTCAGATAACCAATGTAAACCATTGGGGCAGGCGCCGCCTGGCGTATCCGATCCAGAAACAGCAAGAAGGATATTACGTGCTGATGCAAGTTCAACTGGATCCCAAGTCTCTCGGCGAACTGGAGCGGAAGCTGAAACTCACGGAGGAGGTCATTCGCTATCTGCTGGTGCGAGTTGAGGACTAATGAATTGAAGAAGGGGTGAAAAGATGTCCAGGGGCTTGAACAAGGTGATGATCATAGGCAGGCTGGGGCGCAACCCTGAGATGAGGTATACGCCAAGTGGCAGGGCGGTGACCTCTTTCAGCGTGGCTACGAGCCGCAGTTGGGTCAACGCTGAGGGCGCGCGCCGCGAGGAAACCGAGTGGTTCAACGTCGTGGCCTGGGGCAACCTGGCCGAAATATGCAAACAACATCTCACCAAAGGCCAACAGGTCTACGTTGAAGGCCGCTTGCAGACCCGTGGTTGGGAGGATCAGAGCGGGAAGAAGCATTACCGCACCGAATTGGTCGCTAATGAAATGATCATGCTGGGAGAGCGCAAGAGCGCCGAGGCCACTGAAGAGACACGGGAAAGGGAAGCTGAATTCGAAAGCAACGAGTCCCCCTTTTAACCGGCCATCAGCGGCTGGCTCTCCTCGCTCCAGTTAGCTTGACGATGTAAGATTTCGGCCCAGGTGTCATTGCGAGGGAGCAGAAACATCCCACCCTCACCCCAACCCTCTCCCTGTGAGGGAGAGGGGACTTGCCCCCTCTCCCCGTTGGGGAGAGGGCGGGGGTGATAGGAAATCAATCTAATTGCACATTGGGAGGTAACTTTGGCAAACGCAGGGACCAGGAACGACAGAGACAGTACCCAGAGAGGCAGGGGGCAGGGGCCCCCTCATACCCGGAAACAGAAGTTCATACCCCGTCGCAAGGTGTGCGACTTTTGCACGGAAAAGGTTGATGTCATAGACTACAAGCAACCTGAGCGTCTGCGCCGCTTTATCTCCGATCGAGGCAAGATCAAGCCTCGCCGTCGGACGGGAACTTGTGCCAAGCACCAGCGTCGTTTGGCTGTGGCTATCAAGCGGGCCAGGCACTTGGCCCTTCTGCCCTACGGTGCTGAACACGTTCGGCGCTACAGCTAAGGCGCAGATAAGAGCGGTTGAACAGGGCATAGGATGACTTGCTCCTATGCCCTTTGTCTGGCTTCTTTCTCAATTCGACGTAGTGCTGTTGAGGAGCTGAAATAAGGATGGCCAAGAAGAGGAAAAAGAAGGCTAAGGAGCTTACGAAAAAGGAACTACGGTTCAGCAGGAAAGCCCAACGACAAAAGCGAATGATCCTTGTTGGTGCAGCCGCTGTTTCCGTCGTGATAGTGGTTTTGCTCATCTTTGGTTATTATCAAGAATACATGGTCAAGCCGAGGGCGCCGGTGGCAATGGTAGGCGAAGTGCCCATCCGCATGAATATCTATCAAAAGATGGTGCGTTACTATCGCTCTAATCTCAGGAATCAGTTGGCCGTGTTGCAGGACCAGCTAGACCGCCTGGATCCAAACGACCAGAGCAGCGAGTTTATCGTCCAGTATTACCAGCAGCAAGTTGAACAACTGCAGACTCAGTTGGGGGACACAGAAACGCTCGGCCTACAAGTGTTGGATGATCTCATTGACGACGAGTTGATCCGCCAGGAGGCAATCGGGCGAGGGATAGCGGTCACATCCGAGGAAGTGCAACTGGAGATAGAGACCCAATTCGGCTACGAAAGGAATCCTCCCACCCCTACCCCGACGCCCATCATCACCGCTACCCAGGTCATAACGCCAACCCCTACCGTAACGCCCGTGACACTGGACAGATTCCAGGAGATGTACGCCACCACCCTGGAAGCACTGAATGAACGGGCCGGCTTCTCCGAAGCGGATTTCCGCGACATCTTCGAGGCCATGCTTTATAGAGATAAGTTGCAGGAGGCAATGGGCCAGGAGGTACCCACCATCGCTGATCAGGTGCACGCCCGCCAGATACAGGTGACGGGCGAGGAGCAAGCCCAGGCGATCATGACCCTGCTCGATGAAAGTATTGATGAGGCGAGCGCCACAGATGCAATCCGTGTGCTTCTGGCCGAGGAGGGAGTCAAGACCGAGGAAGAGATCAGAGCCGAGAAAGACCCCCAGGAACTCTCGACCCAATTGACAGAGAGTGAGGACCCCTTCGCCTTGCTGGCTCAGAACTTCTCCAAAGATACCAGCAACAAGGATGCAGGCGGCGACCTGGGGTGGTTTTCCAAGGGCACGATGGTGCTAGAGTTCGAGGAGGCAGCCTTCAGCACGCCGGCAGGTGAGATCGGCGGGCCAGTGGAAACCCAATTCGGCTGGCACATCATCCTGGTTCACGAGACGTCAGAGGAACCAGAGCCACAGGTATGGGCCAGCCACATACTGGTGGATACCGAGGAAGAAGCCCAGGCTATCATGACCCTCCTGGAAGAGGACCTTGACGAGGACACCGCCCTGTCCGCTCTGGATGTTCTCATCGAGGCCGAAGTAGCCAGGGCTAGAGCAAAGGAAGAGGAAATCCAAGACCTCTTGACTCGGTTGCAGGAGAGCGACGACCGTCTTGCTTTCCTGGCTGAGAACTTCTCTGAGGATTGGTCGAGCAAGGACAACGGCGGCGACATGGATTGGTTCCCCAGGGGAGAGAATACGGCCGAGGTCGAAGAGGCGGCTTTCAGTCTGGCGGTGGGGGAGATGAGCGAACCGATCTCGAACACCATCGGCTATCACGTCATCGAGGTCCTGGGACACGAGGAGCGGGAACTGTCGCCCGCAATCCTGGAGCAAAGGCAACTCCAGGCCTTCGAGGATTGGCTGGCAGAACAGCGGCAGTCGGAAACAGTGGAGCGTTACTGGTCTGTGGACAAAATGCCTGTTGATACGGGATAGGGACGATGATGAGAGGAATCAGACCTGGCAGGTTTTCTAAACCTGTCAGGTCTTTTTAATTCGGCTTGCGCCGGGCCTCAAAGACATTGGGCAGCTTCTCAATCCTGGCCAGGACGCGGCTCAACTGGATAATGCTGGTGATCTCCAGGGTGGCCGTGATGACGGCAGTATGATCTTTGGGGTGGGTAGCGACGTTAGCAGAAGTTATGTTTATCCTCTCCTCAGCCATGATCTCGGTTATATCCCGCATCAGTCCAGTACGGTCATAGGCCACGACCTGGATCATGACTGGGAACACCTGCTTGGAGTCTTCTCCCCAGTCTACCTCAATGAGACGCTCCTTGTCCTCAAGATAGAGAATATTGCGGCAATCCTGACGATGAATGGTTATGCCCCGTCCTCGAGTGACATATCCCACCACCGGGTCGCCAGGCAAGGGGTGACAGCAGCCGGCCACCCTGGTGAGCAAATCGCCCACTCCTCTAACCGTAACCCCGGTAACTTCCGGGGGCGGTGGGGCAGCTTCCGGCAGCTCCGGCTCCTCTTCCTCCCTCTCGGCCTCTATCAGCCTGGCGGCTATCTGTTGGGCACTGATGTCGCCGTAGCCAATGGCCGCCAGGAGGTCTTCGACCTTATCGAATTTGAAGAGCGCGGCGACCTCCTCGTAGTTCTTTTGGTCCAGGCCCAGGCGCTTCAACTCCTTTTCCAGGAGTTGCCGCCCTTGAGCCACTGACTCGGCTCGATCCTGTCGTCTGAACCATTGGCGGATCTTCTGTCTGGCTCTGGACGTCTTGATGTAGCCCAGGTGCGGGTTGAGCCAATCGCGGCTGGGCCGGCCGCGCTTGGCGGTGATGATCTCCACCTGGTCGCCATTCTGCAGTTGGTAGTCCAAAGCGACCATTTTGCCATTGACCTTGGCCCCCCGGCAGCGGTGGCCGATCTCGGTGTGGATGTTATAGGCGAAGTCTAGGGGGGTGGAACCAGCCGGCAGATCCATAATGTCACCATTGGGAGTGAAGGTGTAGATGCGGCCATACTGGAAAACGTCGCTTTTGAGCGAATCAACGAACTCCCAGGCATCGGTTACCTCCTGCCGCCAATCCATCAATGAGCGCAGCCAGGCAACCTTGGCCTCAAAGATGACATCGCGCTTCGCATGTTCCTTGTAGCGCCAGTGAGCGGCTATGCCAAGCTCGGCCCTACGGTGCATCTCGCGGGTGCGAATCTGCACCTCCAATGGCTTGCCATCGGGCCCCACGACAGAGGTATGAATGGATTGGTACATATTGTCCTTGGGAGCAGCTATGAAGTCATCGAACTCGCCAGGGATAGGGTGCCATAAGCTGTGCACAATCCCCAGCACGGCATAGCAATCCCTGACGGTGTTAGCGATGATGCGCACGCCCCGTACGTCGTGAATCTGTTCGAAGGGCAAGCCTTTGCGGTTCATCTTTCTATGGATGGAGTAAATGTGTTTGGGCCGCCCTGAGATCTCGGCTTCCATGCCGTCCTTCCCAAGCCTCTTCTCCAGGATGCCGATTATGCGTGCGATGCGACGCTCTCGGTCAGCTCTCCGTTCATCGAGCAGGGCCGTGATTTCCCAATACCTTTTGGGATCCAGGTAGCGAAAACCTAAGTCCTCCAACTCCCACTTCATCTGCCAGATGCCGAGGCGATTGGCCAGGGGTGCGAATATCTCCAGGGTCTCTTCCGCAATGCGCCGCTGCCGCTCCTCGGAGAGGGCATCCAGAGTGCGCATGTTATGCAAGCGGTCAGCTAACTTAATCAATACGACGCGCACGTCATCAACCATGGCCAGGAACATCTTGCGCAGATTCTCGGCCTCCTCGTCTTGCAAGCCCCTGTGGGTGATCTGGCTCAGTTTGTCTATCTGGTTCAGCTTTGTAACCCCATCAACCAGATTGGCCACCTCGTCGCCAAAGTCCTGCCGCAGATCCTCTATGGTGACCGTAGAGTCCTCCACCACGTCGTGAAGGAGCCCCGCCGCAATGGTGGCAGAGTCCAGGCGCAAATCGGCCAGGATGTGGGCGACGGTCAAGGAGTGCTGGATATAGGGTTCGCCAGAGGCGCGCTGTTGGTGTAGATGAGCCCCCTCAGCCAGCTCGTAGGCTCTCTCGATCAACTCCCTATCATTCTGGGAGGGGGTCTCTGGCATCTGTTGAAGCAAGCTCTCAAAGCTGGTGATCTGCGCACGCATTTTGCTCTATCTCACGTTTCACGTTTCACGGCTTCATTTGCCTGATTTGGCTTTTTGTGGTAGAATCAAGATGGACTGTGGTGAGCGTAGCCGAGTGGTCAAGGCACCTGGTTGTGGCCCAGGAGACCGTGGGTTCGAATCCCATCGCTCACCTGGAGACAACCCCCCATCTCTTTTCCTTTGGGGGGTTGTTCTTTATTCCGCAACACTGAACCCTTCGGGCCTGTCTTGGGAGTTAGGGTCTTGTTGGTGTGGCTACACCAACAAGACCCGCTTTTATTTCGTTGCGAGTTGCGAAGTCCTGCTATTTGACCTCTTCTGCCTCTTCGAGCTGTTTGGCTTTTAGGTAGAACTTCTCGTAAGCCTCACACACTCTATCAAGTGCTTCTCCAAAGCCTGTCACTGCCTTCCAATGATCCACCTTGTCCACCATCGTTAACGTAAGCTCTGTTGCAACAACTGCTGGAGACTTATCTTGCCGCTCGGTAGGCATTCTGCTCACCTCCTTTGTTTGTAGTATCCTAGTTTTCTTCCTTCCCCAAATCCCTCAAGTCTTCGTAGCTAACACTTGCCCTGATATACGCTTCTAAGGCGGCCCGCAATATGATGCTTATCGGTCGGCCTTCATAGTCGGCTTCGGCCCTGGCCTTTTCGTATGTTTCCCTATCTGTTCTGAAATACAGGCTTTTGTCCTTCTTGATAGTACGTTGTTAAGAATTTGTTAAGTTGCACCAAAGCTAATCAAACGTTTCTTCTAGTAACTCCTCAGCCCGCTTATGCAATTTGTGAGCAATGCCGTCCAGTTGGAAAGTGTACTCAGTCACATCGTTAAATGGCTCCACTCCCACCGCCGGTACTAAGCTGCCAATAACTTCACCAAACTCTCGCTGCAACTGATGAAAAACTGCATCTTCTATCCCTGTTGTCCCTGTTGAGATAATCTCCTCAGACAATTGCATCAATCTATCCCATCGAGGACGCATCTTATCTGGCACATCGGACGAAAGCTCAGTGTGCAGCACAAGCATACCAGCAGCAGCTGCTACCCTGTCCACTTTTTCCAGATAGGCACGCAACAACCCCGCCCTGTATTCCCTTTTCCATTCCCTTCTTCGAGCTTCCTGCTCTCTTTGCCATTGTTCGCGTCTCTCCTCCTTTTCTCGTTCCCACTGGTCGCGCAGCCTACGGCCTGCCGCCCAATTGTTGAGGATTGAGGTCAATATAGAGGCCACAACGCCACCTACAACGGCTACAATTACTTGCTGTTCAAATGTCAAGTCCATGTCTCTGGCCCTCCCTGCACAAAAGAAGATGTTGTATTGATCCTATTTTCGTCTATATAATTGGAAGCGTAGACATGATTATGGACATTCCTCGTGCGCCCTCGTTTCTCACATCTCCCGCCGTCCCTCCAAAGCCCGGGTCAGGGTTATCACGTCGGCGTACTCCAGATCCCCGCCTACCGGCAACCCCCGCGCCAGGTGGGTGACCCGCACGCCCAGGGGCATTAACTGGCGATGCAGATACATGGCCGTGGCCTCGCCCTCCAGGCTGGGATTGGTGGCCAGAATCACCTCTTCCACAGACCCATCCCGCAGGCGGTTGAGCAGCTCGCGGATTCTCAGGTCTTCGGGGCCAATGCCCTCCATCGGCGAGATAGTGCCGTGCAGCACGTGGTAGAGGCCCTTGTACTCCCGCGTCCGCTCGATGGCCAGCACATCCAGAGGCTCTTCCACCACGCAAATGAGGGAACGATCGCGCCCTTCATCCCGACAGATGGGGCAGGGGCTCGCCTCGGTTATATTGAAGCAAGTGGAGCAAAAAGTGATGCGCTCCCTCATCTGGCGCAGAGCTTCGGCCAGCGATTCCGCCTGCTCAGCAGGGGCTCTGAGTAGGAAAAAGGTCAGGCGCGAAGCCGTCTTGGGGCCGATGCCCGGCAGCCGTCTGAATTCCTCGATGAGCCTGGCTACAGGCTCAGGGGCGATCTGCATGTCCGATTACTCCTTTGAGATTCACCATCCTCAGTCCACCACGTACTCCACCCTACCCTCCCTGGCCAGCACGTAACTCATTCCTCCCACCTGACGCACCATGCCCTTGAGCTCCATCAAAGCCAGGGTGCTGGAAACCTGGGCGATGGGCAGGCCGCTCTTTTGCCCGATTTCGTCCACGTGGACTGGATCGGCTGTGATGTACTCCAGCAGGGCGGCTTCCGTCTCGTTCTCTGGGACAATAGCCCGCACCTCAGCCTGCTGGCTGACCATGGTCAGGTTGAGTTCCTCCAGAATGTCCTCCACCGAGAGCACCGGTTTGGCCCCCTGCTGGATGAGTTTGTTGGCCCCCATACTTTTCTTGCGAAAGATGTTTCCAGGCACGGCGAAGACTTCCCGCCCCTGCTCGAGGGCGAAGTCAGCCGTGATCAGGGCCCCACTCCTCTCTCCTGCCTCGACGATGACCACTCCCAGGGACAGCCCGCTGATGATGCGGTTGCGCGGGGGAAAATTGCCTGCCTCTGGCTGGGTGCCCATAGCGTACTCGCTCACCATAGCCCCGCGTTCGACGACGGTTTGAGCTAACCGGCGACTCTCCGCCGGATAAATGATATCCACGCCAGAGCCCAAAACGGCGATGGTGCGACCGCCAGCGTCCAGCGCGGCTCGATGCGCCTCGCTGTCTATTCCCCGGGCCAGGCCACTGACGATGGTGAGCCCGTTGCGGGCCAGGCCGCCAGCTATCTGTCGAGCCGCCTCCTTTCCGTACACCGTGGCCCCCCGGGTTCCGACCACGGCCACTGCCCACTGATCCCCATCCAGAATATCGCCCTTGACGTAGAGCACCGGCGGCGGGTTGTAGATGTTCAGCAGGCGAGGCGGGTAGGCGGGATCGTCCCAGGTGAGCACCTTGACACCCTGGCGCTCGATCTTCTCCATTTCCCCATCCAGCGAGATGGTAGAGCGCATGTTCATGAAGCTGACCAGAGCACGCTTATCCAACCCTGCCTCTTTCAGCTCACGGGCGTCGGCGCGCCAGGCCTCTTCCAAATCGCCGAAGTGGTTGAGCAAGGCCCTGAACTTCATCGGCCCTATTCCGCGAACGCTGCTAAAGCCAACCCAATACTTGCTTGCACTGAGCTTAGTCGAAGTGACCTCGGCCACCGGAACCTCCTAAATCAACCCCTCCATAAGTTCCACCACCAGCCGTCCCTGAGCCAGGCTGATCTCCAGTACTACGTCCTCGATGGCTGGAATCAGCACCTCCCGCTCTCCGCTCCGCACCACGTAGACGTCGTTGGATCCGGTGGAGATAACTTCAGCCACCGTGCCCAGGCGCTCCCCTTCCGCCGTCCAAACGGCAAGGCCAACGATTTGGTGCTCGTAGTACTCGTCCTGCTCCAAGGGCACGGCTTCCTCGATAGGAATCTGCACCAATTGGCCCCGCAGCTTCTCGATCGAGGTTCGATCGTGGCAACCTGCCAGTTTGAGAAGAGCTGCCCCCTTGTGCAGGCGAAAGCTCTCCAGGGCGAAGGGCACGGCCTCCGGCCCCAGGTAGACCTTTCGCAACAGGGAGAAGCGATCTGGGAAGTCGGTCACGATCTCCACCTTCACTTCGCCCTGTGTCCCCCAGGGCCTTGCCACCCGGCCGATAACCAGGTAACGAGGCTCGGCCCTGTTATCTGCTTTTCCAGATTGTGAGTCCGTCATCCCGCTGCGACCCGAAAAAGGGGCGGGGGCACGCAATGGAGCCCCCGCTTTGATCGCTATTAGACAATCTCCAGGGTAACGCGCTTGCCCTGCTTAGCCGCGACCACCCTTACCAGAGTGCGCATGGCGTTAGCCACCCGCCCCTTCTTGCCGATGATCCGTCCCATGTCCTCTGGAGCCACGTGCAACTCAAGGACAACAGAGTTAGTGCCCTCGATCTCGTCCACCCGGACCTGTGATGGGTCGTCCGCCAACGATTTTGCGATGTACTCAATCAACTCCTTCATTGGATCGCCCTCCTTATTGCTAGTGATATTCTAAGCTGGCCAGTTTCTTCGCCTGTAGTCTCTTCGATTTCCTCTTGCAGGGGCGCTTCTATGAGCTCTTCCTCAGAAGGTACTACCTCACTAATCAGCTATAGGCACCTCCTCAGCGACTTCGGCTTCAGTGGGTGCCACCCCCTCTACCGGCTCTTCCTCTTCTTCCACCGGAGCAGCCTCCTCGGCCACGACCTCTTCTACAACCTCCTCGACCGCAACTTCCTCTGCAGTCACCTCCGCCAGTAGAGATTCTAAGTCCTCTCCCTCCTTCAAGCGAGCGAATCGGTCGAAGGTGACCTTATTCCTCAACAGTCTGGCCACTGCATCGCTGGGTTGAGCCCCCTGCGATAGCCAGTAAAGGGCCCGGTCCTCTTCTATCTGAACGGTAGGCGGCTCCGTGCGGGGATTGTAGAACCCGATGGTCTCGATGAAGCGTCCATCGCGCGGTGATCGAGAGTCGGTCACCACCACCCGGTAGGTAGGCTGTTTCTTCTTGCCCATACGGCGTAGTCTGATCTTTACCATTTCTCTTTTCTTCAAACTCCTTTCGACTTAGTATATGGTTTACGGTTTTTAGCGTTGCCGTGGCTGATTGCCATGAGCTATTTGTACTCCTCCCTCGGCGGCGAGAAGGTGTCAACGACGAGGGTGCGCTTGAGAGCGGTCGCCCCGTGCTCTACATTAGCTGGGAACAACAGGCTATGCCCCGGCGCGAGGACGTGGGTCCGACCCTCTACATCCATGGACAGCTTTCCTTCGACGATATAGGTGATTTGTTCATGGGGATGCCGATGGGCTGGAACCACCGCTCCCTCCTCCAAGACTACGCGGACGACCATCAATCGTTCACCCCAGGAGAGAGTGCGCCGCCACACGCCCGGCACCATCTCCACCGGCTCGACGCCTGTTGCTTTGACCACATCTATCATGACACCTCCTCCTGACGTAATTGGTTACCGAAGAATATGCTGAGCGCACTTGAGTTTTGGGAAGGTGCGTTGCCGCCAAACGTGACTTTGCCGCCTGAGCGCCTGCCGATCAATCGTCAGAAAGTCTACTCTAAGCGTGCGAAAATCATGCGCCCCGCGGAGGTTTGCAGGACTTTGGTCACTACAACCTCGACGGTTTTGTTGATATAGCGGCGTCCATTCTCTACCACCACCATGGTCCCATCGTCCAAATAACCCACCCCCTGACCCAGCTCCTTGCCCTCCTGAATGATGCGCACCTTCATTGATTCGCCGGGTAGGAGGACGGTCTTGACCGCGTTGGCCAGTTCGTTGATGTTGAGCACAGTGATACCCTGCAGCTCGGCTACCCGGTTGAGATTGTAGTCGTTGGTTACGATGGGACAGCTCAACTCCTTGGCCAGCATCACCAGCTTATCGTCAACTTCATGCGCATCTTCCACATCCATGTCATTGATGCGGATGGGGACTACCGACTCCTTCCGCAGCTTATTGAGCATATCTAGTCCCCTTCGACCGCGATTGCGACGCAGCATATCCGAGGAGTCAGCGATGTGCTGGAGTTCATTCAGAACGAATCGTGGTATCAGCACGGTGCCGCTGATGAAGCCCGTGCGGCTGATGTCCGCGATGCGCCCATCAATGATCACGCTGGTGTCCAGGAGGACATAGTTGTCCCGGCGAAGGGTTCTACCCTTCAAATGCAGACGCCCACTGATGAGATTCGCCATGTCCTGTTGCCGGACAGTCATCACAGTTATACCCAGGTAGCCAAAGATAAGGGTGCCGACGAGGGGCAACACCGTGCCCAAGATCCCAGGCAGGCGTGACAGAGGCCCGGCAAGGAGGGCAGCAACGATCAGGCCAATAATCAAGCCGATGATAGCAGCTACTAACTGCTGGGCTGGAAGCTGACGAATCTTGCGCCGGATCCATGAGAAGGGCCTGGTGGTCAACCAGGGCGTAATAAGCAATCCTATAGTTGTACTGGCTAAGGGAACAACGACTCTTATCGCGTAATCAACATAAGGCCAGGGGCTCAGTTCGACCAGAGAGTTGCTCGCTTGCCAGCCAGCAATGGCAAAGACTATCATTCCAGCCAAACGCAACACAAGCTCAATTGTCATTCCTTTCACCTCCACTTTGATTTTTGACAAATTGATGGTGACCAGAGACAGAAATGAGTGTACCGTAGAGTACACTCAAACAGACAACCCTGCCGCAAGTTGGCGATACCATCTGGCGATGCCAATGCAGCAGCTTCTCGTTATCTTAGTGACGTGTTATCGGTACGAATAAAAAGATATAAGTCCTATGAAATTGTGGTTTTGCGAATGATAATGAATGAATGAAAAAGAGCTACTTCTTAATCAAAGCCACCTGAAGGGCTTCTCGTAACGAGCGCACGCCGATGACTTCTATTCCGTCGGAGGCGATCTCCTGACGGCGGAAGGACTTGGGTACCAGACAGCGTTTGAAGCCCAGCTTGGCTGCCTCGTTCAAGCGTTTGGGTAGTTGCCCCACTGCTCTGAGCTCCCCCGATAGGCCGATCTCGCCCACAATGGCCAGGTCGGCCGCCACAGGCGCACTCTTGAAGCTAGAAGCAATCGCAGTAGCCACAGCCAGGTCCGCCGCTGGCTCGTTTATCTTCAGACCGCCCACCACGTTGACGAAGATGTCTTGATCGGAGAGCCGCAGCCCCACCCGCTTGGTGAGCACGGCCGCCAGGAGGAGCAAGCGGTTGAAGTCTACTCCGTTGGCCGTCCGTCGTGGCAGGCCGAAGCTGGTAGTGCTGGTCAGGGCCTGGATCTCCACCAGGAGAGGGCGCGTGCCCTCCAAAGTGACGGCTATCGTGGAGCCGGCCGCGTTGGGCAGCCGCTCGGCTAAGAAAGCCTCAGAGGGGTTAGTTACCTCAATCATCCCTCGGCTTCCCATCTCGAAGACGCCCACCTCAGAGGTCGCTCCGAAACGATTCTTGACGCTGCGAAGCAGGCGGTAGGCGTGGAAACGGTCTCCCTCCAAATAGAGCACGGTGTCTACTATATGTTCTAAAACCTTGGGGCCGGCGATAGAGCCCGACTTGGTTACGTGTCCGACGAGGAAGATAGAGATGCCCTCCCCCTTGGCTACTTGCCTCAGATGAGACGCACACTCGCGCACCTGGCTGATGCTGCCCGCCGTTGATTTCAGCTCGTCCAGGTAAACCGTCTGGATAGAATCAACGACTACCATCTTGGGCGCGAGCTCCTGGATGTGCTCCACGATGATGTTTAGATCAGTCTCCGTCAGGAGGTAGAGCTGGTCGGTGTTTATCCCTAGCCGTTGAGCGCGCATCTTTATCTGCTGCACCGACTCCTCGCCGGAGACGTAGAGCACCTTGCCCAGGACTTCGGCCATCAGGGCCGAGACCTGCAAGAGGAGGGTGGATTTGCCGATGCCCGGGTCGCCGCCAATGAGGACCAACGAGCCGGGCACAATGCCGTCCCCCAGCACGCGGGAGAATTCGGGCATGGGCAGTTGCACGCGCTCCAGGCCATCGCTCGTCACCTCTGAGAGGCGCTGGGGCTTGCTGCGCGGCGCGGCGTACGAAAGGGGAGAGCGTTCTTTGCTCTCCACAATCGTCTCCACCAGGGTGTTCCATTCACCGCAGTCCGGGCAGCGCCCCATCCACCTGGGCGAGGTGCTGCCGCACTGCTGGCAGACGAATTGAGTGCGCGCTTTAGCCATCTTTGAGAGCCTTTATATCTTCTCATCCTTCGCTTCCGCTCAGGACATGCTTCAGCGGAATTGCAGGGAGTCGCTTCAATGTCCTGTTCGCAGGATCCACCGTGATGCCAACTGACTCAAGGGCTGTAACTCCTAGTAGCGGTTCGCAACTTTTCTCTCCGAAAATCACCCGGCCGGCGGTGATCTCTCCCATAAACTCGATCCGGGCGAGGCCGTAGTGATATTCCTTTATTGTTCCATCCGCCAGTTCGTGGACCATTCTGCCTTCCCTGCGGATGCCAATCCTCTCCAATTCGTCTGCCGGGGCCATGGAGTCTATAGCTCCGGTATCAACCAAGAACACCGTTTCATAGATGCCCTGTGGTGATTCAAGGCCTATCAATCTCGTAGTAACTCTAATCAATCCCCTTGTGACCCCTTTACTCAGGTAATCACAGCTATCTCCTTCACGTTCACTCTTCTTGGCTCCGCGTCACCAGTCCGGCTAACGGTCGAAATAAGCCGCCACCGGCTAAGGCAAGTATACACCGCCAAGAAGATACCATGTCAGGCATGGACCGCTGAACAGCGGCGCGGTAGGTGGTCGGCTTCATTGAGTTGTTGGGCGCTCACAGCAAAGTGCAATCAAAACGGGTGAGACCTCGCATAGGTCGTCGCGAAACCGAAGCGCCGTGGCGATATCATAATTTGCTGTTGCAACAATCAGCAACGTCGCGAAGGTCGAGCAGGAGACTCATATGGTCGATGTTCATCAAATGCAAGTTGTGCAAGCACTCTTCCCAATCTTTGGTTGGAATTTTGAATTTCACAAATAATACTTGACTTGGTCTCATCCTTGAGAAAATCTCGATGGACTCCTGAATGTCTTTCCCCTGAAGAGCTCTAGTAAAGATTCCCTTTTGAGCCGTGAAGCGAGGATTTGGGTACGGCAGTTGGTCTATAAAAGATACGGACCGATCTGATCCTCTCATTAATCGCTCAAGAGACCTGTTCAGCGCATAGACGTAACGGTAACAGTCATTTCGATCATTTTGGTCAATCCCGTTGATGAAGGCGAAATACGCGGCAATATATGGGGACAGCGTCCAGTCGAGAAGAGGAGTCTTAAGTCCATAATGCTGACCTAATGCCCAAATGTGGTCATCCTCCTGCCGAAGTACATTTGGGTAGGACTTGTTCATCGCCTTCTTGAAATTGTCGAGGTGCTCCTGCAGCCTTCTGTCACGAACACCTTGGTCCTTAATTTGAACTTCACGGTCGAACGATGACAGGAGAGGCCAGTCCTTTTCTTGTCCGCGCCACACATAACCTCGTCTGGACTTGAGGCTGAGAGCCTTCTGATGGAATTCCTGCCACGAGGGGAGTGTTTCGATGCGAACACCATCTTTCAGAATGATGTCGTCGCTGTTTTCATCCATCGGGAATTCAGTTCCTCTCATTAGAATAGCTGTGACGCCCAACTATTGAATATACGGAAAGAATTCTGTATATTTCCCTTTTCCCTGGGTCGCTTTGCGTCTTGGTCTCTTTGTGGCTTTGCCCCTTGAGGGCTCAAGCCCGAAGGGTAAAGTAATGAGCATCTACCTGAACAGTTACTCAGTCGAAGATCTCCTCTGCCAGGAATTGAAAACCGGCCAGCACCTGCGAACTCACCACCTCGTCCTCGCTGTACCGCCCCAGCACCTGGTAGCCCTCTGGCGAGAGGGTCAACACCTCCACGGTCCGCTCCTCAGGGTCAACCAGCCAATACTCCTGCACCCCGTAGCGGCAATAAAGTTGTGACTTGATCCCCCGGTCCCGCTCCTCGGTGGAAGGCGAGAGGATCTCGACCACCAGATCGGGCGCACCTGAGATGTTTTGCTCACCGATGATGCCCCGACGCTGGTGGCTGATGAACAGGATGTCGGGCTGCACAAAGGTTGCCTCGGTGAAGACCACATCGAGAGGAGCACCAAAGACTTCACCAAGCTGATATTCGTCCACGAATTGTGCCAGGAGGAGCATCAACGTCCGCGAAATGCGCTGGTGTTTGACAGAAGGGCTGGGTACCATGTATAACTCCCCCTCGAAAAGTTCGTACCGCCGGCCATCATCGGGCCAGGCCATATAATCACGATAAGTCAGCTTGACGGGAATGACCCTCAGTGCCCCAGCAATGTCCGCCCACCTCGCCGTCAGGCGATACGTGCCATCCACTTTTTCGACGATTTCTTCGCTTTCCAGCCTGTCGAGGCAAAGTCGCATCGCTCCCTCATCGAGTTTGCTGGGGACCTCAGCATCACGCAGCAGTTGTTCAGCTCGCTGCCTAAGTTCAGGTAAGTTGAGTTTCTGATCGCGACTTTTGACCAGACTACCCACAAGGGCTGAGATAATGGGGTTTTCTAGAACATCGCCCGCCAACTTACGATCTCTGGCGTTTCCAGGTAGCCAAGACATAACTTACCCTCCTCTCAGTCGAAGATCTCCTCTGCCAAGAATTGAAAACCGACCAATACCCGCGAACTCACCACCTCGTCCCCGCTATACTGCCCCAGCACCTGGTAGCCCTCTGGCGAGAGGGCCAGCACCTCCACTGTCCGCTCCTCAGGGTCAACCAGCCAATACTCCCGCACCCCATACCGACGGTAGAGCTGAAGCTTGATCCCCCGGTCCCGCTCCTCGGTAGAAGGTGAGAGGCTCTCGACCACCAGGATTCTGAAGCCTACCACATCCGCGTGATACCATACGCATCAAATTCTGGATCACGACCTACAATCGGCATCTGCTCTACCAGTGCCTGTGCAATCAGCAGCCGATCAAAAGGATCACGGTGGTGAAATGGCAAGATTGCCACTTGCGCCGTATGGCTAATGGTGATGCCCAACATTCCGATACGATTCAAACTGAGTTGCTGGGGAATGAATGTTTCAAAGGGCTGAGATAACAGCCTCATGGCATATACTCGTTAAAATCTGGTAGCGGTGCGTCGAAATTCTCAGCCATTACAATTAGCCCCTTCGCACTCCCGAACTGGCGGCGCACTAGAGGAACCGCAGGCACAAGTTGCACCGCTTCTTGGAGGTCTTTGATGATAAACACTTTTTCGCCCTTGAGCACAGCATTTATCAAATCGAGTAGACGAGGTTTTGCTTCTTCAAGACTGACTCGTAACATTTCTGTTCGCCTTTCTGGCGTTCACCGCACTGTATCTGTGACGCTGGCTAACGACTGAATATACGGTTGGTTTTTGTCTCCCTCAGGCCGGCATCCCCACCATCTGGGGGACCTCCTCAACCTGCTCCTGGGCCCGCAAGACGATCTCGCCGTCCTCCACGTCGGCCACAACCACGTCACCGGTCTGGAACTCACCCGCTAACAACTTTTCAGACAGGGGATCTTCGACCAGACGCTGGATGACCCGCCGCAGGTGACGGGCCCCAAACTCGGTGCTGTAGCCCTCCTGGGCCAGAAAGTCCTGGGCCTCGTCGCTGGCCTTTAGTTCTATCTGGTGCTCGTCCAGTCGCTCCCTGATCTTGTCCAGCTCCAGGGTAACGATTTGCTCGATCTCCTCCCTGGTCAAGGCCTTAAAAACTATTATCCCCTCCACCCGGTTGAGGAATTCGGGCCGGAAGGTCCTCTTGAGCTGAGCCAGGAGCTTCTCACGCATCTCCTGGTAGGCTTGCTCTTCGCCATTGGCCTCGTTACGAGGCACGGCGAAGCCCAGGCTTGTCTCCCGCTTGATGAGCTGGGCGCCTATGTTGGAGGTCATGATGATGATGGTATTGCAGAAGTCAACCTCTCGCCCCCTGGCGTCGGAGAGTCGCCCCTCCTCCATGAGCTGAAGCAGCATGTTGAAGACCTCAGGGTGGGCCTTCTCCACTTCGTCGAAGCAGATAACAGAGTAAGGATTACGGCGGATGGCTTCGGTCAGTTGCCCGGCATCGTAGTAGCCGACGTAGCCCGGCGGCGCCCCCACCAGCCTGGATACGTTGTGGCGCTCCATGAACTCGGACATGTCCAACTGCACCAGGGCCTCCTCGCTGCCGAACATGAACTCGGCCAGGGCCTTGGCCAGCTCCGTCTTACCCACGCCCGTGGGCCCCAGGAAGATGAATGAGCCGATGGGCCGCTTCGGGTCTTTCAAACCCGCTCGTGCCCGGCGAACGGCTTTGGCTATGGTGGTGATAGCTTCGTCCTGGCCCACGATCCTTTGGTGCAGAGCCTCCTCCATTTGTAACAGCCGTTCCGTCTCCTCACCGGCAATGCGGGTGAGTGGGATGCCCGTCCACATGGAGATCACCTCAGTCACATCGTCAGCCATGACTGTCGGGCCCTCCTCTGAGGAATCCCAGCCCAGGCGAAGCTGGTTTAACTTCCCCTGAAGCTCTACCTCCAGGTAACGTAGATCTGCTGCATCTTCGTATTGTCCGTCCTCAATGGCTCTGTCTTTTTGCTGCTGCACTGTCTTTAGAGTGGTGTAAGTTTCCTTCAGGCCTGTAGCCTGGGGGACCTTATACATGCGCACTCGGGAGGCGGTCTCGTCAATGAGGTCTATGGCCTTGTCCGGCAGATACCTGTCGGATACATAGCGGGCGGCCAGGTGTGCGGCCGTATAGATGGCCTCGTCGGATATTCTCAGCTTGTGGTGAGCCTCGTAACGTTCCCTCAAGCCTTGCAGGATGCCGACGGTCTCTTCGACGGTGGGCTCGCCGACCAGGATGGGCTGGAAACGCCGTTCCAAAGCGGGGTCTCGCTCGATGTACCTGCGATACTCATCGGCCGTGGTAGCCCCGATACACTGGAGCTCTCCCCGCGCCAGAGCTGGCTTGAGGATGTTGGCGGCGTCCACAGAGCTACCGCCAGACCCCGCTCCAACCAACATGTGTACTTCATCTATGAAGAGGATGCTGCTTGAGTTTTTGACTTCATCAATGACCCGTTTAAGTCGCTCTTCGAACTGGCCACGGAATATGGTGCCAGCTACCAGCGAGCCGACATCCAACTGTATCAGCCGCTTGTCGAGCAGGGGCACCGGTAAATCGCCAGTCACGATACGCTGGGCCAGCCCCTCCACGATGGCCGTCTTGCCTACCCCCGGCTCGCCGATGAGAGCCGGATTGTTTTTTGTCCGCCGGCCGAGGATTTGAATGACTCGCTCTATCTCCGTTTGCCGACCGACGACGGGGTCCAGTTTGCCCTCCTCGGCCAGGGCCGTGAGATCGGTGGCAAGTTGATCGATGAGGGGGGTCTTTCTCTCATCCTGCTGTCCGGCACGCCCGGCATAGACGGGGTTCTTCATCATGCCCCGCGTGGTCTCAGTGCGCACCTTTTCTAAACTGACTCCCATGCTCTTCAGCACATCAACAGCCACGCCATCCCCCTGGCGCACTAATCCCAGGAGAAGATGTTCGGTGCCAATGTAATGGTGCCCCAGTCGCCGCGCCTCATCAAAAGCCAGCTCTATCACTCGTTTGGTACGGGGAGTCAGGTAAGCCTTGCCAAATGAGGCCTGCTTGCTGGGCTCACTGATTCTCTCAATTGTCTGCTGTACGCTCTTTGGCTTGACCCCCAAGCTCTTCAAGACCTTGCTAGCCATGCCATTCTTCTCACCTATCAGGCCCAACAACAAGTGTTCAGTGCCGATGTAGCCGTGATGAAGACGCTGGGCTTCCTCTTGAGCCAGGGTCAGGACATGGCGGGCTTTCTTGGTGAATCTATCGAGTTTGTCAGTCATCCTATATACCCTCTCGTCCGCTTGTTTGGCTTACCAATGAGCCAGTGCCCATCAACAACTAAAAACGAAGTATAATCGCCTAAGAACTGCTATCATCTGCCGAAAGGGACTCGGTAGGCTGGAGAGCTTCAGCTACCGGAATGGCCTCTGGGACTTCTTCAGCCCCTTCGTTCTCCACCTGGGTTCGTTCCTTTTCTTCTTCTTCCTTTCCTCCACTTTCTTCTTCGACCTCGCGCTCCTCTTCTTCAAGCATAACGGCGCGTTCAACTTGCCAGTCCAGGTCAGCGTACTCGGCTTTGGCGACGCTTTTCAGGCTGAGGCCCATGCGACGGCGATTTGGGTCGAGGCGGACGATTCTCAGAGTGAGGGTTTCTCCTTCTTTGACCACCTCTTTAGGATGAGCGATGCGATCATCCGATAGTTCTGAAACGTGTACCAGCCCTTCAATCGCATCTCCCTTTAGCCGAGCAAAGGCCCCGAAGTCAGTCAGCTTAGTGATGGTGCCTTCCACCAACTGACCCTCGGAGTATTTCTCCTCGGCCTGGCTCCAGGGGTCGGGCTGCAAGCGCTTGAGGCTGAGGCCAATGCGACGCCTCTCGCGATTGACGTTCATGACGTAGACTTCCACCTCGTCGCCCATCTGGAGCACTTCCCTGGAATGAGACACCCGCCCCCACGAAAGCTCCGACAGGTGAATCAGGCCATCGGCCCCTCCCAGATCAACAAACGCACCGAAGTCGCACAGGCTGCTAACCCGTCCACGGCAGATGTCGCCCTCTTTGAGTGAGTCCAACAACTGCTCCTTTTGCTCCTTGCGCCATATTCGATTGGCGGCTCGCTCGGAGAGGATCAGGCGGTTGCGCTGACGATCCAATTCGATAATCTTAAGCCTTAATTGCTGGCCAACCATTTTCGCTCGGCGCTCCTCGTGAGTCAGGGTCTTGTCCTCGTCCTGCCGCGAGGGACGAACCAACTGCGAGGATGGCACAAAGCCTCGCACCTGACCCAGTTGCACGATCAATCCCCCCTTGTTGTAGCCAGTCACCGTCGCCTCGAAGATCTCTCCAGTCTCTAAGAGTTTCTCAAGAGATCGCCACTCCTTCTCCAGATCGGCCTGGCGCAGGGATAGGACGATCCGACCGCTCTTGTCCTCAGGGTTCACTACATAGGTCAGTACCTCGTCCCCGACCTGTATCTCCTCGAGGGCTGCTGGCCCCATGCTCTCCAATTCGCGGCTGGAGATAGCCCCTTCATATTTCCAGCCTACGTCAACCAGAACTTCTCCAGGGCTGACTCGCACCACCTTGCCCTCCAGAATGTCGCCTCGCTTCAAGGTCTTGAAATCATAGGCTCCCTCTGGAAGATGCTCCCCAGCGTCAGCGCTCTGGTCTTCGGCTACCTCTGGGACAGTTTCTTCTTCTACCACCGGGATGGTCTCTTCTTCCATGCGATCTCCTCTGACTTATGACTTAAGTTACCTATTATTATACCAACTTTCGCGCCAAAAAGCAAGCAAAACAGGTGGTACAGTTTAGGCGCCACATAATCTACCCTGATTGCTAATTCAGAACCGCATTGGTGCAGAACAAGGCAACGAGCGATGCGTGCAACTTGATTTCCAACCCCTCGTTCGTGCGTGCCTTGAGTCGTTCAACGCCCATGCTCTCGAGTTGAC